>Ga0181516_10000772_pt1 | contig 26797 bp, 25 predicted proteins | sample PEATcosm2014_Bin_25_FD_121104 | JGI IMG/M metagenome (GOLD analysis project Ga0181516, IMG submission 121104) | Peatland microbial communities from MTU Mesocosm Facility, Houghton, MI, USA - PEATcosm2014_Bin01_10_metaG | ecosystem: Environmental > Terrestrial > Soil > Wetlands > Peat | place... | reverse complement strand
TTCGCAAAGTGCTAACAGAGTGGGGCGGACGCATCGCTCTCCACTACGACTCCAAGGCGCGGGAGGTGAAGGACCTGCTTCTCGTATTGGCCCGCACGGCCCAGTCCGTGGGGCAAAGAGACACGGCCTGCGCCCTGCAGATGAACCAGGTGACCGAGCGTCTTAAAGACATTGCGTCCCTTGACGACCTGTCTCAGATCCGCGTCTCGGTGCAACAGAGCGCGACCGAACTGACCGCCTCGATCGACCGGATGACGACAGCCGGCAACTCCGCTATGGAGCAGCTGCGGGCGGAGGTTTCTGCCTATCGAACCCGGCTGGAGGAGGCGGAATACATTGCTTCCTGCGACGCCTTGACCGGTCTCGGCAGCCGGTTGTGGACCGAGTCGCAACTGGAGCAGCGCATAGAGGCTCAGGTGATTTTCTGCGCAATTGTCCTCGACATCAACGGGTTTAAGCACGTAAATGACGTATACGGACACATGGTAGGGGACGACTTGCTCAAGCAGTTTGCAACGGAACTTCAATTCGCATGCGGTTCCGATTGCGTGATAGGACGATGGGGCGGCGATGAATTCCTGGTCCTGATGGATTGTGACTTGCAGACTGCGAAGGGCCGGACTGCCCGGGTTCAGGAGTGGGTCTGCGGCATTTATGACCTGAGGGGGCGCAATGGTGTGCTAAAGATTCGGGTCGATGCATCCTTCGGCATGGCGGAGTATTCTCCCGGCGAAACCCTGGCCGTATTCCTGGACCGCGCGGACTCAGGAATGTATACGCACAAAGCTGCGACCCGAAAACAGTGAGGCCCGCTGCACATCGTTGTTCAAGAATCCTCGAAAATGCCGCGGGCCAATAAGGATGGCGATGAATCCTCCTGTTGCAAGGAACTCTGATTCAGTTCGAGCCAAGGTGCTAGATTCTCGTTAATGAGTTCGAAGCGCGAAATCAATCCACGCGATGCCGTTGCCTTGTACATTGCCGCACTATTCATTTCTATCTTTGAGCTACTGCGAACAGGGCTCTACCGAGAACGCGTCCACGAGTGGCTCGACAATTCCAGTTACGTTGATCTTTCCAGGGTCATTCTGTCAGGCGGACTTCCCGCCGAGCATCATTTCTGGGGCTTTCCCGCGCTGATCGCTCTGTTTGAGAAATCACTTTCCCTCTCAGGATTTGCAGCACTGGTGATGATTTCGTTCATCGCCTCAGTCGCAGCAATGATCCTCATGTTTCGGCTTTATGGTGCCGCGGTCTCTGTCGCATTCTTAGCCGTATGCCCTGAATGGGTAAAAATGTCGGTAGTCGGGGGCAGCGAGCCACTCTTCGTCTGCCTGCTTCTGGCTTCCTTCCTGGCTTTCAGGGCAGATCGAGTGTGGGCCTCAGTTCTTTTCGCTTCGTTGGCAACGACGGTGCGGCCGCCCGGAGTGTTTGCCATCTGTGCGATTGTTCTATGCCTTATCGGGCGGCGAGACTGGCGCAAACCGGCCATTTCTGTCTCCCTTGCACTGGCGATTGGGATCGTCTATCTTGCCTGGGTGCGAAGAGTCAGCGGTGACGCCTTTGTGAGCGTCAGACTCTACTCGTCTTCCGACTGGCCGCCGGGAAAACCTTTTTCATTCCCTCTTGTGCCACTTGGCAAAAGCCTGATCGAGCTCGCACTGAGGTTTGGACGCACATGGTGCCAACCATCTTTTGCATTCTCTTTGTGCTCGTGACCGTAGTTCTTCTCTTAAAACGGGCACCGGCCATGGCCAAGGCTTATCCCGCGGAATTGATCTTCGTGGCCGGCTACCTGGCATTCTTTGCTTGCTACAACTTTGACGGAATCGCGCGATCTCTGCCCCGCTACGCCTTGCCCGTCTATCCGTTTCTCTTGTTCTCCGCACAAAACTGGCTTCCCAAAAGACGGCTCGTTCTCTGGATTCTCGTGATCGCTTCCGCACTTCTCGCCAGCGCCGACCTCGTGGGATTCAAGACGGTCTTCGGCTTCGCAGTGCATGGGTAGGCCCGGGACGAAACTCCCGGTCATGTCGTCTCGGAACTTTCGCAATAGCGACAGATCGTAACGCCTTTCGAGGACGACGAGCCCTGCGGATTGCCTTCGCAAGGCCCTGGTCGCAGTTTGTACCGTTTTGGCACAATGCTCTGCTTCGTTCCAAATCTGAAAACCCGGCTCCCGCATTTGGATCGGCCGCCTTGTGTTCCTCTCGATCGCGAAGCAAGGTGAAGAGGTACCAAGTTGGTAAGAGCTAATGATGGCGGCGCGGAGACAAGGCGTGGGCCACAGCAAAAACAGGAAGGCGGGCTAGGCATGAGGCTATTAATCGCCGAAGATGACAGGGCACTAGGAATGTTTCTGAGGCGCGGGCTGGAGGCGGATGGACACCGGGTTCGTCTCACGTATGACGGAGCGGCCGCCGTGGACGCCTTTCGCGAGGACCTGCCCGATCTGACCATTCTCGACTTGAACATGCCCCTGAAAGACGGTGAGCAGGCGCTCGGAGAAGTGCGCAAAATGGACGCCGAGCTCCCCATCCTCATCCTGACCGCGCGGCAGGAGGTGGAAACCCGCGTACGGTGCCTCGACCTGGGCGCCGATGACCTGATGGTCAAGCCTTTCAGTCTTCACGAACTGCGCGCGCGGTGCCGGGCTTTGCTGCGGCGTAAGCGCGACGCGCGTCTTGTACTTCGTGCCGGTGATTTGGAGTTGAACCGGCTCGATCACTCCGCATCCCGCGCGGGAGAACCCATCGATCTGACCAATAAGGAATTTGCCCTTTTGGAGCACCTGATGCTTAATCGGGGGCATTGTGTATCGCGTGTGGAGCTTCTCGATTCGGTTTGGAAGCTGGAGCCGGCGCAAACCACGAACATTGTCGACGTTTATGTCAACTATCTTCGCCGAAAACTCAAGGACCCTCCTCCGGGGAAGTTCATCCAGACGGTGCGCGGACAAGGTTACACGGTTCCTGCGGAAGGGATCCTGACGGCAAAGGAAGCTTCCATGGCCATAGCCATGCTCGCAGTCGAATCCACATCCCTAACCATTCACCAGGCTTCATAAACTTTATTGCGATCCAAGCCCTCGGCTCGCCGGAGAGAAAACATGCAACCTTTTGCCGTTCCTGTTCTACCTACCGCCGGTCGCATTCGTCCGCGCACAGCTCTGGTTGTCAGCGCTGACGGAAACTTTCGTCGTCGTCTGAGTGAGGTCCTTATCGGCCTCAGATGGCAGGTGCGCGAGGCCGAGAGCGGCGCCCAGGCTTGGACTGAAGCGGAAGTCAAGGCGCCTGAGGCATTGATCGTCGACTCGTGGCTGCCCGATCTGGATCATGTTGAGTTTCTCGGGAGCTTTCGGACTGTTTTTTCCGAAGTGGATCTGATCGTCGCTAATGGAACTGGCTCTGTAGAGGGTGCGCGCTCCCCCCATCGCCAGGAGGTTCTTTACGCTTTGCGACGCAGCCAGGACACGGACACCGCAATCTGGAACACGGGGCGCAGTCTTACACCGAACGACAATGATGCGCTGCCGGCGATATCGAAGCATCTTTCCGCGGTTCCCTATGCGATCCAGCCGCCGAAAAAAACAGTAGCTCGCGTCGAGCCGGCCACAATTTCCGTCGAGAAGATGAACACCTCCGGGCAGGAGACGGCTTTCCAGGTCAGGACGCTCAGCATCCCTTCAGCTTCAGAGCGCTTGCCGGAGCTGGTAGGCAACGCAGCCTGCATGCTTGAAATCAGCCGCCGCATCCGGCTGGTAGCGCCGCGTTTGACGCCGGTGTTGATCGAGGGGCCTACAGGCTCGGGGAAGGAGATTGTTGCCGAGGCGTTGCACCGGCTGTCGGCTCGAAATCGTAAACCATTTGTCGCAATCAATTGTGCCGCCATCCCCGAGGCGCTGTTGGAGGCGGAGCTTTTCGGACACACCCGCGGCGCCTTCACCGGCGCAGTACAGGGGCGCGTGGGCCGCATTGAGTCAGCTGATGGCGGGACGCTCTTTCTGGATGAGATAGGCGAAATGCCGCTGGCCCTGCAGGCAAAGCTGCTGCGCTTCGTTGAAACCGGCGAACTGCAGCGGGTGGGAGACAACGAGACTGTCAAAGTAGACGTGCGCATCGTTGCTGCGACGCATCGGCCTCTCGCCGAGCTCGCAAAGACCAATGCTTTCCGGGCTGACCTTTATTACCGCCTTGCGGTGTTTCTTATTCGCACTCCGGCACTGGCTGAACATGTTGAGGATCTGCCTTTGCTGGTCGATCATTTCCTCGATCGGATGGGCCGCCAGATGCCCATGAAACGAATCGACGAGGCCGTGCTGGCCAAACTGAGCGCTCACTCCTGGCCTGGCAACGTGCGCGAACTTGAGCACGTGCTGGAACGCGCGGCCATCCTGGCCGGTGATGCTCCGCTGCTGACCGCGCAGGAGATTGACTTCGGCCTTTCGGTGAACTGACCGGGGCAGATTTTTGGCCCGACCAAGCTGTGATGAGAGGAGGCGTCGTGGAACTCCAGGTTGAAACCAGATTGAGCGATCAGATTGCCCGCTACCTCGATCTCGCATCGAGCGAGGCAAAACTGACCGCAGCCAACATGGCGAACATCGACACGCCCGGATACCGAGCGGTCGGTATGGATTTCGAAGCTGAGATGCGTACCGCGCTTGACGGGGTGGATCAGGGGCGTGGCTCTCGGCCGCCGCGCGTGAAGACGGTTGAAGGGCTCATTTCTCGACCCGACGGCAACGATGTGTCGATGGACCGCGAGAGCCTGAACCTGGCCGAGGCGCAGTTGAAGTTCAAGACAGGGGTGGCTCTCTTGCGCGAAGAATATCAGCGGGTCATGGATGCAATTCACGCCGACAGCAAATAAGTTTGGTCAGGGAAGGAGCGGGCGATGAACATGTTCGGATTGATGGAAACTTCCGGATCGGCAATGCAGGCCGAACGGATGCGCGCCGAGGTGGTGGCGGCCAACATGGCCAACGCCGAAACCACGCGCACCGAATCAGGCGGCCCCTATCGCCGGCAGATGGTTGTCTTTGCTGCGGATAAGGGAGACGCCGGATTTCTGAATTCAATGGACGATGCTGCCGGGACAGGGCTTCCGGCGATGGGATCGCTTCCGGGAAGCGGTACCGCGCCCGGTGTCCACATCGCACAGGTGGTCGAAGATACGGCGCCGCCGCTGAAACGGTTCGATCCCGGGCACCCCGATGCGGGACCCGACGGCTATGTTTCCTATCCCGACATTAATCCCCTCACAGAGATGGTGGACCTGATGGGGGCCACTCGTGCCTACGGTCTAAACGGTTCGGCCGTGCAGGCTGAAAAGGGCATGATCACCTCGGCTCTGGAAATCGCCAAATCCTAGATGGGCAGTTGGACGACGGAGTGACTGACCGGTTTTGGGCGAGTAGGCGGTTGAGCGAGTGGCGACCTACCTGAGGGCTTGAGAGCCGGAGGAATGAAGACGATGAGCGCGATCTCAGCATTGAATGCCTTGGCGGCCAATATCGGCGGCACGGTTCAAAACTCGATCTCGAACACCCAGGGTGCTGCGCCGGCAACCCCTTTCAGCAGCCTTCTCGGCGATACGGTCGGACAGGTGAATGCGCTGGAGACTCAGGCACGCTCGGCGGTCGATGGCCTCATGACCGGCTCCGGCGTGGATGTGCACCAGGCCATGATCGCGACCCAGAAATCGGAAATGGCGTTCGAGCTGGCGCTGGCGGTTCGCAACAAGGCAGTCCAGGCATATCAAAGCGTGATGGGAATGCAATTCTAACCGGTTCGACGGAATTCAGGAATCATGAGCGCGGCAGGAACACAACTGGCAAAGGTTGGACCGATTGCGGGTGGAACCGCAATGACAGGATCGGGGCTTGCCACGTTGTGGACACGCAGCCGCGTACGCTGGGCTTCGATGCAGCCCTCCCAGCGACGGTGGTCGATCGTATCCGCGCTCCTGCTGGCGGCGCTTCTCGGCGCCATGGCATGGTACGGCCTGCGCACCGACTGGCGAACCCTTTATGCCGGTCTTGACCCGGAGGATGCCCGGCAGACTGGACTGACCCTGACGCAGGCACAGATCCCCTTTGATGTCTCAACGAACGGCACTGCGATCCTGGTTCCCGCGGCGCAACTGGACAAGGCGCGCCTCGCGACAGCCGCCAAGGGCGGCGTAAAAAGCGGGCGCATGGGCTTCGAGCTCTTCGACAAGCCCAACTGGGTGGGTTCAGAGTTTGATGAGCAGGTTAACTATCAGCGCGCCCTCGAGGGGGAACTCGAACACACCGTCGGCACGCTGGCCGATGTCGAGTCGGCGCGTGTCCACCTGGTTCTGCCGCACGATTCGCTATTTCGTGACGAAGAACGTCCGGCGAAAGCCTCGGTCGTCATCAAACTGCGGCACGCCTCGCTGGAAGACGGAGAACCGGCAGCGATCAGGAATCTTGTTGCTTCGGCGGTCGATGGACTGAGCCCGGATCGAGTTGTCCTGGTGGATGCCGCCGGCAAGCTATCGCTGGGTCCAAAAACTCCGGATGCGCTGCGGCTGGCGGCCGAACAGGCGCTCGAGGAAAAGCTGGTTGCGACCCTGGAGCCGGTGACAGGCGCGGGCAATGTGCGCGCCTCTGTCACACTCGATTACGACGAAGTAGCCAGCGACGAAACAGAAGAGACGTACGATCCCGACCAGTCCGCGACCCTGACCATGCAGCGCACACAGCAGACAACCGGCGCGCAACCGTTGGCCGCGGGTGTGCCCGGAACTGCCTCCAACGCGCCCAATTCTCAGCCGCTCCCGGTTTATCCCAAGCAGAGCACGCAGCCCGAGTCGGCGAGTTCGGAGTCAGGAACCTACGGCGTCTCAAAAACCGTGCGGCACACGGTGCAAAGTCCGGGACGTGTTCACCGCATGACGGCTGCAATCGTGGTCAACGACAAGATGCTGCGCCCGGCGTCAAAGAACTCTCCAGCGCAATGGCAGCCGTGGCCGCCCGATCAAGTCCGCAATTTGACGGCGCTGGCGCAGGCAGCGGTGGGATTCGATACGACGCGGGGAGACGTGTTGACCGTCGAGGACCTTTCTTTCGATGAGAATCGCGCACAGCCGGTTCCCTCCGGACCAGCTCAGATTCTGTCTACTGTTGAGAACTCGCCGATTCTGGTGAAATACGTATCCCTCATGGCAGGCCTTCTCGTAGTGCTGGCGTTCGGTGTTCGCCCCGCACTCAAGCTGGCGCGAACGGGCAATACGAATGTACGCAAGGCGAGCAGAGAGTTGCCGGTCCAGGCCGCAAACCAGGCAGCTCTGAGCCCACCGGAACCGGCTCCATTTGACCCGGAGCGACAGCGGACCCAGGAAGTCTTTGAACAAGTGACGAGCCATCTGAAACAGCAGCCCGCCCAGAGTTCGCGGCTGCTGCAAAGTTGGATTCACTCCGACTAAAGGCACGCGTCCCGGGAAAGAAGTTTTCCCGGTTGGTCGCGACGCAAATCAAAGAAATGGGGCAACGATCTTGGCAGAGTTCGGGAGCGAGAGCGGGGGGCGGCGCCATTCGGCGGGCATCAGCGGCGCGAAAAAAGCGGCTGTCCTGCTGGTTGCGGTGGGTGAAGATCTGGCCAAGGAGATCCTTCGCGCCCTGCCGGAGACAGACGTCGAGCGGTTGACCGAGGAGCTTGCCGAACTGCGCGGTGTCTCTCCCGAGTTGTCGAGCGAGATCCTCGATGAGTTCTGGCAGCTCCTCGAAACACAGAATTTCATGATGCACGGCGGGCTCGATTACGCCAGCCGCCTGCTCAATGAAACCTTCGGTAAAGAGCGCGCCGACGATCTGCTGTCGCTGGTGCGACGCTCCCAGGAGGCAGCGCAGGGGAATCTGGCCAAGCTGCAGAGGACCGACCCGCAGCAATTGGGAAAGCTGTTGGAATCCGAACATCCGCAGACCATCGCTCTGGTTCTGGCGCATCTCGATCCCAAGCGTGCCTCGATGGTGCTCGACAACCTGAGCGAAGAACACAAGGTCGTTTCCATCCAGCGTCTCGCCGAGATGCGGCAATTTTCTCCTGAAATGGCGCAGAAGGTGGCGCACGTTCTGCACCGGCGCCTCGAGAGCATGGGCGACACGGCGCGCAAGAGCTACTCCGGATTCAAAGCTGTCGCCGATCTCCTCAACCGGCTCAACGCGGAAGAGTCGAAAAAGATTCTCGAGACGATCGAAGAGGGCCAGCCGGAACTCGCCCTGAGCATTCGCAACCTGATGTTCACCTTTGAAGACCTGGTAACGGTTCCTCCCGCCACCATTCGCGAGATTGTCTCGGGCGTTGACAAGAAGCAACTGGCTATGGCGCTGCGCGGAGCCAATGAGGAACTGCGTGCGCAGATCTTCAAATCCATGAGTTCCAGAGCCGTCGAAATGCTGAAAGAAGATATGGAAGTGCTGGGGCCGGTCCGCTCCCGCGAAGTGGCGCAGGCCCAGCAGGAGATTCTCAATCTGGCGCGGCGTTTGGAAGCAGAGGGCAAAGTAGTTCTAAAGCTGGAAACCGGCGATGAAATGCTGGCCTGACCTCTGCGTCAGGCGGGCGTCATAGATTTGCGAGCGGTGGTTGGAAATGAAAGCTGCCGAGAGCTGAGTTGCAGAGGTGAAGATGCAAGCCGGACTGATGGACATTCTGGAAGTCTTCGAATTTGAGGCGGGCCCGGAACCCGCGCCGCAGGCCTGGAATGGATACGACGAGGTCGATGGGAAAGGCTCGCCGGGCGCCCTGCTGCACCCGCAACAGGCAGCCAACCTCCCGGCACAATTTGAAAAGATGCTCGCCGAGGAAGCGCGCCGCAGTCTAGAAGCCGGTCATCGGCGCGGCTTCGAGGAAGGCCGAAAAGCCGAACGGGAAGCCCAGGCTGCGGCGCACGCGGCCGAGGCAGAACCGCGCATGGAGCAGCTCTCGAAACTGATTCAAGCTTTCGCTGATGCGCGGGACCAATATCTTCACTCCGTTGAACAGGAAGTCGTGCGCTTGTCATTGGCCGTGGCCGCGCGCATTCTGCGCCGCGAAGCGCAGATGGACTCACTCCTATTGACAGGCGCGGTGCGCGTCGCGCTGGGCCAATTGTCGCAAAAGACCGAGGTGCGGCTGCGCGTTCCCCGGTCGGAACTGGAGTTGTGGCAAGAGGCTGTCGCACATATTCCCAATCTGGCCATCAAGCCGCTCATCGAAGCAGGCGAAGACATGCGCACCGGCGATTGTGCGATTGAGACTTCGCTGGGGTCGGTGGATCTTGGCGTTCGCGCTCAGCTTGGTGAGATCGAGCGCGGATTCTTCGATCGCGCCGGCCGCGTCGACGGCAACCCGTTGGCACACGCAGCCAACACGAATGCATCGAATCCTGAGTCAGGCCAATGACAGCTTTACTTGACCGCTACTTTTCCCGGCTGCATCGCGGGCAGCCCTGGCGCTGGAAAGGCCAGGTGATTGAATCGATCGGGCAGACCATCGAATCCGCCGGCCCGCTCGCCTCGGTCGGCGAATGCTGCGAAATTCTAGATAGGTCTGAGCGCGTGCATGCCGCCGAAGTGATCGGATTTCGCGGCTCCAATGTGCTGGCTATGCCAACCGACAGCACCGAAGGGATTCGTTTCGGAGACACGGTTTTGGCTTCTGGAGTGCGCGCAGAAATTGAAGTCGGTTCCGAGTTGATGGGAAGGGTATTGAATGCTGCCGGTGTTTCTCTCGACGGAGCGCAGGCGCCAATCCTGGGCCGCACGCTTCCGCTCGATGGCGCTCTGCGTTCGCCCCTCGATCGGACGCCAATTCGCACCCCGCTGGGCACGGGAGTTCGAGCGCTCGATGCACTTCTCACCGTGGGACGGGGGCAGCGCGTCGGTATTTTCGGCGGCTCGGGCGTGGGGAAGAGCACTCTGATCGGCATGATGACGCGCGACACCGAAGCGGACGTGACCGTCGTCGGCCTGGTGGGCGAGCGGGGACGCGAAGTGGGCGAGTTTCTCGAAGATGCACTGGGCGAAAAGGGACGCGCGCGCTCGGTTGTGGTGGTCTCGACTTCAGACCAGTCGCCGCTTATGCGTATGCGGGCAGCACTCGCGGCAACCACCATCGCCGAGTACTTTGCGGCAGAGGGCAAGCATGTTCTCCTGGTGCTGGACTCTTTGACGCGTTTTGCCATGGCGGCGCGCGAGATTGGACTCGCCGCCGGAGAACCGCCCACGGCCAAAGGCTATACGCCGTCCGTGTTCACGCGGCTCGCACGACTGGTGGAACGCGCCGGAAACTTTCGCGTTGGCTCGATCACGGCTTTCTATACCGTGTTGATGGAGGGCGACGACCAGCAAGATCCTCTCGTCGATGCGGTTCGCTCTCTGCTCGACGGCCATGTGGTGCTGTCGCGGGCTCTGGCCGCGGAGGGATGGTATCCGCCGATTGAGGTCCTCGATTCCATCAGCCGCCTGATGCCAGCCGTTACCGAGACCGTCCATCGCGGGCAAACCGATCTGATCCGCAAGCTGATGGCTGTCTATGCGCGCTCAGAAGACCTGGTGAGGATTGGCGCATACAAGCCGGGATCGGACCCCGACCTCGATCGCGCGTTGCGGGCCCGCGGAGCCATGCGGGCTTTCCTGACTCAGCGCGCCGACGAACGAGCAGGTTTCAAGGATAGCCTGCGTCAGCTAGGCGAACTCGCGGCCGAGGTCTGATCGATGCCCGTTTCAGCCGCACTTCGGCGACTTCTTCGGGTCCGGGAATTGATCGAGGAGGACCGCCGCCGCGCCCTGGAGTCTGCACTGGCCGAGTTAATTGAGCTGGAAAATGCGCTTGCGTCGGCCACTGTGCGCGAGGTTCGCGGGCGCCAATTGGTCAGGTCCGGTGTGCTCTCCGGCGAACTCGCCGACAGAGTTGCGGGCTTTGAAGAATCGCGGTCTGCCGTGTGTCATCAAGAGAGGCTGTCGGTCCGGATTACTGACGCAAAGTCGCGTGAGACCCAGACACGGGAGGTCTATCTGTCCGCGCGTATCGAGCGGCGTCAGGCGGAGACGCTGATTGAAGAAGCCGAAGCCCGCGATTCCCTGAAGGGCGCACGGCGCGGTCAGAGGCAATTAGACGATTGGCATCTCGCCCGGGCCCAAAACCGAAACGAACGCGACCAGGGATAGAAGCATTAAATTCGGATTGAGTCGTAGTCGAGCAAAAAGAGAAGAACTTTAGCAAATGTTTAGAAGGAATTGTTGAATCATTCCAAGGAGGGAATTGACGTGCCGTTTCTGATATTGCTCTAAGCCCAACCCAACGCCTTTGGCATGCCTCCTGCATTAATCCAGTCCATGACGCTTCCTGCAGGTCTTGCGAATATCGGCGGGGCAAAGATGACCGAGCATGAATCGGCATCCGCTCCTCCGCAGGGGCTTCTGAAGCTGACCGGCGCAGGATCGGTGGGTGCAAACGCGGCGCTGCAGACACCGGCCTCGAACCAACAGCCGAGCTGGCAGGCGTTTCTGAATGCATTCGGGATGACGAACCTGCAGATCAAGCTCGCTCAGTTTCAGTCGGCGCACGATGAAGGCTCAGGAGCCAAACTGACGAGCTCTTCCGAATCCCATCGCGAGCAACAGACTTCGATTGACACAAGCGCCTCCCGCAAGAGCAAGAGTTCTTCCGATCATCGCGCTTCCGCGGCCTCGCCCAGGACCGAGAACACGGATTCACCTTCGACAGTGAATGCTCAGGCAACAACAGTCGTGTTCCAGCAGCAATCTCCGCTGGTTACGCCAGGACCGTCCGCCATTCAAGGTGCAACACACTCTGTCGGATCAGATTCACCCTTTAACCTAAGCAAAGGATCGTCACCGTCGAGCCAGCTGGATGGCTCGATTCCATCCCTCGCTCAAGGTGCGCCAGGAATCGATCCATTGAGTATTGCCTCAACTAAGACGCCTGATCGAGGCAGTCCTTCGCTTCGGACGGCGGCCGAACGGGAGACGACTCCAATTCGTGCCACCGATGCAGGCGATGCATCAATGGAACCCGACGCTTCCACCAGCGCGCTTGCGGATGGAGCAAAGGCGGCCCCGCCAAATCAAGAATCGCCGGCGCAGGCCTCGAGTCACACTCCGATCGCCCGCGAGGCGCCTGCCGCGATGCAAGCGCCGGAGATCATCCCCGGCGCGCGGAATATGTCCTCGACTGAATCTTCTGCCCTATCGAGCGAGCCCGGTGCGGCATCAGCAGCCACGGATGCCGTTGCCCAATTGCATTCCGCCAGCTTCGGAAACGCAATGAGAGAGCCCCCTTCGACCCGGCGCGTGAGTGCGCCGTTGGCTGTTTCTGCTAAAGCCGGGGAAGCATTTTCGGTTCATTCGGGCGCCGCGCAGGCGCAGATGCCTGGCCCGGAAGCTGGATTGGGTAGTGTAAGCGCGCGCAATGCGGGCAACGCGCCTCAATATACTGGCCCGCTGTCTCCTGGTTCCCCAACTCCCTCGGCTCCCAACGGAACCCCGGGGATCGATGAAACTTTTGCCGCTCTGGATGCCGACTCTGGTGCGCACACCTGGATTCACGCCGGCTCCAACAGTGCGGAAGCCGGATATCAGGATCCCTCGCTCGGGTGGGTGGGCGTTCGCGCGCACATCGACGGATCGGGCGTGCATGCCGCCGTCGTTCCCGGATCGGAAGAAGCTTCCCGAATCCTGGGCAGCCACATGGACGGGTTGAGCCGCTATCTCACCGAGCATCACACGCCGGTCGAGATGCTGACGATGGCAGCCGGCAAAGAGATGGGGAACGGTCAAGGCGCCGAATTCATGGGAAACGGGCAGGGAAGCGGGCAGCGTCAGGGCCAGGAAACGAATCCTCATGCGCAGCAAGGCTCGGACTATCAATCCGAAATCTATGGCAGAACTTCAGAGCCCGAATCCGTAACCGCAGGCAGTCTTGCCGCGGCGCCTCAGATTGATCCCGCAATAGGAGGAGGTTTCATCTCGGTCATGGCCTGACTAAAACCAGGGCCGGACTCCTGACGGGAGCGACATCACCACATCAGTTAAGCAGGGAGGACAAATGGCAACATCATCTGGAATCTGGAATCATGCGGTGGCAGCACAAGCGGCCGTCAAGGCCAATCCGATGGACACGACTTCGGGCAGCAGCGGCTCCAGCGGTGATTCGGCGACAATCTCCGCGAATGATTTTCTTTCTCTGCTCGTCACAGAGATGCAAAACCAGGACCCGACGGCCGACACCGATCCGATGGAGTACGTCAATCAGTTAGTCAACGTGAACAGCCTGGAGCAGTTGATTTCAATCAATCAGACTCTCACTACCGATTCCAGCGGGACGGGAAGCACGTCATCGACAACCGGCGCGTCTTCACCAGCCGGCTCGGCAGCCAAGTCAGCGAACCAGAAGAGCGATGTCGCACACACCTCGGACACCGCTGCGACAGCGTCGCAATTCACGACAAGTGGCGAAGGCGATCACAAGCCCACGGCGCGCGTTGCGAATGGGAACTTGAGTGTTCCCGAGACCAGCGCGGCAGCGCAACGTGTCGCCCAGTCGCTGAGCGGACGCGCTTCGTCTCTCTAGACTCCAGTTTGCGCAGAACGTTTGCGGTGACAACAGTAGCGGCCGATATTGTGGCCTGCACCCAACAGATTCGACAGGAGAACTACGATGCCAAGTTTTGATATTCCGTTAAGCGGACTCGATGCCGATTCGACGGCGCTGAATACGATTGCCAACAACCTTTCCAACATGAACACGACCGGCTTCAAGGCGCAGACCACATCGTTTAGCGATCTGCTCTACCAGCAGGTAGGCGCTTCCGGGTCCGGCGATCCGATTCAGGTGGGAACGGGAGTGCAGGTCGCATCCAACAGCACAGACTTCACCACCGGAAACATCTCTACCGGCGTCTACACTGACGCCGCGATCAACGGAACCGGCTTCTTCGTCCTCGATAACGGTGCCGGCGGCCAGTTGTTGACGCGCGACGGTAGTTTCATCGTCGGCGGTAATGGAATGCTGGAGAGCGTCAACGGACAGCCCGTGATGGGCTACATGGCCTCCAAGGGTGTCATCAACTCGAGCGGCACATTAACCGACATTGCAGTCCCCACCGGACAGGTGATGAGTCCTTCTGCGACGACCAGCTTCAATGTCACGCAAAATCTTGATTCGACAACCGCCGTGGGAGGACCTGCGCCGCAAAGCACACTGCAGATTTACGACTCACTTGGCAACAGCTATCAGGCAACCGTGACCTATACCAAGACGGGAACGAATGCCTGGAACTATTCCATTGCGCTGCCTTCTCCCGTGAACGCCAACTCCTCGGTTCCGGGGACGTTCTCTTACACCTTTGGCGCTCCCGGCGTGGGGATCGACACCGCATCCAACCTCACCATCACCGGGCCGGCTGCCGGGGGAGGAACTGCCACGACGGGCGTTCCGGCATTCACTGGCTCGCCCGAGACCATCACCCAATATGCGGCCGATCTGACCAAAGCTCTTACAGCGGCAGGCATCACCACCGGCGCCGGAGGCGTGACCGTGACCGCCGCGGGGAGTGTCCTGACCATCTCCGGCGCCACCGCAACCAGTGGCAGCGTGATCCAGGACGCGGTGGCGTCGAACGCCGCAAGTGGATCGTTGACCTTTGACTCCTCGGGAAATCTGGTGAGCCCAGCAGCCGATGTCAGTGGAATTACGTTTAGCGGATTAGCCGACGGTGCGGCCCCGATCAACCTGACCTGGGATCTATACGGCTCGAACGGCGCCACCAGCACCCTGGGCCAGACTGCATCGGCATCCAGTCAATCCTCACAAAACCAGAACGGATATGCCGCCGGCCAATACGAAACCTTCACAATCGGTTCAGACGGCACGATCACGGCTAACTATTCAAACGGCCAAAATCAGGCCCTGGCCCAGATAGGCATCGCAATGGTCAACAACCAACAGGGCTTGCTGGATACCGGCTCGACGCAATACCTGACCACCAGGGCCTCAGGCAATGCGTCGGTGGGCGTTGCGGGCACAGGTGGACGCGGCGTGATTGAAGGCGGGGACACCGAGGCCTCCAATGTCAACATCTCGCAGGAATTCTCAAACCTGATTATTGCGCAGCGCGCTTTCGAAGCGAACTCCAAGGCCGTGACGACCTTCGACACGGTTACGCAGGAAACCATCAACATGATTCATTGATTTCTTTTTCCGGTGCGGTTCGCCCGTTTCGCATTGGAATGCCTCGCCATCGCCGCACCACGCGGCCGGCGGGGCATTCCTGCTCTCACGGCTGATACGATTTGCATGAAGCACGTCCTCCGATTTCCCCAGTCCTGGAGCAACTTCATGCGCGTCATGGCCCTCGCAGTCACGATCCTCTGTCTCTCATCAGCCGTCGCCTCGGCCCAATCGGTTCCCGCTGCCATCTACACTGATCCGCCCGCTGACACCGCTCATCCAGCCTCCATGACCGTGCTGCACATCCCCAGCCATGGTGTGTTGATTAATGGACTCATATACAGCCCTTCCGGCGCGGGACCGCGTCCGACGCTGGTCATATGCCATGGGCTGCCGGGCAATGAAAAGAACCTCGACCTTGCGCAAGCTGTGCGCCGTGCGGGTTGGAATGCGGTGACTTTCAATTACCGCGGGTCCTGGGGAAGCCCCGGCAATTTTCGATTTGCGCAGAATCTTGAAGACGCCGATGCCGTGCTGACTTATCTCCGCGATCCCGCCCACGCCGTCAAACTCGGCATCGACACCAGGCGCATCGCGATCGCCGGGCACAGCATGGGCGGATGGGTGACTGCTCAAACCGCTTCGCATGACCGCGACCTGATTGGAGCGGTATTGATCAGCGCGGCAGATATGGGAGGCATGGGCACACTCCCTCGCCAAAGTGTCGTCGCGCTCATGGCCGACGATCGCGAAACTTTGGCGGGTGTGACTCCGGAGAGCATGGCCGATGAATTGATCGCCAATGCGAAGACGTTTGCTTTCGCCACCACTGTCGATGGGCTTACCCGGCTCCCCCTGCTTGTGCTCTCTGCCGATGACGGACTGGCGTCAGGTACCGATGCGCTGGTATCAGCGATTCGTGCGAAAGGCGGCCAACATGTGACAGCGATCCACGCAGCCACAGACCATAGCTGGTCCGATCACCGCATCTTCCTTGAGAGCACGATCATCACCTGGCTCGCGGGACTGAGGTAGTGTGCGCGCGACAGAAGGGAATCGGCCTTTAATGCGCGGAAACCTCGATAAACAGCCCTTTGCCCTGCGCCAAGGCTCGATCCTCGCCGTCGAAAATCCTTGCTTCTGCCCAATGTTTGCGCCCCTCGCTGCGGACCACGCGGCCCTCCATGCGAATCTGCGCGGCCGATGGAACGGGAAGACGATAGTCGATTTCCATATGGCGGGTCATCGCTGTCAATCCCTTGGCACGCACTGATTTACTCATAGTCTCATCGAGCAGAGTGGCAATGATGCCGCCGTGCAAATAGCCATGCGGTCCCTCGAAAGTGTCTGGAATTGTTGCCACACAAACCACCGTGCCGTCCGGCGCCAGCATAAATTCAAGCCGCAAGCCAGTAGCGTTCGCGTGGCCGCATCCAAAGCATCGGTTTTGCGCAGAATGGGCAAGCGGTGTCAGATTATCCAGATGCGGCGTCTTCACGATTTGATTTCCTCTCCAAGCACCTTCGCAAAAGCCGGAGCGTCAACATTCGCGCCCGTCAAAACCAACCCAACACGCCGCCCGTTTTGCCGTGGACTTTCCTTGATTGCAGCGGCCAACGCAGCCGCTGCGGCGCCTTCTGCCAGATTATGCGTGTCCTGGTAATAGGCGCGCATGGCCGCCGCAATCTCCGCTTCTGAAACTTCGACTACACGCGCGACGTTGCTCCAGACCACTTCGAGCGCTGCCGCAACGGGCATTCTGCAAGCCAATCCATCTGCAATCTGCGTCCGGGCCGGCGCTTCCACGATCGCATGCTGCTTGAAGCTCAAGGCATATGAAGGCGATTCAGCCGCTACGACTCCGATAATCTCTGTTCCCAATCCGAGCGCATTGCGCGCCGCTGCGACTCCGCAGACCGACGACCCAAGTCCAATCGGCACGTAGATCGCATCGAGCGAGGGAGCCCCCTTGAAGAACTCCAGCGCATACGTCGCCGTGCCCCTTACCAGCCGCTCATGAAAGGAGTCAACCATCGCGAACCCTCGCTCTGCCGCCAGCGATCGCGCATGCTCAAGCGAAGCTTGAAAATCATGCCCGTGCTCCACGAGTTCGACCCCTTGAGCGAGCATTGCTCGGTTCTTTTCCTTGCTGTTTCCATGAGGAACAACAATGACAGCCTTCAGCCCGTGCAGGCGCGCCGCCATTCCCACGCCCTGCCCATGATTGCCGCGAGTAGCCGCGACGACACCGTGCACTTCGGGCCGCGTCTGCTTGAGCCAATCCATGTAGACCAGCGCACCGCGCAGCTTGAATGCGCCAACCGGTGTGTGGTTCTCGTGCTTCACCCAAACTTCGGCCCCGACCCTCTCGTTGATCAGCGGCCAGGAGAATTGCGGGGTCGCCGGCATGTGGCGATAGACGATTGTCTGCGCCTCTTCAATTTCGGCAAGTGTGGGCAGCATCATGCTTCCAGCATATCGAACGGATTTCATTTGTCCTTCGCGCAGCATGGTAGATTTGGCTCCATGGAATGGAACATTCGCAGAGCGACACCGGGTGATGCGAACTCCGTAGCGCATATTCAGGTTGTGGGTTGGAAAACCACCTACTCGGGAATCGTTCCTCCGGCATTTCTCGACTCGATGGAGGAGGAATCGCGGGCCGCCAGTTGGAAAGAGCACCTCGAAAACAAGGATGCACTTATCCTGGTCGCGGAAAATAGCAGCGAGCTGTTCGGCTTCGTCTGCGGAGGCGGTCTTCGCGAACCGATCGAGGACTACGATGGCGAGCTATTCGCGATCTATCTTCTGCCTGAATTCCAAAGACAGGGTGCGGGCCGTCAACTCGTGCTCACCTTGGCTCAGAACATGCGAGACCGTGGTTTCAAACGAATGGTTGTTTGGGTTCTGGAACAAAACTCGGCGGTCTCGTTTTACAAACGCATGGGCGGAGTGCAACTCGTGCAGAAGCAAACCGAAATCGGCGGCGCAATGCTTGGCGATCTTGCATTCGGATTCGATCTCTTCGACCCGCGGCTCTATACAGGCTCGGCAAACTAAAATTACAAAGTGCGAAGAATGCGCCTTCCCGTTCCTTTAATTGTTCTGCCGTCCGTTTGCGTCATCTCGCTTGTCTCCGGCTGCCACAACACGCCTCCGCTCACCCCGCAACAGGCGGAAGGGATGCATCTCTACTCTGTTCGCTGCGCCCACTGCCACGAAGACAACGATCTTCAGCTGAAGAAGGTCCCTCCTGATTTGCACGGCGTGTTTTCACGCACCACATTGCCCAGCGGTGCTCCAGCCACAGATCCCCAGGTCACGCACGTCGTTCTGGCCGGCAAGGGATTGATGCCTTCCTTCAACGGCCGTTTCACCGATGAGCAGATGGCCGCGCTGCTTGCCTATCTGCACACGGGGTTGCGTCAGCCCGACTCGTCTGACAGATAATTGCCTTCATTCGTATCGGATCGCAGTCATCGGGTTAACCTCGGCCGCGCGCCAAGCCGGAAGCGCGCAGGCTGCGGTCGCGACCAGCGCAAGCACGCACGTGGCGGCAAACAACAGCAGGGGATCGCGCGAACTCTCGGCCGCCCAGCTTTGCATCACCTTGTTCAGTGCGACGGTGAGAATGAGGCCCGCAACAACTCCGCTGCCAACGCTCACGACAGTGGAACGAAAGACCAGCCCGAGCACGTCGCGCCGTTTCGCGCCCAGCGCAACGCGGATACCGAACTCGTTTGTCCGCTGTGCCACTGTATAGGAGACCACGCTGAAGAGGCCCACAGCAGCCAGCGCCAGCGCAAGAGCCGCAAATGCGCCAAAGAGCCATGCAACCAGTTGCCCGCGCGCCCACTCCGGCATGCGCGAAATCCAATGTTCGAGATCGCGCACATCGCTATTCGTCTGCTGATCATGGTCGATCGAATTCACGGTGGCGCTTACTGAGTGCAAAAGCGTCAGAGGCGAAACCTGCGACCGGACCAGAAGCTGCGTGTACATTCCCATCGCCATCGTGTAGGGAACAAAAATCTCCGGTTCTATAGGCTTGGACAGGCCGTTGTCCAGCTTGTCGCCCACTACTCCAACAATTAAAATCGGTCCGTTGTATCCGGGCGCGGTCAGCAGATAAGGCGGCTGCGCAACCGCTTGCGGAACTTTGATCTGATGGCCAATTGCGTCGCCGTTCGGGAAGTATCGCTTGACGAAGGTCTGATTCACGACCATCAGCGCCGCGCCTCGATGGCTTTCATCCTTATCCCAGATCCTGCCTTGCAGCAGCGGAATTCGAAGCACCGGAAAATATTCCGCGCTCACCATGTTGAAACGCAGGGTTTGATCTTGCGCCGATGGCTTGCCTGCGATTTCAAATTTGGTGTTAAATCCATTGTCCGGCGGCGTGGCGTTGCTCGAGATGGCAAGCATCGAGACGCCAGGAACTTCTGCAGCTTTATCGTGCAGCGCTTCAAAGTATGCTGAGCGCGCGGCCCAGTTTGGATAGGCGCCGTCGTGAATTGGAATCCCAACGGACATGACGTTATGCGGATCGTAGCCAAGCGGCGTGTGCACAACGCGCAAGAAGCCCTCAATCGCCGCTCCCGCACCGGCCATCATCAAAAGCGTCAGTGCAATCTGGCCCGCGATCAGAGTGTTATGCATCCTGCGACCGCTCACTCCGCGCGTGGTCTTGCGGGTGTTCGATTGCATCACCTGGCTGACCTCAGGCCGCGAAAGCTGCCACGCCGGCCACAAGCCGAATAGAATCCCCGTGCCCACAGCTACCGCAATCGAAAATGCGAGTACAGGCAAATTGATCTGGATAGCTGCCTCATGCGGGAAGGAAAACTCTGGAAGATTGGCGACAATCACTGCGAGAATCCGATAGGCGAGAATCAATCCAAGGCCTGCACCGGTGACGGAGAGCAGCAACGCTTCGGTCAACAATTGGCGAATGATGCGCACCCTGGTTGCCCCGATCGCCGAGCGCACCGCAAATTCATGTTCCCGCGAAGTGGCTCGAGCCAGCAAAAGAATCGAGACGTTTCCGCAGCCGATCAGCAGCAGTAGAGCCACTGCTCCGAAAAGCAGATAGAGCGTACCGCCCAGTTGTTTGATGAAATCCTCATTCAAACCCACGACGTGAAGCCGTGTGACATCCGGAGGAAAATGCGTCGGCGTCTCCTTGGCAAACTCCGTAAGCAGCGGCTGCAAAGCGGCGTTGGCCTGCGCATGAGTCACGCCCGGCTTGAGACGAACCCCGGCATAAAAGCCCTTGACCTGATCCCCTGTGATCTTCAGAGGCAGATACACATCGCCGTCACCCCATGTAAAGCGAGGGCCTGAGACTCCCACAACGGTGTAGTTCTTGCGAAGTAGCTGGATGGTTTTCCCCACCACGCCTGGGTCCGAATTGAAATGCCTCTGCCAGAACTTATAGCCGAGAACAACCACCGGTTGCGGATCCTGCCCATCGAGAGCATCGGAGGGTTGCAGCCCGCGACCCAGCGCCACCGGAACGCCAAAGAAGTTGAAAGCGTTGGAGCTCAAGTACACTCCATTTACGTCCTCGGGCAAATCGCTGCCTGTGACAGTCAGACTCCAGTCATCCTCGACAAAGGTGTCTTCAACCACTGGCGACTTCCGCAGTTCCTGCCACTGCGTGCCCGTCAATCCGAACCCGTTAAGATCCCCATTGGGCTTGAGAAAGCGCATATGAATCATCCGGTCGGAGGCCTTGTAGGGGTAGGGATCCATCAGGATGGCGTAGACCACACTAAACACTGCCGTGGTGGCGCCAATGCCCAGCGCCAGAGACAGCACAGCGGTCAAGGTGAAACCCGGCATCCTGATGAGTTGCCGAATACCGTAGCGAATATCGTGAATCACGGTTCCCATGCTGGCGCTCCTTTGGCCTGATTTCGTCAGACCTTCTGCTGGAAGCACAATCGCAACCGTCCGGATCGGACGAATAGTAACGCGTCAATGAAGGCGTGCCGAGCACAGCCCATGCGGTGAGCGACTCCTTGCTCCTGAATCGCAGAAATCCCACTCCCACCTGACCATCACTGCACGGGGATGGCCATCCACCGCGCCGTGCAAATGGCTGATTTCACGCTTCGACCGGGCAATTGGCAAGATTGGGTTGTCCGATTTCATCTCGAAGTGTCCGCAAATGAACGACCGCACCCATTTCCGCGCACTTCCACGCCCGTCAGAGATTTTCAAATGCTCTATACTCAGGATTGTTATGGCATCCGACAAAACCTTCTTCCTCGAAACTTTCGGCTGCCAGATGAATGCTCACGACTCCGAAAAGGTCATCGGCACACTCCAGCAGCAAGGCTACCGGCAGGTTGAAACTGAGGAAGAGGCCGGCCTGATCCTCTACAACACCTGCTCCATCCGCGACAAAGCTGAACAGAAAGTCTTCAATCGCCTTAACGACTACAAAAAGCTGCACAAGGCCGGCAAGCGCTTCGGCGTGCTCGGTTGCGTGGCCCAGCAAGAGGGCGAAAAAATCTTCGAGCGGGCGCCCTACGTCTCACTGGTCTCGGGCTCCGCGTCCTATCGCAAGTTACCCGAGATGCTCACACGTCTCGAATCAGGCGAGGGCCGCATCACCGGACTCGACGACCGCCAGACCGACGAAACCTTTGAGACCGAGTTCACCGCACGTCAAAATCCTTATCGCGGCTACATCACGATCATTGAAGGCTGCGACAAGTTCTGTTCTTATTGCGTGGTTCCGTACACGCGTGGCAAGGAGCGCAGCCGTGGTTCCTCCTCCGTGCTTGCCGAGGCGCGCCGCATCGCTGACCAGGGCTACACCGAGATCCAACTCCTCGGCCAGAACGTCAATAGCTATCGCGATCCAGAAGGGAAGTCGAGCTTCGCTGAACTGCTCGCCGCTGTCGGCCAGGTGTCCGGCATTCGCCGCGTCCGGTTCACCACCAGCCACCCGCGCGATTTCACCCGCGACATCGTCGAAGCCATCGACGCCGTTCCGACGCTCTGCGATCACGTCCATCTGCCTGTGCAGTCTGGCTCTTCGCGGGTGCTCAAAATGATGGCGAGGGAATACACCCGCGACTGGTACCTCGAACGCATCAGTTGGATCAAAGCCGCTCAACGGCCTATCTCGCTCTCGACCGATATCATTGTCGGCTTCCCGGGCGAGACCCCGGACGACTTCATCCAGACCATGGACCTGCTGCAGGAGGTTCAGTACGACTGCGTCTTCGGATTCAAGTACTCGCCACGCCCCAACACGCCGGCCCTGACCATGATCGACTCCATCCCCGACGCTGAAAAGGCGAGCCGGTTGCAGGTTCTTCTCGACCGTCAGCGCGAGATTCAGAGGATTAATTATTCCAAGCACATAGGGCAAACTATGGAAGTGATGGTTGAGAGTCCGAACCCTGCGCGCGGCCAGACCGCCGGCCGGAGCAGTCAGAACAAGCCTGTCAACTTCGTAAGCGCTCAGCCTATCGCGCCCGCCCCTGGCAGCTACCTGCAAGTGAAAATCACAGGCGCGTTTCCAAACAGTCTCGTTGGCGAAGCCGTCTAACCCGCAGAGGCAGGAGGGAAGTCATGGATGTTGAAGTTAGGATTCGCGGACTGATGATGGACCCTGCTACGAACATGCCCATCGTTGTGCTCAAAGACGTCGCATCTGAAACCGTGATGCCAATCTGGGTCGGCATTTTCGAGGCAAACGCGATCGCAAACGAGATTGAGAAGGCAAGCGGCTCACGCCCGATGACTCACGATCTGGCAAGAAACCTCATCCATCATTTGAATGGTTCGTTGGAAAGAATTGTAATCACAGAGCTTAAAGACGATACATTTTTCGCCATGCTGTGGCTTCGGCAAGGCAATGAATCGATCACGGTTGACGCGCGCCCCTCCGATGCCATCGCTCTCGCGCTGCGGGCAGATTGTCCGATTTACGTGTCGGAACAAGTCATGCAGTCGGCAAAGCTGAATACCTCGGGCCCCTCGGAAGGCCCAACCGCTGACCAGTTTCGAGGCTGGCTCGAAGGCCTCAACGACGAAGACATGGGCCGCTACAAAATGTAGCTGCGACGCAGGGAAGCGTGCCGAGGGAGATGCGCGCATGATGCCAAGCCTCTATCGTTAGAAATTTACTCCACTATACAGAATATCTGTTATCAGACATTACCTCTGTAAACTCGATATCCCCACCTTCAGCTAGGATACGAACTATCAGCGACGCCTGCGTCGCTCAATCACTCCGGAATAAGGAACGATGCGGACTCTCACCCTACTTGCTGGCGTGGCCTGCTACTTGATTGTGCTCTTCGACGCGTTTCAGACCATCATCCTGCCGCGGCGCGCGGTCGGGCGCTTCCGCATTACAAGGATTTTCTATATTGCCACCTGGGGCCCCTGGGCTTTTCTCGCCCGTCGCGTCCGCAATCCACGCCAGCGCGAGTCCGTCTTCAGTTACTACGGCCCATCCTCCCTGATCCTTCTCCTCATGATCTGGGCAGGAGGAATGGTCTTCGCCTTCGCCTTGATCTTTTACGCTTTGGGAAGCCCCTTCAACGACACAATGCAGCATCCCGGCTTCCGCACCGATCTATACATTAGCGGAACCACAATTTTTACTCTGGGCCTTGGCGACGTCGTCCCTCAAAGCGCTGCAACGCGGGCCCTCACAATCCTCGAAGCCGGCACCGGCCTCGGATTTCTCGCCGCGGTTATGGGCTATTTCCCCGTCCTCTACGGCGCCTTTTCGCGTCGCGAAGTCAGCATCGCCCTCCTCGATGCGCGCGCCGGATCGCCTCCGACCGCCTCCGAACTGCTAGCCCGCCATTCGCACGAGGGCGAATCCGAGGCGCTCGGAATCCTGCTGATCGAATGGGAGCGCTGGTCGGCGGAGTTGCTTGAGAGCCACATCTCCTACCCCGTGCTCTGCTACTTCCGATCGCAGCACACCAATCAGAGTTGGCTCAGCGCCCTCACGGCCATCCTCGATGCTTCGTCCCTTCTAATTGCCGGCGTGCAGGGTCATGAAGCCCGCCAGGCGCAGCTCACCTTCGCCATGGCCCGTCATGCCCTCGTCGACCTGGCCCAGATCTTCTCGCTCACCCCGGTTCAAAATGCGCCCGATCGTCTCCCCCGCAAGCGCTACGAAACTCTCTACGGTCTGCTTTGCCAGAGCGGCGTCAGCGTCTGCCGCGACGATCGGTCCTTTGAGCGCCTCGCCGAGCTGCGCGCTCTCTATGAGGGCTACGCCGAGGCCCTGAGCAACCACCTCAATATGCCTCTTCCGCCTTGGATGCCCGAAGAAAAGCGCGTCGATAACTGGATGAGAGTCGCCAAAGTGCGTGCCCAGGCTGAAGGAGCAGCTGAAGCCTCGGATGCAACTGCGCTCAACGCGGACGCGCCTCTGATCGCCGGACTCATCGACCACCCGCACGACTTCTAATCAGCCTGCAACACTTTTTCAATTGCGAATTCCGCTCAGCAGCGTCTCGATCTCGCGCTTCTGCTCCGCCGTGATCTGAAGCAGCGGCAGTCGAGCATGGCCGCCGTAATAGCCGTTGAAATCGCAAGCGTGCTTCACGCCGCTGATTCCAAGCTCGCCTACAATTCGCTGCCCCGGCCTGGTGATGCGCTCCTGCTTCTCCGCGGCCAGCTTCGGGTCGTGGTCCTTCCACGCAAAATAAATCTCCTGGCAAGCCTGCGGAGCACACGCCGCAAAGCCGAGGATAGCGCCCGCCGCGCCGGCTTCGAGCGATGCCAGCACAATCGACGACGAGCCGGTAAGCACCTGAAAGCCGACTTCCCTGCTCCGCGTTTTGATCGGTGCCTGAGGCGGCGCTGAGGCCAACGCAACCCCACCCCCAAGATCGCTCGCGGCAACAAACGTGGATGCTTCTACCGCCCCTGTTGCAGGCTTCAGCATCCGCTCTGTTACTGCTTCAAAGACCGGAGTCACTGTAACCGTGCGGCCCGGCGCATCCTTTGTGGCTTCAATCAGTGCCTTGATTCTCTCGACACTTCCGGTCGAATCCTTGATGCCGATGACCTTCTCGTGCTGCGCCAGCTCCGCCACAACCTCAATGGGAATCGGATACGGAACAAACTTAGGAATGTTATAGAGCAGCACTGGCAACGGCGACCGATCCGCAACGCTGCGAAAATAATTGAGAACTGCCTCCGGCGTCATCTGCGGCGCATAATAGGTCGGCGTGCGCACCAGCACTGCATCATAGTGAAACTGCGCCGCGGCTTCCGCCAGCTCAACCGTCGCCTTTACGCTGTCTTTGCCAATGCCCGCGATCAGCACCTTCTCTGGGCTCGCCGCATCGGCCGCAGTGCGCAACACGTCGCGCGTCTCGCTATCATCGAGCGCAACCGCTTCTCCCGTCGAGCCGAGCACAACCATTCCGGCCAGCAAACTCCGCGAATAGCGAGCGATGTTCGCCTCGAGTTTGCGAAAATACACGCGCTCGTCCGAATAAAAAGGAGTGGTGACAGCCGCGAAAACGCCTTCGATCAACATAACTCTATTTTAGATTGGCGCCCGTCGGCTCCGCTGCATTTGCCGCATGAAGATGCTGCAGCGCGAACACCGTCGTCTGCCTCCGCTGGATCGCCGCGATTCCCTCCACCGCAGCCTGTGCAGCGGCGACCGTGGTAATCGTGGGCACGCGCGCAAGCACCGCTGCGCGCCGGATCGCTTTCTCATCGAATAAAGTATCCTGCCCTCGCGGCGTGTTGATCACCAGCTGAATCCGATCGCCCTTGATCAGGTCCACCACATTGGGCCTTCCTTCTTTCACTTTGAAAACGCGTTCCACGGCCATACCCGCCTGCTCCAGGATATTCGCGGTTCCCTCCGTGGCGACCAGGCGAAAGCCCAGATGCACATATCGCCGCGCCAGTTCAATGCCCGCCGGCTTGTCGTGGTCGTTCAAGCTGAAGAAGATCGTGCCGTTTGTCGGCAGCACCTGGCCCGCGGAAAGTTGCGCCTTGGCAAACGCCTCGCCGAAACTTGACGCGACTCCCATCACTTCGCCGGTCGACTTCATCTCCGGACCCAGCACAGTATCGACGCCTGCAAACTTTGACCAAGGAAACACTGGCGATTTCACATAATAATGTGTCCCTGTTTCGAGATCTCTGCCGCTCGCCAGTTGCGCCGGCAGCAGCTCGCGCAGTGTTCGCCCCGTCATCAGCCGGGAAGCAATCTTCGCCAGCGGAATCCCCGTCGCCTTTGACACGTACGGCACGGTCCGCGAAGCGCGCGGATTTACCTCGATGACGTAGACATGGTCTTGTCCCTCCGCGTCGCGCTGAATGGCGAACTGCAGATTCACAAGCCCCACAACCTTGAGCGCCAGTGCCAACTTGCGGGTGTGAGCGCGCAACACATCGAGCGTCTCCTCACGAATGCTCACCGCCGGCAGCACGCACGACGAGTCGCCGGAGTGAATGCCCGCCTCCTCAATGTGCTGCATGATTCCGGCGATGATCACGTCCTTCGAGTCGCACAGCGCGTCAATATCCACTTCAATCGCATCCTCGAGAAAGTGATCGACAAGCACCGGCCGTTCCTGCGAATACTC
>Ga0181516_10000770_pt1 | contig 26821 bp, 18 predicted proteins | sample PEATcosm2014_Bin_25_FD_121104 | JGI IMG/M metagenome (GOLD analysis project Ga0181516, IMG submission 121104) | Peatland microbial communities from MTU Mesocosm Facility, Houghton, MI, USA - PEATcosm2014_Bin01_10_metaG | ecosystem: Environmental > Terrestrial > Soil > Wetlands > Peat | place... | reverse complement strand
CTCTCGTGCAAATGGATGAGTTGCGGAGCGGTGGAAGCTATTTCTCTCAAAACGATCTTCGGCTTCATTTCGGGCTTGAACAAGCAAAGAAGGTTGACCTGGTCGAAGTGCGATGGCTGAGTGGTCAAGTGGATCAGTTTCATAACCTTGATGCGAATCGCCTCTATGTTCTTGAAGAGGGAGGAAAGATTCTGAAATCGGATGCGCTGAACCCGGCCAAGGTAAAGTCGCAGGTAGGCAATGGCTAGCCGGATCGCCCTGGTCTTGTTAATGGCCTTCGGGACGATGGCCGCAGCGCAAACTCCGAATGAATGCCCCTGGCTCACCAGCGGAAGCGCGGCAAACGTTCTGGGCGGTGATGTAACTGTCGTGTCCCACGCGGATGGAAATTGGGAAGGCTCCTGCATTTTTTCCAGGCCGGTAAAAGGCGAAACGCGGACCATCGAAGTCCGGGTCAGCAAAACGAACACTCACCCATGTCCGCAGGCGAGCACAATCGTCAAGGCGCTTGGAAATGAAGCGGTGCAATGCCAGCGGATTACGCCGCAAGGGGAGCGAGCGGAGATGATGGCAGGGCGCGTGCGCGATGCCTATTTTGTTGTGTCGATGATTCATGTGCCGGAGGCCACGCAAGTGGAACCGGTAATTGCGCACTCCCCTGACCCCTTTGGCGCGTCGGCGCTGGAGCGTGTGGCGGAGCAGGTAGCCGGCAACCTCTTTTGAAAGATCAGCCGCATTGCGAGCGGAGTCCAACGGCCAATTGTTACAGCCTGAACCAACAACCTCCAGACAAGCGGCCGCCGCGAGTGTGGGCAGATCCTGTGGTCTAGCGTGTTGATACAGATTGGTGCCGGGAGGGGGGGTCGAACCCCCATGACCGCAAGGGTCGGCGGATTTTGAGTCCGCTGCGTCTGCCAGTTCCGCCATCCCGGCTTGGTGAAGAGAAGCCCGAGTGCGGCACCTTTTGCATTGTATCAAGGAGTGGAAATGGGCGGGTGCGGGAAGCGAGGCGAGGAACTTCGCGTTCGCGTGGCTCTGTATGATGGGGAGTCGCAATCCCAAGAGGACACCAGCAGAATGACATCTGGACGATCCGAGTTTTCGCGCAAAGGAAGCGCCTCTGATGACGCGGAGAAGCGGGGATACAACGCATTTCTGCTGCTGGTGGCGGGACTGGGTGGGCTGCTCTATGGAATCGACGTGGGCATCATTGGCGGGGCTTATCCATATCTCGCAGCCACGTCGCACCTGACGGCGGCAGAACTCTCGGTGATTGTGGCGGCGGTGCTGCTGGGCAGCGTGTTTTCGACGCTGTTCGCGGGAGTGCTGGCGGATTGGATGGGCCGCAAGAACCTGATGGTGGTGAGCGGCGCGGCATTTGCAGTCAGCATTCCAGTGATTGCGTTGTCGCAGGGATATTCGCCGCTGTTTTTTGGACGGCTGCTGCAAGGTATCAGCGGCGGGTTGATCGGTGTGGTTGTGCCGTTGTACCTGGCGGAGTGCCTGGCGGCGTCGAAACGCGGCAAGGGCACGGGTGTCTTTCAATGGCTGCTTACGCTGGGCATTGTGGCGGCTGCGCTGGTCGGTATCTATTACAGCTACCGGGTCGATGCGGTGACGAAGGGCGCGGATGCGGCGGCAATCTTCGCGTTCAAGGATCAAGCTTGGCGGCGCATCTTCTGGGTGTCGCTGCCGCCGGGCGTGCTGTTTGTGCTGGGCAGCTTGTTTGTGACGGAGTCGCCGCGATGGCTTTTCAGCAAAGGCAAGAAGCAGGAGGCGCTCAAGGCGCTGCTGCGCTCGCGGAGCAAGGAGCAGGCGGAGATTGAACTCGGCGAAATGGAAACGTCGGCCGGCGCCGCAGACGGGCGATCGGCAGGCAGCAAGGTGCGCGAATCTCTGCTGCAGCGGAAGTACGTGATTCCCTTTCTGCTGGCGTGCGTGATTCTGTTCTGCAATACGGCGACGGGGATCAACTCCATCATCGGATACAACACCGGCATACTGCTGCAGAGCGGGCTGTCGGACCTGAATGCGCATTGGGGCTATGTCCTCTTCACCGTGGTGAACTTTGTGATGACGTGGGTTGGCATGATGCTGGTCGACCGCAAGGGGCGAAAGTTTCTGCTGATTCTCGGAACGAGCGGGATTATTGTTTCGCTGGTTGGCGTTGGCACTCTCTTTCTAAAAACGGAACGGTTAAGTGTGGATCGCGGCAGCGTGGTGCAAGCGATGGTGGGGCCGAGCCAGGAACTGACGCTGCGGTTCGACGCGGATGAAGCGCAGCGCTTCCTGGCGGGACAGGGTGAACAGATCGACAGCAAACGGGCGTCGATGGCGATCATTTATTCATACGGCGACTTCACGGCGGCGACGAGCTTTGCGCGGTCGGACGATGCGGGGGCCGCGCCGCTCGAGATCAACCGCGAGAGTTGCGTGCCGGCGAATCGGGTTGAGGCATTCTTCAAGAATCCTTTTGCCGATTTAGAGGCGGCGCGGACTGCGCCGCTGCGCATTGTGAAGGCGGAGATCGGCTCAGTACCCGAGGCGCGGCACGGATGGCTGGTGGCGCTGGGACTGTACGTTTTCATGGCGTCTTTTGCAGTCGGGCCGGGCGTGTGCGTGTGGCTGGCGCTGTCGGAGTTGATGCCGACGCGGATTCGTTCGAATGGAATGAGCGTGGCGCTGGTGATCAACCAGCTGGTGTCGACGACGCTGGCGGGAATCTTTTTGCCGTTCGTGAGCAAGTATGGATATTCGTCAATGTTCTTCCTCTTTTCGGGGTTCACGGTTGTGTACTTCGTTGTTGCGACGTTTTGGTTGCCGGAGACGAAGGGCAAGACGCTGGAGGAGATTGAAGCGCACTTTGGAGTGCAGCAGGTCAGCAAGCCGGCGAGTTAGCGAGTCGGCGAGGTTGAAGTGTTGACGGGTCGTACAGCGATACAGGGGAAAGTGTCGTTGCTAACTTGGGAATTGGGGGGCGGCAACTGGTGCTGCGACTGGGTTTGCGTGCGGCTCGCATACAGCGGTACAGCGTTAACGAAAACTGTGATCCGCCCTTTTGCTTCCCAAGCCACGGACGAGGAACTGTACGCAGGCACCTGCGGTGCGGGGACTAGCCGTCCAGGCAGACGCGCACCTCGTGCGCCAAGGCAGTGCGAATTTCGGACGGTCACGGGCACTTGCGGTGCGGCTGATGCGGGAACGCTCGTTTCGCTCACTTTGTTCGCCGGGTTTTGGATGTTGCTGGGCATCGTCCGCTCCTGAAAAGCAAAAGGGCATGGGATTGGTTCCCATGCCCTGTTTTCGACTACTCCTCTATTGTGCGCTAATCGTGATAATTAATACGCAAAATCGATCAAGGAAAATTCGTAATGGAATCAGCGAGTTGCAAATTATTTTTCGGAAAAGGGCTTGACAAGATTTTTGGTGATCCCTTCAGGGGCTAAAGCCCCGCCTCTATTTGGCAGCTTAATCATGTACGGGCTAAAGCCCGTACCCTCCAGAAACAGCATCAAGGCCCCCGCGAGAAGCCGGCTTAATGATGACGTCTGCCATGCAGGGCGAGGTCAGAAGCCAAATGCCCGGGGCTAAAGCCCGGAATTTCCTTTCGAGGCTTTTCAGGGGCCTAAAAGGCCCCTGCTCCCTCCAAAATGCAACCCTGCTTCAGAGGAATGGACCCACTTCGCGGGCGCCCCGCCGCTGCTCCCTCCGCTGCTGCCGGTCCCTGCGGGACTGGCGAGGACTGAGGGGATTGCGGCACGGCTAAAGCCGTGCCCTTGTTACAAAGCAAGGACGGCTGAGTTTGTGCTTTCCCAGGTCTTCCGCCGCGGCGAACGAGACCTGGGGCACCGACACATGGGCCGATTGAGAATAGATAACTTATTGATTCTGCAATAGCGGAAAAGGCGCAGATTGCGCACAAGTCGGAGGCTCTGCCTCAAATTGCCACAAAAATTTACGGCTGATGACTCTAGGCAACGTCACGATGGTGCTTAATCGCCTGACGGAAGTTTCTTGTAAAGGACGGTGCCAAGCAACATGACAGACCAAGTTGCCCATACGCTGTAGACCTGCCACTTGCTGAAGTCGTAAACTGCTCGGCTCACTTCGGTATATCCTTTGGGGCCAAAGTGGTAGTTTTGGCCCCACACAAAGTATTTCCCGTTCTCTGTCTTGCCGTTGACTGCGTCTCCGCCAATGCAAAGGCTGAGGGCAATGAGGAAGATGAAGTCCAAAAGAGCCGCAATCACCAAGCCAAGGTAGATCCTTGACAGCAAAGGGAACTTCTTTCTCCGCCTTGAATCTTGGCGAACAGTTTGGACAATCTTCTGGAATCTCTGATCAGTACCTGTCAGCATGATGGCATTTTACTCTCGTGTCCGTTTGAGCCGGGCGGAGGTGCACCTTCTGCGCGAGTCGTAGCTATCGGCCAGTTGTTTCGGGGTAAATGAATTGTCGAAGACAGTCGGGCACAAAGCTGCCACAAAGGTCTGAACGTAAATCTTTCGGGTGCTCATTTTGTTCAACTTGGAGCGCTATCGAGAAGTGGGGCACCCAGATTCGTGCCGATTGAAGGTGAATGGAGGCGGGTGGGGTTGGTGGTTTCCCACTCATGCGCGATGAAGCCGCGCATGAATGGGGCACCCGTTTTCGTGCGGATGGAGGATGCGGGAAAAACAAGATGCAAAAGCCATAACCTTAGATATCCCACCTTAGACGCGATGAAGCTGCGTCGAAGGTGGGGCACCCGTTTTCGTGGCGGTTGCGATCAGTCTCGTGTCGATCGACCGAGGAGGAAACCGAGGGAAGCGCCGATGGCCAGGGCGATAAGGATCGACTCGATGGGGCGGCGCTTTACGCGTTTTGCCGTATCGACTATGAGATCTTCGACGACTTCGCGGCCATCGTGGGCGGCCTGTTTGGCTGCGTCCAAGCCGTCTTCTACCGCATTCGCGACGGAAGCCTGAAATTGAGAGGCTTTACGGGCCGATTGGCCGATGTAGTCGCCTGCGCGCTCTACCACTGTCTTGGTCATTTTGTTTTTCCTTTCGTAGTTTGGGGATCGTTCCGCCGGCTGGAATGTGGGGCTCTCTATAAAGGCGGATGCCGGCCGTCCAATTGGCCATCTGAAGGTTCGATGCGGGATGCGGAGAAGGGTTGGTCCTGACCAGGCACAGGAGAACAGCCACCGACCGGAGAAAGCGAAGCTGAGGCTGGCCGCATCGCCAGAGAATGTCGCCGTCTGCCTGCTCAAACCGGGCAGATCGGCCCGCGTGCCCCGATAGAAGCGCGCGCGTTAACCAGAAAGAAAATTCCAGAAAGAGTTCAGGCGACGGGTTGTTCGACGACGGCTTTGGAGAGGTTGCGGGGGCGGTCGACATCGACTCCATGCTCGAGGGCCATGAAGTAGGAGAAGAACTGGAGGGGCACAACCTCGGCGATGGGGAGCAGGTGTTCAGGAGCGGGCGCGACGAAGATGCAGTCGGAGACGAGGGCGGGGACAGTGGTGTCCCCTGTATTGGCGAGGGCGATGACGCGGGCGCCCTGGGCTTGCATGTCGCGCAGGAGTTGAATGGTTTTTTCGTAGCGAATGACGGAGCCGTCGAGGGTGGGATCGACGGTGGCGAGGACGACGAGGGGCACGCGATCGCTGACGAGAGCGTTGGGGCCGTGTTTCAACTCCCCGGTGGGATAGCCCTCGGCGTGGACGTAGGAGGCCTCTTTGAGCTTGAGGGCGCCTTCGCGGGCGATGGCGTAATGCACTCCGCGGCCGAGGTAGAGGAAGCTGGCGGCGGCTTTGTATTTTGCGGCGAGCGCGGCGATCTGGGAGCGCCAGGGATCGAGCTGCGACTCAATCGAATCGGGGAGGGCGCGGAGAGCAGCGATGTGGGCGGCGAGGGTGGCCGCATTCATTTGATGGAGACGGGCGCACTCGTAGAGGGCGAGGAGATAAAGCACGGCGAGCTGGCAGGTGAAGCTTTTGGTGGCGGGGACGGCGCGCTCGATGCCGGCGGCGAGAGGCATGGAGACGTCGGCCTCCTGCGCCATGGTGGAGGCGGCGGCGTTGGTGATGGCGAGGGTGCGATGGCCGCGGCGGCGGGCGGCGCGGAGAGAGGCGAGGGTGTCGGAAGTTTCTCCTGATTGGGAGAGGACGATGACGCTGGGATGGCGGCGCTCGGCACCTTCGCGAAGACTGTATTCGCTGGAGTATTCGACATCGACGGCGAGGCCGCAGAGATCTTCGAGAATGATTTCGGCGGCGAGGCCGCTGTGACGGCTCGATCCGCTGGCGGCGATGAGAACTTCGCCGGACGGATTGGACCAGGCGGCGAGCGAGGCGGCGATGGAGGGATTCAGGTCCTGTTCTTTGAGGTAGGCGGCGAGGGTGCGGCGAAGGGCAGCGGGCTGCTCGTAGATTTCGCGCAGCATTTCATGAGGGAAGGCGTTGGGAGTCGATTTGCCGGGGGAAATCTGGGGCATGCTGGTTCACCGGAGTGCCGGGTTGGGCAATAAGACGATGATATCGCCTTTGTTCAGCGTGGATTGAGCGAAGGGACGGGGTTTCCACATGGCAGGCGGGACGGCGGGGATTGAATACCATGCGACAATGGTGTTAATCCGATGACTACTGCCTCCTCTGCAGTTGTTCCCGAGCCGGTCGCGGTTACCCAGGAGCTGCTGAAGCAACATAGCATCACTCCGGACGAGTACGACCGCATACTTAAAGCGCTCGGTCGCGTTCCATCGCTCACAGAACTTGGCATTTACAGCGTGATGTGGAGCGAGCATTGCTCGTACAAGTCGAGCCGCGTGCATTTGAAGCGGCTGCCGACGAAGAGTGAGCGCGTGGTGCAGGGTCCGGGCGAGAATGCCGGCATTATCGACGTGGGCGATGGATGGGCCTGCGCGTTCAAGATCGAGAGCCACAACCACCCCAGTTATATTGAGCCGCACCAGGGCGCCGCGACGGGCGTAGGCGGAATTTTGCGCGACATATTCACGATGGGCGCGCGGCCGCTGGCGGTGATGGACTCGCTGCGCTTTGGTCCGATCAAGATTGAGCCGGGGACGGATGCGGAGCTGGTGGCGAAGAACCACTCCATTGTCGAGGGAGTGGTGAGCGGGATCGCGAGCTACGGGAACTGCTTTGGGGTGCCGAACCTGGGTGGCGAAACGAAGTTTGAGGCGTGCTATAGCGGCAATCCGCTGGTGAACGCGTTTGCGCTGGGGCTGGTGCGGAAGGATGAGATTTTTTACGGCAAGGCGACGGGGACGGGGAACCCGGTGATTTATGTAGGGGCCAAGACGGGGCGCGACGGGATCCACGGCGCAACGATGGCCAGCGAAGAGTTCACTGAAGGATCGGAACAGAAGCGGCCCAATGTGCAGGTGGGCGACCCTTTTATGGAGAAGCTGCTGCTGGAGGCATGCCTGGAGGCGATGAAGACGGGCGCGATTGTGGGCATTCAGGACATGGGCGCGGCGGGGCTGACGTGTTCGACATGCGAGATGGGCGCGCGCGGCGGAGTGGGACTGGACGTGGAGCTGGACCGGGTGCCGCAGCGCGAGACGGGCATGAGCGCCTACGAAATTATGTTGAGCGAGAGCCAGGAGCGGATGCTGCTGGTGGCGGAGAAGGGCCGCGAGGATGAGGTGCTGACGGTCTTCGCGAAGTGGGGCCTGGACGCGGTGATTGTGGGGACGGTGGAACCGGAGCCGCGGCTGCGCATTCGGCATCATGGCGAGCTGGTGGCGGATATTCCCAATCAATCGCTGACCGACGATGCGCCGCTCTATCACCGGCCGGTGGGCGTATGGAAACCGCCGGTGGATGCGGAGCCGGACGAAGCTGCGGCGGCGGAGTTGGAGAAGGATCGCGATTTCACGGCGGATTTGAAGAGGCTGCTGGGTAGCGCGAATGTGTGCAGCAAGCGCTGGGTGCATGAGCAGTACGACACGATGGTGCAGACGAACACGGCGCAGGGGCCGGGCGGCGAAGCCGGAGTGATGCGAATCAAAGGGACGGGACAGAAATCAGAGATCAGAGATCAGGGATCAGAAAATCCGACGGGGGCGCGGCATGAGCGGGGGTTGGCGATGGCGCTCGATGGGAATGGGCGCTGGGCGTATCTCGATCCCAAGCTGGGCGCGAAGCACGCGGTGGCAGAGGCGGCGCGGAAGGTAGCGATGACGGGCGCGCTGCCGGTGGCGGCGACGAACTGTTTGAACTTTGGCAATCCTGAAAAGCCGGAGATTATGGCGCAGCTCTCGGCGGCGATTGACGGAATCAGCGAGGCTTGCGTGGCGCTGGGCACGCCGATCACGGGCGGCAATGTGTCGTTGTATAACGAGACGCGCGGCGAGGGAATTTATCCGACGCCGGTGCTGGGGATTATGGGCATTCTCGAAGATGTGACGAAGCAGGTGGGGGCGGATTTTCAGCAGGCGGGCGACGCGATTTTGCTGGTGTGGCCGGTGCCGCGGGGCGAGACGCCCGACCCGAATTTGAAGGTGCCGATGGAGCCGTTGCCGATCAGCCAGTATCCGCTGCCGGCGGTGGTCGCGGGATCGGAACCGAAGGCGGTTGAGGAAGCGACCGAGGCGGAAGCGACGCAGGAGCTGGCGGCGTTTGGCAGCTCGGAGTTCGCCAAGGTGGTGCTGGGCAAGCTGTGGGGCAAGCCGCCGGAGCTGGATCTGGAGGCCGAAGCGGATTTGCACAAGCTGCTGCAGGAGCTGGCGTGGCGCAAACTGATTCGCTCGGCGCGCGATGTTTCTGATGGCGGAATTGCGGTGGCGCTGGCGCAGGCGGGATTTGCGAAGGGCGTGGGCGCAACGGTCGATCAGGATCCGTCGCTGCTGGTGCACCCTCTGTTTGGATTGTTTGCCGAGCCGGCATCGACGGTGCTGCTGACGGCGGCGCCGGGGCAGGTGGCGGCGATTGAAGAGCTGGCGGGCGCATACGGGCAACTTGTGGCGCGGATCGGAACGACGGGCGGAAGCCGGCTGGAGATTTCAGTGGACCGGGAGCCGTTTATCTCGGCGGAGTTGAAGGATCTTCGCAAGACCTGGGCGGGCACGCTCGAGGCCGCTCTGCACAACGAGGTGACGGCATGAGCGGGTTACTGTATCAGGGTGTTGCCGGGGTTGCGGATGCGTCGGAGCAGGTGAAGGCAGAAGCGATCCGGATGAATGGTCGCGCGGCGAAGGCGGGGCATGCGGATTCAGTTCTGGAATCGGACAAATTGCGCGAGGAGTGCGGGGTGGTTGCGATCTACGGGCATCCCGATGCGGCGCGGCAAGCGTATCTCGGGCTCTATGCGCTGCAGCATCGCGGGCAGGAGTCGGCGGGGATTGCGACGGCGGATGGACAGCACCTGGCAAATATCAAGGGTATGGGGCTGGTAAGCGAGATTTTCAGCGACGATGTGCTGCAGAAGCTGCCGGGACGGATGGCCATTGGGCATACTCGCTATTCGACGACGGGCGACTCGGCGCTTTTGAATGCGCAGCCGATCAGAGTGGACTCGACGAAGGGGCTGATTGCGATTGCGCACAATGGGAACCTGGTGAACCTGGGCAATGTGCGGTCAAGGCTGGAGCGGGACGGAGCGTATTTTCAAACGACGTCGGACTCGGAAATTATTGTGCAGTTGATTGCGCACTCGCGGGCGGGGACGCTGGTGGATGCGATTGCCGACTCGCTGGGACAGGTGGAGGGCGCGTTTTCAATCGTGATGATGACGCGCGACCGCATCTTTGCTGCCCGCGATCCGAGGGGATTCCGGCCGCTGTCGATGGGGCGCATCAGAAACACGGATGGGCCGGACACGATTGTGTTTGCCTCGGAGACGTGCGCGTTTGATTTGTTGCGCGCCGAGTATGAGCGCGATGTGCTGCCGGGCGAACTGGTGATGGTGACCGACGACGGCGTGACGAGCCGGCAATATGCGAGCGGCATGCCGCAATCGAGCTGCGTGTTTGAGCATGTGTATTTTGCGCGGCCGGACAGCAGGATTTTTGGGCGCTGGGTGCAGGAGAGCCGCGATCAGATGGGGCGGCAACTGGCGCGGGAGTCGGGCGTGGCGGCGGACGTGGTGGTGCCGGTGCCGGACTCGGGCGTGACGGCGGCGCTGGGCTACGCGGAGGAGTCGGGCATACGGTTTCGGCTGGGGCTGATTCGCAACCATTATGTAGGGCGCACGTTTATTGAGCCGGAGCAGCGGGTGCGCGATTTTGGAGTGCGGCTGAAACTGAATCCGGTGCGCAATCTGCTGGAGGGCAAGCGGGTGATCCTGATTGACGACTCGATCATTCGCGGAACGACGAGCCGGAAGATTGTGCGCATGGTGCGCGGGGCGGGCGCGAAGGAAGTGCATCTGCGCATCAGTTGTCCGCCGACAATTTCGCCGTGCTTTTACGGTGTGGACACGCCGAGCAAGCGCGACCTGATTGCGGCGAATCATTCGGTTGAGGAGATAAGGCAGTTTATCGAGGCCGACACGCTGGCGTATCTGTCGCTGGAAGGGCTGCTGAAGAGCTGCGAGGGCGCGGAGGGAAACAAGTTCTGCACGGCGTGCTACACGGGCAACTATCCCACACAGTGGGTGGATGTGGACGAGATTTTGCCGGCGGCCGTAGCGCTCTGATCGAGCCACAATTTCAGATTCATCTTGTGAAGGTTTTCAGTTCGAGAAGCCGGGCTCTCGGACTGGGCAGAACTGCGCGGAAAACAGGGCTTTACTTAATCGACAATGGCAGAAAGCTGCCATTGCGGGCTGGTGATGCGTGGTCTAAGGTGAGACATCCCTCAAGCAAGACTGGGCAATTCACCGGTACGCAGATCCCCCATGGGTCTGAGGCGCAATGTCTCCGATCTGTGTCTGCGAGCCTACAGGAAATCCGCAGTGAGCATTGTCATTCTGTTGCAGGCAGCCGAGCCAGCCGGGCTTCGGCTACGTCCAGTTCACGCATTTATAACTTCACACCATTCATTTTTCCGCAAGCTGTCTTTATCTTTTCTCATGGCCGTTGTAAGTGCGGCGGCGGGGATCGCAGGGCAATCGAATTGCCTGGCGCAAGGGCCGGGGACGTATACCGAGACGCCCTCGACGGCGCAGAGCCTCGTGAATTCCGCGGGGATCGATACCCATCTCACGTATGTCAACACCCCGTATTACACGAACTGGCCGCAGGTATTGACGGCGCTCGAGAATCTTGGGATTCATCACATCCGGGACGGATATTTTGTTCCGGCGCAGTTTCCTGCGCTGGTCGAGGAACACCAGGCGTTGCAGGCAGCGGGCGTGAGCACGGATTATGTAGTTCCTTACGACACTGCGATTTCGCCGGCCGATATCGAACAGCTCTCGAGCGCAACGGGTGACATGGATGCGCTTGAAGCGCCGAATGAGTGCGATGTTCTGGGGCAGTGCGGCGGAGGAGGGCTGCTTGGGATTGTGAACGTGATTGCGTATCTGCCCACGCTGCAAGCGGCGTCGCGCGATTTGAATGTGCCGCTGCTGGCGCCGGCATTTGTGTTGCCGTCGTCTTATCCCCTGGCGGGAAATCTAGACTCGCTTGTGAATCTCAACAGCCTGCATCTCTACTTTGGGGGACGTTTTCCCGGCAGCGCAGGGTGGGGAGATTTTGATCCGCAGGGTAACAGCTACGGCAGCTTTGCGTATTGGCTGGATCAGGCGACGATCGATGCGCCGGGCCTGCCGACGGATATTACCGAGACGGGCTACCTTTCGTTTCCGTCGACGACGACGGCCTACACGGTGCCGGAGAGCGTGACGGCATCGTATATTCCGCGAACGCTGCTGCTGGCGTTCAGACACGGATATGACAAGACGTATTTCTATCAGCTGATCGACGATCCGACTTCGCCGCAGGGCTATGGACTGCTTAACAGCGACTTCAGCGAGAAGCCAGGCTTTACCGCGCTGCGAAACATGTTTTCGCTTTTGTCGGATGCGAACTGGACGAGCTTTGCGCCGCAGCCGCTGACGTTTGCGATCTCGGGCGGCGATGGAAATCTCAATCACCTGCTGCTGGCAAAGAGCGACGGCTCCTACTGGCTGGTGTTGTGGCTGGAGGAGAGCAGTTGGGACACGGTGAACAGCGTGCCGGTGGCGGTGACGCCGGAGAACATCGGGATCACGCTGGATGGCGCGCATGCGGCGACGACGGATTATCAATTCAATGCGACGGGGAATGTGGTCGCGTTTAATCAGCCTATGAATGGCAATCTGACGTCGTTGACGGTGACGGACCAGGTGTCGATTGTGAAGATCGTACCGAATCAATAAAGACAGCAGCGTTTGCGCAGATCGCGCGAGAATTCAATCGCCCCTGGGCTCATGGAAGCGGAGCCCAGGGGCTTTTTGTTTATTGGGCGAAGGCGCGAAATCGGCGTGTTTTCTTAAAGTGACGATGAAAAGATCCGCGAGCTGATTGTCTTTTCCACACTGGCACGAAAGTGTAGTTGCAGTCGCTCACAATCACGGTGAGCACATAAGGTATTTAGATTCTTAGTTGCGATTGGCCCGAGCGCGGATGAATCGTCTCTCCACGCACGAATGCGGCTTTTGCGCGGGCGTTTGATGCATAAAGAGTGACATAGGTCACCTTGCGAAGAAAAATATTTGGACTAGGATTACGACAATCTCCCTTCGCTCGATTTAGGGCAATTTGTCGGCCTGCAGTGGTCCTGCCTACCGTAGCGCGAAGCCGCGACGGCATGAGTTTCGTGCGGCCTAAAGCGGGTATACTGTGCGACTTTCCAGATTGCGGCAGCAGGCCAGATGGGTGCGCATGCGGCCTGGTCAGGTTCACGATTCATCCAGATCCTATTTCTCATCGAAAGGCCAGTCTTTTGTCTCATTGAAAAGCCAGTCTTTTTTCAAAGCATCAGCCTTCTTATTTGTTTGCGGCACATTTCTGAGCATGCAGGGGTGCGTGGCGCCCTTTCCCACGACATCGACTGGAAGCAAAACGACAGAGCCCACGTCTCACTTTTCGCCGGAGACACCATCCGTGCCGCCACCGTCAGCGCCGGTGTCAAAGACCACCAACCCGAAGACGCATACACCGCCGCCGCCCGTGGCCCCGACACCACCGCCCGCATCTCCACCTGCGCCACCGGCAGCACCACCGGCAGCGCCTTCCCTGCCCTCGGTGCAGGCATCGGCGGCTGCGACGTTCACGGACAACGTGGGGGTAGTGACTCATCTGAGCTACACCAACACGCCCTATTACACGCAGTTTCCGCAGATTCTTGGCGCGTTGCAGACGCTTGGGGTGAAGCATATTCGCGATGGCTACTACCCGTGGTCGGTGACGGACCCCATTGTGTTGAACCATCTGCAGCTGGCACTGGCGGGAATCAAGACGTCGTATGTGGTGCCGTGGAATCAATCGACGTCGCCGATCAATATTGAGGATTTTGCGCCGGAGGTGCTGGACATGGAGGCGCTGGAGGCTCCGAACGAGTGCGATGTGTCGGGCGGATGCGGCGGCACAGGAGACGCAGGGGTAGCGAATGCGGTGGGATTTTTGCCGACGGTTTTTGGAGCCGCGAAGGAATTGGGGATTCCCGCGGTGGGGCCGGCGTTTGTGCTGCAGGCTTCCTATCCCGATGCGGGGAATCTCGACGCGGAGATGTCGATCAACAATCTGCACATTTATTTTGGCGGTCGCAATCCGGGGAGCACGGGATGGGGCGACGTGGATGCGGAAGGAAACAGCTATGGCAGCTTCGATTGGTGGCTGGACCAGGCGAAGATTGACGGGCCGGGCATGGCCTCGGAGATTACCGAGACGGGATACATTGCAACACCGGCCACGTCGACGCAGTACACGGTGACGGATGCGGTGGAGGCCTCGTATATTCCCCGGACGCTGCTGCTGGCGTTTAGCCACGGATTGAAGAAGACATATATATATGAATTGATCGATGAAGTATCGTCGCCGGGATATGGGCTGCTGAACAGCGACCTGTCGCCGAAGCCGGCGTTTAACGCGGTGAAGAATCTGCTGTCGACGCTCAAGGATTCGGGAGCATTCACGCCGGGCGCACTTGAGTATCAGATCAGCGGCGGCGGGGCAATGATGAATCAACTGCTGCTGGAAAAGAAGGATGGCTCGTTCTGGCTGGTGGTGTGGCTGGAGCAAAGCAGTTGGGACGAGGTGAATCTTGCGCCGATTGCGGTGACGCCGCAGAATATCAGCCTGACGTTGAGCAGTTCGTATAAGACGGTGGCGGACTATCAGTTCAACTCGGGCGGCGCGGTGACGGCGTTTAACCAGCCGATGACGGGAAATGTGGCGGCACTGACGGTGACCGACCAGATCTCGATAATCGAGATCGCGCACAGATAGATCAACGCGACGAAAAACAGACTGAGTGGGGCCTGGACGTGGAATTTAGGTGCGGGCCGCGCAGAGGCTATGCGGGTTCCTGCCCGAGCTTGACGAGAGCCGGGCTGGGCCGCGCGAGGCTGCGGGTAAGGACGAACATGGCGGTGGCGGCGAGGAGAGCAGGGACGGCCAGTCCGCGCAGCCCGAGCCAATAGCTTCCCGTGTGATCCTTGACGACACCCATCCAGTAAGGACCGATGAAACCACTGAACATGGTGATGGTGTTCATGGCGGCGATGCCGGCGGCGGCAGCGCGGCCGGCGAGGAACTGGGTGGGGACAGCGAGCGCAGGCCCCTGGAGCGCCATGAAAGCAGCGAAGCTGACGCCCAGCGCAAGGACGACCAGCCAGCCGGGACCGCCGGAACCGGCAATGAGGTAGGCGGCAGCCATGACGCAACAGGGCACGATGCAGTGGAGCGCGCGGTCACCGGTGCGGTCGGAGTGCGATCCGCCAAAGAGCATGGAGAGCGCGCCGGCAACGCCGAAGCCTGCGATGAGATAGCCGACGTGGGTTACGTCCCAGCCGGTGGCGATTTGCAGGATGGCAGGCGCGGAGAAGCCGTAGGCGTAGTTGCAGGTGAGCGCGCAGAGAAAGAAGAGCCCGATCATCCAGACTTTGGGAGAGAGCAAAGCGCGGAGGATGCCCGCATCGTGACCCAGATGCGCATGGGCGCTGTCGGCGTCGAGTTGCTGCTGGAGCCAGGACTTTTCATCCGCGGTGAGCCATGCGGCGCGCGCCGGGCCGTCGGGCAGCATGCGCAGAATGACGACACTGAAGAGTGCGGCGGGCAATCCCTCAAGAAGAAAGAGCCACTGCCAGCCGGCCAGGCCGAGTTTGCCTTGCAGGCCGAGCAGCCAGCCGGCGACAGAGCCCATGAGCACGGAGCTGAGCGGAAGAGCAATGTAGAAGCGGCTGACGGCGCGGGCGCGTATGCGGGCCGGGAACCAGAGGGTGAGGTAGTAGATGACGCCGGGGAAGAATCCGGCCTCGGCCATGCCGAGCAGGAAGCGCAGAACGTAGAACTCGGCCGGGGTGCGAACGAACATCATGGACATGGCGAGCAGGCCCCAGGTGAGCATGATGCGCGCAAGCCAGCGGCGAGCGCCGAAGCGAAGGAGGAGGAGATTGGAGGGAACTTCGCAGAGTGCGTAGCCGATGAAGAAGAGGCCTGCGCCGAGGCCGTAGACGGTGGCGCTGAAGTGGAGATCGGCGTTCATGCGCAGGGAGGCGAAGCTGATATTGATGCGGTCCATATAGGCGAGGCCGTAGCCGATGGCGATGATGGGGATGAGATGCCAGGCGGCTTTGCGCTGCGCGGACGCACCGATGGAACCCGGCGGCGAGTCGGGCTGCAGATGGAGAAGTGGGGCGCGGCCGGTGGATGCCATGCGTGCTGACCTCTATCTGGGACCGGGGAACGAAGAGCGGGGTAAGGCGAATGTATCACATGGATTGAGAAGCAGGGACTGAGAAGCAGGGATGGGACGGATGGCGGCGCGACGGCTGTGGTAGCATCCGGTTTTTATGCGATCGACGATCGCGGATGCCTCTGGATGGATCGGCGGTGGATGCAATTGCTGCGGAAGTTGAGGATGGGATGAACCGTTCGCGCTTGTTGTTTGGCGGCGCAGTTTTTCTGGGATCGTTTCTGCTGTTCCTGGTTGAGCCGATCGCGGCCAAGCAACTGCTGCCGTCGCTGGGCGGCTCGGCGGCGGTGTGGATCACGTGCCTGGTGTTCTTTCAGACGGCTTTGCTGTGCGCATATCTCTATGCGCACTGGCTGACGCGCAGCTCGCAGTGGACGCTGCACCTGGTGCTGCTGGTGTTGGCGGCGGCGGCAGCGGCGGCGTGGGCGATTCGAAGCTGGAGCACCGGGTTGGGGTCGGAGCATCCGGTGACGGCAGTGTTTGCGGCGTTGAGCGCGTGGATCGGGTTGCCGTTTCTGATGCTGGGGGCCACGAGCCCGCTGATGCAGGTGTGGTGGGCGCGGGTGCAGGGGACGGCGATTCCCTATCGGCTGTTTGCGCTGTCGAATCTTGCTTCGCTGCTGGCGCTGGGGCTTTATCCAAGCCTGATCGAGCCGCATTTTACGCTGCAGGCGCAGCGGGCGGGCTGGGCCGGCGGATTTGCTCTGTTCGCGCTGGTGTCAGCGGGATTGACGTGGAGGACGCGTGCGGCTGGTGCGGGAGTGGCCGCGGGCGGCGCGGTGGATGAGACGGAGTTGCCGCGAGTGACCCTGCGACAGAAGACGCTTTGGATCGTGTTGCCGATGGCGGCGGCGATGCAGTTGAGCGCGGTGACGAGCTACCTGACGTCGAATGTGGCTGCGATTCCGCTGCTGTGGATTTTGCCGCTGGCGGTGTATCTGATCACGCTGATTCTGGTGTTTCAATTCCCTCGCCTGCTGCCGCGGTGGCTGGTGGCGCGGCTGATGATTGTGATGCTGGGCAGCCTGGGAATCATGCTGTCGCACACCGAGGAAACGCTCAGCCACATCTGGATCGCGATTGCGGTATTTTTGGCGGAGATGTTTTTCGCGTGCCTCTACTGTCACGGAGAAGCGTATGCGCTGAAGCCGCAAAGAGCTTCGGAATCGACGCTGTTTTATTTGATGTTTGCCGCGGGCGGCGCGCTGGGCTCGTTCCTGATCGGCATCGTGGCGCCGCTGCTGTTCCGCTACAACTACGATTTGGCGATCACGTTTCTGGTGACGGCGATGGTGGCGCTGGCGGTATCGTGGAGCGCGCAATGGAGCGAGCGATTGTTGTGGACCGCGGCGTGCGTGATGCTGGGGGTTCTGGTGGTCTGGATTCACATGGCCGATCAACGGGACACGATTGCGGCGGTGCGGAATTTTTATGGCACGCTGCGGGTGAAGCAGAATCACGGCTACCCTGGAGCGACGCTGCGCACGCTGTCGAATGGAACGATTCAGCATGGGACGCAGATTTTTGGGACGGATGCGCTGCGCAAGACGCCGACAACTTACTACGCGGAGGACTCGGGGATTGGGCTGGCACTGCGCAACTGCTGCGCGGGACGGGCGCGCAACGTGGGCGTGATCGGACTGGGCGCGGGGACGCTGGCGGCGTATGGACGGCCGGGCGATCGGATTCGGTTTTACGAGATCAATCCCGACGATGGGCCGATTGCGCGCAATGTATTCACCTATATTCGCGAATCGGGGGCGCGGGTAGACATTGTTGAGGGCGATGGCAGGCTGTCGCTGGAGCGCGAGGAGCCGCAGCGATTCGATGTGTTCGTGGTGGATGCGTTTTCGGGCGATGCGATTCCCTTGCATCTGCTGACGACGCAGGCGGTGGCGCTCTATCGAAGGCATCTTGCGCCGGGAGGCGTGCTTGCGTTTCATATTTCAAATCAGCATGTGGACCTGGAACCGCCGATTGCGCTGCTGGCGAGGGATGCGGGAATGACGGCGATGCGGGTGACCAATGGGCCGAATGAGAAGCTGGGCGAATTCGCCTCGACATGGATGCTGCTGACGGACGATGCAGGATTTTTTGCTCAGCCGGAGTTGGCGGGCCGGGCGCGGACACCGGCGGTTTTGCCGGGGCTGAGGGTCTGGACGGATGATTACTCGAGCCTGGTGCCGGTGTTGCACTGGTAGGCACCTGCGGGGACTACGCGTCCAGCGGCACCTGCGGTGCGGCAGCCGCGCCTCGCGGCGCTAGAGGCTAGTGGGACCCAGGAATGGTGGTGGAAGTCACAGGACGTTCACACTCCGGCTGTGATAGCATCCATTTTCTTAAAGGAAGACGCCTGACGGACTCCCTCTGCAAAGGTTTGTCAGGCGCCTGCCGGAGACTCTCCGCATGGATGAGGAAGACGGCAGACCGGGCGCTCGAGCCCGGCAATCCGGACCGGCTGACGTCCTGAGGGACGCCTTGGCGGGTTCCCTGTGCCGAGGATTCAATTCAACAAGAAAAAGATCGACCTTGCGCCGGAACGGTGGCGAGGACAAGAAGACCCTGCCTGTGGGGGCCCCATGCTGGCGGCCGCACCACGGGTGGCGAGGAGAAGCGCAATGAAAACGTACCAGGGAAGTGAGATCCGCAACGTAGCTGTAGTGGGGCATGCGCACAGCGGCAAGACAACCTTGATTGCCGCGCTGCTGCATGCCGCGAAAGCAACCCCAACCCAGGGCCGGGTGCAGGATGGCTCGGCGGTGACCGCGTATGACGAAGAAGAGGTAGCGCGCGGGATCACGATGCAGAATGCGGTGGCCTTTGCCGAGTGGCAGGGCACGAAGATCAATTTTGTGGATACGCCGGGCTTCCACATGTTTACCCATGAAGCGCGGGCTGCGCTGCTGCCGGTGGAGGCAGCGGTGGTGGTGGTAAACGCGCAGAACGGCGTGGAAGCAGTGACCGAGCGGGTATGGAGGTACGCCGAAGAGGCGAACGTGCCGCGCATCGTGGTGGTGAACCAGATGGACCATCCCAAGGCAGGCGGCGGAGGCGGATTGAGCGCGCTGTTTGACAACTTGCACGATCGCTGGGGCCGGCAGTGCGTGCCGGTGCAGTTGCCGATCAGCGATGCCGAGGGATTTCACGGGGTGGTGGACCTGGTGACGATGGAGGCTTTTCACTACGCGCCCGGAGGGGATGGTCGCGGCAAGATTACGGGGGAGATTCCGGCAAGCATTGCGGCGCAGGCCAAGGCGGCGCACGAGGCGCTGGTGGAGCTGGTGGCCGAGGGCAAAGACGAGCTGATGGAGGAGTATTTCGCGGAGGGCACGATTCCCGAGCAGCATCTGATTTCGGCGCTGCATGAGGCGATTCGCGAGGACCGGATCTTCCCGGTGCTGTTTGCGAGCGGGTTGGCGAACATGGCTGCCGACCATCTGCTGGATTTCATCAAGGTGTATGCCCCGGCGGCCAGCGAGCGCGCGGCAATCGCCGTGAAGGCTCCGGCGCTGCAGGCGGTGGCGAGCAATGGGGACGCGGCGGGCGCGGATGGAGGAGGCGGAGTTGCGTTCCGTAAAGTGGAAGATGCTGAGCCGACGGGAGTGATGGTTTTCAAAACGATGACGGACCCGTTTGCGGGGCGCATCACCTTCTTCAAAGTCGTGAGCGGAGTGGTAAAGAACGACGCGACTTTGGAGAACTACACGCGGCGAAGCCAGGAGCGGTTCTCGCACTTAAGCATCATGCAGGGGCGCAAGGCAGTGGAGGTGGCGGAACTGCATGCGGGCGACCTGGGCGCGGTGGCCAAGCTGCGCGACACGTTTACCGGCGACACGCTGGGGCAAAAAGGCGCGGAGATTCAGGTGGAGTTGGCGGCGCTGCCGGAGGCCGCGATGACGTATGCCATTGAGCCGAAGAGCCGCGCGGATGAGGACAAGCTGGCGCCGGCGATTCACAAACTGATGGAAGAGGATCTGCTGATTCGATTCTTCCGCGATCCGCAGACGAACGAGTTTCTGATTGCGGGGGCGGGCCAGCCGCACATTGAAGCGATCGTGAGCCGGCTCAAGAAGCGGTATCACGCGGAAGTGACGCTGAAGGCGCCGAAGGTGCCCTACCGGGAAACGATTCGGGGCAAGGCGGAGGCGCAGGGCCGGCACAAGAAGCAGACGGGCGGTCATGGGCAGTTTGGCGATTGCAAGATCAGGATGGAGCCGATGCCGCGGGGCGGCGGGTTCGTTTTTGAGAACGATGTTTTTGGCGGAGCGATTCCGCGCAACTTCATCCCCGCAGTGGAGAAAGGCATTGTGGAGTCGGCGGCGCGCGGATATTTAGCGGGCTATCCGGTTGTGGACTTCAAGGTCACGGTCTTTGACGGAAGCTATCACGATGTCGACTCGAACGAAATGTCGTTCAAGATGGCGGGGCGGCTGGCGTTCAGGAAAGCGATGGAGACGGCCAAGCCATGCCTGCTGGAGCCGATTATGAAGGTCGAGATCGAGGCGCCGGATGAGTTTGCCGGCACGCTGATGGGCGACCTGAACAGCCGGCGCGGGCGGGTGCAGGGCATGGAGTCAAAGGGACGGACGACCGTAATTAATGCGGAGGTTCCGATGGCGGAAATGCTTGCGTATGGAACGCTGCTGACCTCGATGACGCAGGGCAAGGGCAGCTACCGGATGGAGATGCATCACTACGACATTGTTCCGCAACTGGTGGCCGAAAAGATTTTGGCCAACGCGAAGCGGCCAGTGGAAGAGGAAGAGGAGTAAGGCAGGGGCTAGGGACTAGGGACGAAGGGACTAAGAGACTAAGAGACCGAGGAGCGCGAAGGGGTTCGGCTTTGGCCTGAAGGGGTCGTAGCCGGACCTCTTTTCTCGTGGAGCGCAGGCGTGGATGGGCCGGGTTGGGCGAACCCGGAGGATGGGCTCAGATTTGGGTGGATTTTCGGGTGTGATGGGGAATCTTTGCGGGGGCTGGAACATCTGAGAAAATAATGGATGTGAGAGGCAAGCGGATTTTTGTCCCGCGCGGAGCGGGAGCGGGGTTGTTGTGTGCGGTGCTGGCTGTGGCCGGCGCAGGGACGGGGGCGCGCGCGCAGCAGAATCCGAGTTCAGCGACGAACGCTTTTTATGGAAGCGTGACAGTGGGCAAGGCGACGGACCAGGCGCTGAACCTCTCGCTGGATGACGCGATCAAGCGCGGACTTGAGAACAACCTGGGGCTCAGGGAAGTGTTGGAGCAGGAGAAGGTCGTTCAGGGCGAGAAGAACGAGGCTTTGCAACTGTTTTTGCCGACACTGACACTGAGCGGATCGACGGGCGTTTTCCAGCACAACCTGGCGGCGCAGGGATTTGGGCCGGGGACGATTGCGAAGTTCGGGTCGCTGTTTCCGCACGGACTGCCGCCGGGGTTATCGGAGATTACGAAGGACGATCTGACGACGGGGCAGATCAATTTCAGCCAGATTTTGTTTTCGGGGCCGGTGATTTCAGGATGGCGAGCTGCAGGAGCGGCGACGCGGGCGGCCCATTTTGCGAAGATGTCGGCGCGCGGAGAAGTGGTGCAGCAAGTGGCGACAGCCTATCTGCACGCGATTGCAGCGGCGAGCGAAGTGGACGATGCGACGGCGCTGGAACAGGCGGATAAGGTGCTGTTTGACCAGGCGCACGCGGAGCACGAAGCGGGAACGGCGGCGAATCTGGATGAGCTGCGGGCGCGGGTTCAACTGCAGGCGCAGCAGCAATCGGTGATTGCGGCGCAGAACACGCTGGACAAGGACCTGATCCTGCTCAAGCGTGAAATCGGCGTCGATCCGGGACAGAAGATCGTGCTAACTGATCCCGCTCCTTATAGCGAGCTGGCCGTGCAGACGCCGGAAGAGGTGCGTGCGGTTGCCTACCAAAATCGGCAGGACTATCAGAACTTGCAGAATCAACTTGTCGAAGTGAAGGCGATTCACGCGGTGTATCGCAACCAGAGGCTGCCTACGTTGACGTTTGGCGGATTCTGGGGCACGGACACGGTGACGGGCGTGGGCACGCATGGCGTGTTTGTGGCGCAGGGGACGCTGAGCATTCCGATTTTTCGCGAGGCTAAACTGCGCGGCGACGAAGAGGCGGCCAGAGCGCAACTGGACGCGGTGAATGCGCAGCTGGAGGACACGCGCGGGCATATCGACCAACAAGTGCGCGATGCGCTGCTGGACGTGAATGCAACGAGCAAGCTGGTGGAAGTGGCGCGATCGAATGTGGACCTGGCGACGCGCGCGCTGAGCGATGAAACAGACCGCGTGAATGCGGGCGTGGACGACAATCTGCCGCTGGTGGATGCACAGGCAACACTGGCCTCGGCGCAGAGCAACCTGGTGGAGAGCCTCTACCAGTACAACCTGGCGAAGCTGGGATTGGCGCGGGCCTCGGGAATTCTCGAGCAGCAATATCGGGTCTACCTGGGGCGGTAAGAGTGGCTCGGAAGACGGCGGGACGAGCGCAGTCGATTGGCAGGAGCGGGAATGAGGCGGGGCGGCATTGGATGAATGCTGTCCCGCTTTTTTGTTTATCGAAACATGGTGGTTTCCTCATCGAACGGGCGTGTAAGGTATTGCGAAGGAGCACCTCGTATGGCGAAGACGCTGAAGATTGAGTACAACGTGGCGCCGGATGCGACGGCGCTGGCGACGCGCGCGGCGGAGCATTTCACCGATGCGGTGGAGAAGGCGGTGGCTGCGCGGGGGCGGGCGCGGATCGCGATCAGCGGCGGATCCACGCCAAAGGCTACGTTTCAACTGCTGGCCGATGCTGCACAGCCATGGCGCGAGCGGATGCCGTGGGAGAAGCTGGAGATTTTCTGGGTGGACGAGCGATGCGTGCCGCCCGACCACCCCGATAGCAATTACCGCATGACGCGGGAGGCTTTGCTGGATAAAGTTCCGCTGAAGCCGGAGCAGGTGCACCGGATGGAGGGGGAGTTGGATCCGCAGGTGGCTGCGGCGCGGTATGAGTCGCTGCTGCGAAATGAGTTTCGGCTGGAGGGAGCGGAGAGCCCCCGGTTTGACCTGGTGGCGTTGGGAATGGGGCCGGATGGGCACACGGCTTCGCTGTTTCCTCACACCGAGGCGCTGAACGAATTGGCGCGGCTGGTGACGGCGAATCATGTGGCGCAGAAGGACACCTGGCGGATCACGCTGACGTGGCCAGTGATCAATCATGCTAGTTCAGTTTTCTTTCTGATTGGGGGCGCAGACAAGGCCGAGGTTGTTCAACAGGTTTTCATGGGAGCGAACGATCCGGAGCGGCTGCCGAGTCAACTGATATGGCCCTCAGGCGGTATACTCACTCTGATTCTGGATCAGTCCGCTGCCGCGCTGTTGCCCGCAGGCGATGGGGAAGGCTGCGGGGTGCTGGAGAGGGAACGATGATTTTGGCAGGGGACGTCGGTGGAACCAAGGTCCACCTGGCGCTGTATGACTTTATTGGGGGAAAACTGAAGGATAAGCGCGATGAGCGCTACCCGGCGAAGGAATATAGCGGGCTGGAAGAGATCGTAAAGCAATTTTTGGGTGCGGATAAGGTGACGGCAGCGTGCTTTGGCGTGCCGGGACCGGTGCGCGATGGAAAGCTGCGCCTGACCAACCTGCCCTGGACGCTGGATAGCCGCGAGCTGACGACGCATCTCGGAATCCAGCATGTTTTTTTAATCAACGACCTCGAAGCGAACGGCTATGGCATTGCAGAGTTGAGCTCAGATCAGATTTTGACGCTGAGCGAAGGCGACCCGAGCCAGACCGGCAACCGGGCACTGATCGCGGCGGGCACGGGACTGGGCGAATGCTTTCTGGCGTGGAATGGGCGGCATCATGTGCCCTATCCGTCGGAAGGCGGGCACTCAGACTATGCGCCGCGAAATGAAGATGAGATCGATCTGCTGCGTTTTTTGCAGCGGAAATACAACGGGCGGATCAGCTTTGAGCGGGTGATCAGCGGCATGGGAATGACGGCGATCTACGAGTTTTTGCGCGAAGTGCGCGGCGTGGAAGAGCCGGCGTGGCTGGCCGAGCAAATTGCGTCGGCAGCGGATCCGAATTCAGTGATCACGGAGCTGGGGCTCGCGGCCAAGAGCGAGCTTTGCGAGAAGACGCTGGACATGTTTGTGTCGGCGTATGGAGCAGAGGCTGGAAACCTGGCGCTGAAGATTCTCTCGGTGGGCGGGCTTTATGTGGGCGGCGGGATTGCGCCGCGCATCCTGGAGAAGCTGAAGGACGGCACGTTCATGAAGGCCTTCACGGATAAGGGGCGGCTGAGCCAACTGCTGATCAACATGCCGGTGCGAGTGATATTGGAAAGCCGCGCGGCGCTGATGGGAGCCGGAGCGTACGCAGAGGCGCGGGCCGCGGAGCTGAGCGGAGTATCGCCAAGGGCGGCATCGGTGAAGTAGCTCGCGATTTTTGTGAGTGCCGGGGCTGGGGATTGAAATCCTCAGCCCTTTGTGTTTTTGGCGAGTTGCTTTTATTGCTTTGGTTGACCGGACAGGAATTCGCGAAGGACGGTGCATTGGGCGGAGCGCAGGGCGGTGGCGGGGACAACGCTGCCATCGGGCATGAATTGGATATAACTCTGCGAACTGCCGAATTTGGGCCAGGGCGGCACGTTTGGTGAGTTAGGATCGCCGGTCTTGGCAAAGTTAGTGAAGTAAGTCTCGACTAAGTCTGCGAGTTTGGTATCGGTGTCGCTGAAGTTACCAGCGATGTTACCCGACTTAGGAAAGAAACCGAAGACATAGGGCAGGTCAGAGGAGTGGACGGCGTTTTCCTGTCCGGGGATAGGGTGGTCAAGTTCGTATTCATAAGCCGGATGGCGGGCAGCGGTATGCCAGATGCCTTGCGCAGTGGCCGGGCAGCGAAAGGCGACGTCTGCAGGCCACTGATCGGACGCAGTGCCGTACTTCGGGTCAGTCGTGCCGGTGCCGCCGTTGGCGAGGCCGTAGGTGGCGAGCGCTTGAGGCGCTGAATCGCCGGCGGCGTGCTGAATCATCGCGCGAAGCTCATCGGGAGAAGCAGCGCCGCCGAATTCGCGGGCGGTGGTGCCAAAGATCAATGGAATCGGGGACTCTTGACCGGCGGCGAAAACTTGGGCAGGAAGGCGCTGGAGCACCCAGCCATCGACGTCGGGGCCGACTCGCGGTCGGGGCGAGCGAGGAAGATTGGCGAGGGCGGCAAGCAGGTCTTGCGCGGAAAGCTTGCGCAGAGATGCGATCGCAGCGTCGCCGGAGGGAGCTTTCAAATCAGATGCGAGCGTCTCGCCGTTCTTCTCGGCTTCAGCCAAGGTCGCGAGGGGCGGGCTGAAAGGAGATCCGCTCTCGGCGATGGCTTTTTGAAATAAGTCTCTCGCCAAGGAGGCCATGAGCATGCCGGTGTCCATCGCTCCAGCGGACTGACCGAAGACGGTGATGTTATGAGGATCGCCGCCGAAGTTAGCGATGTTATCGCGCACCCAGCGGAGGGCGAGTATCTGGTCCATAAGTCCATAGTTACCGGAAGCGTGATGGGGAGACTGCCGGGTAAGTGCGGGGTGGGCGAAGAAACCGAAGATACCGAGGCGGTAGTTGATGGTGACGAGCAGGACGCCGTGATTGACGAGGGTGCCGCTGTTGTAGAGATCGCCGATGCCCGAGCCGCCTTCGTTGCCGCCGCCGTGAATCCAGAACATGACGGGGAGAGGCTTTTTGACGGGCCACTGGGGAGTGACTACGTTGAGATAGAGGCAGTCTTCGCTGCCGCTTTCAGCGTCGTGGCGGTTCCAATCGCCGAGAATGGGCTGCGCGCAGGGCGCAGAGAATGTGGAAGCGTCGCGGACGCCGGACCAGGGCTTGGCGGGCAAGGGTTCGTGCCAGCGAAGATCGCCAATGGGCGGCCGGGCGTAGGGAACACCGAGGAACCGCGCGCCACCGCCGGAACGGGGCACGCCGCGGAGCTGGCCAGAGGTGGTTTGAACGACAATCGAATCGTCTGCGGCCGCGCGTAGATGGAAACTCGACGCAAGAATGAGCGCAAAGATCGCGAGCAGAATGACGGACGTGCGAGATACCCGGTTACGATTTGTCACCGATTCCCCCTGATGAGCAATTCAATCGGGAATTCTACCAACCGGGCGCGCTGTGCGTATCGGGGGCAGGGCAGGCTGGCGTCAATTGAGGAAGTGTTGTCTAGAACCGGTCTCATAAACCGACTTTGTCAACTCGCCAATCTCCCGGGACCCGCCTTGTTGTTGGGTTCCACACTTGCGCGGCGGGGTGTATTGCCATTTATGAGATCGGTTGTAGGCGCATCGATTTTTTGCATCTATGCTGAGAGTGCATTTGGGGCTGAGAGTGCGCTTGCAGCTGAGAGCGCATTTTGCGAGGCGGGATGAATTTCACTTTCACGATCGGCGGCACGAGCTACAACTTCGCGGGGCTTGCGGAGCTGATGGCGAAAGCGACTCCGCTGCGCAGCGGCGATGCGCTGGCAGGGCTTGCGGCTGAGAGTGCCGAGGAGCGGGTGGCGGCGCAGCTTTTATTGGCCGATTTGCCGCTGGCGCATTTTCTCTCGGAAGCCATCGTGCCTTATGAAGAAGACGACGTCACGCGCCTGATTATGGATACGCACGATGCAGAGGCGTTTGCGCCGGTGCGTTCGCTGACGGTGGGCGAGCTGCGGGACTGGCTGTTGAGCGACCGAGCGACGCCGGAGCGGCTGAGTCTGCTTGCGCCCGGACTGACGCCGGAGATGGCCGCGGCGGTGAGCAAGGTGATGCGGGTGCAGGATCTGATTGCGGCGGCGGCGAAGATGCGGGTGGTGACGCGATTTCGCACGACGGTGGGGCTGCGCGGGCGACTCAGCACGCGGCTGCAGCCGAATCACCCGACGGACGATGCGATGGGAATCGCGGCGTCGATGCTGGATGGCCGGTTGCTGGGGTCGGGCGATGCGGT
>Ga0181516_10000769_pt1 | contig 26828 bp, 25 predicted proteins | sample PEATcosm2014_Bin_25_FD_121104 | JGI IMG/M metagenome (GOLD analysis project Ga0181516, IMG submission 121104) | Peatland microbial communities from MTU Mesocosm Facility, Houghton, MI, USA - PEATcosm2014_Bin01_10_metaG | ecosystem: Environmental > Terrestrial > Soil > Wetlands > Peat | place... | reverse complement strand
TGGACCGGCTGTGACGGCGCCCCTGACTCCCGATCCGGAGCAGGGCGGCGGCTACTTCCGGTTCCATGCCCCGCACCTGCACCTGAGCTCGGTGTTCGGCGACGACTGGTTCGCCCGGAAAGCCGAAGATTTCGCCCGGTTCTTCGGCACCCCGCTGTTCCTGGTGGCCCAGACCGTGGTGGTGGCGATCTGGATCTGCCTGAACGTCTTCGGCTTCACCAAGTTCGACATCTACCCGTTCATCCTGCTCAACCTCGCGTTCAGCCTCCAGGCCGCCTATGCCGCGCCGCTGATCCTGCTGGCCCAGACCCGCCAGGCCGACCGGGACAAGGCCCACGCCGACGCCGATGCCCAGCACCGGGAGGCGCTGGCCGTGGCCGCCGCGGAGCGCGCGGCCCTGGCCGCCCAGCAGACCACCCAGATGATGGAGCTGCTGCAGCAGAACACCCGGCTGACCGAACTGGTGCGGGACCTCAGCGAGCGCATCGAGACGCTGACCGTGGAGATGCACGGCAAGGTCGTGCGCTGAGCCCGGTCAGTTCAGGTCGGCCAGGTCGATCGGGTCCTCCACTTCGCCGGCGGCGGGCGCCTGCGCCTGCCCTTGCTCCTGTCCCTGCCCCTGGTCCGGCCCCGGCCCTTGCCCGGGCATCGGCCGCCAGGCAGGGATCCCCTGGTGATCGCGGAGGACCAGGGTGCGGCCGTTCCCGGTGATTTCCCGCGCCAGGACGACCGTCCGGCCCTGCACGTAGATCCGGGAACCGACGAAGGTGACGACCTCCCCGGGGGTGAAGCTGGCGCCCTGGTTCACCAGGAAACGGGGCGGGGCCGCGACGAGGATGACCCTGGACCAGCCTGCGTTCACCACCAGGCGGACCGGGCCGGCGGGGGGCGTCCGCACCGCCCGCACCCTGCCGGAAAGGTTCACTTCCGTGCCCGGGTCATAGCGCAGCGCCTGGGCAGCCGGACCCGGGCCCGGAGGGTTCTGGGCCAGGACCGGCAGCGCGAGCGCGAGGATGAGCGGGACGAAAAGAAGGTTGCGCATGGGGCCCCTCGACCGGATGAAGATGTCACCCAGTTTGACCCGATCCGCGGCGCTGCGGTTGAAGTCCTTCGCTGCCTGATAGCATCGGAGAATGCCCGGACCGTCCCGGTCGGGGCCCGGCGCCCCACTTCACGAACAGGATCCTTGCCATGAACCAGGTCCACCCTTCGGCCGCCCAGGGCTTTTCCAGCGCAGCGCTGGCCTACGTGCGCGGCCGGCCCGAGTACCCGGCCGAGCTGCTGGGCTGGCTGGGCGGGGAGCTGGCGCTCCAGGCCGGCACGGTCTGCGCGGACCTGGGGGCCGGCACCGGCAAGTTCACCCGGCTGCTGGTCCGCACCGGGGCGGAGGTGATCGCGGTGGAGCCGGTGGCCGCCATGCGCGACCAGCTGGTCGCCGGGGTGCCCGGGGTGCGGGCGGTGGACGGCACCGCCCAGGCCATGCCCCTGGCCGACGGTTCCGTGGACGCGGTGGTGTGCGCCCAGGCCTTCCACTGGTTCGCCGACGCGGAGGCGCTGGCGGAGATCCACCGGGTGCTGCGGCCCGGAGGCCGGCTCGGCCTGGTGTGGAACGTCCGGGACGAGTCCGTGGACTGGGTGGCCGCCATGACCGGGATCATCACCCCCTTCGAGGGCGACACGCCCCGCTACCACACCGGCCGCTGGCGCCTGCCCTTCACCGGGGGACTGTTCACGGACCTGGAGCAGACCAGCTTCCCGTACCGCCATGTGGGCCATCCCCAGGAGGTGATCATCGACCGCACGCTGTCGGTGAGCTTCATCGCCAGCCTGCCCGAGGCCGCCAGGGCCGGGGTGGAAGCCGAACTCAGGGCCCTGATCGCCGCGCACCCCGCGCTGCGGGACCGGGACAGCGTCGCCTTCCCCTACGAGACCCGCGCCTACCGCTGCGCTAGGACCCCGGCTCCCAGCGGGTCCGCTCCAGCCACACGGTGATCGCCTTGCCCTGGTCGTCGAGGCCTTCGAAGCGCAGCTTCACCGGGCCCAGGGCGTCCCGCTGGGTGACCTGCACCCCCGCGCCGGCGCCGTCGGTGAGCAGCCGGTAGAGGGTCTCGCTGGAACCCAGCTGGGGGAAGAACGGCAGGGGGACGCCGGCCAGGGTCGCCGCCCGCTCATCCACCTTCTGCCGGGGGATCTGCACCCGGTAGCCGCTGGCGCGGTCGCCGTCCAGCAGCATCAGCCGTTCGCCGTAGCCCTGCAGCTCCATGATCGTGCGCCCCGTGGCCGGCTCCACCAGGACGCTCAGGGTGCCCTTGATCTGGCGGCCGCCGCCGGAAAAGACCCACTGGTACTGGGCGCGCAGCAGCGGCCCGGGCGCGGGCGCCGGCTCGGAGACCGCACCGGGCTCCTGGTCCGGGGCGGGGGCCTGGGCCTGAACCTGGGGTTGGGGCTGGGCCTGGGCCGGAGCCGGGACCTGGAACGGCAGGGGCGTCGGCAACGGCGCCCGGGCGCACGACACTCCCGCCAGCACCAGGGTTGGCAGGATCATCCAGGCTTTCGGCATCATTCAGCTTCCTCTTCGCCCGCGGCGTCATCACTGGCGGCCGGCTCATCCGGCCCGGAATCGGCGACGGCGAGCGCCGACTGCTGCTTGGCCAGGCGGGTGCGCAGGGCCTGGGCCTGGTCCTCCAGCTCCTTGCGCTGGGGGAAGGCGAAGGCCAGGGCCCGTTCCCACTCGTCCAGGGCATCCTGCAGCCGGTCCAGCTTCAGCAGCGCCTCGCCCAGGTGCCGGTGCACCTCGGGGCTGAAGGGGCTCTCCACCGCGGCCTTGCGCAGGGCGGCCTCGGCCTCCTGGTACTTGCCCTGCTTGAACAGGACCCAGCCCCAGCTGTCCATGGTGGAGGGGTTCTTGGGATCCTTGGCCAGCGCGGCCTGGATGAGCCTGGCCGCCTCGTCCAGGTGGCCGCCCCGCTCCAGCAGGGAGAAGCCCAGGTTGTTCTGCAGGGTGGCATGGTCGGGATTGAGCTTCTGGCCCTCCCGGAGCACTTCGATGGCCTGGTCATGCCGGCCCAGGTTCTCCAGGGCATTGGCCTGGAGCAGCAGCAGGTCGACGTCCCGCACCGGGGCGGTCTTGCGGGCCTGCAGCACGGTGTCCAGGCAGCGGTCCCAGCTGTGGAACTCGGCCCAGAGCCCGGCCATGGCCTCCAGGTTGAGCTGGGTGAGCGCCTGCCGGGACTGGTTCTTGAAGAAGCGGCCCTCCTCGAACACCTTGGGCGGGACCTCGGCGGCGTGCTGGAACAGGTCCTGGCCGGGGAACCGGGCCATGCCGTCCTTGAGCACGGTCCGGGCCTGCTGCCAGTCCCCGACCTGGATCAGGGCCTGGGCCCGGAGCGAAACCAGCTCGGCGTTGGCCGAGGTCTCGGGCCAGGGGGCCGACAGCTCCAGCATGTCCTTGGGCCGCCCGGACAGCAGCACGCAGGTGGCGTACAGGACCTTCACCGGGCCGGTGAGGGAGACGTCCTCGGCGGAGCCGCCCAGGGTGGGCAGCAGGGCCTTCCAGCGCTGCTCGGCCTCGGGGAAGCTGCCGAGCTTCATGAGGCAGAGCCCCGTGTTGAAGGAGGTCCGCGCCGACTTGCGCATGGACTCGGCCTTGGCCAGGGTCGCCAGCGCCGCCTCGAAGCGGCCGGTGCGCAGCTGGATGATGGCGATGTTCTCCCAGATGGCGGGCTCCTGGGGGATGTACTGGCCCAGGAGCTGGAAGCTCTCCTCCGCGTGGCCCAGGAAGCCGGAATCCACCTGGTCCCGGGCCAGGTCCTCCAGGAACTTCAGGTACCTGGGGTCGGGCAGGGTGCGGTCGCACAGGGCCAGCACCGACTCCCGGCGGACGTCGTAGCTCTTGAGCTTGATGGCCAGTTCCATGGCCCGCTCCCAGGCGAAATCCGAGAGCACCCGGCCGCGGTAGGTGGCGGAAGGCCGCAGGCGGCCCACGCTCCGCCAGGCCTGCATGGCCCCCGGATCGTCCTTGAGGCTGTCGAGGATCTCGGCCAGGCGGGTCCACAGCTCGGGGTCCGAAGGCAGGAGCTTGACCGCCTGCCGGAGCGCGGCCACGGCCGGGGGCCGGTAGGATTCGTGGGTCTGGGTCTGGATGTAGTAGAGCAGCCCCAGGTGGGCCCACGCCTCGCCGCTGCGGGGATCCAGCTCCGTGGCCTTGATGGCGGGCTCCACGCTGCCGGCGACGTTGCCGGCGTCCAGGAGCGACTCGGAGAGCCGCAGGTAGGCCTGGGAACTGTTCGGCACCGCGGCGATCACCTTGCGGTAGAGCGCGGCCGCCGCCTGGGGGTCGCTGCCGCCGCTCTGGGGCTGCAGCGAGCGGGCCTGCAGCATGAGCGCCCTGAAGTCCACGTCCGGCGCCGTGGGCGGGCTCCCGGCTCCCAGGAACAGCGTTGCGGCCAGGGCAGGGAGGATCATCATGGACAAGGGCGCATCCCGGATCTAGGTGAGAAGGGAGACCAGCCGCCGATGGGCGGACCCCCAGGCCTCTGGGGGCAACAACCGCTGTTCCGCGAGGGCGCGAGGACAGGGCAGGATGCAGTGTATCGCCGATCGGGCCGAATTTTCCCCATCCGGGGCAGACTTTTTGTCCCGGGGCAGCCGCTCCAGGCAGGCCTCCCAGGGGGGCACCAGGGGGGCCAGGGGCGCGAGCCGGGCCGCCACCCGCGCCAGGAACCCCGGGGGGAAGTCGCCGAGGCCCAGGTCCTCGCTCAGGCAACAGGCGGCCAGGGTGCCCAGGCCCACGGCCTCCCCGTGCAGCAGCCGGTAGTCCGAGGCCGCTTCCAGGGCATGGCCCAGGGTGTGGCCCAGGTTCAGCAGGCGCCGCTCCCCGGCCTCCAGCGGGTCCCGGTGCACGATCTCGGCCTTGGCGCGCAGGGCCCGGAGCAGGGTCTCCGGCCCGGGCACGCCGGGCTCCAGGAGGGTCTCGGCCCAGTCCAGGTCCCCGGCCACCAGGGCCATCTTGAAGATCTCCCAGCGTCCCGCCGCCAGCTGCCGGGCCGGCAGGGTCGCGAGGAAGGTCCGGCAGACCACCAGCTGCTGGGGCGGATGGAAGGCCCCGGCCAGGTTCTTGCCGGCTTCAAGATCCACCGCGGTCTTGCCGCCCAGTCCCGCGTCCACCTGGGCCAGCAGGGTGGTGGGCCAGGCGTGCCAGCGGATGCCGCGCATGTAGAGGGCCGCCCCCAGCCCGGCCATGTCGGTGAGCACGCCGCCGCCCACGGCCACCAGGGTGGCGCCGCGCGGCAGCGGCAGCCGGGCCCAGGCCTCCAGCCAGGGGATGAGCGTGTCCAGGCGCTTGGTGGCCTCGGCCACCGGCACCCACAGGGTGCCGGGCGGCTCCGGCATCCGGTGGCGCAGCCAGGTGTCCCGCACCGCCGCGTCGCCCACCAGGGTCCAGGGGGCCGCGGGCAGGAGCCCGGGGTCCGGCGCCTCCTCCACCCAGACCCGGGTGGGGAAGCCTTCGGGAAGTTTCAGCTCCATTCGGTCATCCCGATCAAAGCTTTTCGCGGTAGTCGTCGCCGTCGTCGTCGCCGCCGGCTTCCTTGCGGAACCGGTCCGCCAGCAGGTCCAGCTCGATGTAGCGGTCCGCGGTGTCCATGACCTTGTTGGCCATGGCCGAGCGGAAGCCGGCCACCTCGACCCGGACCCCGTTCTGGACCAGGGTCTGGAGCGGGTAGGCGAAATCCTCGTCGCCGCTCACCAGGATGATGAGGTCGACCTTGTCGGCGTAGTTCATCATGTCGGTGGTGATCTCCACCTCCAGCCGGGCCCGGCGGGTGCCGTCCCGCTCCAGTTTCACCGGCTTCTGCACCACCCGGAAGCCGTTGCGGCGCATCCAGTGCAGGAAGCCCCGCTGCCGGTCCGCGGTCTCGTCCACGCCGGTGTAGAAGAAGGCCCGGAGCAGTTCCCGGTCCCGCCCCACCAGGAGCGCCAGGAGTCGGCTATAGTCCACCTCGAAGCCCAGTTGCCGGGCCGAGTGGAAAATATTATTACCGTCTATGAAAACGGCGCATCGCATCATGGCAGGTTCCTAAAGGCGGGGAGTTTCCCCGGGGATTTGAATAGTTCCGCATCGCGGATCATTCATCATGCCATGAGGTTAAATATGAAAGAATCCCTTCATGGCTGAACCGTCGAATCCTTTCTTTCAATCCGACCAGGTGGAGGAGCAGCCCCATAGGCATACCCTGCTGGTGCGCCTGGTGGGCTACCTGAAACCGTACTGGGCCGGCCTGGTGGCCCTGCTGCTGCTCATGGTGGCCGGGGCGGTGCTGGACGTGCTGCCTTCGGAGTTCACCCTGCGCCTGATCGACCACCACCTGGCCAAGGGCACCCTGCGCGGCGCCGGCCCCCTGGTGGAGGCCTTCCTGGGCTTCGTGATCCTGGGCTTCGCGGTGCAGACGGCGCGCTTCGCCATGCTGGCCTGGGTGGGCCAGCGGGCCATGCTCGACCTGCGGATGCAGCTGTTCTCGCACCTGATGCAGCGCTCCACCCACTTCTTCCACCGCAACCCGGTGGGCCGGCTGATGACCCGGGTCATCAGCGATGTGCAGAATCTCAACGAAATGTTCTCCTCGGGCTTCGTGGCGATCGTCGGCGACGCCCTCTCCCTGCTCGCCATCGTGGTGTGGATGTTCAGCAAGCACGTGGGGCTGGCCCTGGTGTCGGTGGGCATCATGCCGCTGCTGCTGGTGGCCACGGAAGTCTTCCGGCGCTACGCCTCCGCGGCCTACCGGGAGACCCAGGGCCGCTACGCCGCCATCCAGGCGTTCCTGCAGGAGCAGCTCTCGGGCATGTCCCTGGTGCAGATGAACGCCCAGGAGCGGCGCAGCCGGATCCTGTTCCGGGACTTCAACCAGAAGTACCTGGACGCCTTCCTGCGCACCATCTTCGCCTACGCGGTGTTCTTCCCGGTGGTGGAGTTCATCACCAACGGCACCCTGGCCGCGCTGATCTTCTACGCGGGGTTCCGGCTGCACAGCGGCACCCTCACCCTGGGCCTGCTCCTGGCCTTCATCCAGCAGTCGGGGCGGTTCTTCCGGCCGATCCGGGAACTGGCCGAGCGCTACAACGTCATGCAGACCGCCCTGGCCTCCAGCGAGCGCATCTTCAAGCTGCTGGACAACACCGAGCAGATCCCTGAAAGCCCGGAGGCCCGGCCGGTGGTGTTCCGGCAGGAGATCCGCCTGGAGGGGGTGGGCTTCGCCTACGAGCCCGGGGGGCGCAAGGTGGTGCGGGGCCTGTCCGGGGTCATCCCCAAGGGCCGGCGGGTAGCCGTGGTCGGCCACACCGGCGCCGGCAAGTCGACCCTGATCAACCTGCTCATGCGCTTCTACGACGTGGAGGAGGGGCGGATCACCGTGGACGGCGTGGACCTGCGCGAGGTCCGGCTGAAGGAGCTGCGGGGGCTGTTCGGGCTGGTGCTCCAGGACGTCTTCGTCTTCTCCGGGACCCTGGAGGAGAACATCGTCCTGGGCCGGCCCCTGGACCGGGCGCGGGTGGCCCAGGTCCTGGAGCAGAGCCAGCTGGAGGACCTGGTGGGGCGGCTCCCGGCGGGCCTGCAGACCGAGGTGGGCGAGCGCGGCCAGAAGCTGTCGGCGGGGGAGCGCCAGCTGGTGGCCTTCGCCCGGATGCTCTACCAGGAGCCGCATATCCTGCTCCTGGACGAGGCCACCGCCAACATCGACAGCGAGACCGAGCACAAGATCCAGACGGTGATCGAGCGGGTGAGCCACCGCCTCACCACCTTCACCATCGCCCACCGCCTGAGCACCATCAAGGACGCGGACGAGATCTGGGTCATGGACCAGGGCCAGCTGGTGGAGCGGGGCGGCCACGACAGCCTCATGGCCCAGGGCGGGATCTACGCCAAGCTGGTCCGGCTCCAGTTCGAGGGCCAGGAGGCCCGCGGGAACCCCGGCGCGGCCGAGGGCACTGCAGAGGGCATGACCGCGGGCCTGGGAGGCGGATTGCCCTGGCCCGAACCGGAACTCCCATGATCCAGCTGCCGCCCATCTATCCCATCACCGACGCCCGCCGGGACGAGCCGCTGGCGGCCCAGGTGCGGCGGCTGGGCGCGGCCGGCTTCCCCCTGGTGCAGTTCCGGGGCAAGCCCCTGGACGCCGGGAGCCAGTGGGCGCAGCTGGCCGCCGCCCTGCGGGAGTCCGCGGCGGCGGGGGGCTGGCCGGCCATCTGCCTCAACGACCGGGCCGACCTGGCGGTGCTGGCGGCGCGCGCCGTGCCGGCCCCCGGGGGGCTCTGGGGCCTGCACCTGGGCCAGGGCGACCTGCCCCCCGGGGTGGCGCGCGGGCTGCGGGGCCTGGAAGGCCTGCACCTGGGCAGCTCCACCCACCGGCCCAGCGAGTGGGAGGCGCCGGAGGCCTGCGACCATGCCGGGGTCGGCCCGTTCCGGGCCACCGCCACCAAGGGCGACCACTCGGCGCCGCTGGGGCTGAAGGGGCTGCGGGAAGGGTGCCGGGCCTTGCGCGCCCGCGGGGTCGCGCCCGTGGCCATCGGCGGCCTGACCCGCCGGGACTTCCGGGCCTGCTACGAGGCGGGCGCCGAGGCGCTGGCCATGGTGGGCGAGGTGAGCCGGGCGGCCGATCCGCGGGACCTGCTCTGGAAGGCCCAGGGGGAACGCTGGCGGGCGCGCCCGCCCATCGCCCGGGGCCAGGGGGTGGTGCTGGTGGGCGGCAGCGGCGCCGGCAAGTCCAGCCTGGCCAGGCCGCTGGCCCGGATCCTGGGCCTGCCGTTGCGGGATGCGGACCAGGTGGTGGAGGCCGGCGCGGGGGAGACCATCGCCCGGGTGTTCCAGCACCGGGGCGAGGCCGGGTTCCGCGCCCTGGAGGCCGAGGCGGTGCGGGCCTGCGTGGCCGCCCCGTGCGTGGCGGCCCTGGGCGCCGGTGCCTGGGAGGATCCGGGCACCCGCGCGGCCGTGCGCGGCGCGGGCTTCGCGGTGCTGTGGCTGGCGGAAGTTCCGGAACGGGCCTGGGCCCGGGTGGGCGGGGACCCGTTCCGGCCCCTGGCGACCACCCGGGAGCAGTTCCTGGCCCGGTGGGCCGGCCGGACTGCCGCCTGGAGCGAAGCTCCCATGGTCCTGCCCCTGGGCCGGCCGGCCGGCGTCCTGGCCCGGGCCCTGGCGCGCCCGCTTACTCATCATGAATAAGATATTAAAACACCGGAAGACGACGCGTCTGGATGTTGCGGAAAGCCGGGGCGAATATGCTATGGTAGCTAACTTCCTCGTCGTCGATGGATATCCCAGGGCCCGCGCCCGCCGAGGGCGGCTCGTGCTGTGATGCCCTGGAGCGCGTGACCTGAGGCGACACCTGATTCCCATGGACCTGATTCTTTCCGACATCCACGCCAACCTGCACGCCCTGCGCACCGTCCTGCGCTACGCCCGGCGGCGCGCCATCGAGCGCTACGTGTTCCTGGGCGACCTGGTGGGCTACGGGGCCAATCCCAACGAGGTCCTGGACCTGGTGCGCCAGCTGGAGCCGCGGGTGATGGTGCGGGGGAACCATGACCGGGCCTGCGTCGCCCCGGGGCTGGACCTGAGCTTCAGCCTGCCGGCCCGCACCGCGGTGAGCTGGACCAAGACCCAGCTCACCCCGGACAACGCCTGGTTCCTGGAGGGGCTGCCCGTGGGTCCCCTGGCGGTGGGCCGGGACTACCATATCGCCCACGGCTCGCCCCTGGACGAGGACGCCTACCTGCTGCACCCCCGGGAGGCGCTGCAGGCCTTCGAGGCGTTCGAGGCCTTCCGGCCCGCCGGGACCCCGGAGCCCGCGGCGGGCGGCCACCGGAACCTGTGCTTCTTCGGCCACACCCACCTGCCCGAAGCCTACGAGCTGGACGAGCGGGCCGAACGGCTGAGCCACGTCCTGTTCGAGCCCGGGGTCTGGTTCCCCCTGCGGGATGACTGCAAGTACCTGGTCAACCCGGGGTCCGTGGGCCAGCCCCGGGACCGGGACCCCCGGCTGTCGTTCATGACCTTCGATCCGGCCAACCGGCGGCTGAAGCTGCACCGCATGGACTACGACCATGCCGGCGCCGCCCGGGCCATCCGGGCCGCGGGGCTCCACCCCAACCTGGCCGAAAGGCTGCAACATGGAATGTGAGGGTTAGCCCATGGCCGACGTGCGGCGATTGAGTCCCCGCGATCTGGAGGTCCTGCTGAAGCGGGTCAAGGATAGCCACGGCTCGGCCAGCCTGCGCATGGAGGGCACCGCCCGCATGCTGGGGCAGCTGCAGGTGTGCGGCCTGGAGCAGGGCACCGCCATCCGGCTGGGGGGGGCCAAGCAGCGGGACCGGGTGCCGCCGGCGGGGACGCCGGTCACCCTCTCGGTGCTCCTGGACGAGGAGGTGGTGTCCATGGACACCGTGCTGCTGGAACCCCTGGACGAGGCCGAGACGGGCCGGCAGCGGCCCCGGGTGCTCCGCGCCGCCTGGCCGACCCGGCCCCTGGAGTTCCACCACCGGGACGAAGTGCGGGTGGCCGCGCCGGAGCTGCCGGCCCTGGATGCGACCCTGAGCTTCCAGGACCGGCGCTACCCCGCCCAGCTGCTGAACCTTACCGAGACCGGCATGGGCCTGGGCCTGGAGCACCTGCTGCCGTCCCCGCTCCACGGCGAGGTGGTGGTGGAGACGCAGCTGCCCGGAGGCTTGCCGTTGCGCCTGGTGGCGGAGGTGCGCCACTGGGAGTTCCTGGAGCATGACCCGCTGCCGGTGCGGATCGGACTGGTGCTGAAGGACCTGCCCGCTGGGGACCGGGAGTCCCTGCGGCGGATGATCCAGGCCCGGCGCATCCTCCGGTCCGAATCCATCCGGGACGAGTAAGCCGTCGTGACAAAATGACCTTGTCCATTTCGGGCGGCCCCGGCATAAGGTGCCGTAACAAAATTACCTGAAAAGCGCAGGTAATTTCGTAACGACACCTAAAATCAGTCCAGGAGTCCGCCATGCGCATCTTCCCTTCCGTACTCGTCGCCCTTGCCGCCGGTCCGGGACTCGGGGCCCGGCAGACCGTGGTCAGGCCGTTCCAGGTGAGCCCGCCCGCCAGCGTCAGCCAGGAGCTGGGCATCAGCTCGGTGCGCATCGACTACCACCGGCCGGCGGTGAAAGGCCGGAAGATCTGGGGCGGCCTGGTCCCCTACGGGCAGGTGTGGCGGGCCGGGGCCAACGAGGCCACGGCCATCACCTTCAGCGATCCGGTGCGCATCGGCGGCCAGGAGCTGCCGGCCGGCGCCTACGCCTTCTTCGCCATTCCCGGCAAGGACGCGTGGACCCTGGTGTTCAACCGGGAGGCCCGGCAGTGGGGGGCCTTCAACTACAAGGCGGAGCAGGACGCCCTGCGCATCCAGGCCCAGCCCCGGCCGGCGCCCTTCCAGGAATACCTGGGCTACGGCATCCAGGTGACCGGGCCGGACAGCCTCCGGGTGGAGCTGTCCTGGGAGAACCTGGCGGTGGGGTTCGACCTGGCCATGGACGTGCAGGGCGCCTACTGGGCCTACCTGGGCCGGACCCTGGCCGCGGCGGGTCCCGCGGAGTGGCAGCCCCTGAACCAGGCGGCGGGCTACTGCCTGCTCACCGGCAGCCACCTGGACCAGGCCATGGCCTGGGTGGACCGGTCCCTGCAGATCAAGGAGGGCCCGAAGAACCTGGAGCTCAAGGCCCGGCTGCTGCAGCGGGCCGGCCGGACCCCGGAGGCGCTGCCTTATCTGGACAAGGCCATCGCCCTGGCCGCGGGCGGGTCGAAGACCGCGCTGGAGGAGCTGGAAGCCTTGCGGGGCGAGTGGGCCAAGGCGGATTAGGTAGTCAGGCTCCTAAGGCCTGGCCCCCTGGTTCTTGCGGGCGGCGTCTACGCTGCTGGCCGCCGCGTCCTTCTCGGCCTGGGTGGGCTTGCCCCAGATCAGCCGGTTCGGCTTGACCTTGAGCAGCTGCAGGAGCTCTTCGGCGGAACGCAGGGTGCGGTCCAGGGACTTGAGGCTTTCCCCCGCCTCCGGCCCGGCCTGCTGGACCGTGGACCGCAGTTCCCGCGCCAGGCCCTCCACTTCGGCCAGGGCCCCGGTCAGGTGGGCCACGATGGCGTCCAGGTCGCCGGACCGATGGTCCAGGAGCGCCTGGACCTCCGACAGGCACTGGTTCAGGGTGGCCAGGCTGCGGTCCAGGCTGTCCAGGCTGCCGCCCCCCTGCTGGACCAGCTTGCGGCCGTCCAGGGCCAGCTGCTGGAACGCCTGCAGCGAACCGTTCAGGTTGCGGAACACCTCCCGCATCTGCGGGTGGTCCAGCACCGCGCCCAGGCCCTTGGTCTTGAGCTGGGTGCGCAGCTCCTCCACCCCGGTGTCGAGGTCCACCACCAGGATGTTGATGTTCTCCACCAGGGTGGCCAGGGTGGGGCCCGCCGCCCCGGGCAGGACGCTCTGCGGCCCGAGGACCGCCAGGCGCCGATCGGGGGGCGGCAGCTGCAGTTCCATGAAGGCGCCGCCCAGCGGCTTGGACACCACCAGCACCCGGGTGCCCTCCCAGAGCACGATGTCGGGGCGCAGGTCCAGGGAGGCCAGGAACCGGTACTGGACGCCGTCCCGCTGGAGCGCCACCGACGCCACCTGGCCGACCCGCAGGCCCTGGAGCTGGACCTCGGTGCCTTCCGCCACGTCCGAGGCGCTGTCCAGCCGGACCTTGACGTGGGAGACCTCGCGCAGGATGGTCGAAAGGCTGCGCTGGAAGATGAACCCCAGGAACAGCGCCAGGGTCAGCGCGACCAGGACCCCGATCTTCGCGTCATCCTTTTCCAGCTTCATGGTTCCCCCCCGGAGAACACCCGCCCGTTGCCGATCTTCAGGTCCTGGCCGAGGCTGGACATCCAGGCCCCGCCCACCAGCAGCATGGTCACCCCGGGATCCCGGGCCACCTCGCTGAGGAGTTCTTCCGCCGCCTGGATGGAGGCCGCGTCCAGCCCGCCCAGGGGGCGGTCCACCAGCCAGAGCCTGGACCCCTTGGCCGCGGCCCGGGCCAGGGACGCCATCCAGCATTCCCGGTGCCCGGGGGCCGGGCGCTCATGGAGCTGCTGGCCCAGCCCGGCCTTCTCCAGCCAGGCCAGGGCGGTGCGCTCGGCGTCACGCCGGCCCAGGCCCAGGGCGAACCGGAGCGGCAGGGTCACGTTGTCCAGCAGGCTGAGGTTCACCGCCAGGCCTCCGTCCGAAGGCACCCAGCCCAGGGCGCCCCGGGCCAGGAACGGATGCAGGGTGCCCGCTTCCAGGGGGGTGCCGTCCAGGACGATCCGGCCGCTGTCCGGCTCGGCGATGCCGGCGCAGAGCCGGAGCAGCGCGGTGCCGCCGCCGCCGGCGCCGCCGTGGGCGTGGAACCGCGCGCCCCGGCCCAGCCGCCAGTCCAGTGCCCGGAACACGGGTCTGCCTTCGGGCGAGACCAGGGTCACGGCCTCCAGCGCCAGGAGCGGTTCAGGCATAGATCAGCACCGACAGGAGCGCGCCCGCCAGGAGCAGGACCAGCAGGGAGATCACGCAGGCCTTGGTGACCGCCTGGGGCAGCTCGGTGGCGCTGCGCTTGACCCGCAGGCCGTAGGCGGTGCAGAGCAGGGGGATGGCGGTGCCGAAGGCCAGGCACTTGGTGAAGGTGGCGGTGAGCTCCCGGTGGCCGATGGCCTGGCCCAGGGCGTCCAGGAAGAAGGCCAGGGAGAGCGGCAGGCGCAGCCAGGCCACCACGAACCCGCCCAGCAGGGCCACGGCGTCGAACACGATCACCAGCGAGAACACCGAGACGATGCCGCCCAGGATGCGGGGCAGCAGCAGGTACTGGACCAGGTCCACGCCGTTGGCGCTGAGGGCGTCCAGCTCGCCGCTGAGCTTCCGGCTGGCCATCTCCGTGGCCATGGCGGTGCCGCTGCGGCTGATGACCAGCATCCCGACCATGAGCGGGCCCAGTTCGCGGATGACCAGCTGGGCCAGGACCTGGCTCAGGTAGCTCTCCACCCCGTAGCCCGAGAGCTGGCCGAACACCTGGAGCAGGGTGATGCCGCCCAGGAGCAGGGCGGTGAGGCAGCAGATGGGGAGGGCGTCCAGGGCGGTGAAGCGGATCTGGGTCCGGGTGACCTCCAGGACCACCCGGAACGGTTCCCGCCGCAGGCGGAACAGCCCCCGGACGCACTTCCCCAGCAGCCAGGAGATGCTTCCCAGCTGGGCGAACGCGCGGCGCACCTTGGCTCCGAGGCGGCAAGCCAACTGTTCCGGCATGGACATGCCCCTGGTTCCGGCGGCGCTGGGGGTCATGAAATCACCCTAGCATCGGCGAAGCCTCCCCGGTCGCGTTAATCTCTTTGGATGGCGACCCGCATATGGAAATTCAACGTTGATTCCTCCGAGGAGAGCCTGCGGCTGGACCAGCTGATCTCCGCCCGCACCGGCCTGAGCCGGCGCAAGGCCAGGGAGGTGCTCCAGCTGGGTGGGGTGCAGGTGGAGCGCAAGCGGGTCCGGGTGGCCGGGAAGACCCTCGGGTCCGGCACCGAGGTCCTGGTGGCCCACGACGACACCCTGGGCGCGCCGCCCGACGTGGCCGTGCCGGTGCTGTTCGAGGACGACTGGCTGCTGGTGGTGGACAAGCCCGCCGGCATGGCCTCCCAGGGCACCCAGGCCTCGGACCGGCACGACCTGTCCGCCCTGCTGCAGCGCCAGCGGCCGGACCAGTCCCTGGCGCTGCAGCACCGCCTGGACCAGGGCACCTCGGGCATCCTGGTCCTGGCCAAGCACCCCGCGGCCCACCTGGGCGCCCAGTTCCAGGCCCGGACCATCGCCAAGACCTACCTCGCCCGGGTGTCCCGGCCCCTGGAGGCGGTCACGGTGGACCTGCCCATCGGCCGGGTGCGCCGGTCCCAGCCGGCCCGCTACGGCTGCGAGGGCGACCTGGAGGAGCCCAGGCCGGCCTGCACCGTGTTCCGCCCCGCCCTGCCCGGAGAGACCGAAGGCTTCCTGCCGGGCTGCTGGGTGGTGGCCGAACCCCGCACCGGCCGCACCCACCAGATCCGGGTGCACCTGGCCCACCTGGGCTGCCCGGTGCTGGGGGACACCTTCTACCAGGGCGAGCCCTCGGACCAGCTCTGGCTGCACGCCTGGAAGCTGGTGCTGGAGCATCCCGTCACCGGCGCCCGGCTGGAGCTGACGGCGCCTCCGGCCCGGTTCCTGGCCCCGGTGGTCCGGTGAGCCGGTCCGGGGCGGTGCCCCTGGTCTACAACCCCCAGGCCGGCCGGGACGGGCCGGAGCTGGAGGCGACCCTGGCGCGGCTGCCGGCCGAGCTGCGGGAGCGGCTGCATCCGGTCCGGCTGGAACCGCCCTTCGAGTACGGGCCCAGCATCGAGCTGGCCAGGGCCTCCGGCGGGCCCCTCCTGGTGTGGGGCGGCGACGGGACCATCCACCATGCCGGCCGCGCCCTGGCCGCCCAGGGCTGTCCCGTGCCCCTGGGCGCGGTTCCGGGCGGTTCGGGCAACGGCCTGGTCCGGGGCCTGCGCACCCCCCTGGACCCCGCCGGTGCGATCCTGCGCCTGCTGGAGGGACGGGAGCTGGCCATGGACCTGCCGCGCCTGGACGGGGTGCCGTTCCTCAACCTGTGCGGCACCGGGTTCGAGGCCGCGGTGGCCACCATCTTCGGCTCCAGCGAGGTCCGGGGCTTCCGCGCCTACGCCATGGCCAGCCTGCGCCTGTGGCGCCGGCATCCCGAGGTGGGGCTGCGCTGGGAGGCGCGGCCGGCCCCGGCCCCGGCTGCGGCCGGGCGCATGGACCGGCTGCGGGCGGCCTGGAACGGGCCCCCGGACGCGTTGCCCGGGGCGGCCTGGAGCCTGTGCTTCGCCAACCTTCCCCAGTACGGTTCCGGCCTGTGGATCGCTCCGGACGCCGACCCCGCCGACGGCGCCCTGGACTGGGTGCGGCTGCGCCGTCCGGGCTGCTGGGACCTGGTGTCCCAGGTGCCGCGGCTGTTCCGGGAAGGGGGCCGGACCACGCTGCGGCAGCAGGGCCGGATCCTCGGCGCCACGGTCCGCCTGGACGCGGCCATGCCCTGGCACCTGGACGGGGAGCCGGCGCCGGCCAGGGACCGGGCCGAACTGACCGTGGAGCCCCGGGCGTTCCGCATGCAGGTGACCCCGGAATGCCCTTGGGGCTGATTACCAGCCCTGGGTCTGGCGCAGCGCCTCGTACAGCCCCACCGCCGCCGCCTGGGCCAGGTTGAGGCTGCGGTGGAAATCCCCGGGCATGGGGATCTTCGCCAGCTGGTCCGGGTAGGCCGCCAGGATCGACTCGGGCAGCCCCGCGGTCTCCCGGCCGAACACCAGGCCGTCGCCGTCCTGCCAGGGCACCTCGGTGTGGCGGCGGCTGCCCTTGGTGGTGAAGAACCACAGCCGCTGCGCCGGGTTCCGGGCCAGGAAGTCCTCCCAGTCCTGGTAGTGCTCCGGGGCGAGATGCTCCCAGTAGTCCAGGCCGGCGCGGCGCAGGTAGTAGTCGGAAGTGTCGAAGCCCAGGGGATGCACCAGGTGCAGCGTGGAGCCGGTGGAAACGCAGAGCCGGCCGATGCTGCCGGTGTTCTGGGGGATCTCGGGCTGGTGCAGGATGATGTGGAAGGCCATCCCCCAGGTTAGCTTGACCTCACTCCTCCGTGGTGGCCGTTTCCGTCTCGCGGGTCTCCACCGGGGCCCCCTGGGCCTTGATCTCGATCTCCACCCGGCGGTTCCTGGCCTGGTCCTGGGGGGTCGCGTTGGGGGCCACGGGACGGTCGGGGCCGTTGCCCTCGGTGCGGATGGCTCCGGCCGGCACCCCGGCGGCCACCAGGACCTTGGCCACGGCCTCGGCGCGGCGCAGGCTCAGGGCCCGGTTGTAGGCGGGGCTGCCCACCGAGCTGGTGTAGCCGCTCACCACCAGGGTGTATCCGCCCCGGTAGGCCAGGAGGCTCTTGGCCACCTGCTCCACCGCCAGGACGCCCTCCCGGGGCAGCTGGCTCTTCCCGTTGGCGAAATGCAGCACGGCCTCGTCCAGCACGACCTTGGCGGGCATCGGCGCTGCGGCCGCGGGTTCCGGGGCTTCGGGCGCCGGGGCCGGCATGGCGGCGGCCTCCGCCGCGGCCGGAGCCGGCTCCGCTGCGGGCGCTACGGGCGCCGCAAGCGCCGCGGGGGGTGGCGGCGGTTCCGGCGCCGGCGCGGCGGCCACGGCGGCCTGGGCCGGTGCGCCCCACAGGTAGCCCAGGGTCACCAGCCCCACCAGCTCGTTGGCGGCCGTGCGGGTCTCGATGCGGATCTCCCGGGCCTCCGCTCCCAGCAGGAAGTGCTCCGCCGGCCGGAACTGGACCCCGGCCCCGCCGTGGTAGCTGAACCGGGTGGTGGTGCCGGACCCCATGGAGAAGGGGGCCTCGACGCGAGTGCCGCCCAGCCCGGCCCGCAGGTAGGGGGTCCAGGGGCCCTGGCCCGGGGCGAGGTCGAACAGGGCGGAGACCTGGGCGTGGAACTCCTTGCCGCTGGCGCCGGTCGCCTTGGAATCGAGCTGGGTGCCCAGGACCGACAGTTCGCCGCCCCACCGGGGGGTGCACCAGGTTCCCGCCGCCAGCCCGAAGATGGCGTTGTTCTTGGCGTTGCGGGCTCCGGTCTGCTGCCAGTCGTAGCCGCCCTGCACCCCCGCCCAGGTGCTGGGGACCTCCTGGGCCTGGAGCGGCGGCAACAACAGGGCGAGGGAGGTGGCGAGGGCCAGCTTGTTCATGGAGGGGCTCCAGGGCTTGGTGGTTCGAACGGAAGCTTGCAATAACCAAATGAATGAGTCAACATAAAAAAATGAATCATGGCAACATGATTCGTTTGATTTTCATGGCGCAGGGCCGTCCTGGCGTGGGCCTGCACGCCCATGGCCGCGGCCCTTGACCATCCGGCCCCGGCCCGGTCAACTGGGAGCCGAGGGCCGCTGCCCATGATCCTGATCGAAGCCACTCCGGAGCAGAGCCGGGACCGGGACCGGGCCACCTTCGAAGCCTGGGGCGGCCAGCTGCCGCTGGAGCGGTACCTGGCCGAGACCGAGCGGCTGCGCCGGCATCCCTGGTCCAGGGCCGCGGAGTCGGTGTGGTGCCTGTGCGCCGACGACGGCGACGTGCTTTCCAGCTGCGAAACCTACCGCATGGCCAGCTTCCTGGACCAGGGCCGCCAGCCGGGGCACACCTACGGCATCGCCAGCGTGTACACCGAGCCGGGCAAGCGCCGGCGCGGCCACTGCCTGGAACTGCTGCGCCGCCTCGGCGACCGCCTGGTCCGGGGCGACCCGGACGCCCAGGCCCTGGTGCTGTTCTCGGACGTGGCCCTGGCCACCTACGGGAAGGCCGGGTTCGCGGCCAGACCCGCGCTGAGCCTGGTCCTGGAGGCCATGGCCGGCGACCCCCGGGACGGCGTGGAGGCCCTGCTCGCCGAGCACCAGGCGGGCCAGGCCCTGGCCCGGATTCCGCGGCCGGCGGGCCCCTTCACGGTCTGGCCCGGGGCGGAGCAGATCGACTGGCATCTGGAGCGGGAGCGGATCTTCGCGGACCTGCTGGGCCGCCCCCGGCCGGTGGCCTGCGGCGCGACGGTCCGGGGCGCCACCGCGCTCTGGTCCGCCGACTACCGGGAAGGCCAGCTGACCGTGCTGCTGTGGCATGCGCCCGATGCGGAGGAGGCGGAGGCCCTGTTCGCCTGCGCCCGGCGCGTGGCCGGCGGGGCGGGGCTGGCCCGGGTGGCGGTCTGGCAGACCCCCCAGGCCGGCCTTCCGGGCCGGGCCCTGCTGGAGGACCGCCTGCGCCAGCTGGATTCGGTGCCGATGATCCGTCCCCTGGACAGCCGGGTCCTGGCCGCGCACTGGGCATGGATCCCCCGGGCGATCTGGGTTTAACTATCAACAGGAGCATCCCATGACTGATCCCAGCTGCCTGTTCTGCAAGATCGCCGAGAAGCGGATCCCCGCCGCCATCGTCCACGAGGATGACGACGTGGTGGCCTTCCGGGACATCGCGCCCCAGGTGCCGGTGCATATCGTGCTGGTGCCCAGGGTCCACCTGGGCGGGCTCGACGAGCTGACCCCGGAGCTGGCCGTCCTGGTGGGCCGGATCGCCCTGGTGGCCAAGGACCTGGCCGGCCGGATGGGGATCGCCGCCAGCGGCTACCGGCTGGTCTCCAACTGCGGCCCCGACGCGGGGCAGACGGTCCGGCACCTGCACTTCCACCTCCTGGGCGGCGCGCCCATGGGTGGCCGGATGGCGTGAAAGGCCAACCTGGCGTCCGTGCCCGGACTATCATTGGCAATCATGTTCAACCCGCCCCATCCCCTCACCTACCTGGACGCGGTCCGGAACTTCCTGCTGGAGGACTGGGGCACCCAGGACTGGACCACGGCCTCGGTGCCGGACCGGGCCATGACCGCCTCGGTGGTGGCCAAGGCCGGCCTGGTGCTGGCGGGGCTGCCGGTGGCGGCGGAGGTGTTCCGGGCGGTGGACCCCTCGCTGACGTTCCGGGCCCTGGCCGCGGACGGGGACCGGGTGGCCCAGGGCACCCAGGTGCTCAGCGTCGAGGGTTCCAGCCGGTCCATCCTCAGCGCCGAGCGGGTGATGCTGAACCTGCTCCAGCGCCTTTCGGGCACCGCCACCCTCACCCGGGCCTTCGTGGACGCCGTTGCGGGCACCGGCGCCCGGATCCTGGACACCCGCAAGACCACGCCCGGCCTGAAGGTGCTCGAGAAGTACGCGGTGCGCTGCGGGGGCGGGTTCAACCACCGGCTGACCCTGGGCGACGGCGTGCTGCTGAAGGAGAACCACATCGCCGCCGCGGGCGGCATCCTGCCCGCCGTGCAGAACGCGCGGCGGTCGGCGCCCAACCTGGTGCGCATCGAGGTGGAGGTGGAGGACCTCGACCAGCTGGCCCAGTGCCTGGGCATCCCGGACATCGACGGGGTGCTGCTGGACAACATGGACCTGGAACGGATGCGGGAGGCGGTGGCGCTGACCCGGGCGGCGGCGAGCCGGGTCTTCCTGGAGGCCAGCGGCAACCTGACCCTGGACCGGGCCCGGGCCGTGGCCGAAACCGGGGTCCACTGGCTCAGCGTCGGAGCCCTCACCCACAGCGCCCCCGCCGCCGATCTCAGCCTCCGCCTGAACTAGCCGGCATTTCCCATGCCGCGGGGTTCCGGGACCCCGAAGAGGGGGTGGGCTGATTTCCTTCCGCTGGGCGTACGGCCCGGCCGTCGCCCAGCGTATCCTGGACCGGCACGGCGGCCGGACCTGGGCCGAGGCGGCCGTGGACCACGGCGCCAGCTGCCATGGCCATCCCGCGGCCTGAAAGGACCCTTCGTGGACAAGCAGATCATCCTGTTGGTGGAAGACAACCCCGACGACGTGGAGCTCACCCTGCGGGTGCTCAAGACGCACAACCTCGCCAACGAGGTGCGGGTGGCCCGGGACGGGGTGGAGGCCCTGGAGGTCCTGTACGGCACCCCGGGCCACCCGCCCGCCAAGCTGCCGTCGGTGGTGCTCCTGGACCTGAAGCTGCCCAGGCTGGACGGCCTGGAGGTGCTGCGGCGGATCCGCGCCGAGCCCGCCACCGCCCGGCTGCCGGTGGTGATCATGACCACCTCCCGGGAGGAGCGGGACGTGGTGGCCAGCTACGAGCTGGGGGCCAACAGCTACGTGCAGAAGCCGGTCGGCTTCGAAGCCTTCTCCGAAGCGGTGCGGTTCCTGGGGCTGTACTGGCTGCTCCTGAACGTGGCGCCGCACCCGTGACCGGCGCCGCCGAGACCCGCCCGCTGCGGCTGCTGCAGGTGGAGGACAGCGCCGACGACGCCGAGCTGGTCCTGCTGGAGCTGAGGCGGGGCGGGTTCGTGCCGCGGGCGGTGCGGGTGGAGACGGCCGCGGCCATGGCCGCGGCCCTGGCCGGTTCGGCCTGGGACCTGGTGCTGTCGGACTACCAGGTGCCCGGCTTCGGCGGCATGGCCGCCCTGAGGACCCTCCAGGACTCCGGCCTGGACATCCCCTTCATCCTGGTCTCCGGCGCCATCGGCGAAGAGGTGGCCGTGGCCGCGGTGAAGGCCGGCGCCCACGGCTACGTGCTGAAGCACAACCTGGTCCGGCTCTGCTCCGCGGTGGAGCGGGAGCTGAGGGATTCCGAGGCCCGGCGGGAACAGCGCCAGGCCAAGGAGGACCTGCTCCGGAGCGAGGAGCGCTACCGGGCGCTGTTCGAGCATTCCCCCATCCCCCAGGCGGTGATGGACTATTCCGCGGTCAAGGAGCGGTTCGACCGGTGGCGGGCCGAAGGGATCGCGGACTTCCGGGCCTTCTTCGAGAGCCGCCCGGACCAGGTCCGCTGGTGCGCCCAGGCCGCGCGGCTCCGGGAGAGCAACGCCGCCCGGGACCGGTTCTTCGACGGGGAAAACCTGGCCCAGGATCCCGAGTACCTCCCCCTGATGTTCCAGGACGCATCCTGGCCGGTGTTCCGGGAGGTGCTGGCCACCCTGGCCGGGGGCGCCACGGCGTTCCATGGGGAGATGCCGCTCCGGGGCCGGGGCGGCGCCCTGAGGGTGGTGTCCCTGGCCCTGTCGGTGAGCCCCGGGCACGAGGCGACCCTCGGCCGGGTGCTGGTCTCGGTCCAGGACCTCACCGAGCGGCGCCAGATGGAGGCGGCCATGCGCGACCTGGACCGGCTCGCCACCCGGGGCCAGGTGGCGGCCTACATCGCCCACGAGATCAACAACCCCCTGGCCGGCATCAAGAACGCCTTCGCCCTGCTGGAGCCCGCCATCCCCCCGGAGCACCCCCACCGGCATTACGCCGACCTGATCAGGCGGGAGATCGACCGCATCGCGGGCATCATCCGGACCATGTACCACGTGTACCGGCCCCCGGGCAACGACCAGGGGGAGGTGGCCCTGGCCGAAGTGTTCCAGGACATCCAGAGCCTGCTGGTGCCCAAGTGCCGGGCCGCGGGCGTCAGCCTCGAGGTCCGCGACCCGGGCCTGCGGGTGCGGGTCAACGGGGGCGCCCTGCGCCAGGTGCTCTTCAACCTGGTCCAGAACGCCGTGGAGGCTTCCCCCAGGGGCGGCGAGGTGATCCTGGCCGCCCGGGTGGAGGACGGGGCCACCGGGATCACCGTGGCCGACCAGGGTTCCGGCATCCCGCCCGAGCTGGCCGGGCGGATCTTCCAGGAAGGCTTCAGCACCAAGCTCGGCTCCGGGATGAGCGGCCTGGGCCTGGGCCTGGGGACCTGCAAGAGCCTGGTGGAATCCATGGGCGGCTCCCTGACCTTCCGTTCCCCGGGCCCGGGCCTGGGGTGCACCTTCCTGATCCGGCTGCCCCAGCCGGCGCCGCGTCTCAACCCCAACCTTGAAGGACCTTGCCATGGATAGTCCAGCCCGGCTCCTCATCGCCGATGACGAGGAACTCTTCCTGCTTTCCACCGCCGACCTGCTGCGCCAGGAAGGCTACCTGGTGGACTGCGCCATGGACGGGGAGGCGGCGGCCCGCCAGCTCCGGGAGGTTCGCTACGACCTCCTCATCTCGGACATCCGCATGCCCGGCAACGCCGACCTGGCGCTGGCCCAGGGCCTGCCCGAGCCCAACCGGGGCCTGCCGGTGATCCTGATGACCGGCTACCCTTCGGCCGAGACCGCGATCCGGGCGGTCAACCTGTCGGTGCTCGCCTACCTGGTCAAGCCCATGGAATTCCAGGACCTGCTGGTCCAGGTCCGGCGGGGCGTGGCCCAGCGCGGGCTGCAGCTGGCCGTGGGCGGCTCGGCCCGGCGGATCCACGACTGGGCGGAGGAGATGGCCCAGCTGGCCACCGGCTTCGCCGCCCCGGGCACCGTCCCGGTGCAGCACCTGCTGGGGGCGATGCTCGGGCGCATGGGCGAGACCCTCGTGGACATGAAGTCCATGGTGGACCTCAGCGCGGGGCTGGGGCCGGGCCAGCCGGCCTGTTCCGTCACCAACTGCCCCCGGCTGGAGACCTACCACCAGATCTTCCGGGAGGGCATCGCGGTGCTGGAGAAGACCAAGGGGGCCTTCAAGTCCAGGAACCTCGAGGATCTGCGCCGCCGGATGGAGGACGTGGTGGAGCCGCAGGCCCACTGAATTATGAATTACGCTTGACAGAATGCGGTTTCGCGTCATGGTGTAGCCAGCAATGGTCTGGAGTGCGGCTCCGGGCCAACCTTGGCGGGCAGGGCTAGGACCTGCAAGTTGAAGGCGCAACCGTTGCGTTCCTTGTCCGGGACGCGGCGGTTGCGCCTTTCGGCGTTTCCATCCGGCAGTCATTCCAGCCACCGGGGCCGGCGCCCCATCCAGGAAAGCGAGAGCGCCATGACGACCCAGCTCCTGAACGTGCTCCTGGTGGAGGACAGCCCGGACGACGCCCTGCTGACCCTGCGCGAGCTGCAGAAGGGCGGGATCCAGGCGCAGTGGGAACGGGTGGACACCCGCGCCGGCATGGAGCGGGCGCTGACGGAACGGGCCTGGGACCTGGTGATCTGCGACCACCTGATGCCGGCCTTCAGCTCGGCGGGGGCCCTGGACGTCGTGCGCAAGCTGGCGCTGGACCTGCCCTTCATCATCGTCTCGGGGGCCGCTCCCGAGGACCTGGTCACCGCCGCCATGCGCCAGGGGGCCCACGACTTCATCGCCAAGGGCAGGCTGATGCGCCTGGTCCCGGCGGTGCGGCGGGAACTCAAGGAGGCCGACCTGCGCCGGGACCGCCGGCAGATGCAGTCCCGGCTGGCGGAGAACGAGCAGCAGATGGCGATCCTGGCGGCGGCGGTGGAGCAGGTGGCCGATGCCATCGCCATCACCGGCCCGGGAGGGGCCATTGCGTACGTCAACCAGGCCTTCGAGGCCCTCACCGGCTTCGCCGGAGCCCAGACCCAGGGCTGTGCCCTGGACCAGCTGCTGGGCCAGGCGTGCGTGGCCCAGGCCATCCGGCAGGCGGCCGGCGGCAGCGTCTGGGAGGGCCGGCTGGCCCTGGACCTGGAAGGGCGGGGCGCCCGGGAACTGGACGCGACCTTCTCGCCGGTGCGGGATCCGGGCTCCGCGGTGCGGCACCTGGTGGCGGTGCTGCGGGACGTGACCAAGGAGGTGGAACTGGAGCGGCAGCTGCGGCAGGCCCAGAAGATGGACGCCCTGGGCCAGCTCGCCGCCGGCATCGCCCATGATTTCAACAACGTGCTCACCACCATCCTCGCCTCGGCCGAGCTCATCAAGTGCAGGATCCCCGGGGACAGCCCGCTGCTGCCCAAGGTGGAGGCGATCCTCCACGCGGGGCTGTCCGCCGCGGGCCTGACCCGGCAGATCCTTAGCTTCAGCCGCAAGACCGAGGAGAAGCGCATCCCCATGGATCTCACCGCCACCGTGCGGGACGCCCTGCAGAGCCTCCACGGCACCCTGCCGGCCGCGGTGGAGCTGGTGGAGGAGCTCACCAGCGGCGTGTGGGTGGAGGGCGATCCGGCCCTGATCCTCCAGGTGGTCCTGAACCTGGCCCTCAACGCCGTCCAGGCCATGGGCGCCCGGGGCGGGACCCTGCAGGTCTCCCTGGCCGAGGAGCCCGGCACCGGTCAGGCCAGGGTCGCCGTGCTCACCGTGCGGGACACCGGCTGCGGCATGGACCCGTCGGTGCAGGAGCGGATGTTCGAGCCCTTCTTCACCACCAAGCCGGCGGGGGAAGGCACCGGGCTGGGGCTGTCCATGGTCCATGCCACCGTGGCCAAGGCGGGCGGGAGCATCGCGGTCCAGAGCGCGGCGGGGCAGGGCACCCGCATCCGCATCCAGCTGCCGTGCGCCAGCGGCCTGGAACCGCCCCGGGAAGCCGCGGACCGTTCCGGCAGGCCCGCACCTGCCGGGCTTCCGGAGTCCGCGGGAGCGAAGCGGATCCTGCTGGCCGAGGACAACAACACCACCCGCGCCATGGTCCGGGCCTGCCTGGAGCGCGCCGGCTGCCAGGTCCAGGAAGCCCGGGACGGCCTGGAAGCCTGGGACCTGTTCCGCACGGCCGCCTTCGACCTGCTGCTCACCGACGTGGTCATGCCGCGCATGGACGGGCTGGAGCTGAGCCAGCTGGTGCGCAAGGCGGATCCCGCCCTGCCCATCGCGCTGCTCACGGCCAACGACGACCAGGAGACCATGAAGTCCGCCCTGAACCTGGGGATCAACCGGTTCCTGGCCAAGCCGTTCGAACAGGCCGAGCTGATCGCCTGCGTGGAGCAGCTGCTCACCGAGCGCTCCTCGCAGCTGGACGCCAGGCGCTCCCTGGAGACCGCCCGCGCCGTCAGGCAGGCCCAGCGGTCCATGGCGGCGGCCCCGGAGAAGGGCGTGCCGCTCTACACCCTCTACGAGCCCCTCACCGACGCCGGCGGCGACGTGTTCCGCTGCTTCCGCTGCACCGACGGCTCCATCGTGTTCGTCCTGGCCGACGTGGCCGGGCACTCGGTGTCCAGCTCCTATGCGGTGGCCTCCTTCCTGGGCATGCTCTCCACTTTCGTGGGCGAGTGCTACGGCCTCATGGCCCTGGCCCCCAACCAGGAGCCGGGCGAGGCCCTGCTGCCCTGCAGCGTGCACGGCTGCGGCCGGTTCGGGCACTGGCCCTGCGACCCCCTGCCGCACCTGGCCATGAAGCTGAACCACGCCATCCAGAGCGGCCCCTTCGCCGAAGTGCCGGTGTGCGCCCTCCTGGGCCTCTGGACCCCGGCCACCGGCCGGCTCCAGCTGCTGAACGCCGGGATCCCGCACGCCCTGCACAGCCGGAGCGGCACCGGCAGGACCGGGCCGGTGCGGATCAACGGCACCCCCCTGGGCGTCTTCCCGGAAACCGACCTGGAGGGGTGCGTGCTGCGCCTGGAACCCGGGGACCGGTTCCTGTGCGGCACCGACGGCTTCTTCGAGGTGCTCTCCCCCGCGGGGCGGCCGTTCCAGGACACGGTCACCGGCCAGTGGGAGGCCCTGGCCGCCTCGCCCCTGGACTGGGCCCTGGCGGCGGTCTGCGAAGCGGCCCGGAGCCACGGCGGCGGGGTGATCGCCGACGACCTGCTGGTGGTGGGGTTCGAGCAGCCCAGCCTGGAACGGGCGGAGGACGAGCTGGTGCTGCGGCTTCCGTCCACCCCCCGGGCGGTGGACATGGCCTGCGACCGGCTCCAGGGCACCCTGAAGGCCGCCGCCGGCCGCTGGAACCTGCGCCAGGAGCGCCGCTTCGATATCCTGCTGGCGGTGCGGGAGGCCCTCACCAACGCCGTGCTCCACGGCAACGGCAACCGCCCCGGCCGCGCGGTGACCCTGCGCTGCCGCCCGGATCCCGGACTGAGGAGCCTGGTGGTCTCGGTGGCCGACGAGGGCTCCGGGTTCGACCTGGAGAGCCACCGGGCGCCCCAGGACCCGCTGTCCGAGCGCGGGCGGGGCATCCCCATCATCCGCCACCACGCCCAGGACCTGCGCATGGCCGGCAACGAACTGACCATGACCTTCCTGCTTGAGGAGATGAGCCATGACGAACGCTGAAACCCCCATGACGGCCAGCCGGAGCCAGGGCGCCCTGCGCCTGCAGCCCAAGGTGGACCTGGTGGCCAGCACCGTGGAAGCCCAGCGCGGGGCCATGATGAAGGCCCTGGAGGGCTGGACCGGACCGGTGCTGCTGGACCTGTCCCTGGTGGACCAGATCGACTCCCTGGGCATCACCCTGGTGCTGGGCCTGTTCAAGAGCTGCCAGAAGGCCGGGGCCCCGTTCAGCCTGGAAGGGGTCAAGCCGGACCTCA
>Ga0181516_10000768_pt1 | contig 26841 bp, 27 predicted proteins | sample PEATcosm2014_Bin_25_FD_121104 | JGI IMG/M metagenome (GOLD analysis project Ga0181516, IMG submission 121104) | Peatland microbial communities from MTU Mesocosm Facility, Houghton, MI, USA - PEATcosm2014_Bin01_10_metaG | ecosystem: Environmental > Terrestrial > Soil > Wetlands > Peat | place... | reverse complement strand
CGAACATTTTTTTCATTCCGTTCACTTTCTTCATTATCCCTCGCGCCACGATCATTTTTCCGCGCGGCGTCAAGCCCACCCGCACCGAGCGGCGGTCTTTCGAATCGAGGATCCTCTTGAGCAATTTGTTCTTCACGAGGCTGTCGATCATGAGCGTCGCGGCCGGCGGGGTCACATGAAAATTTTTGGCAATGTCCCGCATGTGCGGGTAGCCGCTTTCTTCTACATAGCGCAAGGTTTCAAAACCAAGCAAAGAACCGCACTGACCATAGTCGGCATTTTTATGTATGGTATCGCGCATCACGCGCCCCATCGCAAACACGAGCGATACAAGCTCCTCCATGGTGTTCTGTTTTCTCGGCATACGCTCCGTTTAATTTAATAAATATTAGGGTACTTAACTATTATAGCGCGCCGGGGAAACGCGTGTCAAGAAGGCCGTGCTTTACCCCTCCTCCGCCTCCCGCACGAGGCCTTCGACAAGGAGATCGATGTCGACCGTGGCAACGCCGACGACTTTGTCCGCAGCGCCGTAATAGACAAAAAGCGTTTCCTTTACCACCACGGCGCCGCACGGAAAGACCACGTTATTGGTCACCCCTTCGCGCTCATATGGCATTTTCGGCTCAAGCAACGGGTCGTGGGTGCGGTACAGGACCTTCGTCGGATCTTTCTTATCGAGCAATGCCACCCGCACGTTGTAGTGACCGGTACGGCGTGAAATGCCATGATAAAAAAGCAGCCAGCCGTATTTCGTCTCCACCGGCGGCGCCGTGATGCCGATCCGTTTGGAGTCCCACACGCTGTCGCGCGGGTACATAAGCACGCTTCCGCGAAGGGCCTTGCCATCCTTAAAATCCAGATCATCCACCTTATCGATCCATATCTCCGAACCCAGCCGGTGCAAAAACACGTATTTCCCTCCGATCTTCTTGGGGAACAACGCGGCATCCTTATCATCGACGCCCGGCGGCGAGATGAGCATCGGCTCGGTCCAACGCCACGTATGCGCCAGAAAATCCTTTAGTTTGATGGAGGTGAACGCCACGCGCGGCGGATCCTTGCCGTCGAACGCCGCATAGCACATATATATCGTATCACCGATCTTTGTGATGCGCGGATCTTCGCACCCGGAATTGCCTCCTGGAACTTTTTTCTGCTCGAAGTCGGCGCGCGGAAGGTACACCGGCGTGGATAGCCGCTCGTTTATGTGCAGCCCGTCGGACGAGGACGCATAGCCCATCACCGAGGTATTGTCCGCGGACATGGCGCGATAAAGGACGTGCACCGTGCCGCCCTCGTATAGCGCCGCCGGATTGAAGGTACACTGCGATTCCCACGCATGTTCCGGGATCGGCGCGATGATCGGATTCCCGTCAAAACGCTTCAATTGGCGGCGTTCGACGAAAAGCAGCTGGTCCAAGAGCTCCTTCTTCTTGAACATCGCCATGCACGCCGTCGTATCCGCCGCACCGTAGTAGAGGTACACATCGCGACCCCTGAGGAGCGCGCCGGAAGGAAAGACGATCCGCGGCACGCGGCCGTAGATCTCATATTCCTCCTCCGGTGTGATAAGCGGCCGCTTCACCTCGCCGACGATCGCGCGCGGATCGTTCAGGTCGAGCAGTACCGCCTGGATGCCGAAGATCGCCGGCGGCTGGAAATAGTTGTAGATATAGGAGTAAAAGAACAGCCAACCGTCCTTTGTTCTGAGCGGCGGCGCGCCGACCTCGATATGGTCTTTTTCGTTATGCTCGATCGCGACCGCATGGTCGTCGAGATGGGCGTACCATTCGTTCCAGTATTCATCGGACCATAGTTGCTCGATGGTATCGAAAAGTGCGAGACAGATCTTCGCCGGCGGCCGATCGGTGTTCACGGTGATGAACGCCGCGATCTTGCCGTTCACGCGCTCGGGGAAGAGCGCCATTGCTTTGGCATTGAACGGCGTGACGAGGTGCTTTTCGCGGATCATCGTGAAGTCTTCCGTGATCGCGACGGCGACCTTGATGCCGTCGGCGGAAAATTCCGAAACCGCGGTGTAGAAAATATAATAGCGCCCCTCGAACATCGTCACGCGCGGATCCTCGCAGCCTGATCTTTCCCATGGCTCGGTCGGCGAGATCAGCCGTTCCGCCGCGCCGAACCGCACGCCGTCCCCGCTCGCCGCATGGCCGATAGAGGAGGTCTCACTGCCGTTCGCGGTCGCACGAAAGACCATATGCACGCCACCGTTCTTGCCCTCCACGACCGAAGGATTGAAAGCGGCGGCGGACCGCCATACAACATCGCTCTCCGGAACGACGATGGGATTTTCGGGAGACCGTTTAACGGGGGCCATCGGCTTTTGCAGTTATCTTTTTCTCCGGTTCGAGGCGCGCCGCACCGAACGTCCTAAGTTCGCGGAGGAAATTGTCCAGATTCGCCATCGCGACGCACACGACCGAATCGCCGCCGCCATAATACACGTAGAGCTCGCCGTCCTTTATAACCGCGCCGCACGAATAGATGATGCCCGGTTTTATGCCGCCGTTCTCATAGCCGAAGTCGGGCTCCAGAACCGGACCGTTCGAACGGTACAGTATCTTTGTCGGATCGTCCGCATCGAGGATCATCGCGCCAAGCTTATAGCGGCCCGGGTCATGTTCGTCGACGGCGTGGTAGAGCAGCAGCCACCCATCGTCCGTTTTGAGAGGCGACGGACCGACGCCCCTCACCCAACTATCCCACACCCCCTTGCGAAACCTCACCTGGTCGTTCGGCGGCCGCGAGCTCTTGATGAATCGCGTCCCGTCAAAATCCAGCGAGTCGACGTATTCGACCAACACGCTCGGCGTGATGCCGTGCAGGATTGCGTATTTTCCGTGGATCTTCTCCGGAAATATCACCCAGTTCTTATGGATCTCGCCCGGCGGCGAAATCATGGCCGGTTTTTTCCAATTCCACGTTTTATGCAGAAAATCATCGAGCCCGATGGACGAGAGCGCGACCCGAATGGAACCCCAACCGTCAAAAGCGGTGTAGGTAAGATATACCCTGCCATCGATCAACGTGAGGCGCGGATCCTCGCATCCGCCGTTCCATCCCCCGCCGGAAAAATATGCAGGGCTGAGCTCGTGCTGTTCCTTTTCCGGGGTTGTCGTTTTCGTGGTAAAAGGGATGTACGCGGGGTCGTCCAGCCGCTCCCCGAAGGAGAGGCCGTCATCGCTTGAAGCATACCCGAGCACCGAGATATCGTCGCCGCCGATGGCACGGTACAGTAAATGTACACGCTTGTCCGCATAGACCGCCCCGGGGTTGAACGTGGCCCTCATTTCCCAGTAATGCCCCTCGCGCGGCGTGATGATCGGATTGTCCTGATGCCGTTCCAACTGACGAGGCTTCCCCCTCCCTCTGAAACGCGCGGAAGCGGAACGGACCGCACGTAACAGGCGGTCGGACTTCCGCTGCCTGGCGGTCCTTGCCGGCGCTTTTTTGTTTTGAAGCCTGCGTTTTTTTATAGTGTTTTTTAAGGGCATCACAATGAGCGTACCATGCTATGCTAGTAGTATAACGCCATCCGCCTGCGCAGAAAACCCCCCGGAGATGACCGCGCAACGCGTTCCTCCGGGCCTGACCTCAAAAAATCCCCGCCTTGAGCGGGGATTTTTATCACTATTGACCGGAAGCTGCGTTCGAAGCACCCCTGCCTCCGCCGGCACCGGCGTTCGCGGACCGTACCTGGATCGATTGCGCGGTCAAACTGCCGTCGGAGTTGGTGGTTCCGCCGACCATGACGTTCGTGCCGACCGAGAGCGCGCTCGGGGGAACTATCGTAGGTTCGGAGATCTGCGTGGAGCTGGAATAGAAGACCACCTGGGAGTTGCCGTTCGCGAGCTGAAGCGTGATGTCCGAGCTGTCGATGGCGCTGATCTGCCCGACCGCCAGGCCACCACCGGCCGCCCCGCCGGCAAATGAACGCGTGGAAGAGCCGTACGCACCGGCGAGTCTTCCCGCCCCGCGCGCGCCTGCCGCACCGGCCTTGCCCCAGTAATATCCCCCGCCAAGCGCCACGATCGCGACCACCAACCAAACAATATGCACGGTATATTTTTTCATCGTTATGTTTTTATGTATTTCGATCTTTTCAACGACCTTTTTATTGTACAAATTTTGCCTATTCATATCGCAACGCCTCAATGGGGTTCAACCCGGCGGCGCGCCGTGCTGGATAGTATCCGAAGATGATCCCGATCGCCGCGGAAACGAAAAATGCGAGGAGAATATAGGGTATCGAAACGCTTGTCGTAACTCCGGTAACGAGAGATATGGCGATGGCGGCGAGCCAGCCGAGAACGATACCGATAAGACCGCCGGTGAACGTGAGCATAACGGATTCCGCGAGGAACTGGAGGGTGATGTCGTTCTTTTTTGCACCGATCGCCTTGCGCAAACCGATCTCGCGCGTGCGTTCCGTGACGGTGGTGAGCATCATGTTCATGATGCCGATGCCGCCGACCAGAAGGGAAATAGCCGCGATGGCGGCAAGGAGCGTGGTGAACGTGCCGGTGACGCTCGAAGCGGTGGAGACGATGCTCGCCTGGTTGAGCACGGTGAAGTCCGGTGACTGCGAATTCGCGATATTATGCCTCTGGAGTAATAAATTGGTGATATCGTTCTGCACCTGGGTCATCGCCTGCTGGGTCGAAGCCTCGACGTCGACTTCGGTGAGATAGGCGCTGCTTCCCAAAAGATAGTGCTGGTCCGCGGTGAGCGGCACGTAGATCATGTCGTCCTGATTGCTGAAACCGGTTCCGCCCTTCGCGACCGTCACGCCGATCACGGTGAAGATATTTCCGCTGATCCGTATCTGCTGGCCGATCGCCATATCCGGCGTCGCGCTCGCATTGACGCTCGGCGCGAAAAGGTTTTGCAGTACCGTCGGACCGATGACCGCGACAAGGTTGGAGTCGGTGACGTCGGTGTCCGTAAAGAAATCGCCGTCGGCAACCTGAAGGTTGCGCACCTGTTCATATGCCGGCGTAGTTCCCATCACGCTCGTGTTTGCGTTATTCGCCTGGTAAACGACCTGATAACGGCCGCTGATCTCCGGCGCAACGGCTTCAACGTTGTTCAACGAGGCGATGGCGGTGGCATCGTCCGGGGTAAGCGTCTGCGCGCTGCCTGCGGCCGCGCGAACGCCGGACCCGAACGTCGCTTGCGCACCCGGCGTCACCATCACAAGATTAGCACCGAGCGAATCGACGCTCGCCGCGATGGATGCCTGGGAGCCCTGGCCGACGGCGACGAGCGCAATCACGGAAGCGATACCGATGACGATACCGAGCATCGTCAAACCGGACCGCACTTTGTTCACGGTCACCGCGCTGTAAGTTTCTTCAAAAAGATCACGTGTTGTCATGGGGAATGTCTTTTTCGTTTCGCGCAATGCGCTTGCGATGATTTTTTTCGTCGGTCAAAATATTGCCATCCATGATATGGATGATACGATCGGCGTGCTCGGCCACATAGGGCTCGTGCGTAATAAGCACTACCGTCTTACCTTGCTTCATGTTGAGCGATTGGAAGGTGTGGAGAACGATCTCTCCCGTCTTGGAGTCCAGGTTGCCCGTCGGTTCGTCGGCAAGGATAAGCGTCGGATTGTTCACGAGCGATCGGGCGATCGCAACGCGTTGCATCATACCTCCCGAGATCTGGTTTGAATGATATAACCAAAACGCTTCGGGAAAGGCCGCATCCGCAAGCGCTTTCTTTGCGATCTCTTCACGTTCGAACTTCGGCATATTGGCGTAAATGAGCGGTAAAGAAACGTTGCGTAATACGGTGGTACGCGGGAGCAGATTGAATGCCTGGAATACGAATCCGATTTTCTCGCGGCGGATATCCGCAAGCTCCTCGTCTGAAAGCTTGGAGACGTCCTTGCCGTCCAAAAAATACTCGCCACTCGTGGGCGTATCGAGCGCGCCCAAAATATGCATGAGCGTCGACTTGCCTGAGCCGGAAGGTCCCATAATGGCGACGAACTCGCCCTCTTTTATGGAGAAGGTGATGCCTTTCAACACCACCACTTCCGTCTCGCCCATACCGTAGGCCTTCTTTATATTTTTACATACAATGATATCTTCCTTCATCCGTGGTTCTTATGTATTGCCCGTCGTCATCCTATCCGCCTGCGCCCGCGCGAAAGGTTCCTCCGCCGCCGCCGGTAAACGTCCGAGCTCCCCCGCCGGCGCCGCCGAGAAGTTGTAATGCGCTTGTTCCTCCCGCGCTCGCCGTCGTCTTCGCGGCAGTGGTGGATTTAATGGTCTGGACAATGATCTGATCGCCCGCATTCACGCCGGAATCGATTTCGGTCATCGTATCGTTCGCCAATCCGAGGGTGACCGGAACTTCTTTTGTCGCCGCGATCTGGATACCGCCATTGGCGCTTGCGGCAAGGTCGGCGGCGGAAACCGGTGTCGACGGCTCGAGGATATACGACGCGTTACCGGACGTTACGATGGCCGCGTTCGGCACCGCAATGACGTTCTGGTCGGCCTGCGTCACGATGTTCGCGGTTACGCTCATGCCGGGCTTCACCTCCAAACTGCTTGAGGTGTCCGCGGGCTGCGAAAAGCTCACTTGGACGTTATAGCTCACCACGCCCTGGCTCACGGTTCCCACGGGATCGATCTCCGCGACGGTGCCGGCAAGCGACACCGAAGGAAGCGCGTCGAACGTGAGCGTCGTCGGATCGCCCACGGCGACTTTCGCGGCGGAGATTTCGTTAAGCGTCACCTGCGCGACCTCGCCGTCACCCACGATCGTCACCGGATCTGATCCGGGCGCTTCGCCGACGGTAGCGCCGATCGCCGAGACGATCCCGGAAATGGGAGCGGTGATGGAGGTGTAATCAAGGTTCTCTTGGGCGGTTTCCAGATTATCCTGCGCGCTCTGCACCGAGATCTGCTGGGACAGCAACGTGGTCTGCGTCGGCCCTCCGAGCAATTCGCTCAAAGTCTCGCTCGCCTGCTGAAGGGAATCCTGGGTGTTGATGATATTGTTTTTATCGCTCGCGATGCCCGTGATCGTGCCCTGGAGACCGGACGTGACGCCCGTCATGGTTGTGGTATAGGCGGAGAAATTCGATTGCAATGTTCCCACGATCGCCGGAAGCGGTTTCGTGCTGCTGCTCGCCGATGGATAGCTGTTGATAATATAATTCAAGAAATCCTTGCTTGCCTTCACGGCATTACTTATGGTCTGCGCCGTGTTGTACGTTTCCGTGAACATCGCATCCATGGACGCGGGGCTCGCATTTGCATCCATAGCATGGTAATCGTTCAAATTCTGTTGATAGGCCGATGCGGCGAGCGTATATTCCGATTGCACGGCGGTCCCGTAGGGAGTGACTCCCGCCTGAAGATAATCGGGCATGAGGCTCAGGAATGCGTCGGGGTCCGTCTGTGTCTTGCTCAAGTCATTGCCTTGGACAAAGTCTTCTAACCCCGTCATTACCGTCTGCAGATTCACGAACGTGGAGCCGAGGTTTTGGAATCCGCTCTCATAATCCTCCGTGAGGGTCGTTGAGGCGTTCACGACGGACTGCTCGCCCGTCGTCACCGCGTTCTCGTCCTGCAGGAGCGTCGTCGTCGAAACCTGCTGGATCTCTTCGAGCGAGAGCTGGGCCTGCTGGAGCGAGAGCTGGGCCTGCTGGAGCGCCCGTTCTTCGTTCGTAGGATCCATCTGAACCAAGAGCTGCCCGGCTGCCACATGCTCGCCGACGGTTACGGGGATCCTTGTCACGGTTTCCGAAACTTTGGCCGCAACGTTGATCGTCGTCCCTGCCTGCACCTGTCCTGTCGCCGACACCGAAGCGATCACGGATCCCGTCGTGGCGTCCTGAACAACGTACTTGGTAATCGCCGCCGGCGCGGTACCCGCCTGATAGGCGTAATACGCCCCGCCGGCAAGGATGATGACGACGACCGCGCTCACGATCTTATGCGCTTTGATAGAGAGTTTGAGCTTTGTGAATGTTTTGGGCATCGATTATAGATGTAAAAATTTTTTTATTGGTCGTTCGGGATGTCCGGCGCGGACGAACTGGTGTCGAAGACCCGTATGAACCGGGCATCGATCTGGCCGACATCATTAGGTTCTCCGATGACCGCTATCTGGTCTCCGTCCTCAATGCCGTCGATCGTGATCGTCCTGTCCGCCTCCCGTATCACCGTATCCTCGTCGACGACGATGGACTGCTCGTTGCCGCCGGGATCTTTCGTGGCGATCGTCGAGCTTCCGACGCTGATCACCGTGCCGATCGTCCCGTGCTGGCTCGCGGGCGACGGCATCCCCATGGGAGAGCCTGGGCCGCCGCCGACAAAGTTACGGTAATAGTTTTCGCCGAAGCGCGAAGAGAAAAGACCGCTGCGATAGCCTACGGCGACGCCGGCGCCGAAGACGAGCAACAGAACAACGACCGCGCCCAGACCCCACAGCACGTAACGGATCCCCTTCGATGACATAAAGTTCTTCATGGTCAATGGCGTATGGTCACTGCTTCAGAAGCGAAAACCGATGGCCGTTCGCGAGCATCGCGTCGCTTATCAGCATCCCCATGGACCAGATCGCGAGAGCCACGCCGCCCAAGAGGATCGCCGCAGAGAAGATCGGGAAGGATTCGATGATGGAAAAAAGATAGTCGGACAGGTTCGAAGTGACGAGGGAAAAATCGGAAAACAGCAGGGAGGTGAAGGTCAGGAACCCCGACCGCTGGAATCCATCGACGAGGTTGGTGTACCCGATCTGGATCACCCATACGGATGCCGCGAAAAAAACCCCCTGAGCCGACGCCTTGATGGCCAACATGCGCCGTTCGCGCTTCTCGATCCGCGCGAGGATGGTCTTCGCCAAACCCGCCGGCGGCTCCGGAAGGGTAAGCTTGGAAAAGAGTGCTTCGTAATCGGTCTGGTGGCTCATGGGTTTATACAATAAAGAATATACGAGACGGAGCGGTTTTTAGGTGCGGAATTCGTCCATGGTCGAACCGAGCGAACGGCGAAGCAGGGCCAACCCCCTGCGGTGCTTGCTCTTTACCGTATCGATCGGCTCCCGGAGCATTTCGGCGATCTCACGGAATTTAAGGTGATCGTTATAGCGAAGGCTCAACACCATACGATAGCTTGGGGCGATGTCCCTAAGCGCCGCCTCGAGGCCGGCCTGGATATGGTCGCGCGCAAGGACGTCCACCGGCAACGCCGGCGGTTCAAGATACGGCGCGAGGAAAGCGTCGAGGTCACCGTCGCCCTCCTCGATCTTGGAAAACAACACCGGCTTTTTGCGCTTGATAAAATCCAGCGCGGTATTTTTCGCTATCGTAAGGATCCATGTCGTAAATTTTTTACTGGTATCGAACTTATGGAGATATTTCCACGCCTTGATGAACGTTTCCTGGGTGACGTCGTTCGCGTCATCGCTGTTATGAAGATAACGATAGACGAATTTATAGACGAGCGGCAAATGCCGCTCCACGAGCAGCGCGAAAGCTTCTTCGTCGTCGGAAAGGAACGCTTCCACGAGCCTTTCGTCGCTCAACGCGGCGAGGCTCGAAGATTGTGGAATGCGACCGTCGTCCGTCGCGTCGCGACGAAGCATTGGAAAGAATGGGAGGCTGTCGCTGCCCGTATCGTTCATAGTGCTATTCTATCACAGTATCCGAAGTTCCATATACCCCGACCAGTTCCGCAGTGGCGACAACGTGGCCGTCCATCGACTTCTTCAATTCTTCTATCGCTGCGCCGTGGGGAAGCTGGAGCTCGTCATCCAATGCATATAACATGAAATGATAGTGGTGAACCCCCGACGGCGGCTTCGGGCCGATGTAGCCGATAGTCCCCGCGCCATTCGCGCCCTCAACGGCGCCGGGCGGCGTGCTCTCCTCTTTTATAAGCGCGGTGCGCGGATCGATGTTCCAAACCAGCCAGTGATAGAAGCCGCCCGGCATCGGCGCGTCCGGATCGTGCAGCACAAGCGCCAGACTCACAGCCTGCGGCGGCACATTCTCGATCTGCAGCTCCGGATTGATGTCGCCACCGTCACCGGTGAATTTTTTGGGAATCAATGCGCCGTTATCGAACGATGGACTGATGATAAGCATGATGGTGCTACTACAATAAAATTGATAACTTATTTCTTCCGTCGCCGAGCGGCATCGTTCACGAAATCTTCGTACTGCTCGCGCAGGAACCCGAGCGCTACCGCGCCGCGCGGTTTCGTGACGCCAGGATAGCGCCACGCGCTGATCACCTTGCGCGCCTTTGCCGTATCCTGGATCATCACCCAGATCTCCTGCGCCCAGGTGTCTTTCGTTTTCATTGACGACGGTTGCATCATCGCGATCGTCTTCGGCGCGATACCCTCCTCTGTTCGCCGCGGGGTGTGGAGCACGTGCCGCACGCGGGCGGGCGAAAGCCGGTACTGGCGCATCTTCACCTGCGCATGGAGCGTCCATTCGAGCTGGACCGGTTTTCTGAGCATCGGCATTTAACTATTATACCTTGTAAATATCAAAAAATGATTAAGGGGACCCGGGGGCGCTGTGCAACCCGAATCCCCTTTTGTTGAAATCCCCTTCACCGGTGATCACCTCAACGGATCAGCCGACGTGACTTATCAGCCAACGCAGCCCCTTAAACAGAAGGGACAGGAGCCAGGCCAAAAGCGCAGTAAGACCGACAAGCACGAGAATGCAAGTGGCCGGGTCGGGGATAAATTTAGACAGGTGGATTTGGCCCACCGCCAGCACGAAATAGATAGTAGGCGCTCCGACAAAAATCATCAGCAGAGACTTCAGCGCTCCACCGCTTCTATCATTATCCACGTTTTCCTCCTGACCAATCGATTTTATTGCGTAGCCCGAATGTTACTGCCCGTATTATATCAACTTTCGAGAAAATAGCAAATCAAAAAGACTCCGCCTCCGCTCCTATCGCGCGATCAGCTTCTTGAACTCCTCTACCATCGGCACCTGTTCCGGATCAACACCGTAGATCTTCGCGGCGTGATACGCCGTCCAGTCGGCGAGGTTCAGCGCGTTGAATATCTTGGCGATGTGCGTCTTCCCCTGGATCAGCACGACCTCCGTCTTAAAGCCGCGATCGCGATATAATTTTTCGAGCACATTCATACGCTTGATGATGCGCCGATCGTCATCGGCGTCTTTCAAAAAAACGAAATGAAAGCTGCGCGAAAGCGCCAGGGTTTTCGGCTTCACGTCGAACCCCGTCATCTCGTTGTGATTGAGCTCCGGTACCACATTATAAAATGCCGGGATCTTGCCCGTCTCGTTGAATTTTATCTTCCAGTTATAGCCGATCGCCTCGTTCGGCAGCGACGTGTAGATGATCGGCACGCTGCCATGCAGATGGCGCGCAAGGTCGCGGCCGCGGTGCTCTTCGCGCACGGGATGCAATTGCATCCCAAGCAGTTTTGTTTCGGCAAGCAGATTCTTCTCGCCCATCAGCGCGAGCGTCGCCCGCATGATGAGCGGCGTCGCCATGCGCGGCTGGATGTTGTAATCGGGGATTTTTACGTACGGAATTTTATTTTTTTCGGCAAGCGAGATAAGCTTGCCGTGCGAAGCGACGACGGCGATCGAAAGTTTTTTAGCCCTCGCTGCCGCAAACGCGTCAATCACCTCTTCCGTCCCGCCGGAATAAGAACTTAAAATGATCAAGCGGTCCTTCAGGTCTCTTTCATGGATCGCCGGCAGACCGTAATTTGACCACACAATTATGTCGATCTCCGGGTGCCACGCCTTGATGATGTCCGCCGCAAGGTGCGATCCGCCCATGCCCACTACTAAAAATTTGCTGAATTTCTTCAGCTTTGCCGGATATTCGACGACCGGCTCGTAATCGAACTGTTTATTATAGTCTTTTATATCGTTAGGAAGCATGCCTTCATTATACGGCAAAGCCGCCCAAAAGAGTTATGCACCGCGAAGTGGGCGTCCCTGGGATTATCTATGCCATTATCGCTTCGGCTTCGAATTCCCCTCTATCGAATGTCCGCCAAAACGGTTGCGGAGCGCCGACAGGACCTTCCCCATATAGCTCGGCGACTTCTTTGACCGCACGCGGAATTTGAATGAGTCTTCAATGACGGGGAGCTTAAGCTTCATCTTCTTTCCGCTCTTTACCGTCCATTCGCCCTCGCCGGTGTATGCCACCGAGCCGGAGATTGCTTTCAAATCCTGTCCGTACATTTGGTACGCTTCCTCAAGCCACTTCACAAGGTGCGACTCGATCACGCTACCGTGGTTATACACGTTCGCGATCTTCTCGAGGTCGAGCTTGAACGGCGACTTCTTCATGAGTGCGAAGCCCTCCGCAATGGATTGCATCATGCCGTACTCGATGCCGTTGTGCACCATCTTCACAAAATGACCGGCACCCGCGTCGCCGAAATAAGCGTAGCCGTCCGGAACGGAAAGATCGCGGAAAAGCGGCTCCAAATATTCGAAAATTTTGCGTTCGCCGCCGATCATGAGCGAGCCGCCGTTGCGCGCGCCGGCGGGTCCGCCGGAAAAACCGACGTCAATAAAGTGGATACCGCGTTTGGCGAGCAGCTTCGCGCGGCGGCGGCTGTCTTCATAAAACGCGTTCGCGGCGTCGATCACGATGTCGCCTTTTTTGAGATATTGCACGATGCCGTCCTTCCCAAAAAGCAGCTCATCGTTGCCGACGCCGGCGGTGATCATCGACCAAACAACGCGCGGCGCCGTGCGCGGCAACGCCGCCACAAGTTCCGCGTGCGAGAACACGCCCTCGATTCCCTCTTTCTGGATCATTTTCACCGGATCGGGTGAGCGATTGGAAGCGACAACGTGCCAGCCCTTCTCGTGCAACTGGCGTGCAACGTTCGCACCCATCTTGCCAAGGCCGAAAATGGCGATCTCTCTGGGCAAGGTCTTGCCCGATGACGAACCGGAGGATGATGCTTGTCGCACCAAGATAGCATCGTCCATCACCTGCGCCTCGACGGCGATAGCCGAACTGTCCGGCGCGTAGCGATGGAGCGGCACCGCGCCCTTGCGCCACGCGACGACGATCGGGTCCACAAAGCGCCACATGGCGGAAACCTCGTCGCTCGAAATGAACAACGTCTGGTCGCCCGCGATGCAATCGAGAAGCAGCTTCTCGTATTCCTCGGTGTACTGCGATTTCCGCTCGGCGCGGCGCAGGTCGAACTCGAACACGCGCTCTTCCACCTCCATCGCAAAGCCCGGCTTCTTCGCCCAAAAATGGATCGTAATCCCCTCCACCGGATCCTGATGGAACACGATCGAATTACGATAATGCTGATCGGGCGGACACAAACACGGCGAAGGATGCTTGAGCAGAACCTCGACCTCCGTAATCTCCTTGTTCTCTTTTGGATCGATCAGCCGCTTGCCCGCCTCCATGATGATCGGCACGCCCTCCCAGCGCGGGTGCGAAAGATAGCCGCGCACGCGGAAATACGTCTCCGTCTGCGAATCCGCCGCGACGCCCTTGATGTTATGGTAGCCATCGTACTGCGCGCGGAACGTGGATGATGTTATCTCCGCGAGCGTCGGCACTTTGAGTGTGCGCAAAATCTCCGCGCGCTTGCCGCGGATCGCGTCCGGAGTCAGGCTCGCCGGCTGGTCCATCGTGGTGAGCGCGAGCATCTGCAGCAGGTGGTTCTGGCCGACATCGCGCAAGGCACCGACACTCTCATAGAACGACCCGCGATCCTCCACGCCGATATTTTCGAACTCGCGAATGGTGATCCGGTCGATCAGGTCTTTCCCCCAATTATTTTCGAAAAGATTATTATAGAAACGGAACGTGAGAATGTTCTGGAACGTTTCTTTGGCGAGATAATGGTCGATGCGATAGATCTGGTCTTCCCTGAAAAGTTTCGCCAGCTGCCTGTCCAGGTCGCGCGCACTTTTTTCGTCATTGCCGAACGGCTTTTCCACCACGATGCGCGTCCAGCCGTTGTTCACGTCGCAGAGCTCCGTGAGCTGCGCCTTGTGGACGTTCTCGAAGATCATCTTATAGAACTGCGGCGGGACGGAAAGATAGAACAGCTTGTTCGAACAAACGCCGTGCTCGCCATCGATCTTGGTGAGCGCAACGCCGAGCGCAACATAGTCGGCGTACGCGTCGAACGTGAGTTTGTGATAGACAAAGAGCCGCAGGAATTTATCCGTCATCTCGTGCGTGGCGTGCGGCGCCTTCACCGCCAGGATCGCCGCGATGTGCTTGTGGAGATCCTCGTCGCCCCAATCGCGCCGCGAAATGCCCACGATCCGGAACTCGCGCGGCAGCTTCCCCTCTTCGAACAGACTAAAGAGCGCCGGCGCTATCTTTTTCGTCATCAAGTCCCCCGTCACGCCCAGAATAACAAATGTGGTCGGAATGGTCTTTTTCTGTTCCATGGTGATGTCATTATAGTACACCGGGGAAGCGAAGGAAACTCGGCGATCGCTTCGTCGTCCTCTATGGAAAAGAATTCTCCGTTGCCGTGGACGACTAAAGGCTATTGGGCCGTAGTCGAAACGCCAAGCAATGTTACCGTGAAGTGTAAGGTCGCATTGCCGGGAATGGGACCATAGCCCGAAGGACCATAGCCAAGGTCGGGCGGGATCACAAGATCGCGGGTACCGCCGACGCGCATACCAAGCACGCCCAAATTCCATCCTTGTATGACACCGCCGGGGCCGCTGTTACCGAGCACGAAGCTGAACGGCGTGCGGCCCGGTTTGAGCGAGCTGTCGAACACCGTGCCGTTATCCAATGTGCCCGTATAGTTCACCGTGACCGTGTCGCCGTTTTGCGCAATCGTGCCCGTGCCCACCGTGATGTCCGTTATTTTTACGTTATCCATGGTTGATGATGAAATTGTGTTAGTTTGATTTTGCGCCGTCGTTGTCGCGGACGTCGCTGCGGCCGATGGCTGAGACGTCGTCGGAGCGTTCAGGACATTATTGGCGTACCAGACCGCGCCGGCGATGATCGCCACGCCGACGACGGCAAAAATGATTATAAAAACGGTCTTTTGGGTGGTGGATGGATCCATGGTTGATTTAGTTTATGAAATTTTTGACCCGGGCGCGACATCGCCTTCGGGCAACAACAACACCGGCGCCTCGTCGGCGCCATGCGCGGCGAGGAGCATCCCCTGGCTCTCGTGGCCCATCAGCATCCGCGGCTCCAGGTTCGCGATGACCACCACTTTCTTGCCGATCAAATCTTCCGGCGTGTACACCTTTCCGATCCCGGATACGATCTGCCGCTCATCGCCGATGTTCACCTTCAGCTTGAGCAATTTATCCGACCCTTCCACCCGTTCCGCCGAAACCACCTCGCCCACCCGCAGATCCACGTTTTTGAATTCGTCTATGGTCATGGTTGCTAGTTTAGCATGCTAATCCCCCTTCCGTCGATATGTCTTCTTGATCTTCCAATACGCCGCGTCCGCACCGGAGCCGGCGCCCTTTTGCGCATTCGCCCGGAGCAACTTCGCCGGATACTTCTTGTTCGCATGCGCCAGCTTTTTGCGGATGATCTTCTCCGCATCCAGCTCCAAAAGCACCGCCATCTCCAAGGCGAAAATGAGCACATCGGCGAGCTCTTTTTTTATCGCTTCTAATTTCTCTTTGTCTTTCTTTACCTCCTCCAGTGGCAAGTTCTCCCATTGGAACAGCTCCAGAAGCTCGGCGCCCTCGATCATGATGGATTTCGCGACGTCCGAGGGCCGGAGCGTATCCCACCGCCGCGCTTTTAAGAATTTTTTAATGCTCCGCTCCAGGTCTTTCATCTTCATTATTTACAATATAAGTTTTTTAGAAAAGCGGGTGAGGTTGGCGCAGCCGCGCTTTGTCACAAGCACCATATCCTCCAAACGCACTCCTCCCACGTCTTTATAATACAATCCCGGTTCGACCGTGACAATATCGCCCTCGCGCAGAATGTCCTTTCCATATGAGATCTTCGGAGGTTCATGGTTCTTTTTCCCAACCCCGTGCCCAACGCCATGGATGAATCCTTCTTCCGCAAGCCACCCCTTCCCGCCTTTCTTGCGAGGATTTTTACGATGGAATCCTTTCTGCTCGAAGTACTGGTCCACGGCCGTCTGGATATCTTCACCGCAAGCGCCGGGCCGAATCATCGAAAACGCCAGGCGCTGGGCGCCAAGCACTGCGGCGTACATTTTTTTAAGCTTGGGCCTCGGTGCGCCGATGCAAAACGTACGCGACATATCAGCGAAATAACCCGTCTCTCGAGAGCGCGGGAAAATATCGACGACAATGGGATCGCCGGGCGCTAAACGGCCCCGGCCTGTCGCATGAGGGTCTGCGCTTTGCTTACCGCCCGCGACAATAATTCCTTCGGGACATTCACATTGTAACGCCCTGAGGGCGCGATGGATCGCATCGCGCGCTCCTTTTGAAGTGGGCGTAGCGCTCGTACGGAGGTAGTGCACCGCGGATCTCATCGCGGTTTCGGTAGCGGATTGTACTTCCTGAATCGCCTTGAGTTTTGATGATGTGCTCCTTTGGGCCATGGCTATCCTCCAGTAACTTCGTGCTTCGGTCCGGACCGCGCCAGCATAAAGCGCTGATGCTCTTCGGTATTCAACAACCCGCACTTCTTCCATTTCTTGCCGCTTCCGCATGGGCACGGATCATTCCTGCCGATTTTCTCGCCGCCGGCGCTCGCCACCGCACCGCCCGGCGCGGCGCTGATCGACGTGGGCACGTGCGCAGCAATGCCGCCGTTGTTATTCGTTACCGGTACATTCGCCAGCTTGAAAATATTACTGAACACCCATCCGTTGAAATTGCCCCAGAAGGCCTTGAACAGCCGGCTTGCCTCCTGACGATATTCCACGAGCGGATCATGCTGGGCATACGCGCGCAGGCCGACGGCTTCGGAGAGCGCCTCAAGATCCTCGAGGTTGGTCATCCAGAGCATATCGAGAATCCCCAAAAGTTGGTTCTTGGCGAAAGGATGCTCGGCAATCACAACACTCTTCTCTTCTATTAGCTTGCGATAATCATCGAGGGAAGCCTTGGCGTGATCGCCGTCGCCGCCAAGCTCGTCCTCGTTTTTTATGATCGCGGCTTCTTTGAGCGCTTTCGCTATCTCCGCGCGGCCCGTGGCGGGATTTTCCACGAACGCACCGCCGAACGCCGCATCGAAATGCGCGAGTGCCGCTTCGCTGATCGCCGTCGCCAAGACTTCCTTGTCGAGCATCGCTAAAAATTCGCGCCGGCGCTTATAGACCGCAGCGCGCTGCTTGTTCAACACGTCGTCGTATTCAAGAAGGTGTTTGCGGAGATCGAAATTCGCGCCTTCCACCTTTTCCTGCGCCTGCGCAACCGCCTTCGTCACCATATTGAACTCGATCGGCTCGTCTTCCGGCAGATCAAACCGTTCCATGATACCTTTTATCTTTTCGCCGCCGAACACGCGCAGCAGATCGTCGTCGAGCGAGAGGAAAAATTGCGTCGAGCCGGGATCGCCCTGGCGGCCGGCGCGGCCGCGCAACTGGTTGTCGATGCGCCGCGCTTCGTGGCGGTCGGTGCCGATCACGTGCAAGCCGCCAAGCCCCCGCACCTTCTCCCCCTCCGCCGGATCGGGCGGATTACCGCCGAGCAGGATGTCCACGCCGCGACCGGCGACGTTCGTCGCCACCGTCACCGCGCCCGGCTTGCCGGCTTGCGCAATGATCGCGCCTTCGCGTTCGTTGTTCTTTGCGTTCAACACCTCGTGCTGAATCCCCGCCTGCGAAAGCGCCGCAGAAATGATTTCATTCTTAGCAATAGACGTGGTGCCGAGCAGCACGGGCTGGCCTTTTTTCTGCCGCTCGCGCACATCGCGCGCGATGGCGGCAAGTTTCGCCTGGAAATTCTTGTAAATAAGATCGTTCATGTCGCGCCGCGCGAGCGGGCGGTTCGGAGGAATGCTCACCACCTCCAGGTTATAGACCTTAAAAAATTCCTCGGCGGACGTCTGCGCGGTTCCCGTCATGCCGGCGAGCTTCTTGTACATGCGGAAATAATTCTGGATAGAAATTTTTGCGTACGTGCGCGACTCCTGCTGGATCGTCACCCCTTCCTTCGCCTCAATCGCCTGGTGCAGACCGGCCTGATAACGCCTGCCGACGAGCAGTCGCCCGGTGAACTCATCGACGATGAACACTTCGCCGTTCTTCACCACGTAGTCGCGATCGCGCAAAAAGAGCGCGTGCGCCTTCACGCTTTCCTCCAGGTAGTGCACCATGCGGATGTTCTCCGGCGCGTAGATGTTCTGCACGCCCACCATTTTTTCCACCTTTTCCACGCCGGCGTCCGTGAGCGCCACCGTTTTCCGCTTCTCGTCCACGTCGTAATCCGCCTCCTTTTCGAGCTGAGCCGCCACCCGCGCAAACGTCTTGTAAAAATCGCTCGATTGGGCATCCGGCGCGGCGATAATGAGCGGCGTGCGGGCTTCATCTATTAATATGCTGTCCACCTCGTCGATAATCGCGAAATGATGCCCGCGCTGGACCTGCGCCTCCAACTGGTAAACCAGATTGTCGCGGAGAAAATCAAAGCCAAATTCGTGATTGGTGCCGTACGTAATGTCCGCGAGATACGCCTCGCGGCGCTGGACCGGCCGCAAAAATTCCTGCTGGACCAAGAAACTTCCCGTCGTGTCCACTTCCTTCTCCGCGAGCTTCTCGGCGTCCTCGGGAATTTTCCATTCGGGATCGTAGATGAACGCGCCTGCGGGAGTGATGCACGCGACGCTTAGTCCGAGCGCGCGGTAGATCTGTCCCATCCACACCGCGTCGCGTCGTGATAAATATTCGTTGACGGTCACCACGTGCACGCCTTCGCCCGCGAGCGCATTCAGATACGCGGGCGCGACGCCGGCCAACGTCTTTCCTTCGCCGGTCATCATCTCCGCGATCGCGCCGCCGTGCAAAACCAACCCGCCGATAAGCTGGACATCGAACGGTCGCTGGCCGAGCGTGCGCTTCGCCGCCTCGCGCACGAGCGCGAACGCCTCCACCGCGGCATCGCCGAGTGACGCACCCTCTTTGATTTTCTCCCTGAGCGCCAAACTCCGGGCCTTAAGCTCCTCGTCACGGAGCGCCGCAAAACCGGCCTCCAAGGTATTGATTTCCTCCACTTTTGCCTCCAATCCGACGATGGAGCGCTTTTGAAAAATCTTCTTTAGGCCTTCAAGCATGATGCCCTATTCTACAATTTTTTGCCCCGCTTGTATACCGGTGATGATCATTCCACCGCGCGAGGGAAATAAAAAAGCCCCCGCCAAAGGCGGAGGCTTTTTGGGAAGAACTAGACGCGCTTCTTCGAAGCTTTCTTCGCGACTTTCTTCTTCGCTTTCTTTTTCGTTGCCATACTAGTATGTTTTTTTTATTTTTTTAATCGGGTTGCGACCACTCCGATCTTTTTCCTCGCAACCGGATCAACACGTTTGAACGGTCCGAGTGAAAAATTTACCTTACTTCCAGTATAGCAAAACGGTTTTCGCGCTTTTAAGATTTCTGTGGATAACTCAAAGCGGCGGCCGAAGAGCCCTCACGCGACCTGAAAGCTTTTGAGCGCCACGATATATTTCTCGCACGACGCATCGGTGATGTCGGCGGGGAGGATGTCCGTCCGTGCAAAAATCTGCTGCTCCATGAGTCGTAGCGCATCCCTGCTCATGGCGACTTTTGATTCGGTGTTCACTTCGTCGTAACGGCTCGCATAACGACGGTTGGCATCGTCCATGCGCTCGGCGAGCGAAAGAATGCCGTGCGGGGCGACCCGCATGTCGGCATAGGGGGCTATTTTTTTCTCAAAAACATTGCTTTTTTGGTTCTCCACCGCGTTCGAAAAACCCACCGCATCGATATAATCCAGGGTAAGCTCGGAGACCCCGATTTTGCGCGCGACGGCAAGCGTCGCGGCATGCTCGTCGGAGCCGTATTTTTCCCGCCATCCTTCCTTCACGCCCTCCCAGTAGGCTAACCCTTGCGGCTCGAGGAATTCCGGGAAGTACGAGAGGTCGAATTTCAAAATATTCGCCATGTCGTGGAGCAGGCACGCGGAGATGAGCTCTTCGACGTGAAGCGGTCCGGAAAACGCATCGACGATCACGTGCGCGACCGCGGCGACCCGGAGCTGGTGCATGACGAGCTGCGGCATGACCCCGTACTCGTCATAAATTTTCGCGATCGTCTTCTTCGGCATTGCACGCGCGCGGACGCGCTATCGATTTTTTTCTTCGCGATGGCGGTCGAGGTTCTGATCTTTGTATTTCTCGATCTCCATCTGGATCTTTTCGCGGACGGTATCGATGGCGGTGCGGATATCGGCTGCCGATGCTTCCGCGTGCAAGGCCTTCTTCGGCAAACGCAGGTCGACGGCAGCCATAAAGACCTCGTCGCCTTTCTTATGATGAAGCGACGGACGCGAAACTTCGAGCCAAAGCTCAAGTTCGCCGGATTCCTCGAAACGCTTTAAAAATTTCCCGAGCGGCGAGAGTTTCTTATCGATGTAGATCTCGAGCGACGGCGTAACGTCCAACGTTTTTTTAGTGGTAATTTTCATTACCTCTATTATACACTAAACGAGCTGAACTTCTTCCTCCAATTTCAGACCGAACTTCTTATGAACTTCCGCTTTTGCAAGGCCGATCAGGCTTTTCGCGTCACAGGCGGTAGCGTTCAATACATTCACGATAAAATTGGTGTGTTTCGGCGAGATCATGGCGCCGCCGGAGCTCACTCCGCGCAACCCCGCTTCCGAAATAAGCTTTGCGGCGAAAATGACCGGGAAGGGATCGGTTTTCACCGAAAAATGCGAACCGCGGTACGTCAGCGCTCCTGTTTTCAAGGCCTTTTTATATTTTTCGCTCCCCTTTTTATGGATCGTATGGAGCGGGATATTCTTGAATATACTGCCGATGTTGGGATATTCGAGCGGGTGCCGCTTTTTGCGGAACTCGATCTTTTCCTTGATGGACCGCGCGATCGCTTTCCTGTCGCCCTTCGCCAGCGCGAAGGTCGCCGAAAGGATGATCTCCGCGCCGTTTTTCCGTTTGAAGATGCTGTCCCGATATTTGAACGCGCACGCCTTCGCGGAGCGCCCGATAAACTTCATGGTTTTCGTATCAAAGCTCCGCACGGAGATGATATTATCTTTTATTTCGCCGCCGAACGCACCGGCATTGCCGCGGATCGCGCCGCCGATCGTGCCCGGAAGGCCGCCGGCCCACTCGAGCCCGGAAAGCGACTTGCCTGCGGTGAACTGCAGAAGGTTATCCATAAAAACACCGGCGCCCACCTCAAGCGTGCCGGCCTTTTTCATGGTGAGCGTCATGATCGCCGGCCGCAGAACGAGCCCGTCGAATCCCTTGTCGCTGAACAAGATATTCGTGCCGCCGGACAAAATGAAAACGGCCAACTTTCGCTGCCTCGCCTCGGCGATCGCCCACGCGATCTCTTGTTCCGTTTTTGCCTCAAAGAAAAACCGAGCCGGTCCCCCGATCTTATAGTGGCTGAATTTTGATAATGATACGTTTTCCCTGAATGTTGCCATGGTGTTTTTTTACACGACAAGACGGACCCGCCACGCCCTCGGACGGACCTCTAGTTCGGATTCTCTGTTACCCCGCTTAAAGGGCTGTAAGTGGTGACCTCCGGTTCTGTTTGTATTGAACGAGTGCTCTCCTCACAGCCCCTTAAAGGGGCTAACAGGATCGCTCTTTGTGCCACTTGCCATAAGTATACAAAAGTCGGCTTTGCTTGGCAAACTAAAAACCCCTTGCGGGGTCTTTAGCCAAACAGAATCGTGTGGGATATGCCTTAATCGATATCATCGCTAAGGTATACTCGCACCCATTCACTGGCAGTATAGCATTGTTTTCAAGAATATGCAAGGTTTGCACAGTGCTGCCCGATTACGATGCTAGGCGGCTCGTTGAACCGTTTTCTTTTTGAAGACGAAATATTTGTAGCCGAAGAAGTCCCACAGGAAGGATGCGGCGACGCCGCAGACCGGCGCGACGAGATTCACCCACACCCCCGAATCGGTCGGGCCGGAGGCCTTCACAAGCGTCGCCACCCCGACGTTAATGACCCACCCGGCGACGGCGACGGCGTAAAAAGCGACCGTCTCGCTCGCCTTCGGTTTTTCCTGCGCATTGAACGTCCAATATTTATTCCACGCAAAGCTGTTGGTGGTCGCGCAGAGGAACGAGATCGCCTTAAAGGTGGCGAAAAGCACGTTGCCGATAAGCGATGAGCCGTAGAGAAATGTCTCGAGATTGAAAACGCCGATATCGATGAAGCTGTTGAGCGTCCCCACCGCGGCGAACTGCCCGAACTGGTAAAATCCCTTCCAGGCCTTTGAGATCAATGCGCAAAGCCATAGCGCGAACGGAGCGAAAAGCGTGAAGAAGACGAAAATACCCGCCCGCTCCGCGAGGTCCGGGTGGAAACTCGGAAGATTGTTCGCGAGGATCGGCTGGATGAGCAACCCCACCGCCGCGCCAATGATGAGCCCCGCGTTGAAATCTTTTCTGGTCATGGTGAGAATTATGTTACGTGACGAACTTTTTACCGCAACGCGTACGTTATTGTGACGTTGTCGGTAACCTGCTCCGAACCCGGCTGGATGTCCGGCGCAACCGGCGCCGACACGCTCATCGCGCCCATACCGGACGCCGCATTATACACCGGCTCCGGGAACGGTATCACACTGTTCTCGCTCACACTGATCACCTCCCCGAGCGACGCGCCGACCTGCGAAGCCAGTACTTTTGCCTTGGCCTCCGCCTTGTTCATGGCATCGATGCGCGCCGGGGCAACCACGTCATCCTGGTCATTAAAGGTGAACGTCACGCCGCCGATCTCGTTCACGCCGAGCGGCGCCAGGCCGCCGAGCACGGTCGCAACGGGCGCAAAATCGTTGTGGAACTTGACCGTAACCGTCTGCGTGAGCGTATAACCCGTTATGGTGCTCCGGTTCGTGGCCGGGAAATATTGATAATCCGGCGAAAGATCGTACCCCGTCGTCTGGATGTCACTCGACGCGATGTTCTGTGACGTCAGGAATTGCATCACGGCGTTCATCTTGGTGTTATTGGTATCGGAAAGACTCTGCGGATTCGCACCTTGCGAGATCACCGAAAACGATATCTCCGCAAGGTCCGGCGTCGCCGTCGTCGTCCCTTGAGCGCTCACCGTCACCTGCCGCGCGGGCGTCAAAGAATTCGCGTACTGGTTCGCCCATGGAAATGCGCCGCCCAAAACGAACAGGATCAATGCGACGATAAATATGTTTATCAGTATCCAGAACCACACCCTCGCCTTTGTTTCATTCATGATAGTTAGATGGTTTTAATGATTTTTTTAAATTCAGCCGCCCTGAGGCTCGCGCCGCCGACGAGCGCGCCATCGATCTCCTTTGATTGTACATAATCGCGGGCGTTCGCGCCATTCACCGAGCCGCCATAGAGCACTCTCACCCTCCCCAAAAACTTCGGCACGGACTTTTTGATACAACGCGCCATCGCCGCAGCGTCTTCCGGCGAATCGTTCCGGCCCGTGCCGATCGCCCAAATCGGCTCGTACGCGACAATGATATTCCCCTTCCGAACGCCTTGTAGATCTTTCTTTAATTGGGATGTAATAAACGCTTCCGCCGCGCGCGTGCCTTTTTTTCGGATCGCCGGCGATTCGCCCACACAGAGGATCACCGCAAGCCCGTCGTTCACCGCAAGCTTCACTTTTTTGTTCACCATCGCATCGGTTTCCTTGAACCACCTACGGCGTTCGGAATGACCGACGATAACGTATCGCGCACCAAGCGAAGCGAGCATCTTCGGACCGACGCCGCCGGTGAACGGCCCTTGTTCCTGCCAGAAAACATCTTCCGCGCCGACCGCAAGGTCCGTTTTGGAACGCAAACGTTTGTAGGCCCGCGTAATTTCATCCAGAAAAATATAGGGCGGACAGATCACTACGCTTACGCGCTCGCTGCGCGCCGCAGCGACCGTTTCAAAAAGACGGAGGGCATCCCTTTTGGTTGTAGGATTCTCTTTCCAGTTCGCCACTATCAATTTTTTAGCCATTTTCATCATTGTACCGCCAACACGCGCTAGAGCACAACGGAACGGATTGTTATATAATAGAGGCATATGCTCTCAGAACCCATTGTGGCCCTTATGGCCCGCCATAAGGAGTACCTTGCACGTCAGGAAAGGCACCAGTCGGAGGAAACCGAGACTATCCATGTGGATGAAATCGCCTCCAAAGTGGCGACCTTTTACGACAAAATCAGGAACCTCGTCCAATATCACGAGGCCCACCTGCTTCGAAAAGGCGGCATCGAAAGGATCCTCCGGCGGCGCGTACTGCTGAACACCTCCGACGGCAATTTCGCCGAACCGCTCATCAAAGACCTTATCCGATCCGGCTATCTGCCGAACGATGCCATTCCCGAGTCCGCTATCCCCGGCGTGCAACGCGTCATCGATAACCTCCTTACCCTCCTACGCTACGAGAACGAGGAAGGCGGTGAAGGCCATCGCGGAATTGAAGGCTGGCTGATCGAAATTTTCGTTCCGGCGCTCGAAGAAGAACTCTTCCCGCCGCCCGAGAGCCAGCTCGTCGGCGCAATGATGTACGAGGTGATGCGCAGCCGGCTCGTGCTCAAAAAGATACCGCTCGGCGACGACGAAATAAAGACCCAACTTTTCATCGCCACTCAGCGCGCGGCGCTCCGGTTCGACGATGATCAGATGCAATACACCCTCCTCAAATTCCTCTACCCGAACTGGGGGAAGATGTCGGACACGGAACTCCATGAAATCGTACCGAAACTGGGCGCCCTCAAGAAAGATATCCAGGGGACGCTGAAAAACCGCTACGGCCGTTATTTTTTAAAACTCTGTCAGAAAGAAAAAACCCCGTTCCAGCTGGTGGGCGACCTTATCGCGGAAGATGCCCTTCTCTCAAAAAATTTCGACGTCGAGCTCCTGCGGCTTTATGACGATCGCGCCGAACGGACCGCCAAACAGCTCAAAAAACTCGCATTCTTCAGCGTCCTTTCCTTCCTTATCTCAAAAGTCGTCGTCGCGCTCGCGCTCGAGATACCGCTCGACCGCATCTTCGGCTATCCGTTCTCGATCCTGAACACCAGTATCAATATCCTTTTCCCGCCGTTCCTGATGCTGCTCATCGTGGCGTTCGTCAAACCGCCGTCGGAGAAAAATTTCGAGCTCGTGGAACATGAAGTAAAAAATATCATCTCACGCGACAATCCCCGCAGCTATGTCGTTTCCATACCCGATGCGGCACACGGATTCACCGCTGCGTTCGTCTATCTGGCCTACGCCGCGGCACTCATCGCCATCCTCTACGGCATCGTGAGGGCGCTGCTCTGGGTCTCGTTTAGCCCGTTCAGCATCATCGTCTTCCTGCTCTTCACCTCTATGATCGTCGCCACCGGCGTCAAGATAAACAATCGCGCCAAGGAAATGAGTCTGGAAAAGAAAAAATCCACCGTACTCGGCTTCCTCGCCGACCTCATCGTCATCCCCTTCATGGCCATCGGGCAGTGGGTGATCGCCGGACTTTCCAACTTCAACGTCATCGTCATCGCGTTCGATTTCTTTATCGAACTTCCCCTCGGATTCTTCATAGAATTCCTGGAAAACTTCCGCAAGTTCCTCAACGCAAAGAAGGAGGAGGTGCAGTGAGGACGTCCGCTCTCAAAGGTGCAAAACCGGTCTTTAAAAATCTTTTGTGATGTGCTATAAAACTATCAGCACCCAGGGTTCTTATTTCGATGGGCGCAGGGGGCAGGGATGTATTTTTCATTAGTTATCATGTTGTGGTTCGCTGTGCGCGAGCTGTCGCTCAAATCACCGGAAGACAGCCAACAACAGCGCTGCCATTAGAAACCCACCGTTTTTTCACCAGAAGGGCTGCCGCTGATAGTGGCAGCCCTTAGATTTTTTCCGGACCTAGATGCCCCGGCGCGCCGCATCAATGGCGGCGACGTCGATCTTCTTCATTGTCATCATGGCACTAAAGGCACGCCTTGCCTCGTCACCGCCGGCCGCAAGAGCGTCCGTAAGTGCGCGCGGTGTGATCTGCCAGGAAATCCCCCAGCGGTCCATACACCAGCCGCACTGGCTTTCGGCACCACCATTGTTCACGATGGCATCCCAATAACGATCGGTTTCTTCCTGATCGTCCGTCGCGACCGCGAAAGAAAATGCCTGCGTAGGTCTGATCGACGGCCCGCCGTTAAGCCCGAGGCAAGGAATTCCCAAAACAGTGAACTCGACAGTGAGGATGTCACCTTTCTTGCCGCTCGGGTAGTCGTCAGGAGCTTTGTGGACGGCGATCACTTTGCTATCGGGAAAGGTGGCGGCATAAAACTCCGCCGCTTCGTGCGCGCCCTTATCGAACCAGAGGCAGATGGTGTTCTTTGGTATCATGTTTAAATTAATATTTTTTGTTTATTTGATTGATCTATTATAGTTCATCTAATCAAACCATCAATACAGGAGTTCTCATTTGGGAACCCCGCCTCTTTATTTTTTTATACTACATACCTTAGTGCGCCGGAGTGGACGATGTTCGAACGATTTTGGCAGTAGTGATCCCAAGCTATTGAACCATTACGGAAACTTTAGGTGATATAAAGGATATGGAACAGATTTAGTAGGATTAACGGGTCGAACCGTAAATCAAACTAGCTGTCCCATGTACCACGTCGCGGCGGAAATATCGGAGAGCAGGATCCGGACGATG
>Ga0181516_10000767_pt1 | contig 26847 bp, 20 predicted proteins | sample PEATcosm2014_Bin_25_FD_121104 | JGI IMG/M metagenome (GOLD analysis project Ga0181516, IMG submission 121104) | Peatland microbial communities from MTU Mesocosm Facility, Houghton, MI, USA - PEATcosm2014_Bin01_10_metaG | ecosystem: Environmental > Terrestrial > Soil > Wetlands > Peat | place... | reverse complement strand
CCTTCGCTGATGAAGCGCGCGAAAGTCCGCAGCACCTGCGCGGCGATAGCGGGTCGACCCGTCGCCAGGGCCAATCCCGGCAGCGCAATCATGGTGTCCCGGCCCCAATCGCCAAACCACGGATAACCGGCGATCACAGTCTTGCCGTCGGCGGATGCGCCGTGCCGCGAAACGATGAACTGATCCGCCGCCAGCACGAGGCGGCGAATCCATGCCGGTTCGGAGACGGCAGCCGATTTCAGCAGTAGCGTCTCGTGCGCGCGCAATCCGGCGAGAGCCTCGGCGCCGGGGGTGGGTTGCGCCTCGATGGTGGCGCATAGCGTGACACTGCCGCCAGGCTCGAGGCGCATCTCGAATACCCCCGGTGAATAGAGATCCTCGGCGCTGTCGAGCCCACGTTCGGCCTCCTGGCGGTGGAGGAGATTCCAGTGAACCTCGGGCGATTCACGAAATGTTCCCTGTTCGGTGGTAATGGCGAGCGAGGGGTTGCCGTCGCTGGTGTCGATGCGGCACCCCTGCCGGGAGGCCACGACGCTGAAGCCTTCCCCGCCGCGCCGCTGCCAGTGATAGTCCCGGGCCGTGCACAGCGGCCGCATTTGCAGCGTTACCACCGCATCGCCGCGCGCCAGCGTGTATTGCAGGTAGGTGGTGTTATGTCCGCGCGCCATGAACACGCGCCGGATCAGCAGCGCGGGACCCAGGGCGAAGGTCCAGGTTGGCACCGTGCCGTCGAGCCGGAAGCTCTGCTGTAGCCGATGGCCCTGTGGATGAATGATGCCGCCGCCGTATTCATGACAGGCCAGTTCGTAGGTCCGACCGCATACCTCGGCAATGACATCCAGGTCGACCAGCAACAGGGTGCGGCCCACCGGAGGCGCTGTCGCGGCGACCAGCAGGCCGTGGTAGCGGCGCGTCTGGCAGCCGGCCACCGTGCCGGCGGCGTAGCCGCCGACGCCATTGGTGACGAGCCACTCGCGCCGCAGCGCCTGCTCGATTTCCCCGCAAATCTCCCGCCCCAGGCTGCCCTCGCCGGAGCTGTCCTCTTCGGGACGCAGGTTGTGCATTACCATGCTAGGCTCTGCCACATGACGCGTGAGGGGCAAGATCGCAAATCGGACGCCGCACTACCGAACGACCGGTCGCGGCGCGAGTTTGTCACATTGTCGGCCGCCGTAGGACTGGCCGCCACCACTGGCGCCATGTCGGCCGCCGCCGCCAATGTCATAGAAACCGACGTCACCATACCGACGCCCGATGGGAATTGTGACGGCGCTTTTTTTCATCTCGCCAATGGCAGCCATCCGGGCGTACTGGTTTGGACCGACATCTTTGGACTGCGGCCCGTCTATCGCGAACTCGGACGACGCCTGGCCTCGGTGGGATACTCCGTGCTGGTACCGAATCCCTTCTATCGCACCGCCAAGGCCCCGGTGTTCACGGACGTGCCATCGTTCAATTTCCAGAGCGATGCGGATCGCGCCAAGCTGCCGCCACTGACGGGGCCGCTGAGCGCGCCCGGTGCCGTCGAATCGGACGCCAAGGCGTACATTGCCTTTCTCGATGCGCAGCCCCAGGTAAACAAATCAAAAAAGATCGGATCGCAGGGCTATTGCGCGGGCGGTCCGCACATGATCAGGACGGCCGCGGCGGTGCCCGAGCGCGTGGGCGCGGGCGCCTCCTTCCACGGCGGAGGCCTGGTCACTGAAAAGCCGGACAGCCCGCATTTGCTGGCCCCGAAGATCAAGGCGCGGCTCTACATCGCAGTGGCCGGCAGTGACGATCAGAAACAGCCGGACGCCAAGGATAAGCTGCGCGAAGCCTTCGCCGCCGCCAAAGTGCCGGCCGAAATCGAGGTCTATCCGCGCGACCAGCACGGCTGGTGCATAGCGGACATGCCTGTGCAGGCCGATGGCACGCCGATCTACAACAAAGCCGACGCCGAGCGCGCCTGGATCAAACTGCTCGGCCTGTATCATTCAGCGTTGGGCTGAGCTTCCGGAGTCGATGTCCCGCGCGACGAAGCTTTGGCCGCTGCTGACCGGCACACAGCGTTACGAGAAGATTGTCTCGACGCGAAATCGCGGACAGGGCGTCTACATCGATGCGCCGATCCTGGCCTTTCTGATCGAGACCCCCAACGGGCGCATTCTATATGACGTCGGCTGCGACTACCGCAAGATCGCCACCCCGGAACTTCGTCGTCGCTTCTTCGAGCCGATGCGGCCGGTGTTTGAGCCGCCGCAGATGTCCGAGGAACAGCGCATCCCGCGTTACCTGGACCGGCTGGGACTCAGCATCAAAGACATCGACGTGGTTTTCCTGGGCCATCTGCATTTCGATCACGCGGGCGGTCTTTGTGATTTTCCCGGCTGCGAGGTGCATGTACACCGCGAGGAACTGGCCGCCGCGCGCACCGGGCGGGATGGCGGGGTTTTCGGCGACGAGATCGCAGCCGCCGGGGGTTGGCGTATCCAGAGCGAGGCATACCAAATCGCTGCCGGCGTTCGCGCTTTGCTGACACCCGGACATACCGCCGGCCACATGTCGCTGCTGATCGAATTGCCTCACGGCCGACCCGTGGTGCTGTGCGGGGATGCCGCCGATTTGCAGGAGAACCTCGATGATGAAGTCGCGCCCGGATTCTGCTGGAATGACGATGAGACACTGGCGCTGCAGAGCATTCGGCTGCTCAAGTCGCTGGCAATCTCGGAAGGCGCGCAGTTGTGGCCGAATCATGACTTCAGTTTCTTCCGCGGCCTGCGACCCTTCCCGGCGTGGCACGACTAGCGCGCAAGTTCTGTCCTACAAACGTTACCGCAGGTCGGCTACAGCGGCCTGGTAGTCGCCGTCGGTAAAGTAACTCATGAAAACAACGGCCAAAGGGATGATGGTCGCGGTGCTGCTGACCGGTACCGCACTGCTGAGTGCCTGCAATGGCGACAGCTCGGTTTCAGGCGGCGGCACCGCCAGCGATCCGGGTCCCACACCCGGGCAGCTGCTGCAGACTCCACCGCAGCTGCTGACAACGATCAATGCAGCCCAGTTGCTGTTACAGCTCACCGGCGCATCCAATCAGCAAATCGCGCAAGTGCTGAGCCTGGTCGGCTCGCCGGTCTGCGACATTGCGGTTTATCACATCGAATACGCCACGCTCGGCGGCGCCAATGAAGCGACCACGGCTTCGGGGGCACTCATGGTCCCCACCGGCAGCCACTCGGGGTGTTCAGGGCCGCGACCCGTCGTGCTCTACGCGCACGGGACCTCCACCGATCGCGGTTTCAATATCGCCGATCTCACCAATCAGCAGAACGCCGAAGGGATCTTTCTCGCGGCGGCATTCGCATCGCAGGGCTACATCGTGGTGGCGCCGAACTATGTGGGCTATGACACCTCGACCCTGCCGTACGACGCCTTCCTGGTCGGTGATCAGCAATCGGGCGAGATGATTGACGCGCTGAGCGCCGCGCGCAGCGCGCTGCCGACGGCGGCTGCCTCCTCGACATCGGACTCGGGGAAACTATTCATCACGGGCTACTCCCAGGGCGGCTATGTGGCCCTGGCAACCCATCGCGCCATGCAGGCGCGCGGCATGGCGGTAACCGCGTCCGCGCCCATGTCGGGGCCCTACGCGCTCGCCGCGTTCGTCGATGCGATCTTCGATGGCCAGGTCAACGGCGAAGCGCCCGTAGTCGGCACGCTGCTGTTAACGGCCTACCAGCATTCCTATGGAAATATCTACAGCGATCCGGCCGAGGTGTTCGAGGCGCCGTACGCAACCGGCATCGATTCGTTGTTTCCCAGCACGGCCACGCGGGGCGAGCTTTATACGGAAGGGAAGCTGCCGCAGTTCGCGCTCTTCAGCTCGACGCCGCCGTCACCCGCTTATGCCGCGCTCACGCCCGCGACCGTGCCGGCGGATCTGGCACCGGTGTTCGCCCTGGGATTCGGGGCCGGGAATCTGATAACGAATTCCTATCGCCTGGCCTGGCTGACGGATGCGCAGGCCAATCCGGACGGCGCATTTCCAACGGTCACCACGGGAGTTCCCGCGACCTCCCCGGGGCTGGCGATGCGCGCGGCGCTCGCACAGAACGATCTGCGCAACTGGCTCCCCGCGGCACCGGTACTGCTCTGCGGCGGCGACCAGGATCCCGAGGTTTTCTGGTTCAATGCGCAACTGGAACAGGATTATTGGTTGGGACAGTCGGCCGCCGTGCCGTTGACGGTGCTTGATCTGGACGCCGCCATCGCCACCGGCGACCCCTATTCGACCGTCAAGACACAGTTTGAGATCGCCAAGGACGCGGTGGCAGCCCTGGCCATCGCCCAGGGGGCCACCGACAACGGGTATGAAGCGGTGGAAAGCGCTTATCACACCACTCTCGTGCCCCCATTCTGCCTGGGCGCGGTCAAATCCTTTTTTGACGCCCGATAGGCGCCCCGGCGTTAGAATGGGGGCATGAAAACCCCACGCTGGCCAATGTTCGCGACGCTCTCGCTTGCCTCGATCGTGGCACTGGCAGGCGCTGCTGCAACCCCTGCGGAAAATCAAAACCCCACCGACGATGCCTGGCCCAACCTGCGCAAGCAATATTATGGTGAGCGGGAACTCGGCATCGCCGATACCGCGGCCTTCACGCTCGAGGCGCCATCCAATACCCCGGATCCGACCGCGACGGCACTGACCATACGCTTCGGCGCCGCGGACCTCGGGCATGTCAGACAGCTGCGAGTATTCATCGACAACAACCCCTCCCCCGTCGCCTCGACTTTCGATTTTGCCGAGGGCGCGCGCGTCGCCGAGATCGGCATGCGCGTGCGTGTGGATCGCTGGACCTCGGTACGGGCGATCGCCGAGACCACGGACGGCCAGCTGCAGATGCACAGCACCTGGGTCAATGCCGCCGGAGGCTGCTCGGCGGCACCCGGTCCTGCCGCGGGCGGCACGCTGGGAGAGATCCGCTTCCACAACTCGTCGGATGGGCGCTCACTGCAGATCGCCATCCGGCATCCCAATAATTCCGGATTCCAGATCGACCCGCTGAGCGGAAATCCGATACCGGCCCACTATGTGTCGCACATCCGGTTCAGCAGCAACGGGCACGCGATCCTGGACGTCGATGCCGGCATTTCCCTGAGCGAGAACCCCACGTTGCGCATCGCGTCCGATTCGGCGCTGCCGGCACCGCTGACCGTCGAGGTCACCGACTCCCAGGATGCGCACTTCAATGCTAACTGGCGCGGTTCCGCGAGCGGCGGCGAAACCATCAGCGACGCAGCGGTAACGCCGCACTAGCCCATGCCCGGGCCGCGGTTGGCCTTGGCGCTTTGGCTACTCGGCGCTGCCAGTCAGTCATCGGCGAACGCCTCCGGGTTCCAGATCCAGCAGGTCGCGGCCGGCGTCTTCGTCCACTTTGGCCAACCGCTGGACCTCGATGCGCCAGGGCACGACGACATTGCCAATATCGGTTTCATTGTGGGCAGCCGCTGCGTGGCCGTCATCGATACCGGTGGCTCGGTGCGCGTCGGCCGCGCGCTGCTGTCAGCGATCAGACAGCGCACGCAACAACCGATCTGCTACGTCATCAACACCCACGTGCACGTGGATCACGTACTCGGCGATGCGGCCTTCACCGACTCACACCCCAGCTTCATCGGACATACAGCGCTACCCGATGCCATCGCGCGCAGCCGGCTGTACTTTCTGCAACACTATCCAGAGGATCTGGACTCACCCGCGAGTGCGCAGCAGATCATCGCCCCGGATCGGCGCGTACAGGACCGGCTGGAACTGGACCTGGGCGGCAGGCGACTGCAGCTGCGTGCGTGGCCGGTGGCACACACCGATTGCGACCTGAGCGTGCTCGATGAGTCGACCCGCACGCTATTCACCGGAGACCTGCTTTTCAGGGAGCGACTGCCGGCCGTGGACGGCGACGTCGAAGGCTGGCTCACCGTCATCGATGAGTTGGCTCGTATGCCCGTCAAGCGCGCCATCCCGGGGCATGGCCCGCCGACGACGGACCTCGGATCCGCGCTCGTGCCGGAGCGCCGCTACCTGCGCGCGCTGCTCGAGGGCGTAAGATCGGCCATCGATCTCGGGCAATCGCTGCCGGAAGCCATCGATGGCGTGGCGGCTGCCGAGAAATCGCAGTGGCTGCTCTGGGACAGCACCCACCCGCGCAATGTCACTCGTGTCTATCAGCAACTCGAATGGAAATGAGTGGGCCATGAATCGTCGCCGCTGGCTGCGGATGGCCGCATGGGCGGCCGCGGGCGCGGCGACGGGCCTCGCGCGCATCGCATCGGCCGTGCGAACGCGGGCTGCCCCGCGCGTGCTGATCGCGGGAGGCGGCTTCGCCGGCGCCGCCTGTGCGCTCGAGCTGCGGCGACTCTATCCCGGGATCGATGTCCATCTGATCGATCCGGTCGAACGCTACGTCACCTGCCCGATGAGCAACGAAGTCATCGTTGGCTGGCGCACCATCTCCTCGATTGAAATCTCGCGCAGGGGGCTTGAGCACGCGGGCGTGCGCTGCATCACCGGTCGCGTCGATGGCATCGATGCCGCGCAGCGGCGCCTGCGGTTGGCCGCGGGCGACACGCTGGCATACGACCGGCTCGTGGTCGCGCCCGGGATCCGCTTTCTCTGGGAACGCATCGAAGGCTCAGGGCCCGCGGCTGCCAGCGCCATGCCGCACGCATGGCAGGCCGGGGAACAGACTTCGCTGCTCGCCAACCAGCTGCACGCCATGGAGGATGGCGGGGTGGTCGCGATCAGCGTGCCATCCGGATTCATGCGCTGCCCGCCGGCTCCCTACGAACGCGCAAGCCTGATCGCGCACTACCTTGGGAAATATAAGCCGCGCTCCAAAGTCCTGATCCTCGATGCGAACAATTATTTCCCCAAGCAGCCGCTGTTCACCGATGCCTGGAGCCGGCTTTACCCGAATATGATCGAATGGATTCCCCTGACCCAGGGCGGCACCGTGGTCCGTGTCGATACGAAAACCATGACCCTGTTCGCCGAGAACGGCTCGCATCGCGCGGCCGTGGCCAACCTCATTCCTCCGCAGGCGCCCGGAGAACTGGCGCCCGCGACGGGACTCGCCTCGGATCACGGCTGGTGCCCGGTGGATCCGCGCAGCTTCGAGTCAACGTTGCTGCCCAATGTGCATGTCATCGGCGACGCCTGCATTGCCGATGCCATGCCCAAGTCCGCATCGGCCGCGCTGAGCCAGGCCCAGCATTGTGCCCGCGCTATAGCAGCGGGGCTGAGCGGGCAAGAGCTGGTGCCACAGGACTTCGACAGCGTCTGTTATGGGCGCGTCAGCCCCGAGTGGGCGCTGGCCTTCCCGGGACACTTCATCATCCTCGATGGACGCATCGTCGCGCCGCAGCCGACATCATCCCCGGGGATCGAGCTCGACACCGCCGCGGCGGCGACCGCCTCGCACGACGCCGAGCGCTGGTACACCGACATCCGCGCGCGCGCGTTTGCGGTCTAGCAGTATTGCCAGCTGGAGGCGCTGTCCCGCAGCACCGTGGACTGCACTTCACCGCCGCAATGCTCGCGCACGAGTAGCCCGATGTCGCGCATGGCCGCCTCGACTTCCTCATCCGGCACGCCGGGCAGCGCATCGATGTTGAAGAATACGGCCGTGGTCGCAGGTTGCGTCAGCGTCAGTGCGCTCTGGCGCCAGGTCCAGCGGCGTGTGAGCACGGTGCTTGCCTGCACGAAGACGACCTCGCCCTTCTCCGGCACCTCGGCCGCGGCACCATCCGGCGGCAGGAAGCTGTCGGTGGGTTCACTCAGGCGCAGGCACAGCATGCCCTCGCCCTCCGGCACCGGATGCACGCCGACCGGCACCAGGTAGCGCAGTGAGACCAGATTGCCGATATCCACCAGTGCGTTGATGCCTGGCAATGCATCACCACGCAGCACCCTTCGCGCCAATGCCTCGATCGAGGATCGGAAATCCGAAGGCCGCGCCCCGAAGCGGCGATACGCTTCCCGCCAGGCCGCGATACGCGGATGTTCGGCCGGATTGCCCTGTACGCGCTCGCGCAGCGCGGCTTCCTGCGCCCGCAGCTGTTCGCTGAGGCTGGCGCTGGACGCGCCATTGCGCAGTTGTTGCCCGAGCACGAGCCCGCGCCGGTACCCCGGGTAGAGGCGAAAGATCTCAGCGTCAATGCGATATTCGGCAGCCATGGTTACTCTAGGGTGCGGCGGCCGATCCGGCTGGCGCGCGCGCATCGCTGGCTCCATAGAATGTGCCGGCGCGCGGAAACTTCAGCTCCGGGGCAGCCGCATCGCGACCCGCGATGCCGATGGCCTCCACCGCGTTGCCCGCGCCCCATGGCTGGAGCGGCACCACCTGATAGCCCATGCGCGCGAGTGCGGACACCGTGTCCTGCGATAGCGCGAACGGCTCGGCCGCCAGCGTATCCGGCAGCCACTGATGATGGACTCTGGGCGCATCGACCGCCTCCTGCAGGCTCATGCCGTAGTCGATGACGTTGACGATGACCTGCAGCACGGTGGTGGTGATGCGCGAGCCGCCCGGCGTGCCGACGACCAGCACCGGGTGACCATCTTTGAGCACGATGGTCGGCGTCATCGAGCTCAAGGGTCGCTTGCCGGGCGCGATCGCGTTCGACTTGCCCTGGATGAGCCCATAAAGATTGGGCGCCCCGGGTTTGGCCGTGAAGTCGTCCATTTCATCATTCAAAAAGAATCCGGTATCGCCGGCGATCACCTTGGCGCCGAAGCTATCGTTGATAGTATAAGTGACCGACACCGCATTACCGGCCCGATCGGCGATCGAGTAATGGGTCGTCTGGGCATGTTCGCCGGCGGTTCCCAATGCGTCCGACACCCGCGAGACTCCGGCGCGGTGCGGCCGGATCTGCGCGCGGATTTCCCTGAGGTGTGCGTCGGACAGCAGCCGGTCGATGGGATTGTCGACGAAGTCGGGATCGCCCAGATATGTGTTGCGATCGCGGTAGCCGTAACGCATGGCCTCGGTCAGCGCGTGCAGCGACTCGCTCGAGTGATAGCCGAGCGCATGCAGCGGATAGCCTTCCACTATGCGCAACATTTCGCACAGCGTGACGCCGCCTGAGCTCGGTGGAGGCGCTGACAGCACGGTAAAGCCGCGATAGCGGCAGGCCAGCGGCTTCGATTCGGTGACCGTGTAGGAGGCAAAATCATCCAGGCTCAACAAACCGCCATTGGCGCGGCTGGCGGCCACCACCGCCTCGGCGATGGCACCGTGATAGAACGCCTGCGTGCCCGATTCGCTGATGGCGCGCAGGGTTCGCGCCAGATCCTTCTGCACCAGGTGCTCCCCGGGTTGCAGCGGCGCGCCGTTCCGCAGGAATATGCGTGCGACATTGGGCTGCGCGCGGAAGGCCTGGTTGCCCTCCGCAAATACATCCACATCGCCGCGGGTGAGCGTAAAGCCCTCTTCAGCCAGATGGATCGCGGGGGCGATGAGTGCTTCACGTTTCCAGGTCCCGTACTTCTCGCGCGCGGTTTCCAGGCCCAGCACGGTGCCCGGCGTACCCACCCCCAGATAGCCATTGATGCTCTTGTTGGCGATGGCGTTGCCACGCGCGTCGAGGTACATATCCGCCGTGGCCGCCAGCGGCGCCCGCTCACGGAAATTGAGGAAGGTGTCCCGGCCATCGGCCAGATGAATGATCATGAAGCCGCCGCCGCCTATATTGCCGCAGCACTGATGCGTGACCGCGAGCGCATAACCGACCGCCACGGCGGCGTCGATGGCATTGCCGCCCTGACGCAGTACAGTGGCACCGACTTCCGACGCGTAGTGCTGCGAGGTAACGACCATGCCGACCTCGGACTCCACCGCCGGCAATGACACGGCGCCGGCCGCCGCCGTAGCCAGCGCTGCCGCAGCACCGATCAGCCGCGCGGTCCACCGCGCACGATTTCGATCGAGCATGAGATCTCCCTGTTCCCTATTATGCGGCCCCACGCCGCTCCAGCTGCATGTAGACCGGATCGCGCGTGCGCAGATTGATCATCGCCTCGAGTGCCGGCTTGGGTCCCGGCGGACGGGTCAGCCGGAACAGCCGCGCTACCCGACAGACGTGCATGCTCATCTCGTACAGCGCCATCGATTCGCCGATGCAGTGCCTTGCGCCGGCGCCGAAAGGGATGCGCGCGAACAATGAACCCCCAGCCGCCGACTGGGGCTCTTCCCGATCCGGGTCGAATCGCTCGGGCTCGGGCCAGAAATCCGGATGCCGGTGCACCAGGTAGGGACTGAGCAGCAGCTCCACCCCCGCGGGGATCTCGAAGCCCGCCAGCCGGTCCGCCACGATGCTCTTGCGCGAAATGACCCAGACCGGCGGATAGAGTCGCAGCGCCTCATTAACGACCCGCCGCGTATAGACGAGCGCTTCGCTGAGCTTGAGGTCCGTGGTCGATACCTCCGGTAGAGCGTCGATCTCACGATGCAGCTTCGCTTCGGCCTGGGCGTGCTGAGACAGCAGGTACCACACCGAATTCAGGCCGCTCGCCGCGGTCTCGTGGCCGGCGATGATGAGCGTCATGACTTCATCGACCAATTCACGCTCCCCCATCGGCTCGCCCGTGGTCTTGTCGCGGGCCTGCACCAGCATCCCGATCAGATCCAGCGACTCGCCCGGGGTGGAACGCCGGCGCACCGCGATCTCGGCAACCAGCTTGCGCAGTCGATAGAACTTCGAGGCGAATGCCAGATCGCGTGCCGACTCCCTGGTGATGATGTCGAAGGGATTCTGACCCAGCTCGCCGGCAAGCCGATCGAGGTCGTCGCCAAAGATGGCGCGCAGGATGAAATCGAGCGTCACCTCGCTCATCTCATCCGTGACATTGACCGGCTGCCCTTGATCCGCGAGGCGCCGCCAGCGCTCGATCAGGCGCGCGGTGACCCGATCGATCACGCTGCCAAGCTGAGTGACCATGCGCCGATGGAACATCGGCTGCATCAGGTAGCGCTGTTTGCGCCACAGATCCCCATCGCTGGTTACGATGCCATTGCCGAGCAGCATGCGCACCCTATCGAGCCCGAAACCCTTGAGGTAATTACCGTGGTTCGAGACCAGCACGCGCTTGATGTCGTCGGGATGGTTGATGACGTAGACGTAGCCGCCGCGCGAGGGCACGAACAGGCGATAGATATCGCCGAAGCGCGCATTCAGATCGCACATGCGCTCGAGCGAGTCCGGGGCCTCGCCGATGTTGAACTGGAAATCCGGCTCCGGCGGCGTGCTTGCCATCACCGCGTGCGGCCCAGCCCCATCCGGGCCAGCTCGGCGTGGCGGTCCAGGAACTGATGTTTCAGTGCGCCGGCAACATGCAGCACCAGCAGCCCGACAAAGATCCAGGCGCCGATGGAATGCAGTTCCACGAAACGCTCGTGCGCCGCTTTCTGCGCAACGGCTTCCAGCTGCGAGAGCGGCCCGATCGGCGGCAGGTGAAACAACCCGAAGTACTTCGGTCCGCCGTGGGGATTGGGCACATGCGCCGAAATGATCGACCAGCCCGTGAGCGTCATCGCCAGCATGAGCACGTAGAGCAGTGCGTGCGCGCCGTGGGCCGCCGCGCGCTCCCATGGCGCCAGGTCCCCATGCAACGGTGGCGGGCGATGCGACAGCCGCCACAGGATCCGCAACAGCGTCAGCGCCAGGATGGTCATACCCGAGGAGATGTGCAGCGGGACGACAATATCCTTGAGCGGACGCGCAAAGCCCTCCATGAAGAATCCCAGCGATAGGTTAAAAACGATCAAGGCGGCGATGGTCCAGTGCAGGAGGATCGCCACGGGGGTGTATCGAAGTGCGGGGCTGTTCATGCGGCGACTATGCTCGACGCCCGGCTCGCGCGCGTCAACGCCCTTGCGCTTCAATGTGTTTGCACATCATTGTGATGCAGTATCTATCGTTCTGGCGCGCGCGCAGCTACACTGCGCCTCGTCGAAGTAAGGGAGGTCTCGAGCTGCCATGCATCGTCGACGCTGCGGGTTGATTCTGGCCTGTGCACTGTTTCTCACTTGCGGTACCGCCTGGGCGGTACCGCGTGACAAAGGCCTCGACCCCTATCCCCAGGCTGCCGTGGCCTACGCCGTCGTGGTCGACGGTGAGCTGCTCTGGGGTCGCAATATGGACAAGCGCCGCGCCCCGGCCTCGCTGACCAAGCTGCTGACCGCGCTGGTACTGCTGGATTCCGACTGGCACCCGGACGCGCAGTTCGATGTCAGCCACACCGCCGCGCACATCACCCACCCCCGTGTGGGTCTGCATACCGGCGACACCGTGACGGCGGGCGACGCCCTCACGGCCATGCTCATGCACTCGGCCAACGATGCCTGCATGGTGCTGGTGGAAAATACGGCCGGCAGTCCGGGGGCCTTCGCCGAGCGCATGAATGCCAAGGCCGAACGGATCGGCATGCACGATTCCCATTTCGTCCATCCCTGCGGATTCGATGCCGAGGAGCAGTATTCGACGGTCAATGACCTGCTGCGCCTCGCACGTGCAGCCCACGCCGATCCGCGGATCGCGCGCATTGTCGCGCGCGAGGAAGCCAGCATCGAAACCGGCCGCGGACATGAACTCAAGTTCCGCAACACCAATCAGCTGCTCGGCCGCCTCGATGGGGTTATGGGCCTGAAGACCGGCTATACGGCCCAGGCGGGTCACTGCCTGATCGCCGTGGCCGAGCAGTCCGGTCACCGCGTCTGGCTGGTGCTGCTCGACTCCCAGCGCCGCTGGCAATCGGCACACCGCATGTTCGTCGATGCTTTCGCAGCCGCGCAGCGCGGCACGCATACGCGCCTGGCCGGAACCACCGCTTCGCTCTAGTCGGCCGCCGCATGGGCTGCGCCGCTGCCGGCCGGCCGTTTCACCAGCCAGCACAGCGGAATCAGCGCCAGCGCGATCCAGCCCGAGATATAGAACAGGTCCAGCGAGGACAGCAGGTAGCCCTGGCCGACGACACCGCGCGTGATCAGTCCGGCGGCGGCCTGATCGCTCAGCCCCAATCCGTGCAGTTGCGACAATGTCTGCGCAAACGAGGGATCGTAGGGCGTCGCCAGCTCCACCAGCCGGGACTGGTGCAGCGCTTCGCGCCGATCCCAGAAGGTCGTGAACAGCGAAGTCGCGAAGCCGCCCGCCACGATGCGCAGGAAGTTCGACAGGCCCGAGGCGGCCGGCACGCGCTGCGGCGGCAGCCGGTCGAACGCGATCGATAGCATCGCGATGAAGAACACGCCCATGGCCGCGCCGAGCACCAGCTGCGGCAACATGAAGGCCAGGAAGCTCGCATCGGCCGTCAGATGCGAGCGCATGAAATAGGAAATGCCGAAGAACAGGAACGCGGCGCTGGCGAGCCAGCGCGAATCCATGCGCGAGCTGAGCCGACCCACGAAGGGCGACACCAGCACCGCCACGACGCCGCTCGGTGCGGCCACCAGTCCGGCCCAGGTGGCCGTATAGCCGACCTGTTCCTGCAGCCACAACGGCATCAGTACGACGTTGCCGAAAAAGACCGCATACCCCAGGCACAGCGCCACGGTGCCGATCGCGAAGCTGCGCGATTTGAAGAGCGACAGGTCGACGATGGGGGACTCCTCGGTCAGTTCCCAAATGAGCCAGGCCACGAAGCCCACCAGGGTCACGAGTGCGAGCACGACGATCGGGGTTGAATGAAACCAGTCCAGGTCCTTGCCCTTGTCGAGCATGATCTGTAACGCACCCACCCAGAGCGCCAGCAGACCGATACCGACGACATCGACCGGCAGCTTGCGCGTGGGTGTCTCCTGCGATCGCAGGTTGCGCCAGCAGATCAGTGCACAGACGATGCCCACCGGCACATTGATCAGGAAGATCCAGGGCCAGTTGTAGTTATCAGAGATGTAGCCGCCGAGCACCGGACCGGCGATGGGTCCGACCAGCGCCGTCACCGACCAGATCGCCAGCGCGACACCGCGGCGCGCCGGACCAAAGATCATCAGCAGCAGCGCCTGGCTGCCCGGAATCATTGGACCGGATACCGCGCCCTGCAGCACGCGGAACACGATCAGCGAAGGCAGGCTCCAGGAGAGGCCGCACAGCAGTGAGGCGGCCGTAAAGGCGATCACCGAGAGCACGAAGGTGCGCACCACGCCGAATCGCTGCATGAGCCAGCCGGTCAGCGGCACTGAAATCCCGTTGGAGACAGCGAACGAGGTGATGACCCAGGTGCCCTGGTCGGAGCTCACCCCCAGGTCGCCGGCGATCGTGGGAATCGATACGTTGGCAATGCTGGTGTCCAGGACCTGCATGAAGGTACCCAGCGCCAGCGCCAGCGCCGTAATTCCCAGCAGGCCGCTGCGAAGTTCGGGCATTGCTCAGGCGCCTGCGTTGGGGCCCGAGTTCTCGGCGATGATGCGTGCGATCTGCGACTCGACCTCGGGGTCGTCGCCGGCGCTGATCTGCACGGGTTGCGCGGTGTTGCGCACGATGCCTGTGACCTGGCCGCTCGAGCTGTCGCGCAAGTCCACGCTCACGCGCGCGGACAGGCCGATTCGCAATGGGTGGGGCTTCAGTTCCTGCGGATCGAGCAGCACGCGCACCGGCACCCGCTGCACGATCTTGATCCAGTTGCCCGAGGCGTTCTGCGCCGGCAGCAGCGCAAAGGCGCTGCCGCTGCCCGCGCCAACGCCGACCAGGTGGCCGTGGAACTCGACCTTCCCGCCGTAGACATCGGTGTCGACGGTAGCGGCCTGCCCCGCCCGCATGCGCGCCAGCTGCCCTTCCTTGAAGTTGGCATCGATCCACACATCATCGAGCGGCACCACCGCCAGCAGCGGGGTGCCCGCCGCGATGCGCTGCCCGACCTGCACATTGCGCTTGGCGACCACGCCGCTGACGGGCGCCACCAGGTGCGTGCGATGCAGTGCCAGCGCCGCATTGCGCACGGCAGCTGCGGCGGCCAGCACCTGCGGGTGATTGTCGATCCGGGTACCCTGCGTCTGCGCCACGGTTTGCGCCAGCTGCTCGCGTGCGGCCGCGACCGCGGCTCGCATCGAGGTCACATTGTCGCGTGCGTGCGAGAGTTCCTCACCGGATATTGCCCCGTCATCCAGCAGCCCCTGGCGCCGCGTGAGATCCGACTCGGCGGTGCGCAGGGCCGATTCACGCTGATCGATCTGCGCGCGCAGCTGCGCATCCTGCGCATACAGCCCGCGTACCTGCCGGACGGTCCGCGCCAGCTCCGCTTCGGCGTTGCTCATGGCGACCTTCGCATCGGCCGGATCCAGATCCACCAGCGCAGCGCCGGCCATCACCGGCTGCGTGTCGTCGACGTGCACCGCGAGCACCGTGCCCGCCTGCTCGCTGCTGACCTGAACCACATCGCCATTGACGTAGGCATCATCGGTGGACTCAAAGTAACGCGCATGGCCGAACCAGTAGAACGCGTACCCGACCAGGCCGAGCACCACCACCAGTGCCAGCAAACCCAGGCCGAGACGGCGAGCGCCGTTGTTCCTGGGTCGCGCCGGCGGTACGTGCGGCGGCGGATTGGACGTGGGGGTTGGATTGGCGGCTGGATTGGGCGTACTCATGGGGAAACCCGCGAAGCATGTTTCTGGGGGTCGAAGCTGCCGCCGAGCTGCAGCAGCAGATTCACTCGCGCCAGGGCCAGGTCGGACACGATCTGCACGCTCTGTCGCCGTGCACTGAGAACCTGCGTCTCGGCGCTGAGTACCGAGAGATAGCCGGCAAGCCCGGCGCGGTAGCGCTCCTCGGCGATCCGATAACCATCCTCGGCCGCCTCGAGCGTCGCCTGCTGGTCGATGCGCTCGCGCGTGAGCGCATCGATGCGCGAGAGCTCATCGGCACTCTGCTGCACGGCACGCAGCACGGTGTCGTTGTACGTGGCGATCGCGCTATCGATAGCCGCCTCGCTGCCCTGGTACTGCGCCCGTAATTTGCCGGCATCGAACAGCGGCAGCGACACCACCGGTCCGACCCCGAAGCCACGGGCATTGGCCTGAAACAGGTTGCTGAGTCCAAACGAGGCGACCCCGGCCAGTGCGGTGATGCTCACGTCGGGATAGAACGCCGCGCGCGCGGCGCGTCGCTGCGCGTCCGCGCCCTCGACACGCAAACGCGCGGCCAGCACGTCGGGACGCCGCGCCAACAGGTTGATCGGCAATTGTTCCGGCAGCGGTAACACCGCATCGGGATTGAGCTGCGGCCGCGAGATCCCCGCATAGCCCTCGGCGCCTCGTCCGGCGAGCATCGCCAGCGCATGCACCGCCAGGTCGGCCTGCGTCTGCGCCTGCGCGCGCTCGACCCGCGCCTGCGGCAGCTCGCTCTCTGCCTCGCGCAGTTCCAGGCGCGTATCGAGGCCGGCCGCCACACGCTGTCGCGTCAGATCCAGGATGTGCTGCCGTTGCCCTTCCGATTGCGCGGCGATGTCAACCAGGGCATCCGCGCGATACAGGCCGACATAGGCCTGCACCAGCGTCGCGGCCAGAAGCAGGCGTGCACTCTCGCGCTCGAAATCCGCGGCTCCGGCCAGGTCCCGGGTCTGCGCCACGGCGTCGGCCTGTCGGCCCCAGAAATCGATGTCCCAGGACAGCGTCGCGCCGACCTGCGCCATCCAGAAATCGCTGCCGGCCAGCGGCGGTGGAATGATGTAGTTCTCGGGCGCGTGCTGCCGCAGCGCACTGCCGCTGAACTTTGCTCTCGGGTAGAGGCCGGCATTGGCGGCCTCGACCGCGGCCTGCGCCACCCGCAACTGCGCCGTTGCCTGTGTCAGGGATGGATTGGCGGCCAGCGCCTGCTCGATCAGTGCATCGAGCTGGGCGTCATCCAGGGCCCGCCACCACTGCTCGCCGGCGGGCGTCACCTCGGCCGCTGTCAGGCCCAGCTCGTGCGCATCGATCGCGGGCTCGCGGCGCGTATCCTTGGGCGGCAGCACGCAGCCTCCCAGCAAGGAGGCGATCACCAGGCCGGTGGCGATCAGCACGCTGGAGGCCACCCAGGCCCTGCGGCGCAGACGACGCGTCATGTCCCGCCCTCTCGCGTGTGCTCCGTGCGCCCGATATCGGTCGCGGCAGCCGTAGCTTCGGCGGTGCGCGCTAGCTCTGCCTGCATGCCGGCGATGAATTTGTTTACCAGGCGCCCCATCTCGTGCAGTTCCGCGCGCGAAAACTCCGCTACGGCTGCATTGAGCTTCTCGACCACCAATGGGATCAGCTCCTCGCAGGTAGCATGCCCTGCGGGCGTCAGGTGCAGATTGACCTTGCGCCGGTCCTCGGCGCTGCGCTCACGTTCCACCAGGCCGCGATCGGCGAGCTGATCGATCACCCGCGTGAACGCGCCGCTGTCGTGGCGGTAGGTCCGGCAGAAATCACGCTGATTCACCGCTTCCCCGGACCGCAGCTGCATCAGCACCACGTACTGCATATAGGTGAAGCCGTGTGCCGCGAAAGCAGGCTCGAGGCTATCGAGCATCAGCGCGTAAGCGCGCTTGATCAGGTAGCCCACGCTATTGCGGACCGAATACGTCCTGGGATGATAATGCTGCTCTGACATTTGATGCCTGGACAGTTACTGCCTAACCATTTACTGCCTAGGCAGATATTAGTGCCGCAGACAGCCGGATTCAAGCCTCGGACCATCGACTCCCCTGCATCCGTTGCCCTGCTGCGGCACAATGCGGCGGCGGCAGGGCAGTAGGCACACCGACATCCGGTCATGTTAAACAAGCACTTACCTGGGCTGGCACTGGCCGCCATGCTGACCCTGCTGTGGCCGCCCGACGGCCGCGCGCAACAGCCGCGCGCCGTGCATAACTACCTGCAGGTGAGCCTCTCGCCCGATGGCCGCTACGTGGCCTCGATCGAGGGCGACAACGCGCCCCATGGCGGCGACCCAGTGGTGCGCGCACTCGTCATCCGGGCGGCCGATGGCCACGCCAGCGTGACCGTCCAACTGCCCTGCGAGCAGCCCCGCGGCTGCTGGCCCGCTTCCCCGGCCTGGACTCCCGATTCGCATCGGCTGACCTTTGCGCTGCGCGATCCGCAGACCCACGCCCGCTCACTGTTTCAGGTCAGTCCCGATGGCGGTGGATTGACGCGACTGCTCGCCTTCAATGGCACCATCCAGGCACTGCGGTACAGCCCCGACGGCCAGCTCGCCATGCTGGCGGTCGAAAACGCTCGCAAGGAACTCGGCGCGGTGGAAGCCGGTGCGGCAATGGCTGGCGACCTCGATGCCGCGCCGCTCGAACAACGCATTGCGGTGCTCGAGCAGAACCAGCTGCACTGGGTTTCACCGGCGGACCTGTTCGTCTACGAATTCGACTGGACACCGGATGGTCGCGGCTTCGTGGCCACTGCGGCCCCAGGTGACGGCGATCGCAACTGGTGGGTCGCGCGGCTCTATGCTTTCTCGCGCGATGATGCGACCGCTCGCGTGCTGTTCACGCCCGTCAATGCACAACAACAGCTGGCGATGCCGCGCGTGTCGCCCGATGGCGGGCGGGTCGCCTTCATCGTCGGCCTCATGAGCGACTTTGGCTCCACGGGCGGCGACATCTACACGGTGCCGCTCTCGGGCGGTGCGGCCACGGCCGTGACGCCGCAGCTCAATGCTTCGGCGATCTCGCTGCGCTGGAACTGCAACGCGCACATCGAGGCAGCCACTCAGGCTGGACCGCTATCGCAATTGGTGGATTTCGGCGGCGGCACCACCGCATCGCCGGGCAATGTGCTCTGGCAGGGACAGGAGATGATCGGCGGTACCCCGGGTTACGCCGATGCTGATTCCCATGCCGCCTGTCCCAGCAGGCAGATGGCGGTGCTGCATCAATCTTTCAACAGCCCGCCCGAGATCGAGCTGGGTGCGATGGGGAAATGGCGCGACCTGACGCACCTCAATGCCGGGCTCGAAACGCACTTCCCGGTGCAATCGGTGAGCTGGAAGAGTGATCAGTTCAGCGTGCAAGGCTGGCTGGCGCTGCCCGAGTCGGGCGCTGAGCGGCCGCCGCTGATCACAATCGTGCACGGCGGCCCAGCCGCCGCCTTCAGGCCGCGATTCATCGACGCCAGCTCCTCGGAGACGCTGATACGACACGGCTATGCGCTCTTCATGCCCAATCCGCGCGGCAGCTTCGGTGCGGGCGAGGCCTTCGTCGCCGGCAACGTGCGCGACTTCGGACACGGGGATCTGCGCGATATTCTCGCCGGCCTGGACGCCGTGGCAACCCTCAAGCTCACCGATCCGGATCGCCTCGGCATCACGGGTAGCAGCTACGGCGGCTTCATGACCATGTGGGCGGTCACACAGACCGATCGCTTCAAGGTCGCGGTAGCAGGAGCCGGCATCAGCAACTGGCAGTCCTACTATGGCGAGAATGGCATCGATGAGTGGATGATTCCATTCTTCGGTGCCTCGGTGTACGACGACCCTGCGGTCTATGCGGCCTCATCGCCCATCAACTTCATCCGCCGGGTGCACACACCGACTTTCAGTTATGTGGGCGGCTCGGATATCGAGTGCCCGCCGGCGCAGACCCTGGAGTTCGGGCACGCGCTGAAAGTGCTGGGACGAGCATCGATGACGGTGATCTATCCGGACGAGGGACATCACATTCACGATCCCGAGCATCTCGCGGATCTGGATGCGCGCACGCTGGCGTGGTTCGATCGCTACTTGAGATGAACAGGCTCTGGTGCCGGCGTCGAGACCGCCGTAAAGCGCCAGGCACCGAACAGTGCCGCGGCGAGCATCGGAATGAAGCCGGCGAAAACCCAGAACGCCGCCGATCGCGCCGCGGCGGCCGAGACCCCTTCGGCAAGTCCGCAGAGGTTGGCAACGATGCCGGCGATCGCCGTGCCCAGGGCATAGCCTATGCGCTGGATCGTGGAGGGCGATGCGGCGGCCAGGTCTTTTTCGTCCCGGTTCGCAGAGCGGACCAGGCGGTGAACCACCGCCGGCCAGAACAGGCCAAAGCCCACGCCCTGCAGCAGTGAGCAAACCACGATGCCCGTGAGGGAGCCCGCGGGTACGGCCCATGCGAATCCCGCCACGCCGGCCGACACGGCCACTGTGCCGGCACGAATCAGCGGTTTATCGGCGGACACGGGTGCCGCCGATACGGCCATCGTTGCCAGGCTCCAGGCAAGCGCTTCTGCGGCCAGCGCGTACCCCGAGAACAGCGGATTGGTGGCAAACAGCACCTTCAGTATGAGCGGCCCGTACGCCCAGAACCCCGTGGTCGCAACTGACAGGGAGAAGATCATCAGCAATCCGGCACCGATGGGCGCACGCATCTCCAGCAGCTGCGCGGGCAACAGCCGCGCGCGAGCACCACGGTCGAGCCGGGCCGCCACGTAGAGCAGCAGTGCGCCGGATATGCAGCCGATCAGCGCCAGCATCGAGCTGCCGGTGACTCCGCTTTGCGCGATGACCACTGTGGCAATCAGCAGGATCAATAGCGGTCGCAGCGGCCAGTCCTCTGTCTGCGCGCGCGAGCCCTGTGGCTGTTCGGCAGGCAGGTAGCGCGCGGCCAGCAGCCACAGGATTCCCGCCTGCAGCGCGAACAACCAGAATGCCATGCGCCAGGCGTGCAGGCTCGCGAATACGCCGCCGATCAGCGGACCCAGCAAGGAGCCCGCGCCCCAGATGAAGGCGTTGATCCCAAACAGGCGACTCCAGAGTGCGGGCGCAAACCACTGCTGGATGGCCAGGTAACACAGCGACAGCAGCAGGCCGCCGCCGATACCCTGGATGAATCGGCCGGCCAGCAGCATGGCCATGTGGCTGGCGATGGCCGCGATGACACAGCCCACGCCGTACATCGATGCCGCAGCCAGCAGCACGCGCTTGAGGGTCAGGCGCTGGCACAGCACCGCCGAGGCGGCGCCGGCGATGATGGCGCCCACCTGGTACAGCGAGATCATCCAGCTCACATAGGCGACGCCGCCGATCTCATCCACGATCGAAGGGGTGATGGTGGCAGTCACCAGCATGTCGGCCGCGTGCAGCCACACGCCCAGGCACAGCAATATAAAGCGCCCGAGCATGTGCGAGGACCACAATGCGCGCCAGGTGCCCGCCGGCGCCGCTGCTGCGCTGTCTTGATTCATATCTTATTGTGCAACAACAGACTCGCCCCGGATCGGGACGTTGCAGCCGGGGAAATATGCCGATATTGTGGCCGTGGCCGGAAACCCGTTGGCCAGCATCGACGCCACCGAGCACCCCGTCTTTGTAATGAAGCAGGGGGTGATCTACGTCGCGGGTCCGGCAAGTCTCTGATAACCGCTCTCGAAGATCCGATTGAGCATCGCGAACGCGCGCGCATCACTAACAATAAATAGGGGTCACCATGTTTCATCAGCTACTGACACCGGTTGGTAACAGCCTGGCGCTGTCGTGCCTGGTCGCCATTTTGCCGGCGTTGACCGTGCTGCTGCTGCTGGGCGTGCTGCGCCGGCCGGCGTGGCAGGCGGCTTTGGCGGGCCTGATCGTCGGCCTCGTGGTAGCCGTGATTCCGTGGCAGATGCCGCTCAGTCTGGCGCTCAATTCGGTGTTCAACGGTTCGGTGTTCGCGCTCTGGCCGGTGATGTGGATCGTGCTCAATGGCCTGTTGCTCTATAACATCGCCGTGCATTCGGGACGCTTCGAGGCCTTCCGCTCCTGGGTGGTGACGCATCTGCCGCATGACCGGCGCGTGATACTGATCGTGATCGGCTTCTGCTTCGGCGCACTGATGGAAGGCATTGCCGGCTTCGGCACACCTGTGGCGATCACCAGCGCGCTGCTGATCCTGCTGGGCTTCCCGGCGCTTGAAGCATTGGTGTTCGTGCTGATCTTCAACACCGCGCCGGTGGCTTTTGGCGCGCTGGGCGCGCCGATCACGGTGCTGGCTGCGGTCACCAATCTGCCGGCCAGCGTGCTTGGGCAGATGGTCGGCCGGCAGCTGCCGTTCATGGCATTCATTCTGCCCTTCTACGTCATGGCGCTCTATGGCGGCTGGCGGTCGGTACGCGCGCTGTGGCCCATCCTGCTGGTATCGGGCGGCAGTTTTGCCGGTATGCAGTTCCTGGCTTCCAACTACATCAACTACACGCTGACCGACGTACTCTCATCCCTGGGCTCGCTGATCATCACGCTGCTGTTTCTGAAGGTCTGGCGCCCGGCCGCGGATCCGGAATTCGCCATCGCCGAGTCGGGTTTGCGCAGCGCCGCCACGGCCGCCGGTGCTGCGCCGGGCAAGCCGGTGCCAGCCTGGCAGGGCTGGCTGCCGTGGCTAATCGTCTCGGCAGTAGTGATCCTGTGGACCACCTACAAGGTCGCCACTTTCGGCCAGCAGGCAGTCAACTGGCCCGGTCTGCACAAGCTGATCGCAATCACGCTCTATAACGACAAGCCTTACGCTGCGGTCTGGACCTTCCAGCCGCTCGGAACTGGCACCGCCATTCTGCTGGCGGCCCTCCTCACCGCCATCATCGTGCGCCTCTCGCCGGCGGGATTCCTGCGCTGTGTGGGTTACACGATCCGCCAGGCGTGGCTTGCGGTCGTGACGGTGATGCTCATCGTGGGCCTCGCCTATCTGATGAATTACTCCGGGCTCGCCTATACCCTCGGCAAGGGCGCGGCCTCGGTCGGGCATCTTTTCATATTGTTCTCGCCCTTCCTCGGCTGGCTGGCGGTATTCCTGTCAGGAAGCGATACCTCGGGCAATGCGCTGTTCGGCAATCTGCAGGTGGTTGCGGCGCGGCAGCTGCAGCTCAATCCGGTGCTGTTCGCGGCCACCAACTCCTCCGGTGGGGTTATGGGCAAGATGATCTCACCGCAGAACATCGCCACCGGAGTCGCGGTCACGTCGCTGAAGGGGCGTGAAGGTGAAGTGGTCGCGCGCACATTTATTCACAGCGTCGTGCTGACCATCCTGCTGGCGCTGCTCGTGGTCGTTCAACAGTACGTAGTGCCGCAGATGATCCCGGCCGTGCCTGCAGCTACCGTCACGCAGTAGGCCGCGACGGCCGCCCCGTAAGCCTCACAGGCGCAGCGTCAGGCTTACGGGGCAATGATCGCTGCCCAGCACATCGGGGTGTATGTCGGCTGATTGAACTGCTTCCCGCAGCACCTTCGAGGTCAGGCAATAGTCGATTCTCCATCCGATGTTGCGGGCGCGGGAATTCGCGAAGTGGCTCCACCACGTGTAGAAACCATTGCCCTGCTTGAACAGTCGGAATGTGTCGATGAAGCCCGCATCGACGAAGTTCTGGAAGCCCTTGCGCTCCTCGTCGGTGAAGCCCTTCTTGCCCCGATTGCTCTTCGGGTTAGCCAGATCCAGCTCGGTGTGCGCCACGTTGAGATCGCCGCAGAAGATCACCGGCTTGGTCTTCTCGAGCAGCTGGCAATAGGCCAGGAAGGCCGGATCCCAATGTTTGAAACGCAATGCCACACGGCTCAGGTCATCCTTGGCATTGGGGGTGTATACGGTCACCAGGTAGAACGACTTGAACTCCGCGGTGATGACCCTGCCCTCGGTGGCACTGTCTCGCAGCAGTTCATCGGCAAAGCTGTAGCGCTGCGCAAACGATTCGGGATAGCCATTGATGACGCTCAGCGGCTTGTGCTTCGAGAAGATCGCCGTGCCCGAGTAGCCTTTCTTGACGGCGGAATTCCAGTATTCGTGATAGCCGGGCAGCTCGATCTCGACCTGCCCGCGCTCGGCCTTGGTTTCCTGCAGGCACAGCACGTCGGGCCGGTGCGCCTCCATGAATGGCAGGAACACGCCCTTCTTGAGGACGGCGCGTATGCCGTTGACGTTCCAGGAATAGATTTTCATGTAGGACAGCATAACCCGTTATTAAGTGTTGTTAACCCTCGTGGCGGAATGGCCGCGCTAAGGGCATGCTAGCGTCTCAAGCCTCAAGCAATGCCTCCGCCTGACAGCCCCCGAACATGCCCTCCGCCACCGATTCCGATCACACCGCCCTCGCATACACCGCACGCACACAGCGCTTCCGCCGAATTGGGCTTATCGCGCTCGTCCTAATCATCGTCGTTGTGGGCGCGCTGATCTGGCGCCATCACGAGGCTTCCAAAGCCGCGGCAGCCGCGGCGCATCGTGCGGCGACAGCCGGCATCTCCATTACCACGGTCACCGCCAATGCCGGCGACATCAACGTGTATCTCAATGCCATCGGCACAGTGACGCCGGTCTACACCGATTCCATCACCAGCCAGGTCAACGGCCAGGTCGTCGCCGTCAACTACCGGGAAGGACAGCTCGTTCGCAAGGGCGATTCGCTGATCGAGATCGATTCGCGTCCCTATCGTGCCACACTGCTCCAGGCCCAGGGCATTCTCGAGCGCGACCAGAACGTCCTCGGACAGGCGCAGATGGACCTGGCGCGCTATCGCGCCGCCGTGGCACGCAACGCCATCTCACAGCAGATGGTGGATGACCAGGAAAAGCTGGTACTGCAGGATCTGGGCACGGTCAAGAACGATGAAGGCACCGTGCAGTACGATCAACTGCAAGTCGAGTACTGCCACATCACCGCGCCATTCACCGGCCAGATTGGCCTGCGTCTGATCGACCCGGGCAACATCGTGCAGGCCGCCGGCACCACCACGCTGGCCGTACTCGCGCAGCTGCAGCCCATCACGGTGATTTTCACTTTGCCCGAGGATAGTCTGTCACCGGTGATCGCGCGGCTGCGCGATCACGCCCAGCTGGCCGTTGACGTGTTCGATCGCAGCGCGCAGAAGAAAATCGCGAGCGGTGAACTGCTGGCGCTCGACAATCAGATCGATACCACCACGGGCACCGTCAAAGTGCGGGCGCAGTTCGACAACAAGGACAATGCGCTGTTTCCGAATCAGTTTGTGACCGCGCGATTACTGGTCAACACCCTCAAGGGCGTGACGCTCTTGCCAGCCTCGACCGTGCAACAGAACGGCCAGTCGTCCTTCATCTACGTCATAGAGAACAACGTGGCGCATGCGCGCACTATAAAGCCCGGCATCACCGATGCAGGCATGACACAGGTGGATGGCGTCAAGCCCGGAGAGGTCGTTGCCGATAGCAGCTTCGACAAGCTGCAGGACAACGCCCGCGTCACTATCGTCAGCAAACCCGCGCCGGCCGCACAACCTGCCGCCTCCACCGGTAGCAGCGGCGGCGGCGGCAGCGGTAGTAACAGCAGCAGTAGCGGCAGGAACAGCGCGCCTTAACGCCGAGGAGGGCCACCACGCCGTGAATCCTTCTCGACAATTCATCCTGCGGCCGGTGGCCACCTCGCTGCTGATGGCGGCCATCTTCCTGATCGGCACGGTGGGCTACACCCAGTTGCCGGTGTCGGCATTGCCGCAGGTCGACTATCCGACGATCCAGGTGGTCACGTTCTACCCCGGTGCGAGCCCCGATGTAACGGCAACCACCGTCACCGCGCCGCTGGAGCGCAACTTTGGCCAGATCCAGGGCCTGAGCCAGATGACCTCGACCAGTTCGGGCGGCGCCTCGCTGATCGTGCTGCAATTCAGTCTCAGCCTGGATATCGATGTCGCCGAACAGGAGGTGCAGGCCGCCATCAATGCCTCGCAGAGCCTATTACCCTCGAATCTGCCGGCGCCGCCGGTCTACAGCAAAACCAACCCCGCAGACGCGCCGGTTCTGACGCTCGCGATCACTTCGACTTCGACGCCATTGTCGAAAGTTGAGGACATCGTCGACACGCGCCTGGCGCCGAAAATCTCGCAGCTGACCGGGGTCGGGCTCGTGACCATCAGTGGCGGCCAGAAGCCGGCGGTGCGCATTCAGGCCAACCCCGCGGCACTGTCCTCCTACGGCATCAATCTGGAGGATCTGCGTACCGCGCTGACACAGGCCAGCGTCAATGCCGCCAAGGGCAACTTCGACGGTCCACGGCAGGATTATCAGATCGACGCGAACGATCAGCTCGTAACCAGCCAGGACTACCGCAACGTCGTGGTGGCCTTCCGCAACGGCGCTCCGGTCATGCTGGCGGACGTGGCCAAAGTGGTCGACGGCGTCGAGAACAGCACGCTGGCCGCCTGGATGAACCTGACGCCCGCGGTGATATTGAACGTGCAGCGCCAATCCGGCGCCAACACGATCAGCGTGGTCAAGAGCATCAAACACCTGCTGCCGCAGCTCGAAGCGAACCTGCCGCGCGGCATCGAGGTCGCCACGCTGACGGACCTTACCACCGGCATCAAGGCGTCGATCTCCGATGTCGAATTCGAGTTGCTGCTCGCCATTGCGCTGGTGGTGCTGGTGATCTTCCTGTTCCTGCGCAGCGTCAGCGCGACCATCATCCCGAGCGTGGCCGTACCGCTGTCGCTGATCGGCACGCTGGCGGTCATGTACAGCTTCGGCTACAGCCTCGATAATCTCTCGCTGATGGCGCTGACCATTGCCACGGGCTTCGTGGTCGATGATGCCATCGTGATGATCGAGAACATTTCGCGCTATATCGAACAGGGCGAGAAACCGCTGGAAGCGGCGTTGAAGGGCGCCGCCCAGATCGGCTTTACCATCCTGTCACTGACCGTGGCGCTGATCGCGGTGCTGATACCGCTGCTGTTCATGGGCGATGTGGTGGGCCGCCTGTTCCGGGAATTTGCCGTCACGCTGGCCGTCACGATCGGCTTTTCGGCCATCGTGTCCCTGACGCTCACGCCGATGATGTGCGCCCGCATCCTTCGGCACAGAGGCAAGGAACAACAGGGCCGCTTGCTCCAGGCCTCCGAGCGCGCCTTTGAACGCGTGATCGGCTTCTACGGCCGCACGCT
>Ga0181516_10000765_pt1 | contig 26926 bp, 28 predicted proteins | sample PEATcosm2014_Bin_25_FD_121104 | JGI IMG/M metagenome (GOLD analysis project Ga0181516, IMG submission 121104) | Peatland microbial communities from MTU Mesocosm Facility, Houghton, MI, USA - PEATcosm2014_Bin01_10_metaG | ecosystem: Environmental > Terrestrial > Soil > Wetlands > Peat | place... | reverse complement strand
TTTTGCCGAATTTATAGCGCGGCCCTTCTTCGACCGAAAAAGTCACAAAGAAATCGTCGCGATCCGGCGTTAATTCCGCCACCGCTGACAAGACGCGGAAATCGACATAGCCTTCGTTCAGATAGAATTTCCGCAGCAATTCCTTGTCGTAGTTCATACGGTCGGGATCGTAATAATCGCTGGACGAAAAGAAGCGCCACCATGCAGTCTCGCGCGTATTAATAGTTTCGCGCAATTCGTCGTCGGCAAAATGCTCGTTGCCGACAAATTTGATGCTGCGGATGCCGGTGCGGTTGCCTTCGGTAATTTCAAAAACCAGATCGACGCGGTTTTGCTCCAATTTGACAATCTTGGGTTCAACCGTCGCGGCAAAGCGCCCGCCCCTGCGATACAGGTCAAGGATACGCTGCACATCGCGTTCGACGCGGGGCAGGGTGTAAACCATGCGCGGTTTCAGCTGGACTTCTTTTTCCAAGTCTTCTTGTGATATGGCGTCGTTGCCTTCGAAGGTCACGCGGTTCAGAATCGGGTTTTCTGCGATCTTGGCAACCAGCGTGTCGCCCTGCATCGAAAGCTTGATATCGGCAAACAGCCCTGTGGCATAAAGCGCCTTGAGGGCCGCATCGAGTTTTTCAGGCGTGGCTTCGTCGCCCTTGTTGAGACTGAGATAGGAGATGACAGTTTCGGGTTCCAGACGCTGAACGCCTTCGACGCTTATATTGGCGATCTTGGGGGCTGACGGTGCCGAAACGGCTGCCACGGAGAAGGCATCTGATACCGCCGGAGGCGTAAAAGCCGAAGCCTGCACCGCGTAAAGGCAGAACAAAATTCCGCTGCAAACAACGCCACGCAGACGACGCGAAAAAAATCCAGCCATTGATGTGAAGTCCCGAATTGAATCGAACAGGACGACAGGCTAAGAGATTAAGGAATACTGTACAAGGATTAAGTTGATGCCTTTGGACCGTCCCCTTGAAATCGCCGCTTTTCTCGACCAGCACGGTTGGGGCGAAGCGCAGGCGCAAGCCCTTGACGGGGATTTCTCGCCGCGTCGTTATGCGCGATTGAGTCGCATGGATGGGCTTACAGCCTTTTTAATGGATGCCGACCCCGATCAAAAAACACCACACTTTGTGGCTGTGGCAAAAATTCTCCGCCAGATGGGTATTCATGCACCGGAAATATATGCTGCCGACGCTGCGCACGGGTTGGTTCTTATGCAGGATCTAGGCAGTCGCAATGTTGGCGCTTTGCTTGATGCCGGAGAGTCTCCCTGCCCCATCTTCATGCGCGCCACCGAGATTTTGGCGCAGGTACATCAAAGATTCGACTCCACCATAACTCGTCATTCCCGCGAAAACGGGAATCCAGCTGCGAGCGATAGCGAGCACATAAAACCAGCGGCATTTCCACTTGAACAGCAACAAGACTTTTGCCGCGCGGACGCGCGGCGCTGGATTCCCGCTTTCGCGGGAATGACGGGACTTGATATGCCTATTTACGACACCGCGCATTTTACGGCTCAGGCCGAGCTTTTTCTCGATTCTTATTTCCCCTTCGCGACGGGGCACGAAGCATCGGACGAAGAACGGGAAGATTTCCACGCCGCCTGGCAAGCCGTTTTGCGTCCGCTTGAGTCTCTGCCGCAAAGCCTGATGTTGCGCGATTTTATGCCTGACAATTTAATGGATTGGCCAAACGGGAAATTGGGCGTGCTGGATTTTCAGGATGCTGGAATTGGGCCTGTCGCTTATGATCTTGCCTCGCTGTGCGAAGAGGTGCGTCGCGGCGGCGGATTTGCCTTATTGCCGGATGTTGTCGCGCATTACCGTGAGAAGGCGCAAAGCCCTCTCTCGCAGGCCGATTTGCTGCGTGCCTGTACGATTTTATCGGCCCAGCGTCATACGCGCATCCTTGGCATCATCGCGCAATTAGCGGTGAAAAAGGGGCGTCGCGATAAACTCGATTTCGTGCCGCGCATACTGCGGCATCTGACGCATATTCTGGACAAATCTTATTTATTGCCTGTGGGAATATGGATGAAGAGAAACAAGGTTATTACTCAGGCGTAGCGTCAATCCAGCCTTTGTCGGTTTGTTGCCAGTAGGAAAGTTGGTGTCCGTCTTTTTTGCCTGCGGCCCAGCGGCGGCGGGCGGCGGCGAGGGCCGTTTCGTCGTTACCATCAAAGATATCGCACACGCGGACATAGTCACCTGCCCTCGCACTGACGGCACCGTCGGTTAGGAACAGATAGTCAGCGCCGTTGGGGCGTTCGTCTTCTGCCGTCAGCCAAACTGGCTGGAGTTCGGCATTGCCGTCTTTGGCATTGCCGTGCGGCAGAAAGCGGTTGGGGTCGTAGGTCCACAACAGTTGCGTCAGGGCTTCGGCGCGTTCGGCCGAGCCTGTCATCACAACCGCTTTGAGCCCGCGTTCCAGCGTTTTCTCCAGCATTTCCGGCAATGCTTGTTCCAGCGTTTTACGCGTCAGATGGTAGAAGCGGATCTCGGTCATTTTGCTTCAAAATGATCCGCGACGAACCGTTCCAGCAAGCGTACGCCGAATCCGGTCGCACCTTTGGCCGCCGTCGAAACGCCTTTTCCTAGCCACGCGGTTCCGGCGATGTCGAGATGCGCCCAGGGGGTGCCTTTTTTGATAAAGCGTTGCAGGAACTGCGCCGCTGTGATGCTGCCGCCGCCGCGTTCGCCGACGTTTTTCATATCGGCGATAGGGCTGTCGATCATTTTGTCATAAACGTCACCCATCGGAAAACGCCATAGTTTTTCTTCAACGATTTTGCCGGTTTGGGTCAGTTTTTCGGATAATGCGTCATCGTTGCTGAATAATCCGGCATATTCACCTGCAAGCGAGATAACAATGGCGCCCGTTAGCGTTGCAAGATCGACGATGCAGCTTGGCTTAAAAGTTTCCTGTGCGTACCAGAGCGCGTCGGCCAAAACCATGCGTCCTTCGGCATCGGTATTGATCACCTCTACCGTCTGACCCGACGCCGTGGTGACGACATCCCCCGGTTTGATCGCCGTGCCTGAAGGCATATTTTCAATGAGCCCTATAACGCCGATGACATTGGCTTTAGCTTTGCGTCCGGCCAGTGCCTTAATCGCGCCGATAACCGCCGCAGCACCCGCCATATCATATTTCATGTCTTCCATACCGGCTCCGGGCTTGAGCGAGATGCCACCTGTATCAAAGGTCACGCCTTTACCAACAAAGCAGACGGGAGATTTATCTTTAGCCTCTGCATCGCCCAGCCATTGCATCGTCACAAGGCGCGGCGGGCAGACGCTGCCTTGCGCCAGACCAAGCAACGCGCCCATGCCGAGCTTCTTCATTTGCTTTTCGTCGAGAATGGAGACTTTGACTCCAAGTTCGGTCAAAGCCAGCGCATGTTGCGCCATCGTTTCCGGATAAAGAATGTTGCCGGGCTCGCTGACCAGGTCGCGGGCGAGGAAAACACCGTCGGCGATTTTATCAAGCGCTGCATAACGGGCTTTGGCCGCAACGGCGTCCTTGCTGGCGATCGTCAGGCTTCTGAGGGCCGGTTTTTGTTCAGGTTTCAGCTTGGTATGATATTTGTCGAAACGATAGGAACGCAAACGCGCGCCCAAGGCCACTTGAGCCGCCGCTTCGGCTTGCGCCAGTTTTAATTCTTTGAAACGATCGACGAGCAGCACAGCCTGTGCGTCTTTGCCACTCAGAGCCGCAACTGATGCGGCACCGACACGAATAAAAAGACTGGCATCTGCGGTCGCCGCATCACCGATGCCCACCAATACTAATCGTGTCAGGCGCGTTCTGGCGGGGGCCAGAATGGTAAGGGTTTGTTCTTTTGCTCCCGTGAAATGGCTCGCCTCGACTGCGCGGGAAAGGGCACCACCTAATTTTTTGTCAAGCTTCTGTCCCTGTTCGCCCAACTTCTTTTTAGCGGCAACAGTCAGGATAAGAGCGTGTTGGCCCGGAATTATATCTGCGGCAAAAGAAATTTTAAGCATGACAGTTTTTCCTTTGTTTATAGGGAATACTTAGACGAAAGCGTCATACGCGCGAAGGTCGACAGACAGACTAAAAAGGCTTGTTTTCTTTCGTTGCAAGACGACTTTTATTCTATTCTTAGTCTCCCCTTGTTAATTTGCTTTTCCAGCTTAGACAGGCTAGAGAATTTGTCCAGTAATAGCTATGTTTAACGACTTATACCGACGGCCCTATCAAGGGACTCCTTATGGGTCACGAGCGGTTGCGGGGAGCGTGATGAAGGAAGACCGGTTTTTCAGCAAATTCAAGCGTACCGCAGAGCGAGTGATGTCGCACAACATGTCCGCTTTCATTGATCCTTTGATATGATGAACCGCATCCTCACGATTTACATTTTACGCCAGTTGGCGACGGCTTTTGCCTTCGCTACGGGGGCCGTGACTTTTGTAGTCTTGTTCACCCAGTCTTTCCGTCTTTTGTCGATGGTGATCGAGAATTCGGCAACAATGATGATTTTCTTTGAGCTTTTGGGGCTTTCGGCACTGACTTTCCTGCCTCTCATCATGCCGCTCGGGCTCGGTACAGCCGTCGTTTTCGTCTATAACAAGCTGGCGACGGACAGCGAACTCGTGGTCATGCGCTCGGCCGGGTTAAGCCCGTGGCACCTGATTGAGCCTGCCTTGATGCTAGCGGTTGGCGTTACCGTTCTGTGCGGCATTCTGACCTTGTGGATTACTCCTGCGGCGAGCCGCAATCTGGTGTCCTTGCAATATAAAATGCGTGATAATTACACGATTTTTCTGTCGCATCCGGGCAGTTTTAACGATTTATCTGAAGGGCTGACTTTCTATGCTAACAAGCGCGGCCCCAACGGTTCGCTGCAAGGCATTTTGATCCATGACGTGCGGCAGCCAGAGATGGCGGTCACGACGATGGCAGCGACCGGACAGGTCGTCGATTCCGGCGGCCAGCCTCACATGATCATTTTCAACGGCCGGCGGCAGGAATTCGACCGCACCACCAACAAATTGTCTGAGTTGGCCTTCGATCAATATGTGCTCGATCTCGACGCCTTGCGCAACACGACAGTCAACCGCCTGCCCGAACCACGCGAGTTGACCGTGGCGGAATTGATAAAACCGTCATCGGAGATGCTGCGCGTGCGCGGTCCGATGTCGCGTTTTCTGGGCGAGTTGCATTCGCGTCTCGCAACGCCGCTTTTGTCTTTCTCTTATGCCCTGATCGGTCTGGCCTCGATTCTGGCGGGCGCATTCAATAGGCGCGGCATGGGCGGCCGCATTCTGCTCGGCGCGCTCGCGATTATCATGACTCAGGCGGCTTTTATGACACTGAACGGCGTTGTGGCACGTAACAGCCATTTGGCTTTTGTGCTTTATGCCGTCGCGTTGCTGCCGGCCCCCCTGGGCATCGCCTTTATGAGTCGTGATTTTCTGCCGTCCCGCCGTCTCCTGCCCCGTCTTGCGCGCGGGGTTGCACCATGATGGAACGTTGGGTGTTGCAACGCTATTTCGGACGGCAATATTTGTTGTGGTTCTTGGTTTTTCTCGGCGCTTTATCCGGCATCGTCTTTTTATTCGAGATCGCCGAGCTGATGCGCCGTGCCAGCGGGCACACGGATGTCGGCTTTGATATGATCCTGAAAATGGGCCTTTATAAATTGCCGGAAACGATCGAGCATATTCTGGCCTTTGTCATTTTGTTTTCGGGTCTGTTTACTTTCTGGCGGCTGACACGCAGTCAGGAACTTGTCATCGCCCGTTCAGTCGGCATTTCGGCGTGGCAGTTCATGCGTCCGGCTTTGCTGGTGACCTTCGGTTTCGCTGTGCTGAATGTCGCGATTATCAATCCCATCGGCGCCGTCATGAATGCGCGCTACAAGGCTTTGGAGGCGCACTATCTCGAACGTATGCCAACGCTGGAATTGACGGGCGCGGGGCTGTGGCTGCGCCAGCACGATAATGAAAAGCGCTATTTGCTTCATGCCGATCATGTCGAAATGGATCCGCTGACTCTGTCGCCTTTGATGGCGTTTATCTATGATGAAAATGGCGCCTATCTGGGCCGCGTTGATGCACCGAAAGCTGTGCTGCAAGACGGCGCATGGGCTGTCCCGGACGCTTGGATCAATATGGATCAGAAACCGGGAGAACATGTCGACAATTGGCGATTGCCAACGACGCTGACGCTCGGCAAAATTCAGGAAAGCATGGCCGCACCCGATACGATATCTTTCTGGCAATTGCCGCGCTTTATTCGCGCCCTGAAAGCCATCGGTTTGCCGCAGACACGGCATCAATTAGCGTTCCAGACCCTCTTGTCGCAACCTTTGCTGCTATGCGCGATGGTTTTTTTCGCAGCCTCTTTCGCTTTGCGCATGAACAGGCGCGGGGGTGTCACAGCCATGATTCTCTCAGGCGTTTTGCTGGGAAGTTTTGTTTATACGCTCAATAACGTTGTCAATGCGCTGGGCGCCAATCAGACTTTGCCGGTTGCCCTAGCGGCTTGGGCGATTCCGGTCGTAGCGCTGGCGCTCAGCAACGCCGCCTTGTTACATATGGAGGAAGGATGAGCTTTCCCGTTGCCGCTGATAATCCGCCCGGCTCGCGGGACATAGACAGCCCGGTTTTGCGTTTTCGTTCGATATGGATTTCCGACATTCATCTGGGCACGCGCGGGTGTCAGGCGGAACGGTTACTGGATTTCTTGCGCCATACGGAATCCGATTATCTCTATCTGGTCGGCGATATCGTTGATGGCTGGCATTTACGCCGCCGTTGGTATTGGCCGCAGGAACATAATGACGTCGTGCAAAAAATCTTGCGTCGCGCGCGGCACGGCACGAAAGTTTTTTACGTCCCGGGCAATCACGACGAAGCGGCGCGGCCTTATTGCGGCCTGCATTTCGGCGGCGTGTATGTCACCAACGACACTGTCCACGAAACCGCCAAAGGTCAGCGCATCCTCATTTTGCACGGAGACCAGTTCGACGCCGTCATCGGCTATGCCAAGTGGCTGGCGTTTCTGGGCGACCAGGCCTATGACGTCGCCCTGTTTCTTAACCGTATCCTTAACGCGCTCCGGAGGAGGTTGGGTTTTCCTTACTGGTCGCTGTCGGCCTATCTGAAACATAAGGTTAAAAACGCGGTCGAGCATATTAGTTCTTTTGAGAACTTTATCGCCGAACGCGCCAAACCACGGCAAGCCGACGCCGTCTTGTGCGGTCATATCCATCATGCCGAAATGCGCCAGATCGGGCCGATCTTGTACCTGAATACGGGTGATTGGGTCGAATCCTGCACGGCAATAACCGAGGATTTTAACGGTAAATTGTCGATCCTGCGCTGGATTGAAGACCGTGACAGACTGCTTTATCCCCTTCTGAATGCAAAAAATTCTTAAAAAAGGACCCGGTAATTAAACGCTCCTTAATAAGTTTGTTGGCAAAATAGCCCTGTGTATGTAATTTTGTGACAGATGTATAATTATTAGGTCTGTCCAACTTTGAAACGGAGATAACAAATTGTTTAGAAACAATATTTTAAAATATGTCTCCGGTTCGGCTTTAGCCGTTCTGACGATGGCGTTTTGGGCGGGATCGACGCACGCTGCTATGGCTTCAGGTGAAACAGCTGCATCAACCTTGGGCGATTTAATATGTAATGCTTCCTTAAACGGCAATAGCATGGCTATCGCATTCCAATTTATCGCCTATGGTGCTGGCGTCGTAGCGGGTCTTCAGGGACTCCATCATTTGCGGCTGCATAGCGAAGATCAGCGCAATAATCCTTTGCGCCACGGTTTGATGTTGTTGTTTGGCTCGATGTGCCTGCTTGCGTTTCCGACTTTCGTCGGCACTATCGTCAATGCTTTATACACCCCGACAGGATCCGGCAGCCTAACCTGCACTGGGGTCTCGTCCGGCGGCGGCGGAGCGGGATTGGAAGCCATGCTGACCGGCTTTGTGACCAACATCAAAATGCCACTGCAAACGGCAGCTTCTGCTGTCGCAATCATAAGCGGCCTATTCATGATGTTGCGTGGATTGTTGAAGGCGTCAAAATACGGTATCGATCCCAAGGCCAATTCGATGCACAGCATTCTGACAAATATCGGTTTTGGCGCGTTACTGTTTACGATCGGCGACAATTTAACTCATATGTTGGGCTCCGTCTTTGGCAGCACCTCGATTGCGTCAACGGCTCTTAATTGGAATCTCCCTAGTGGCGTATCGCCGGAGTTTACAACCGCCGTCAGTTCAGCCTTGATCTTTGTTCAGTTGATCGGCACGATTGCCTTTGTGCGCGGCTGGCTGATTTTGAAGAAGGTCGTCGAAGGCGGCGGCAACGTGACGCTGGCGCAAGGATTGACCCATATTATTGGCGGCGTTCTGGCGATCAATATCGGCCAGTTCTTAACCCTTATGGATTCGACCTTCGGCACCGGACTGTTAAATTAAACTGTCCTCCGGAGAAAATGTCTTTTTCCCCCGAATATCAATTCAGGTTCTTGCGTATATCGCGCGACTATGGCACAACCCCGCCTCGGCGCGGTTTTTCCCGTAGCCCCGCCCATGCTGCCGTAGCTCAGGGGTAGAGCACGTCCTTGGTAAGGACGGGGTCGGAGGTTCAATTCCTCTCGGCAGCACCAGTTTTTTCTTACGATAACCAACGGGGCTTTGCCGCCCCCTCTTGCAAAGGGCAATTCACCCTATGCAAGGTCATTTTGAACGCGGCTCAAGCCGCCGCGCTTGTTGATGTGTGCCGTTTGGCTTGGCGAGGGGAAAAGGCTTTTCTGGAAATAGACGCCCTTAACTAATGAGTTAGCGGCTCTGTTCCGTTTTCCAAAATCTCCAGATAGTTGCCGTAGATAAAAACCTTGTGCCGCTCTTTTCCTGTTGTCTCCCGAACAATGCCTAACTTCCCCAATGTTGTTAAAGCCCGCAATATTGTTGGCAGAGAAACCGCACAGGCTTTCTTGATTTTCGTTGTGTTCGATATCGGGTGGCTTTGCATATAGGCGTGAACGGCAAGTACCGTCGCCGTTGATAGTCCCGAGTCAACGATGGCCGTTCTGTCTTTGTTGAAAAGAGCAACAATCGCTTGCGCGGCTTCGGTTGCTTGCGTGGCGGTTTCGATAACGCCTGTAAGAAAGAACTTAATCCAAGCTTCCCAATCGCCCGTTTCTCTCACGGCCTGTAGATGATCATAATAGGCTTGGCGATTGGTTTTTAGGTAAAGGCTGAGATAGAGGAGCGGCTCTTTGAGAATACCCTCAGAGCAAAGGATAAACGTAATTAGGAGCCGCCCTAAACGACCATTTCCATCAAGGAACGGATGGATTGTTTCAAATTGCACATGAGCAAGAGCCGCCTTTATCAAGGTCGGCAATTTTACGTTTTCGTCATGAAGGAATTTCTCGAAATTATCGAGCAGCGGCATCAACTGATCTGGCGGAGGCGGGACAAATCGAGCATTGCCCGGACGCGAACCGCCGATCCAGTTTTGGCTGGTGCGAAATTCGCCGGGAGACTTATTCCCGCCGCGCGCATTATGCATAAGCTTTGCATGAATCTCTCTCAGCAAACGCAGCGACAGAGGAAGTTCAGTTAATCGCTCCAATCCATAAGTCATAGCAGCGACGTAGCAGGACACTTCTGTAACGTCATCCAGAGGCGCGCCGGGGGCTTCTTCGCTTTCGAAAAGAAGGAGGTCAGAAAGGGATGATTGCGTGCCCTCGATCTGGGAAGAGAGAACGGCCTCTTTGCGAACATACATGTAAAGAAAAAGCGCCGGATTAGGCAAAACCATACTCATGCCATCCAACCGCCCCAACGCCGTATTGGCTTTATCCACGAGGAGATAAAGCTCATCCATTTGTAGCGGAGGGATCGGAGGAAGAATTTTCGGCACATACGCCTCGAAAGATTCTCCCCCAGCAATAGGGCTTTTCACCAGCCGCCCAACACGATCTTGTATGTCCATGATTGCCTCGCTAACGAAAATGGCATTTTTTGTTACTTGCGCCAATATAACTAACGTTTGCGATAGACACAAGAGAATAACTAACGAAAAACGAATAAACGTTAGTTATCGCAGATTGACTAACGTGAGGACTAGTTTGAGCTACAGCTCGGTTCTTCCCTGTTTTTTGGTAAAGCTCCGCTTGCAGGGCTCCATTAGAGCCAAAAGTTACTCGCTCTTTGCCCAGTCCCTTTGAACGTGGATCAAAACACCGTGCAGCATTATTTGTGCCGCTTGGCTTGGTAGGGGAATGGGCTTGTTAAGGTAGGAGCGCATAGTTAATCTAATTTGTACTGCGACGCATATACACCCCTTGCGTGAAGGTTAGAAAACAATGAAAAAGATAGCTTTCTTTCTGTTCTTTCTAGTGGTTTCGGTAAATTCATGGGCCGCGGTCCCTACGACGGAGGCTCAAGCCAGCTTTTCGTGCAAGGACGCCCGCTCACAAACTGAAAAGCTAGTTTGTTCGAGCGAAAAACTTTCCGAAAGCGACAGGGATTTGGCAAAGGAATGGAAGAAAATCAGTGACACCTACACGGGAGGGCAAAGAAAGCCTCTTCTCGACGGTCAACGGAGGTGGCTAAAATTCAGAGAAACGGCTTGTCGAGTTAACGACAAGGATTTAACCGACGATGATCGAATTAATTGTCTAACTATTCTTTACGATGCTCGTGCAGAGCAACTTGAGGCACAATTACTGGCACATCAAGCTAATCCGCTAGCCAACATTGATTATATTCTTGATGAAAAAATCGGCTTTGGTTCGATGGTTGCCGTAAAATTATCTGAGAGTGGAAAGGTTGAAGACGTTAATTATGAGGAGGAGCATTCCCCTCAAACGTGTCGCGAGCTGTACGCTTTGGAAGCGGGAAACCGGACATATTCTAATGATACCATAGGAAATGTTGGAAGCAGTGATGCAGAAACAAAGTGTTCTTTTAAAATGTTAGACGCCATCGGCGGGAAAAAACTATCGAAAGACAAGACCAAACAACTTAATGCACAGCTTGAGAAAGCTATGCAGACAACCTCACTTGATGAAGCAGAATTTCACGACGTAGAACAGAAATCATACGGGGATTTTACTCATAACGGGCGTGATGAAATTTTGGCTCGTGTATATTACCATGACACGGGCACTATGCGTGGATATAGCCTGTTTCTTTCTTACGCGAACGATACAGACAAGCACATAAAGATATTAAGGCTTAATACGGATAAATTGTACCCGGCAGACGTTGAGTTGGACTACGACGACATCAAAAGGTGAAAATGGGGGATGTTGTGGGGGAAACGTCTCCGTATCCCGCAGAAACCCTCACTTTCTAACTTTCTTGGTAAGGACGGGGTCGGAGGTTCAATTCCTCTCGGCAGCACCATATTTCCGTCAGCATATATAAAACTGAGGGGTGACTTTGCCGATTTATCAGTAGATAGTGACCTGAATAAACAAAGCGGGGTTACAATGGCCAAAGGTCAACAAAGATCGACTAAAGAAAAAAAGAAACCCAAGAAAGAAAAGCCAGCCAAACAAGAAGCTGGCTCATCTTTTGGGAAAAAGAAGTAACACGGCGAGTCTGACGTAATGCTTCTCACGCTTAGGCCGCTGCATCGGTTTTCCTTGCAAGCAACGCGCTAGGATCCTGGATAGAGTGCCGCGAGAGCGGGTTCATCGAATGTGTAACTTTTGTTGCAGAATTCGCAAGTCACTATGACGTGACCTTCGATAGTCAATGCTTCAACTTCGGCGCGGGGGAGCGAGCGAAGCATTGCCTCGACGCGCTCTTGAGAGCACCGGCATTGATGCCGCAAGGCCAGGGGTTCATATATACGCACACCTTCTTCGTGGAAGAGGCGGAACAGCAAAGTTTCAGCGGGTAGTTCCGCATCTGTCATCTCGTGCGGTGTGCAGGTTCCCATCACGATCATGGACCGCGTCCAGTCTTCGGCTTCGGGCGTTGCGCTTTCAACATTCAGGCCGCCCTCGCGCGGCATACGTTGCAGAAGAAGACATCCGCCGCGCCAGTGGCCTAGCGCATCATGCGTAACCGCCGCCATGATGCCGGTGGGCAATTGCTCTGATTGGCGGAAATAATGTTGAACCGCTTCTGCCAGCGTCTTTCCTTCAAGCGCGACGATGCCCTGATACCGGTCGTCTTTTCCCACCAAGGCACAGGTAAAAGCCAAGAACCCTGCCCCCAACAATTGAGCATCGGTCGGAGCATCGCCCAGTTTATCCTTATCGAATTGCGCATAGGCGCGAACGCCGCCATCGCTGGTCACATCGGCCACCAGCAAGCGCACAGCACCGTCGCCTTTGGCTTGCAACGTAAAGACGCCGTCATATTTCAAAGACGACGCCAAAGCTGACGCTATAACCATAGCCTCGGCCAACAGATGTGCGACAGCGTCGGGATAGGCGTGTGGGTGCAGAATGATGTCAAGCACATCCCCCATTCGCACTAATCGTCCCCTCAGGTGAGAGGATTCCAGCTGAAAAGACTGAACAATGTTATCACTTTGATCGAACATGAGAGATTATACCCTAGAGGGGTCCGTTGTGAAAAGGCTAATAGGGTGGCCTTCCCATTTTGATATTTTCTATTCCTGCTGTAGTCTCACATAACTACTCGTTCATGGGGTTTTATGGCTATTTTCTTTGTCCTTCTCGTGGTTCTTTTGGCGCTGCCCGTCGCGTGGCCAGATGTGGATTTGCTCGCGTCGGGGCTATTCTATCATGACGGGCAGGGATTTTTTTGGGCAAACAACGCCTGTTTAGTAGCGCTGCACGACCTGGCTTATGTCGGTGCGCGGGTATTGGGCGCGGCTTTTGTGGTTGGGCTTGTCACCGCTTTGGTGCGGCGCAAAAGCATCAGCGGCATAGATGCCAAAGCTTGGTTGTTTCTGCTACTGGCCCTTCTGATCGGCCCCGGACTTGTGGCCAATGCCGGGTTTAAGGATCATTGGGGACGCGCAAGACCGCGCGAAGTGGTGGAATTCGGGGGAAAAGAAACTTTTTCGCCTGCACTCGCGCCGCAGTTTCAGAAGGCGCGGTCAAACGGTTCTTTTGTTTCAGGCGACGGCGCATTCGGATTTTTTCTACCCGCTTTTGCCTACATATCGCCGCGACGTTCCTCACGCCGCGTCTTTTGGGCCAGTATGGCGGCGGGTGTGATCTTCGGCTTTGTCAGATTGGTGATGGGCGCGCATTTCTTTAGCGACGTCGTTTATGCGGCTTTCTTTATGCTGGCTACTGTTGCTGGCGTTCACGCCATAATGTACGGGCGGCAAGAAACGGCGGCGCTGTGGAAATTGTGGTTCAGGCGGTCAACAAGCGCTTAAGCGCACGTATTCTTGCCACTGTTTCCTGATCAGCAATCCCCATCAGGCTTTCGGGATGGTAGCGGCGCTGAAAGGCCAGCAGCGTGTCGCTCATAATAGTCGTGTCATAACCGATAGTCCCAAGCATTTCAGCAATATCTTTTTCAGTGGCAACGGCAAAATCTTGCGGCTCTGGCACAGGCCATAAACCCAAGCCTTCTTGCGCCAATTTTGGCCACGGGAATAATTCACCTGGGTCACGTTTGCGTGTCGGCGCGACATCGCTGTGCGCCAAGATTGCGGTTGTTGCGGACATTTTGTGGCGCACGGTGATCTCACGTGCGAGTTTGACGAGAGTGGTAATTTGCGCCTCGGGAAACGGGCGATAACCGAATTCATGTCCGGGATTGACGAGTTCAATGCCGATTGACGCGCTATTGATATCCGTGATGCCGCGCCAGAAGCTGATGCCTGCATGCCAGGCACGTTTATCTTCATCAACTAGTTGTAGAATGCCGCCGTCTTCATCAACCACATAGTGCGCGCTGACTTGCGCCGCCGGATCGCACAAGCGCGCAATGGCGGATGCCGCATCCTTCATATCGGTGTAATGCAAAACGATATAATCCAACGCGATCTTCGGATCGCGGGCGTTGAAATTGGGCGAGGACATCTTTTTCATCTAATCCCCTTGATCCTACAGGCTTCGTCATAGGCGACATTGATGCGCTTCATTTTTTCGGTCGCGGTAGCCACAAATTCGGGCGGCATGCCTTGTGCCATAAGCTTGTCAGGATGATGCTCGCGGATCAGCGCGTGATAGGCAAATTTAATTTGCTCAGCCGAAGCATTCTCATGAACGCCGAGAATAGCGAAGGCTTCGGGCGTCTGCGAATGCGGCTTGTCCTGTTCGGGCAATTTGACGCCGGATCGCGCGGCGATGCGGGCAAAATCTTCGTCGACAAAACCGAAAAGATAACTGACGCGCTTCAAGAAAGTGATTTCGGCGGGGCTTAGTCCGGCGTAATCGGCGGCGGCGATGATGAACAGGCCGCTGAGAATTTCCTCTAGAACGGCAGGTTTGCTGCGAAAGACCTGTGCCAGCTGGATGGCATAGGGTTCAAACCCTTCGGCAGAAAGCCGCGCGCGATTAAACACGGCGCCGACGGCATCTTCCTGCTCCGGCGTAATGTTGAAGACGCGTTCGAAAGCGTCGATCTCTGCGCGGGTAATACGTCCATCAGACCTCGCCATTTTCGCGCTTAGAACAATGACGCCCATGGTGAAGGTCGTCTGTTCGACATTGGCGTAAAACTTGCCATAGTCGCCCCTCAGCCCTGCCCATACGTCTTGGTTGCCTTCCTGCACGTCATGCATGTGGCCGATGATGATGCCTATCACAGCACCCCAGGGGCCGCCGAGGCACATCCCGAGAATGAAACCTATGATCTTGCCCCAAGATTTTCGCGTTGAAAGAGCCACTTGCCTTGCCGTGCCGCTTTGCGGCATAATGTTTGGATGGATTCTAAACTGAAAAAGCCCAGCCGGAAGACTAACCAGAAGTCTGGCCGGAAGTATGATTCTTCCGTCGCCCTTTTGCAAGGCGCGGGTTTACGCCCGACCAAACAAAGGCTTGCGTTGGCGAAATGGCTGTTTGACGGTTGCGACAAACACGTGACGGTCGAGCAAGTTCACGCGGCCGTCGTCAAAATGCGCATGGCTGTTTCGCTGGCGACAATCTACAATACATTGAATAACTTCACCGAAGCCGGATTGCTGCGGCAGGTCGTGATTGACGGCGGGCAGATTTATTTCGATACGAATACCGGCGACCACCATCATCTTTTCGACGAATCAAGCCGGAATTTAACGGATATTCCGGCTCTATCCATCCGCCTTGCGCATATGCCTAAAATTCCGCTGGGAAAGTCCTTATCCCGCATCGATGTTGTGGTGCGCGTCCATTCCGGGAAATAATTTATGCCCCCTGCGCTATCACGTGGCTGGAGCAGACTGCAACCCATGATGACGGCTAGCAGCTGGCCGTTCTGGTGCTGGCGTTTCGCCTGAGGGAGGGGTCGGTTCAACGCAAATTCCAAGTTCTTGCGCTTCAGTTATGACTTTTTGCGCAAATCCGACAGCGGTACCCAGAGCATTCAAATGGGCAGGCTCCGCGATAACCGACACTCTCAGGTCATCAATCCCCCTGCGAACTCTTTGTATGAGATTCCGAAAATTAGCTGAGAGGTTGCTATATTTGTGTTCCTCTGAACGAGCGACCCGAAGCTTCTCCGCCCATTTGCTGCTGGCTGCGGCTTGGCTTTTTCCGTCAAAAGGGAAACGCAGTTTGTCAGCGTAAGGTCTCGGGTCAAGGCCTGAATCTATGGCGTTCATCAGGGCGGCTTGCTCTGGCGGCAATATTTCAGACAGAATATCCGGTCTTCTATCCCCACAAAGCCACATGTCTTTATTATATTGGTCGGCGGCTCGTTTTAAAGAGTTTGTAAAGTCGGTTTGTATTTCCTGTTCTCTGTTCTTTTTGTGTTGATCCGATGCTGCGATCTGTTTGAGAAGGGCGGCACGTTGAACCTCGGCAGACTCCCCGTCCAAAATGTTCATTCGAACGCGCTTGCTGCCAATTCCAAGCATAGCGACGCCCAGCGCTTCCATTTTTTCGCGTGCCGCTTTTATGATCCCACGGCGTTTGCCGTTTCGAAACCTATCAAAAAACCATGTTTTGGGAACGGCCGCGTATTCATCGAGACAATGGCCAATGGTGTTATTTAATTGTTCACTGGTTTCGGATTCCCACAAGCACCGACGGCATGAATCCACGACACCATATCTGCTCATGTGCCAGCTTGTTTGATATGATGTTCCGTTAGATCGTTTCGTTGACTTATAAAACTGCATTTGTGGAAAGGTTGTTTCAATGGTTTGTTTCAGTTCTTTCCATTGGGAACTGAGGGGCGCGATTTTATCCGCAGCCGCTAGCCTATCCAACTCTTGTAAATCCTGTCTATAGCCGGCCGAAATGTGGCGATTAACTTCCAGTCCCGGATCTTCCGTATTCCGCCTTTCCACTATACGAGAAATATTCGACAGACAGTCAAAAACATGGCGTTCCGCTTCACGAAGATATTGAACGCGTCCCTCTTTTAAGTCAGCCTCACGAAGACCGGCCTCGGCTTGAGTCCGTATACTTTCTAATTGAGGACGCAACTCATCTTGCATTCTCAAAAGAACCGGAGCTTCTATCGCAATCCGCGCCTGCGTCCGAGAATCCCACAAATTCATGCATGCGTCGACTTGCGCTGCCGAAAGATTGGCTCGGGTTGTCGAAAGATACGACCAAATTCCTTTAATGCATTGCTCAATTCCTTTAAAGCATTGCTCAGCCTCGCTGCGCGTCGTGCGGTCAAGCCCGTCATTAATATCATTGGCCCAACGTGTGTCGTCTTTTGAAAGAGTCTGTGCCGTGTTGGTTTTTATTGCGCTTATGACACGGTTGAAAGTTTCTTGAGGCACCGTGGGGGAAGGCGGAGGCGGAGAATGGCTAAAAATATCAGGCCAGACGCTGCCGCCATTACCACTATAGTTGGATGTTGAAGCTGTTCCCGCAGGCCCATACCGATCATAAGCCGCGCGTTTTTCAGGGTCGCTCAAAGTTTGATAGGCTTCAGAAGCTTCTTTAAATTTTTCTTCGGCTTCAGGATTGTTCGGATTGCGATCCGGGTGATATTCTCGCGCCCGTTTGCGATAGGCTGATTTTAATTCTTGGTCACTCGCTTCCCTCGAAGCGCCAAGAGCTTCATAAAAATCTCTTTTTGTTATTACATCTGTATTGGCCATAACAATTCTCTAAAATTTTTGAAAAATCACGAAGACATGTTACCAAATAATCATGAAAGCAAAGTGAATTAAAATTTTATCATTGAATTACAATCCGTTAATAGTTGGTGACGATGGGATGGTTGCACATTGCCCCACTTAAGCGGGGCTGTTATAGAAAACCTCCTCCTTCCCTAACCAAGGTTCCCCCATGTCCCCCTCCGCTTCGCAAGATTTCAAAGTTAAAGATATCGCTCTGGCTGGTTGGGGGCGCAAGGAAATCGCCATTGCCGAAACCGAAATGCCCGGGCTGATGGCCTTGCGCGAAGAATATGGTCAGCAAAAGCCGCTGAAGGGCGCGCGCATTGTGGGTTGTCTGCATATGACGATCCAGACCGCCGTTTTAATCGAAACTTTGGCTGATCTGGGTGCAGAGGTGCGCTGGTCGTCATGCAATATTTTCTCGACCCAAGATCACGCCGCCGCTGCGGTTGCGGCCGCCGGTATTCCTGTTTTTGCTTGGAAAGGCATGACGGAAGAAGAATATACGTGGTGCATCAATCAAACTATCGTTGGCAAAGACGGTTGGCACCCAAACATGCTGCTCGACGACGGTGGCGATCTGACACAAGTCATGCATGAAAAATACCCCAAACTTCTGAAAGATGTTCGCGGCGTGTCCGAGGAAACCACCACCGGCGTGCATCGGTTGTATGCGATGATGGAACAAGGCAAGTTGAGAATCCCCGCTTTCAACGTCAATGACAGCGTGACGAAATCGAAATTCGATAATTTGTATGGCTGCCGTGAAAGTCTTGTTGACGGCATTCGCCGCGCCACCGATGTCATGATGGCGGGCAAGGTTGCCGTCGTCTGCGGTTACGGCGATGTCGGCAAAGGATCAAGCGCCTCACTGCGCAACGCGGGGGCGCGCGTTATGGTTACCGAAGTCGATCCGATCAATGCCTTGCAAGCGGCGATGGAAGGCTATCAGGTCGTGACGATGGACGAGGCCGCGTCAAAGGGCGACATCTTTGTTACCGCGACAGGCAATGTCGATGTGATCACGCTGGATCATATGCGACAGATGAAAGACCGCGCCATTGTTTGCAATATTGGCCATTTCGATTCTGAGATTCAGATCGACAGCTTACGCAACTATAAATGGGAAGAGGTCAAGCCGCAGGTTGATGAAGTTGTGTTCCCCGATGGCAAACGTTTGATCGTTCTCGCCAAAGGCCGCCTTGTGAATCTCGGCTGCGCTACTGGACATCCCAGCTTTGTTATGAGCGCGTCTTTCACCAACCAAACATTGGCGCAGATCGAATTATGGACGAACCACGGGAAATATAAAAACGAAGTCTATATTTTGCCCAAAACGCTTGATGAAAAAGTCGCGCGGTTGCATCTGAAGAAACTTGGCGTGCCGTTGACCAAGCTATCGGCCAAGCAAGCCGAATATCTAGGCGTATCGCAAGAAGGGCCTTTTAAGCCGGAGCGGTATAGATATTAAGAAATAAACAGTCGCGGACTTTTTCGACATCGTTGTTCCGTTGCGGGAACAGATATGTACCCGTTATTATGGTTAACGCGCGGCTGTGATAGCTATTTCTTTATCGCGCAAGATGTCTTATTCAAGATACACCTTTTTTTGCAGGCGATTCTATGGCGCCCTTGTCTTTGAACTATGCTCCTTTTGCGGCTGTCGCGGCGGTTGTTCTGGCCGCCGTGCTGGTGCTGGGCTTTGATTCCGGCGCACAAACAACGACGCTTATCATCCTTATTCTGGCCTTTGTTACGGTCGGACTGGCATTATTGACGTTTGTCCTGAATAACCACTTGCGCCAACGCGACTCTCAGGCACGGCACATGCGCCAGATAGCCGAACGGATGCAAGCGATGCTAGCGGCTGCCCCCGAAGCATACTGCGTTTTCACAACACAAGGGCTGCTTCGCGAGGCTGCGCGGGTTGCTTCTGTACTCGGCGTCCCCAAAATTTCGCACTTCGAGGATTTGGTCGCCGCGATTAAAGAGCCGGAAGATTTTGTGACAGCCTTCCGAAAAATGCAGATGACCGGCGAAGGTTTTTCGCTACAGATCGTCGCATTCAAAGATAACAAAACAATTCAATTGAGCGGCGCGCGTATGCGTATCGGCCGCGAGGCGCTTTTGCTTGATATTCTGTGGTTCAGCGACAATCCCGCAGCAGCCAAGGCCGTCGAGCACAAGGATGCCGAGCTGACGGAAATCGCCGCCAAGCTGGGGATCGCACGTGCGGTTTATAATGCACTACCGCTTCCTCTTTGGCTGCGCGATGCCGAGCTGAATCTGACGCGCAGCAACCGCGCTTATGCCGCCGCGCTTGATGTATCTTTGGAAGAAATTGTTAGCGGTCAACATGAATTGACATCGGCGACGGCGCGCGGCGGCAGCGGACGCGCTCTGGCGGTCAAGGCGCTCGAAACCAATGTGCCGCAAACCGAACGCCGCCACGTTATCATTGCTGGCAAGCGGCAACTCCTGGAAATCACCGAGACGCCTTATCAAACTGCAGATGGCATCAAGGGTGTGTTCGGCTTTGCCCTCAACGTGACGGCCGAGGAAGATAAAGACACCGAAATCCAGCGCCACGCTGCTTCGCAGCGCGAAGTGCTCGAGCATTTGGGAAGCTCTATTTCAATCTTTGGCCCCGATATGCGGTTGGAATTTTACAATCGCGCCTATTTGCGCCTGTGGCATCATGATGAAGCGTTTTTAGATAGCAAACCAACGTTCGGTGAAATCCTCGAAGATCTGCGCGAACTCCACAGGGCACCGGAACAAGCTGATTTTCCGCGCTATAAGCGCGAACGCCTTTCTTTATTCACTTCGCTTTTGGAATCGCGCGAAGATCTCATGTATTTGCCCGACGGCACGACCTTACGCATTCTCGTCTCGCCGCATCCGATGGGTGGGCCCGTTTTCGTGGATGAAGATGTGACGGACAAATTGGCGCTGGAGTCTTCCTATAATACGCTGATCGCCGTGCAGCGGGAAACGCTGGATAATCTGGCCGAAGGCATTATCGTGTTCGGCTCTGACGGCAAAGTCGGCCTATTCAATCCCGCCGTTGAAAAAATATGGCAATTGCCAGAGGGTTACCTCGCCTCTGGCCCGCACATCGCCGACATTCTGGAAAAGACCAAGGCATTGCATAGCATTGAGGGCGATTGGGGCGCGTACAAGAAAGAATCCATCTCCTACACGCTTGACCGTACGCCGCGCAAAGGACGCAGGGTGCTGACCAACGGCATCGTATTGGAATTCGTCACAGTCCCCTTGCCCGACGGCGCGGTATTGAATAGCTATTTGGATGTCACGGATTCGATCAAGGCCGAACGCGCGCTGCGCGCCAGCAATATGGCGCTAGCGGCAGCGGACAGGTTGAAATCTGAATTCGTCGCCAATGTGTCTTATCAATTGCGCACGCCGCTTAACACGATCATGGGATTCTCTGAAATCCTCACCAATCAGTATTTCGGCTCGCTCAACGACCGCCAGATGGAATATACCCATACCATTTTGGATGCGAGCAAGAAGTTGTTGCTGCTGATCAACGATGTGCTCGATCTGGCGACGATCGAGGCCGGACGCATGGCTCTCGATCAGGAAAATGCCTCGGTCGCAGGGGTTTTGAATGCTGCCAAGCAGATGACGGCGGAATGGGCGCGTCAGCAATCTTTGGAAATCGTTATCGACTGTCCGTCGGATATCGGCTCGTTCGAGGTCGACGTGCATCGCATGAAGCAGGCACTGTTCAATCTTATCAGCAATGCCGTCAAATATACGCCTGCCGGAGGCCGCATTACTTTGGAGGCGCGGCATTCCGGCGAGTGGATCGCGCTGACAGTGGCCGATACCGGTATCGGTATACCAGAAGCCGATCTGGAACGCGTGTTCGGCAAGTTCGAGCGCACCAACACGCAGGCGCGCCAATCGGGTGCGGGACTTGGATTAAGCCTCGTCAAGAGCTTCGTCGAACTCCACGGTGGCCGCGTCGAGATCGTCAGTACGCCGCATCAAGGCACGCGCGTGACCTGCTTCATCCCCATCCACGCCACCATCGCCGAAGAACATGGGACAAGGTAATATTTTTCTGCCCGATCTTGCCGCGACCGAGGATTTGGCGAAAACAATCGCGCCGCAGCTGCGCCAAGGCGATGTGATTGCCCTGACGGGTGATCTGGGCACAGGAAAAACAGCCTTTGCCCGCGCTTTGCTGCGCATACTGGGAGTCGAGGACGATGTTCCGAGCCCCACCTTTACGCTGGTGCAGACTTATGAAACCTCCAAATTCTTGGTTTCCCATTTCGATCTTTACCGTCTGAAATCCGCCGACGAGCTTGATGAGTTAGGCTGGGATGATGCTTTAACCGACGGCGTCACCTTGGTCGAATGGCCGCAGCGGGCGCGAGGAAGGGTACCCGCGACCCGACTGGTTCTGAATTTTACGCTCGCCCCCGATGGCACAAGAAACTGTGTTATAGAAGCAAGTGAAAGTTGGGCTGGGCGGCTATGAACTGGCCAAAGCCAGCGCTTCTTTTACATCTATCGTTCCGTTGTAAAGGGCGCGGCCTAGAATAAGCCCTTCTATGCCGGAAGCGCCGTAGTTTTTCACCTCGACCAGATCCTGCAACGATTGCACAACGCCCGCCGCAATAACGGGGATTGTTAGCGCAAAAGCTAAATCGAGCGTTTTTTCCAAATCGACCTCGCTTAAAGCGCCATCGAGATTGATGTCAGCATAAATGATTTTGGCAACCCCGGCATCTTCCACCCGCAACGCGAGGTCGAGCGCCTTGAGCGATGACGATTTTTGCCATCCTGTGCGCGCGACATAGCCGTCGATTGAATCTATTTTGACGGTAATTTTTCCCGGAAAGAGCTTTGCTGCCTCGCGCACCAGCGCAGGGTCTGACTGCGCGGCGGAAGTCAAAACGATGCTTTGCACCCCTTTGTCCACCCATTTTTCAATGGCGCGCATGTCGTGAATGCCGCCGGAAAGCTGCACCGGAATTTTTACTTTTTGAATAATCGCTTCAATACATGTGTCATTAATGTGGCTTTCCGTAAAAGCGCCGTCCAGATTTACCACATGGAGCCATTCAAAACCATCTGCTTCGAATGCGACGGCGCGTTCGACCGGGTGGGGATAGACAATGTCCGCTTGCTGTGAATCGCGGCTGCTGCGCGTCAACCGCGCCACTGCGCCGTCTTTAATATGAAGAGAGGGATATAAAGTAAGCATAAAAAGTCTGGGGCTCGTGATTGAAGGTTCAGAGACATCTAACATAAATAATGTCGGTAAAAAAGCGCCCCTTGTTTCCGGTAAAAAGATACCTATCTTTTCCTTGAACGCAAAAACCCCAACCCCTGATCGCCCATGACCGACCCTTCACCACTTCTCTGGCACGGCACAACCATTATTGCGGTGCGCAAAGGTAATAAAGTTGTCATTGCCGGTGACGGCCAAGTTTCGATGGGTGCAACCATCGTCAAGGGCAATGCGCGCAAGGTGCGGCGCTTGAAATCGGGCGCTTCCGGAGATGTTATCGGGGGATTTGCCGGAGCGACCGCCGATGCTTTCGCGCTTTTCGAACGCCTGGAGGCCAAACTGGAAAAACACCCCGGACAACTTATGCGCGCTTGTGTTGAGATGGCTAAAGATTGGCGCACTGACCGTTATTTGCGGCGTCTGGAGGCGATGATGGCCGTGGCGGATAAGACCACCAGCCTTATTTTATCCGGCACCGGCGATGTGCTGGAACCCGAAGACAGTCTGATCGGCATCGGCTCAGGCGGCCCTTATGCTTTGGCGGCCGCGCGCGCTTTGATTGACATTGAGAGCATGGACGCCGAAGCGATTGCGCGCAAAGCGCTGGGCATCGCGGCCGGGATCTGTGTTTATACCAATACCAACGTAACACTGGAAAGCATCGAGATTTAAATGGCAACATTTTCACCCCGCGAAATTACTGCAGAGCTTGACCGTTTTATCGTCGGTCAGGAAGATGCCAAACGCGCTGTGGCTGTGGCCTTGCGCAACCGCTGGCGGCGGCAACAACTGTCCGACGATTTGCGCGAAGAAGTTGTGCCGAAAAATATTCTTATGATTGGCCCGACCGGCGTCGGCAAAACCGAGATTGCCCGTCGTCTGGCCAAATTGGCGCAAGCGCCATTTTTTAAGGTCGAAGCGACAAAGTTTACCGAAGTCGGCTATGTCGGGCGCGATGTCGAGCAGATTATCCGTGACCTTCTGGAAGTAGCGATCAAGATGGTACGCGAGCGCATGAGCAAGGACGTGAACCCGCGCGCCGCAGAGGCCGCAGAAGAACGCGTGCTTGATGCGCTGGTGGGCGAAAGCGCCACACCAGAGACACGCACAAAATTTCGTCATATGCTGAAAGACGGCGAGTTGCAGGACAAGGAAATAGAAATTCAGGTTCAGGACAACGGCCAAAGCGGCTTGCCGATGTTCGACGTGCCGGGTATGCCCGGGGCGCAGATGGGCATGATCAATATCGGCGACATGATCGGCAAAATGGGCAATGCCCCGCACACTAAAACGCGCAAATTGCCGGTGTCGGAAGCGTTGAAAGTGTTGCACGCCGAAGAATCCGACAAATTGCTGGATATGGACAAAGTCATCGAGACCGCCATAGATGAAGTCGAACAAAATGGTATCGTGTTCCTTGACGAGATCGACAAAATCGCGGCGCGTTCGGATGGTTTTCGTGGTGGGGGTGATGTCAGCCGCGAAGGTGTGCAGCGCGATTTGTTGCCGCTGATCGAAGGCACGACGGTGTCGACCAAATACGGCACGGTGCGCACCGATCATATTTTGTTTATCGCTTCAGGCGCGTTCCATCTGGCCAAGCCGTCCGACCTATTGCCGGAATTGCAGGGGCGTTTGCCGATCCGCGTCGAGTTGAAGCCCCTGACCCGCGAGGATTTCAAACGCATTCTGGTTGAACCTGAAGCCAGCCTGATCAAACAATACAAAGCCCTGCTGGCGACGGAAAAGGTTACGCTTGATTTCACCGACGATGCGATTGACGAACTCGCGCGTCTTGCGGCTGACATTAATAGCAGCATCGAAGATATCGGTGCGAGACGGCTGCATACGCTTTTGGAAAAACTGCTTGAGGAAATCAGCTTCGATGCCAGTGACAAGCCCGGCACAGAAGTTAAAATTGACGGTATTTACGTTAAAGAACGGCTGAGCGATTTTGCTAAAAATACCGATCTATCTAAATTTATCTTGTAATAACAGTATGTTGAGTAGATTGTAACAAGTAAACAACAGGTAAAGATTAGTTTCGATCAGTTAACAGTTTGCTGGAAATTAATAGTTTCAAGGTATAATATGGTAGATAGAAGTTAAGGCATATTTCACGAACGAGGTAAGTCATGGCAAGCAAGGCGATTATCAATGTAGGCGGCGGGATCACAGCTGATCCCATGATTGCAGGGGAAGCTTGGCTTGCCCAGAAGCGACTAAGTGGCACTGAATTGATGGAAGCTACTATTCCTGACTTTGGTTGCGAACCTCCTTTGGTAACAACAGTGATTGTAAGCACGCAAACTGCAAAGGCGGCACGTCACGACCTTCATCGCGCTGTGCATTTTCCCACCGAAATTCCGGCTTAAGTAGAGTTTCTACTTTGCCTAAAAACGCGCCTCGGCGCGTTTTTTTTGCCTACTGCGAACTCTCGATGAAAGTAAACAAGCATAATTTTTTGCTAATAACGCATATTTTATCTCAATTATTAGCCAAAGCTTAACCAATATATGGTTGAATGAAATCATAGATTTTAGGTATTTTTTATGAGGAGGGTGTCATGGACTATGGTTACACAAACCCCGCCGTTCTTGACGAAAGAGCAATCGAGAGATCACTTGCTCAAGATGGCTTTCTGAACCGTCAGGGAATAAAATGTGTGTCCATAGAAAACAAGGGCACACGTCCTCTCGCCACACTTCTTAGAGGCCCCAGACGGCACGGGCTTGCACGCACTCGGTGTAATGGCGCAAATAATAATCTGAGGGCAACACCCGGCTAACCTCTCGTCTCCACAACCACCCACTTCGCACCGGGCATTTGCGTGTCGCGGGCGAAGGTCCATGTGTCGGTGACTTCCTCATATTTTCCTTCTTCACCGCCGAGGATCGCACCGGTTTTGTCGCGCAGGATGTTTTCTTGGTCGCTGACGAATTTAACCGTGACAAAGGCCTGCGTGCCCTCGCTGCGGGCGGACAAGACATCCGCTTCCTTGATGCGACCAATGCGGCTTTGGGCAATCTGTCCTGCCGCTACGCGAGCATCGACGGCGCGTTGAAAGTGCCCCAAAAGATCGGGCGACAGGAATTCGGCGATGCTGGTCAGGTTTCCGGCGGCATAGGCGCTGACGATGGTCGAGAATATATCGCGCGATTCCTGCAAAAACGCCTTTTCATCAAAATCGGCATAGACGGCCTTGACCTGCGCCAAGCCTCCGGCCAGCGAATTGGGGGGCAGGATGGCGGGTTGCATACGGGACACCACATTTTGCCGTGGCATGACAAAACCCGTGTCTGCGGTTTGCGGCTTCGGGGGGGGCGGTGGGGTAAAGGGGCTGGGGCGCTGCACTTCATTATCGCTGCGCGTACCCAAAACGGCCCATAACCGTCCCAAAAGCAGGGCGGCGATAACGGCATAGACACAAATATCGAGATCAATCTGCATATCAGGAATATGGGGTCAGAGGTTGGAGATGTAACATGGCATTATACCCCGGTTCACGTTGCGGAGAAGAGGAATCAGTGGCAGAAAGAGGGCTTCGGGATTAAGGCAAGAAATAATCTTTCTGGTCAGATCCCAATTTCAGAACCCGAACCCCAGCGCACCAATGACAGACGAAACACCCCGCCCCCCCGCTTCGCAACCCGTCAATATCCAGATCGGGATGGGCGCGCAGTATATTAAGGATTTTTCATTCGAAAGCCCCCATGCACCGCAGATTTTCAATGATCTGGCGACGCAGCCACAGATGGCGCTCGATGTGAATGTGTTGTCGCGCGGCTTCGGCAACGGCATGTTTGAAGCGGTTCTCAAGATCAAGCTGGAATCGAAACTAGCCGACAAAACCGCGTTTATTGCGGAATTGGCCTATGCCGGGCTGTTCACCTTGCCGGAATTGCCGGAAGAGCAGATCAAGCTGTTCCTTTTGGTTGAAGCACCGCGCCTTTTGTTCCCCTTTGCCCGCGCGATCATTGCTAATGCCGTGCGTGAAGGCGGTTTTCCCAATGTTGCCTTGCAGCCCATCGACTTCATGTCGCTTTATGCCGCGCAGCGCAACAGCGTTGGCGTCATGACAACGGAGGGAGCGGCATGATAAAAGGGCTGGTTCTTGGGGGTTTATTGCTGGTGGCGTTGACACCGTCCGCGCGCGCGGAAATGCCTGATTATGTGCTCGATCACGAATATAAGAATTGCGTGGGCGGAGATGAAGACCCCAGCCGCGCTGCCTACTGCGCCTGCGTGCGCGACGGCATGAAACACTGGGACGACAGCGCCTATGAAGAATTGGCAATGCAGATGGCAGCGGCATCCACCAACCCCAACGCGCCCCCTCCGGCCAAGATAGAAGAGCTTGCCAAACAGTGCATTAGTCAGGTTATGCACTGAACTTCACTTTTTAAGAATCGCCCTTTCGCCGTTCATT
>Ga0181516_10000764_pt1 | contig 26970 bp, 25 predicted proteins | sample PEATcosm2014_Bin_25_FD_121104 | JGI IMG/M metagenome (GOLD analysis project Ga0181516, IMG submission 121104) | Peatland microbial communities from MTU Mesocosm Facility, Houghton, MI, USA - PEATcosm2014_Bin01_10_metaG | ecosystem: Environmental > Terrestrial > Soil > Wetlands > Peat | place... | reverse complement strand
GCGCACCAGATCCTCCGGCCCCGCCACCTGCGGGCCGAGCGCCAACTCGTGACGCAATTGCGCCGGGTCGGCCGCGACGCGGTAGTAGCCGGCGATCATCGCCAGCGCGACGAGGCCGGAATCTGCGGGCGAGGCGAGGGAAGACGGCGCGTCGATCGGCTCTGGCCGCGCAGCGGCCGGCTCGGCCGTTTGCGGGCCGTCGATCGTCGCCTCCGGCGTCGGCTGCGGCGGTGGTTCGTTCAGCCTTTGTGCGACGCGCATGGCGGGGCCAGAATTGAAGGAGAACAGATCATCGAGCCTCGACCCGCTGCGCGGAGTGCGCGACGGAGGACCTATGGATCAAGTTGCCGACAAAGGGTTGCCAAGTCCTTTCCGACGCTTGGGTAGGCGACCCGTTAGGACCGATTTATTCCAACGATTTTAAGCGATCGCGCCAATCTGTTCTCAACAAAAGCGCTGTAATTTGCCCCGCGGCTGTCGCAATTCCCGACCGCTGGGCGGCGTGCGCCGCCGCCGCCGGGAGGCGGAGCGGAGGGGCGGCCGCGCGCTCAGAGTCCCTCAAATATTGGAAACGGTGCTGCGATGACGATCAAGCTGACTCTTGACGCCCAGACGCTCTCGGAAGGACAGACGATCTCCGGCTCCTCCTTCGTCGCCTCCGTCAGCGACAGCGCAGGGCGCTCGATCAGCGAATACGCCGTCAGCGTCAGCGGCGCCGACGTCGGCTATTTCGCCCTCGCCGGCGTGAAGCTCACGGGCGGCGGATGGTACACCCTGACCGCCGCTCAGTTTGCGCAGCTGCAGTATGTCGCCAGCGCGACCGCCGGCAGCGAGACGATCAGCGTCATGGCCTACGACGGCAGCGCTTGGTCGGCGGCCTATTCGACCACCGCGACGACGACCGTTCCGCTGTCGGCGTCGGCGGCCAGCCAAACCGTCAGCGAAGGCGCGACGCTCGCCGCGTCGTCGCTGATCGCTTCGACCAGCGTCCCCGCCGGCAAGTCGGTCAGCGAATACGCGCTGATGGACAAGGGGAGCGACGGGTACCTCGTCTACAACGGCGCGGAGTTGACCGCCGGGACCTGGTACGATTTCACCGCGGCGCAGCTCGCCAAGGTCACTTGGGTCGCCGCTTCGAGCGCCGGCGCGGATCAGGTGTCGATCGAAGTTTCGGACGGCGGGGCGTTCTCCGCCGCATCGACGGCGACGCTGACGGTGGACCCGCCCCCGACCGTGACCGCGGCCAGCCAAAGCGTCTCCGAGGGCAAGACGCTCTCGGCTTCGTCGCTGATCGCCTCCACCAGCGACCCCGCCGGCAAGTCGATCGCCGAATATGCGCTGATGGACAGCGGGACGGACGGAACGCTCTACGACAACGGCGTCGCGCTGAAGGCTGGGACTTGGTACGATTTCACGGCGGCCCAACTCGCCCAGGTGACCTGGGTCGCGGGTTCGGGCGCCGGGACCGACAAGGTGTCGGTCGAGGTCTCGGATGGCGGCGCGTTTTCGGCCGCTTCGGTGGCGACGCTGTCGGTCCAAGCTCCGAGCGCCGTTTCGCTGATCGAGCAGCTCGGCGTTTCGGCCTCGACCGCCCAGAGCCTGACGGCCGGCAATGCGATCACCTACAACGGGATGCTGACCATCCTGCAAACCGCGGCGACCGGCGGCATGACCGCGGCTAAGTTCAGCGCGTTGCAGGCGCTTGCCGCGATGCTCAACCAGCCGGGCGGCCTGGCGACGTCGGCCTACGTCCAGCAGATCGCCGACGACGTCATCGGCGGCGACTCGGCCAACGCCTATTGGAACGGCGGCTCGTCGGCCGCGACGGCGCTCGGCAACTTGAGCGCGACGTCGACCCAGACCCAAGTCAACGAACTGATCGGCAAGTGGTTCCTCGGAACCGACTTGCCGAGCCTCAGCGTTTCGGCGATCGGGGAATCGAACCTCAGTCCGACCTATCAGAATTCAACCCTGGCGCTGTTCGGCGCGAGCGGATCGCCGAGCTATCTCGACGTCAATCAGGGCGAGCTCGGCGACTGCTATTTCGTGTCGGCGCTCGGCGAGACGGCGCTGCAAGATCCGAGCCTGATCAAGAACATGATCCAGAGCGACGGCAACGGCGCCTATTCGGTCGAGTTCTATGTCAACGGCCAGCCCGACTACGTCACCGTCAACGCCGAGCTGCCGGTGATGGGCGGCAACCTGAAGTGGGCTGACGGGTCGGGACTGGAGTTCGCCAACGGGACGTCGGACGACTGGGTGGCGCTGATCGAGAAGGCGTTCGTCCAGCTGAACGAGCAGACCGCCGCCGCAAGCTATGGCGGTCACACCGCCGGCGACGCCTACGAGGACATCAACGGCGGCACGGCGATCTCGCTCTCCGAGATCACCGACCAGACCTTCAACACCTACAACCTCAGCTCGAATGAATCGTCGACGACGCTCGCTTCGCTGATGTCGACGTTGTCGGGCGACTTCAAGGCCGGCGACGAGATCATCCTGTCGACGCCGAACCAGAACAACGGCAATCTCGTCGGCGACCACATGTATATGATCACCGGCGTCAATTCGGCGGCCGGCACGATCTCGATCCAGAACCCCTGGAACACCGCCTATTCCGGGTCGCTGCAGATGAGCTTCACCGATACGATCGCCCAGCTCGCCGCGGACAACGTGTCGATCTATGCGACCACGGGGACGAAAGTCGCCTGACGCGTCGCTTAAGCCGTCTTGTCTTTGTAGCGGCAGAGATCGGCGATGACGCAGCGCGCGCACAACGGCGCGCGCGCTTTACAGACGTAGCGGCCGTGCAGGATCAGCCAGTGGTGGGCGTGGCGCATGAACCGCGCCGGTATGACCTTCAGCAGTCCGTCCTCGACCGCGCGCGGCGTCTTGCCCTGGGCGAGCGGAACGCGGTTGGCGACACGGAAAACGTGGGTGTCGACCGCTAGCGTCGGCGCGCCGAAGGCGACGTTGAGCACCACGTTGGCGGTCTTGCGGCCGACGCCCGGCAACGCCTCGAGCGCGTCGCGGTCGGCCGGCGTCTCGCCGCCGTGATCGCGGATCAGCGCCTGCGACAACGCGATGACGTTCTTGGCCTTGGTGCGATAGAGGCCGATCGTCTTGATCCGCTCGGCGAGCCCCGCTTCGCCGAGCGCCGCCATCTTGGCCGGCGTGTCGGCGACGGCGAACAAGGTGCGGGTCGCTCTGTTGACGCCGGCGTCGGTCGCTTGCGCCGACAGCACGACGGCGACCAGCAGCGTGAACGTGTTGACGTATTCGAGCTCGCTCTTCGGCTCCGGGTTGGCGGCGGCAAGCCGGGCGAAGATCTCTTCGGCGCGCGTCAGCTCCCCGGCCTTCGCCGCGCCCGGCAGGCGGCCGCGACGGACGGGGGATGCGGCCAGATTGCCTCGCGCCATGTGCGCCTTATAGTCGGCGTCGACCGGGTCGCCAAGCCGCCGCTTCGCCGGGGAGATCGCTGTGGATCCGAGCCCTGACGCCGCCGCCGCCGCAATCTTCGCTGCGCGGCTTTTTCCGCGCCGCTCGTTCACTCCGGCGGCGGCGCGCCGGCTGCTCGGGGCGACGTTCGTCGCCAGCGCGCTGTTCAGTCTGCCGTTCTATCTCGCCGGCGCCTGGCCGATCGTCGGCTTTCTCGGCCTCGACGTCGCGCTGCTGGGACTCGCCTTCCGCGCCAGCTTCCGCGCCGCCCGCGGCTATGAGGACTACCGCCTCACCTATCTGGAACTCGAATTCGCGCGGGTGAGCGCGCGCGGCGCGCGATGCGAATGGCGCTTCAATCCGGCCTGGGTGACGCTCGAGCGCGGCGAGACCGGAGCGATGGCGGAACGGCTGGCGCTGCGCAGCCGCGGCCGCCGGCACGAGATCGCGTCCTTCCTCGGTCCCGATGAAAAGGCGGCCTTCGCCAGCGATCTGACTCGCGCGTTGGTCGAAGCGCGGCGGGGGCCGCGCCAATCCGATGAAGTCAGAACGCCGCCTGCCGTCTGATCAGCTCGTCGACGCGTTTGTTCTGTTCCGGCGTCAGGCCCGCGGTCGCGGCGTCGAGGTCGGGATCGTCGACGCCGGCCGCCCTGGCGAAGCGGTTCCAGGTCGCCGCCTCGACCAGGTCCTTGGGCACGCCGCGACCGCTGACATAGAGATGCGCGAGGCGGTTTTCGGCGATCGGGTTGTTGCGCGCCGCGGCCCGCAGCAACAATTTCGCCGCGCCGGCTTCGTCCTTGGCGACGCCGACGCCGTTGAACAGCATGATCGCGTACTCGACCTGGCCGGCGACGACGCCGGCGTCGGCGGCGCGCTTCAGCCAGCGCGCGCTTTCGCCGATGTCGAGCGGCACGCCTTTGCCCTCGCGCAGCAGCACCCCGTATGAATAGGCGCCGTCGGCGTAGCCCGCTTCGGCGGCGCGGCGAAAATCGGCTGCGGCCGTCTTGAAGTCCGGAAAGCCGTTGGCGGTCTTGTCTCCGATCGCCATGACCCCGAGGTTGTAGAGCGCGCCCGCCTGGTTTTTCGCCGCAGCGATTTCGAATTGAGCCTTGGCCCCGGCGCGGTCCGCAGGGACGCCGTCCGCGCCGTTGAGCAGCAGCATGCCGAGCGCGAAAGCCGCCTCGCGGTCGCCGAGCGCGCTGGCGATGCGATACCAGCGCGCCGCCTCCGCCTCGTTGCGCGGCACGGCGTAGCCGTCGTGATAGATCTCGCCGATCAGGGTCATCGCCGCCGCGTCCTTGGGATTGTCGGCGACGCGTCTCAACGCCTCGCGCAACGCGGTCAGAAAATAGCCGCGCTGATAGTCGCCGAAGGCGACGTCCGGCGGCGGTCCGCCCGCCGTCGGCGGACCGGCCGGCGGCGCGAACGGCGGCGTGAACGTCTGCGCCGCGGCGGGCGCCGCCAGCGCGACGCCGATCGCCAGCCACAGCGGCGCCGCGATCCTCAAGCGCCGGCCTCCGTGCGCGCCGCCGCCGCCTCGCGCGCGGCCTCTTCCGCCGTCGCGATCGCCTGTTCGACCGACGGCGCCGACCACAGGGCGCCGCCGAGCGCGACAAAGTCGGCGCCGGCCGCCGCCAGCGCAGCGACGTCGTCGAGCCGCGCCGCATAGGCGACGCACGGGGTGACGAAAATTCCCGCCCACCAGTCGACCCGCTCCACGGTTTCGTCGAGCGGCGGCGTCCAGCCGTCGCGCCGCGGCTCGCCGAACATCACGTAATCGGCGCCGGCTTCGCCGGCGGTCATCGCGTCGTCGCGCGTGCGCAAAGCCCCGGCGCCGACGATGTGTTGCGGATGCAGGCTCGCCAAAGCGTCGGAAAGCGAGTTGCCGACGCCGGCCACGTGCACGCCGTCGGCGCCGACGCGCGCCGCCAGACGCGGCTCGCCCTCGATCAGGATCGCCGTCTCGTAAGGTGCCGCCGCTTCGACCATGCGCTCGGCGATGCGTTTGACGTCGCCCTGCGCCTCGGGCGCGACGCGCACCAACGCGCTGGCGACGTCGCCCGCCGCCAGCGCGGCGGCGAACCGCGGCGCAAACGCGGCGAGGTCGCCGAGGCCGAGCGGCGGCGTGACGAGATAGAGGCGGCAGGAGAGGGCGTCGGCCATGAAGCGCGGCTTTGACTTCGGCGAAAGGCGTTACGCGCCGAGCAATGCCGCCAAAAATGCGGCGACGCAAGACCCTGCGCCGCCCGGTCGGGCGCGGCGCCTCAGCGGGCGAAAGCGGCGCGCAGGCGTTCGAACTGCTCAGCGACCGCACGGCGCGGCGCCGGCCTGGCGGCTTCGGCGTCGGCGAGCGCGCGGTCGAGATGGGCGACGCGCGCTTGCAGCCGCAGCGATTTGTCGCTGAACGCGCGCAACGTCTCGGGCAATTGCTCGAACATCTCGGTCGGGCAGGCGACGTTCTGATCGGCGAGCCGCACGCGATGCTTCTCCGACTGCGCCTGAGCCGGGGTCAGTTCGCCTTCGTTGACGGCGCGCTGCAACAGCAGCCAGGAGGCGACCTGCATCAGACGGGTCGTCAGGCGCATGCTTTCGGTCGCATAGGCGAGCGCCGCCGCGCGCGGCAGTCTGCGCGATTCCTCGCGGCCCGGTCCGTCGAGGTAGGCGGCGGTGTCCTCGACCAGGCTCATGCCTTCGCGGAACAGCGTCTTGAACGCCGCCGAGGCGGCGAGCTTGGGATAGAACCAGACCGTGTTGGCAGCGGTCTCGTCGAGCGCCGCGCTCTGCGCCGATCCGTCGCTACGCCCCATGACTCCGTCTCCTAAGCGTTCCTGACAAGCGGTCAGCGTGCCGATTTCGCACGCCTGCGCGCCACGACTCGGCGCGCCGCAAGATTAACGCCGCGGACTGTCCGTCGGCCGTTTACCTTCTGCTAAGGTTAACGAAAGCTTAAGCCGAACGGTGGGGAAAACGCAAAAAAACAGCCGCCCGAAGGCGGCTGGGGAGGTCGGTAGGATGGGAGGCGTCGAACAGGACCCAAGGAATGGATCGACTTCATTCATAAATGATAATCGTTAACAACCCGTTAGTGTCCTGGCGGCGACGCGTCGTCCCGCGGCGGGACGGCTGGGGCTCAAGACTTGAAGAAGGCGGCCGCGGCGTTGCGCGTCGCTTCGCGCTCGGCGATGGCGCGCTCGAGCCGCTCGATCTCGAGCTTGAGCAGCGCGATGCGCTCGGCGAGTTCCGGCGCCGAAAGGTCGTCGATCGGCTGGCCGATCGCATGGACAGGCGGCTTGGCGGGCGGGGCGCCGAAAACCTCGTCGTCGAACCCGGCCATCGACCGCTCCACCATGCTCCGACCGCGGCCCCTGTGCGCGGCGCGCGCATCTTAAGGCGATTTCCGTCGCCGCCCAATCGACGCGGCTGAACAGGCGAGCCTTGGGTTCGCCTCCGCCGGGAAAGGCGCGCGGCGCGGCGATTGCGGGCCGCCGCTCAGTCTGGGCTGGCGGCGGCGCTTCGCTTCGACGGCGATCGACGCCTATGCGTCGACCCCCGCGGTCCTTGCCTTCCTGCGCAAGGCGGGTGAGGGGTGGGGCCGGGCAGCTCCGCCAGCGGCGCGACAAAACGATTCGCTGGCCTCGGATTATCAAGCGGTTAGGCGCCAAAAAACGCGCGGCGCGCAAGCGCGGCGGCAGGCGGAAGCAGACCCCCTCGGGGGACTTCAACAATGGGCGTGACGAACGCGTCGCATAAAACACAGAATATTTATGTCGTTATAATTCAACGCGGCGTGACCGCGACCCAAGCGGCCGGGAAGAACTCCGGCAGTCATCAGACGCGGGCTCGCAATCGGCGCCGTCCGCCGCGCGCGGCTGACGCGCGTCACGGCGCCGGTGGAGAATTGCGCCGATCGCCGCCGCCGCCGTAGCCCCGCGAAAGCCCGTCGCGGTAGAAAACCGAGTCTGGCGGATTTTACCCAATCGTCGTTCGTCGTTTGCGTTCTCTTTCGCGGTCGGCCCAGCCATTCGGCGGTGAGTGTCCACGTGAGCGCTGTTCTCGGTCTTCTCTCCGCCCTGTCCCGCCTTGTCCGTCGGCAAGCCCCCGTCTTTATCGGCGCAAGCGTCCTGATCGTATTGACGTCGGCCGTCAGTGTCGGGATGGCCATCTACCTCCGCAACCTGGCGATTGACGAAAATTCACGCACGGCGACGCATGTCTCACGCATGGTCGCCGCGGAGCTTGATCATTCCCTTCAATCGGTCTCCGCCTCGGTTTCCAAGGTTCAAGAGCGCCTGCAAAACGCGAAGACGGCCGCTGAACTCGACTCCATCGCCCACGGCGAGACGCTCCAAAGCGCCTTGCAGGATCAAGTCGCGCAGCAGCCGCTGATCGCCCGCATCGCCGTGGTCGGAGCCGACGGCGAAGTCCTGAACGACTCTGCGGGTCGGCCGAACGACAGCGTCACGGACGGCTCCAGTCCGTCGCAGACCTTCACCGACAATTTGCGCGGCGGCGTTCCGACCGACGTCTCCATATCGAACGCGGTCAAGGGTAACGCCGGGGCGCCGGGAATCGCGCTTTCCCGACGCATTTCGTCTGGCGCGGGCGACGATCTCGGCGTCGTCGCCGCCACTCTGGCGCCGTCGGCGATCGACGACCTGATCGCCCCGTTTGTCGTCGGCGCGCACGGATCCATCGCGCTGATCCGCGCCGATGGCGCCATCGTCGATCGCGTTCCCGCGGCGGACTTGACGTTCGGCAGGGATATCGCCGCCGAGGGGCTCGACGTTCAATATATTTCGCAACGCCGCGAGGGCGTCGCGCAGGGCGTGAGCGCGATTGACGGAGACCATCGGCTGTTCGCGGTCGCCAATCTGCCCCATTTCCCGCTCGCGGTCGTCGCCGCCGTCGCGACCAGCGATTGGTATGGCGAATGGCTGCGCCAGCTGGAATGGATCGCGCTCAGGACGGTCGCGGTGGCGACGCTCATCGCCATCGGCAGCGTCAAGTTGGCCGTCAGCGTCGATCAACTGTCAGAGGCGAGGAAGAGCGCCGCCGTGCAGGCGGAGATGGCGATCCACTACAAGCGGTTCAACAGCGCGATGGACAACATCGTGCAGGGCGTCGCTCTGTTCGACGCCGATATGAGGTTGATCACTTGCAATCGACGTTATGCGGAAATCTACGGTCTTCCCGCCGAAATCACCCGGCCGGGCGCCGCGAGCGCCGAAGGGATCTTCCCCCGTCGCCGCCTCGCGCAGTTCGGCGACGTGTCGGGCGAACGCCACACGGAAGCCGACGGCAGCGTCGCCACGATCAACGAATTGCCGGACGGACGTCTGATCTTGCAGCGGAAGAAGAAGCTCGCCGAAGGCGGCTGGGTTTCGACGCACGAGGACATCACCGCTCGCCGCCGCGCCGAGGAAAAGGTCAGGGAAATGGCGACGACCGACATCCTGACCGGTCTGTCGAACCGCTTCGAGTTCCGACAGCGGTTGGATCAGTGTCTGGCCGAGGTCAACCGCCAACTCGGCAAGTTCGCCATCTTCTACCTCGACCTCGATCGCTTCAAAGCCGTCAACGACAGCCTCGGCCACCCGCTCGGCGACAAGTTGCTGAAGGCGGTGAGCGATCGCATCGTCTCCGTCGTGCGGGTGGAGGACACGGTTGCGCGACTCGGCGGCGACGAGTTCGCCATCATTCAGCGCGTCGCCAATACGCTCAACGACCCGGCGCGGCTCGCCGACCGCTTGATCGCCGCGGTCGGCCAACCCCATCGGATCGGCGACGCCGCCATCACCATCGGCGTCAGCATCGGCATCTCCGTGGCGCCCAAAGACGGCGTCGTCGCCGACGAGCTGATTCGCGCCGCAGACGTGGCGCTCTACCACGCGAAAGCGGAACGGCGCGGCGCTTACACCTTCTTCGAAAAGGCGATGGACGAGCAGGTTCAGGGCCGCCGCCAGATGGAAGACGACCTGCGGACCGCGCTCGCCGACGGCCAATTCCGTCTCGATTTCCAGCCCGTCGTGTCGGCGACCGACAGGACGGTCAGATCCTTCGAGGCCTTGCTGCGCTGGCGCCATCCCGTCCGCGGCAATATCGAACCCGGCGCGTTCATTCCGCTGGCGGAGGAGGTCGGACTGATCGTGCCGATCGGCGAATGGGTGATCCGGGAGGCGTGCAAGCAAGCCGCCAAGTGGCCGCGGCACGTCAAAGTGGCGGTGAACGTCTCCGCTGCGCAGTTCAAGTCGGGCGCCCTCGTTCCGACGATCCTCGACGCCATCGCGTCGTCGCGAATCGCCAGTTCGCGACTGATCGTCGAAGTCACCGAGAGCGTCATGATCGGCGATACGGGCCAGGCGATCGCCATCCTCCACCTGATCCGCGATCAGAAGATCATGATCGCCATGGACGACTTCGGCACCGGCTACGCCAGCCTCGGCTATCTGCGTCGCTTCCCGTTCGACGAGATCAAGATCGACCGCTCGTTCGTCAGCGAACTCGGCAAGCGCGACGACAGCGTCGTGATCGTGCGCGCGATCATCAGCCTGGCCAAGGCGCTCGGCATCGCGACGGTGGCCGAAGGCGTCGAGAGCGAAGACCAGTTCGCCTGCCTGAAGGCGGAGGGATGCGACGAAATCCAGGGCTATCTGATCAGCCGCCCGATGCCGGCGGACGACGTGTTGACGTTCCTGGGTCGGGAGGGCGGGGCGGCGGAAGGCGAGGGCGAAGGGGCGCCGAGGCCGGCGGGCGTGTGATCGCGAGGGGGTGGATTTTGGCGGGGCGATCAGGTGGACTGAAGAACCCGAGCGGCGCGCAAGCGGGTCCGCGGAGATGAGCTGAAGCGGGTTTGCCGGTTGGACGCCGATAGAGTATTATTAACAATATAATAACGTACATTGCGCGATTCGGATTTTCGTCGTCCTCAAGAGCTTTGCGCTACGCGCTCGCAGGCTGCGGGGAAAGGGCGGTCCGGGTGGCGAGAAAAACCGGCGGGACCGCGATTGCATAGATGACGACGACCGCAAGCCAGATGGCTCCGGGCCACTGCCTGTGGACGACAGAGTAGAACGTTGAGAAGGCCAGCGGAGCGACGATGGAGGCCAAACTGACGGCCGACGTCAGCACGCCCTGGAGCTGGCCTTGGCGCGCCGGATCGACCTGCCGGGCGGCTAGGGCCTGGAACGCTGGTGTGCCGACGCCGGCGAGCGCGAAGATCGGCATGACGACGAACACGATCCAGCCTTGGTTGGCGAAGGCCATGGCGACAAGAGCGAAGCAGGCGCAGGCAATCCCGACGACAACGGCGCTGCGTTCGCCGAGCAGTTTGGTCGCCGGGCCGGGCAGGAGCGCCTGCGCCAGCGTTTGGCAGACGCCGAACGCGCCCAGCGAAAGGCCGATCCAGAGGCCGTTCCATTGAAACGCGTCGAAGCCCCACAACGCCCAGCACGCGCCGTAGGCCTCTCCGGCGGCGCTCAAGATGAAATACACGAGGACGATCGGCAGAAGCCCGTTCATCGAGAAGACCCAACGCAGCGGCCGAAGCGGGTTGAGCGCCGCCAGATCGATCTTCTGGCGGCCTGGCGAGCGAGACTCCGGCAGGATGAACAAAGCCAGCAGGAGATTGCAGGCGTTCAGCGCGGCGGCGGCGATAAAGGGGAGCCGCAGGCCGTAGTCGCCGAGCCATCCGCCGAGAACTGGCCCGATGATGAAGCCGACGCCGAACGTGGCGTTGAACAGGCCGAAGCGGCGGGCGCGCTGGTCCTCGGGCGAAATGTCGGTGATGTAGGCCGTCGCCACGGAGACGTTGGCGCTGGTCAGGCCGGCAATGGCGCGGCCGATGAACAGCATCCAAAGCTGCGGCGCGAACGCCATGACGACGTAATTGATCGCTGCGCCCGCCAAGGAAACGAGCAGCACAGGACGCCTGCCGAGGCTGTCGCTCAAAGCGCCGAGCACAGGGGCGAACATGAACTGCATGGCCGCGTACAGCGCAGTCATGATTCCGATGTCGGGCGCGATATTCTGGCTGTGCGTCACATCCTCCAGAAGTCTTGGAAGGATAGGAAATATGAGGCCGATGCCGACGGCGTCGAGGCCGACTGCGGCAAAGATGACGATGAGGGGCTTGGTCACTATGCGGTCCTGCTGGCCTCCTCAAATCTGGGCGAAGCCGCCATCCACCTGGATGTCGGCGCCGTTGATGTAGGACGACGCATCTGAGGCCAGGAAAGCCACAACGTTGGCGAGTTCCGCCGGATCGCCGACACGGCCGAGCGGAATTGCTTCTGAAAGCCAGTCGAGCTTGGCCTCGCGCGCGTCTTCATCGGGGAGGGCGCTTGTCATGCCCTGTGTGATGAAACTGCCCGGCGTCAGCACGTTCACGCGGATGCGGCGCGGCTTCAGATCCACAATCCAGGAGCGCGCCAGCGCTCGGATCGCCGCCTTGGTCGCGTTGTAGACGCTCTTGCCCGGCACGCCCTTGAAGGCGCCGACGGAGGACGTGAGGATGACGGATCCTCCATCCCGCAAGATCGGCAGGGCCTTTTGAACCGTGAAGATCACCCCTTTGAGATTGACGCCGAGGAGACGGTCAACCGACTCCTCGGAAATGTGTCCGAGCGGCTGAGTCTCCAGGACGCCGGCGTTGGCCAAGAGAATGTCGAGATGGCCTGCCTTCTCTCGCACGGCGCGGCAGAGTTGATCGAGGTCCGTCAGGTTTGAAACGTCGCCGCGCGCCGCAATCGCGTTTGGCCCGATCTCAGCAATCGCGTGGTCCAATGTGGTTTGATGGCGAGCGAACAGGAACACCTGCACGCCCTCAATCGCGAGCCGCTTCGCCGCCGCCAAGCCGATGCCGGCGCCACCGCCCGTGACGATGGCGACTTTGCCGTTGAGATCATGATACATCGGCGGTCTCCAAAGAGGTTTGTTCATGGCGGGGCCCCAAGGGGAGCGACGAGCTTGCTCGTAACGCGCCCTTCGGCGCTGACTTCCTGTGCCTCGTGAGTCGGCGCTGCTGGCTTCAGCCCATTTGCATGCGGGAAGCGCGCCCTTCAGCCGATCACCAGCGCCAGCCGGCCTCGAACGCGCCCGTGCTCGCTGACGCGGTGCGCTTCCGCGATCCGGTCGAGCGGGTAGGTTCGCTCGACGGGTAGCCAGAAGCGCCCGGCGGCGATGAGCGCGCCGATTTCAGCCAGCGCGTGAAAGGCGTGGCCTTGATAGCCGCTGCTGAAGCGCACCTTGTGCTGTTTCGCGCCGTCGAAGTCAGCGAGCGTCACGACGTTGTGCGCGCCGCCGGCGAGATCGATCAACTCGGGCAGCACGCCGCTGCCGGCGACGTCGAGCGCGACGTCGACGCCGTCCGGCGCGAGGGCGCGGACGCGTTCGGCCATGCCTTCGCCGTATGTCACGGGCTCTGCGCCGAGCAGCCGAAGGTAGTCGGCGTTGGCGGCGCTGGCGGCGCCGATCACGCGCGCGCCGCGGGCGAGGGCGAGCTGAACGGCCGTGCTGCCGATCCCGCCTGCGGCGCCGTTGACGAACAGGCTCATTCCAGCGCCGACGCCGAGTTGGTCGAGGCTGCGCGTCGCCGTTTCGAGCGCCACGGGGAGGGCGGCGGCGTCGACGAAACCGAGCGACGGCGGGATCGGCGCCCGATAGGTCAGAAGCGCCAGCTCGGCCGCTCCGGCGCCGTCGTCGGAGACGCCGAACACCCGGTCGCCGGCAGCGACACCCGTGACGCCCTCGCCGACCTCGTCGACGACGCCCGCCACGTCCCGGCCCGTCGTCTGCGGCAGGCCTGCGCCGAAGTCCAACAGGCCCGCGCGCAGCTTGCAATCGGTCGCATTGACGCCGGCTGCGCGCACGACGATCCGGATCTGTCCGGGACCGGGATGCGGGTCGGGCAGATCGACGACGCGCAGAACCTCCGGGCCCCCATATTCGCCGAACTGAACTGCCTTCATGAGCTTCTCCTTCGGCCCCGGTCCCTCGCGCATGGCGCCAGAAGATCATACGGAGTCCTAATATGTACTTAGTACAGTCACTAGCTACACGCCCAGAGGGCGCCTGTCAATGCAAAAACGTACTCAGTACAAAAACCGTGCTATCGATGGCGGCATGTCAACGCCGTCCGACCGCCGGTCCCGTAAGCGTCTCGCCACGCGACGCGCCATTTCGTTAGTCGCCGACCGCCTCTTCCTGGAGTGGGGCTTCGATCATGTGACGGTGGACGAGATCGCGGCGGCCGCCGACGTCGGGCGGATGACGGTGTTCAATCACTTCGCCCGCAAGGAAGACATGTTCTTCGATCGCGACGAAGAGGGTCGCGAGACCTTGCGCGAAGCCTTGCGACAGCGCGATCCTTGCGTCTCACCGATTGAGACCTTGCGTCGGCTCGCGCATCGGCTGGTCGCGGAACAGAAGCCCTACGTCGAATTCTCCGCCAGGAGCCAGCGCTTCATAGTGACGATTGAGGGCAGCGAAACCCTCAAGGCTCGGGCGAGGGCGATCCGCGACGAGCTCGCGCAGGTGCTGGCGGTGGCGCTGGCCGAAAGCGCAGGGCGAGATCCTGCCGATCCCGACGCCCGTCTGGCGGCCGGCCTGCTCCTCGCGACCTGGACCGTGGCCTTTATCCAGGCTCACCGGACCTTTCGACAGAGTCGAGATCCAGAGGAAGCGAACGCCGTCTTTCTGGCGATCGTCGACAAAGGAACCAACGGCCTGAAAGCCGCAATGGCAGGCACGCCTTACGCCTGAGCGATCACCTTCTGCCTGCTTTCGTTGAGCGCCGAGAGCGCAGCTACCGCGCCCCCGCCGTCCCGGCTATAAACCCGCCGCCCAACACCCGCGCCCGCGGGTCGCACGATTCGTAGAACACGCACGCCTGGCCCGGCGAGACGCCGCTCTCCGGCTCGTCGAATTCGACCGCGCCGCCTGGCAGCAGCCGCGCCGGGGTCGGCGGGCGGGTCGAGCGGACGCGCGCCGCGATCGCCAGGCCGTCTTCGGGAATGTCGGCGAGCTCGCCGTCGCCGATCCAGTTGACGTCGCGCAGGCGGATGCGGTGGGTCTCGAGCGCCTGGCGCGGGCCGACGACGACGCGGGCGTGCCGAGCGTCGAGCGCCACGACGAAGAGCGGCTCGGCGGCGGCGATCCCGAGGCCGCGGCGCTGGCCGATGGTGTAATGCAGCACGCCGGCGTGGCGGCCGAGCACCCGCCCGTCGACATGGACGATGTCGCCCGCTTCCGCGGCGCCCGGCAGCAGCCGTTCGATCATGTCGCTGTAATGGCCGGCGGGGACGAAGCAGATGTCCTGGCTGTCGGCCTTGTCGGCGACCGTCAGGCCGAATTCGCCGGCCAGCGCCCGCACTTGCGGCTTCGGCATCGCGCCGAGCGGGAAGCGCAGCATCGCCAGCTGCTCGCGGGTGGTGGCGAAGAGGAAATAGCTCTGGTCGCGGTCGGCGTCGGCGGCGCGATAGAGCGCGCGGCCGCCGCGGCCGTCGTCTTGCGACACGACATAATGGCCGGTCGCCAGGATGTCGGCGCCGAGGTCCTTGGCCGCCTCGAACAGGTCGGCGAATTTCATCTGCTGGTTGCAGGCGACGCAGGGCACCGGCGTCTCGCCCGAAACATAGGCGCGGGCGAAGGGCTCGATGACCTTCTGACGGAACTGCGTCTCGTAATCGAGCACGTAATGGGGAACGCCGAGCCGGGCGGCGACGTCGCGCGCGTCGTGGATGTCCTGGCCGGCGCAGCAGGCGCCCTTGCGATGGGTCGCCGCGCCGTGGTCGTAAAGCTGCATCGTCACGCCGACGACGTCGTAGCCGTCGCGCGCCAGCAGCGCCGCGGCGACGCTCGAGTCGACGCCGCCCGACATCGCGACGACGACGCGCGTCGCCCCGGGGGCCTTCGTCAGGCCGAGGCTGTTGAGCGGACGCGTCGACGCGTCCCGGGAAAGCGGCGGGGCCAACATCTCGAGGGTTCGAAGTCCGTGCGGAACTGAGAGCTATATAGCATCAGAGGCGCGGCGCGGCCCGCAAAAAGTCGCCGCCGTCCGCCGCCGTCGCTCGACAGGCCGAAAAGCTCCACAAATTGAAACACTTTGTAAAGAACTTCCTCTGCATGGGCTTAGGCAAATCTTAAGTGACGCGCTTTAGATTTCAGTGCGTGAGGACTTGCGTTCGAGTGTGAGAGTGAAATGAGCGAAGCGCTTCGACCGAGGGTGAAATACGTCATCGGTCCGGACGGAAGCCCGCTGACGATCGCCGATCTTCCGCCGACGTCGACCAAGCGCTGGGTGATCCGGCGCAAGGCCGAAGTGGTCGCGGCTGTGCGTGGCGGCCTGATCTCGCTCGAAGAAGCGTGCTCGCGCTACACCCTGACCGTCGACGAGTTCCTGTCCTGGCAGGCCTCGATCGATCAGCACGGCCTCGCCGGCCTGCGCACCACCCGCATCCAGCAATATCGCCACTGAGCGATCAGGCGGGCCCTGTAGACGCGCTCGCCGCCGCCTCCGTCCACGCGCGCCTGATGGTCGCCCAGCCTGAGCATCGGCTGACGCCGACGTTCGCGTTGGGTCGCTCTATTTGAGATCGTGCAGAGCGCGTTCGACGGCCATGCGGATGAAGCGCTGATACGGCATGCCGGCGCGTTCGGCCTTTTGCCGCACGGCGTCAAGCAACGGCCCCGGCAAGCGCAAGCTCACGGTCTTGTCTTTGCGCCTAAGCTCGAACCGCATCGGCTTCATATCCGAAAAGTCGTACTCGCTGAGGTCAGCGGCGGCGACAAAGCGCTCGGCTTCCGCATCGGTCTTGAATTCAGGGAATGTCTTTTTGCTCATAGGCGTCGATCTCCTTTCTGTGCATGAAGCGGGCGCCGATCGGTCTCACGAGAACGTCGCTCTTGCGGCGTCTCACGCTGAAGACCGCAAACAGATGTCGCCCCGCCTGGGTGCGGCCGACCGCGCGGAATCGCTGTTCGGCCTCGGAGTGCTCCGCGTCAGGCGCGACTCGGAGTTCGCCCAGGAACACGCTTTCGATTTCGGCGATCGACACGCCATGCGCTTGGCATTTCGCAGTGTTGCCGGCGTCCCAATCGAAGCCGTCGAATTTCATCCTGTCCCCTCGGCGCGTTTGATACTACATTTGCATATACATTTGCAACACAAATGTCCGACGGATTGTAGCTGGACCGCTACGGCGGGCGTCAGCGCGCGTCATCCAGAATCCGACGCGAAGAACGGGCCTGCGTGAGCGACCGGCAGTCTCCGGCGTTCGGGACAAAGCCGCGTTGCGCGCCTGCGCCAGCGCGGCTATCTGTGGGCGCGCGCCGCGCCGCCGCCCGATTCGTCTGGAAAGGCTCGATGATCCGCCCAACCGTGCATGTCGTCGGCGCGGGCGTTTCCGGACTGAGCGCCGCGGTCAATCTGGCGGCGAGCGCCGAAGCCGAAATCGTCGTCCATGAGAGCGCAGCGCTCGCCGGCGGGCGCCGCCGGCCGCTGTTCGACGAAGCGACGCAGACCGCCTTCGACAGCGGCGCCGACTTCGTTCTGTCGAGTTGGGCGAGCGCGCTGGCGCTGATCGAGGCGGTCGGCGCGCGCCCGCAATGGCGCGACGCGGCGCCCGACGGAATCGCCTTCGCCGATCTGGCGACCGGCGAACGCTGGCGGCTGCGGCTCGGCCGCGGGCGTCTTCTTTGGCGGCTCCTCGACCCGCGGCGGCGGCCGCCCGGCGTCGCGCTCAGCGACCTTTGGCCGGCGGCGCGGCTCGCCCGCGCTCCGGTCGCCGCCCGGTTCGCCGACTACGCGCCGCGCTTTGGCGCGGCGGCCGAACGCGTCTGGCGCCCGTTCGCGCTCGCCGCGCTCAACGCCGACCTCGATCGCGCCTCGGCGCGGCTCGCCGGCGCGGCGCTCTCCGCCTCGCGCTGGGGCGGCGCGACGCTGCTTTCGCCCTCGCGCGGCCTGGCGCGCGGCCTGGTCGAGCCGGCGCTCAAGACCCTGGCGCGGCGCAGCGCGGCGACCCGCTTCGAGCGCAAGCTGATCGGGCTCGCCTTCGCCGACGGGCGCGTCGCAGCGCTCGATTTCATTCATGACCGCGTCGATCTCGCTCCGGGCGACGCAGTCATTCTGGCGACGCCGGCGCAGGACGCGGCGGCGCTGACGCCGGGCCTCGCCGCGCCGCAGGAGTTCGCCGCCGCGGTCCATGTCCATTTCGCCGCGCCCGCGGCGCCGGGCGCGCCGCCGATCCTGGGCGTCGCCAATGGGACGATCCATTGGCTGCTCAGCGCCGGCGACAGCATGACGGCGGTCGTCCGCGACGCCGGCGCCTTGATCGACCGGCCGCGCGACCAGCTCGCCGCCGCCGCTTGGCGCGACGTCGCGGCGCTGACGGGCCAGCGCGACGCGGCGCCGGCCTGGCGGGTGGTCAGGCGCAAACGCGCCGCTTTCGCCGCGACGCCGGAGCAGGATGCGCTGCGGCCGGGCTGCGACACGCGCTGGCCCAACCTGTTCCTCGCCGGCGCCTACGTGCAAACCGGCCTGCCCGATTGCCTCGAAGGCTCGGCGCGCTCCGGCGCGATGGCCGCCGAGCGCGTCCGCGCTTGGCTGGCGCAAAGGTGACCGGAGGAACGATGCGTCGGCAGCCCGGTTCGGCCGTTCAGTAGTAGATCGCCCCCGGCGCGCCGCCGCCGGCGGCGACGGCGTCGCCGTTGATCGGCGCCGCGCGCGGCGAAGCGAGGAAGGCGACGAGACCGCCGATCTCCTCGGCCGTGACGAGGCGGCCGATGAGATTGGCCGACGCCATGCGCTTCTCGACCTCTTCCGGAGCGACGCCGAGCGCCGCGGCGCGGCGCGCGACGACGCCCGGCGTCTTCTCGGTGCGGATCGTTCCTGGATGGACGCAAACGACCGAAATCCGCTTCGGCGCGAGTTCGTCGGCGAGATTCTTGGTCAGCGCCGCGACCGAGACGTTGCGGATCGAGCCGATCGCGCTGCCGGTCGAACGCGCGGCGAGGCCGCTGACGTTGACGATGCGGCCGCCGCCGCGCCCAGCCATGATCGGGGCGACCTCGCGCGCCGTGCGCACATAGCCCATCACCTTGACGTTGACTTCGGCCCACAGGGCGTCGGCGGTGATCTCGGCCAGCGCCGGCGGCTTCGACTGGCCGGCCGGCTGGGCGGCGCAATTGACCAGCACGTCGACGCCGCCGAACTCGGCTGCGACGGCGGCGACCATCGTCTTGACCGCGTCGTCGTCGCCGGTGTCGGCGGCGTAAGGTTTGATCTTGCGCCCGGTCGACGCGGCGATCTCGGCCGCGGCGGCCGCGAGCGCCGTGCGGTCGCGCGCGACCAGCGCGACATCGACGCCTTCGCGCGCCAGCGCCAGGGCGATCGCCTTGCCGATGCCGCGGCTGGCGCCGGTGACGATGGCGATTTTGTCGGTGAGCTCGAGGTCCATGCGACGCTTCCCGGTGGCTGTTCAAATCGAGAAATCGCGCCTGATTTGGCGACGGCGTCAACCCCGCGTTTCGTCGTCCGCCGCTACGCCGCTTCGAGCTCGAGTCGCAGCGGGCTGCGGAAGGTCGCGGAGGGCATCCACGGCAGCGTGTCGTCGACGCGGCGATAGTCGGGGACGACTTTGTGGAACTCGTCCATCGCGATCACGGTCGACAGCCGGGCGACGGTGGCGCCGAGGCAAGCGTGCGTCGAGCCGCCGAAGCCGAGATGACCGCGCGGCTTGCGGGCGAGGTCGTAGATTTCGGCGTTGCGATATTGGCGGTCGTCGCGATTGCCCGAGCCATAGGCGAGGCAGACGAAGTCGCCGGCCCGCATCCGCTGTCCGTGCAACTCGACATCCTGGGTCAGGCGGCGGCGGAAGCGCTGCGCCGACGTGTTGTAGCGCAACGATTCCTCCATCGCGTCGGGCAGCAGCGTCGGGTCGGCGACCAATGCGCGGCGCACGTCGGGGAAGTCGGCGAGGTTGAGTCCGAACATCGCCATGAAGCCGCCGAGCGATTCCGTGCCGGCCATGATCAGCGTCGTCGTCGTCATCAGCAGCTCGCGCTCGGTGAGCCTGTCGCCGTCGATCTCGGCCCGCGCGAAATGCGAGATGAGGTCGTCCTGCGGGCGGGCGCGCCGCTCGGCGATCAGGCTGGCCGCGTAAGCCTTCATCCATTCGAAGGCGGCGACGTGGTCCGGCCCCTTGGCGCGGGCGACCGGGTCGGTCTGCACCATCATGATCGCGTTCTGGCGCACGGCCTCCTCGTCGCCGGGCGGCAATCCGAGCGCGGCGGACAGCACCTTGACGGTGAGAGCGCCGCCGAAGTCGGCGACGAAGTCGAAACGCTTGCGGCCGCGCAGGGCCTCGGCCGCTTCGCGCGCGAGGCCGCGGATCTGGCCGGTCAACGAACCGAGGTTGCGTTTGACGAAGGCGTGTTGAATCAGCGCGCGCAACTGGTCGTGGCGGGGCGGATCGGTGGTGCCGAGCGTCGCGCCGGCGCGGTTCGGCAGCTCGGCGACATTGTTGCCCTTGGTCGAAGAGTAGCGCGGCCAATCGTTGAGGGCGGCGACGATGTCGGCGAAGCGCGAGAGGACCCACATGTTGGCCTCCTCGCTCCAGAAACAGGGCAATTCGTCGCGCAGCCGCCGGTAGGCTGGGAACGGATCGGCGTCGATCTCCGGGGAAAACGGGTCAAAACGGAACATCGCGATCTCCGTCGAGGCGGCCGCCTGCGCCGGCGGACGCTCGAGGTCGTCGCTGAAATGTCTAGCAACAATCGCAAGCGGTGGCGCAGCGGGCGACGATTTGACGCGCGTCGCGCAGCTTGCGCGGAATCGCGCCGTCGTCTCCCTCCCCGCGCGGAGCGCGGTGGAAGGGGCGTTCGCGCCGCTACGCCGCCTCGAGCTCGAGCCGCATCGGGCTGCGGAAGGTCGAGGAAGGCATCCACGGCAGCCTGCTGTCGACGCGATGGTAGTCGGGGACGACCTTATGGAATTCGTCCATCGCGATCGTCAGCGACAGCCGGGCGATGGTCGCGCCGAGGCAGGCGTGCACCGAGCCGCCGAAGCCGAGATGGCCGCGCGGCTTGCGGGCGAGGTCGTAGACGTCGGCGTTGGGATATTGGCGGTCGTCGCGGTTGCCCGAGCCATAGGCGAGGCAGACGAAATCGCCGGCGCGCATGCGCTGGCCGTGCAGTTCGACGTCCTGGGTCAGGCAGCGGCGGAAACGCTGCGCCGACGTGTTGTAGCGCAGCGATTCCTCCATCGCGTCGGCGAGCAGCGCCGGGTTGGCGACCACCGCGCGGCGCGCGTCGGCGAAGTCGGCGAGGTTCAATCCGAACATCGCCATGAAGCCGCCGAGCGACTCCGTGCCGGCCATGATCAGGGTCGTCGTCGTCAGCAGCACCTCGCGCTCGTCGAGCCTGTCGCCGTCGATCTCGGCCAGAGAGAAATGCGAGATGAGGTCGTTCTGCGGCTTGGCGCGCCGCTCGGCGATCACCTTCGCCGCATAGGCCTGCATCCATTCATAGGCGGCGATGTGCTCCGGCCCCTTGGCGCGCGTGACCGGGTCCGACTGCACCATCGTCACGGCGTTCTTCCGCACCGTCGCCTCGTCGCCGAGCGGCAGGCCGAGCGCGGCGAACAGCACCCTGACCGTGAACTTGGAGCTGAAGTCGGCGATGAAGTCGAAGCGCTTGCGGCCGCGCAGAGACTCCGCCGCTTCGCGGGCGACGTCGCGGATGGCGCCGGTCAGCGAGTCGAGGTTGCGCTTGACGAAGGCGTATTGGACGAGCGCGCGCAGGCGGTCGTGGCGCGGCGGGTCGGTGGTGCCGAGCGTCGCGCCGGCGCGGTTCGGCAGCTCGGTCATCATGTTGCCCTTGGCCGAGGAATAGCGCCCCCAGTCGTTGAGCGCGGCGACGATGTCGGCGAAGCGGGAAAGAACCCACATGTTGGCCTCCTCGCTCCAGAAACAGGGGAACTCCTCGCGCAGTCGGCGATATGCGGGAAACGGATCGGCGTCGGTCTCGGGGGAAAACGGGTCGAAACGGAACATCGCGGCCTCCCTGGCGGCGGCCGTCTGCGCCGTCGTCGTTTTGACGCGCGCGGCCCCCTTGTCGACCCACCATGCCGGGCGGACAGCGGCGGGTCATTGGACGAAGGCGGTCAAATTCTGTACTTTTCCGGCAACCGACGCGCCGAAAGACGGTCCAGACCGCCATGGAAATATCGGTCAAAAAGGGGAATCCCGGCGCGGCCAGGGGCGATACGACCCGCGCTGCGCCTGCATTTTCCCTCTATGGCGAAACGCCGGCGTCGCATGACGACGACTTTGTCCATATCGAGGAGATCGCCGCGCGCTCGCAACGCTACGATTGGCGGATCGACCGCCACGTCCATCACGGCCTTTGCCAAATCCTCACGCTCGCCGCCGGCGAAGTCGCCTATCGGCTCGAAGAGGACGCGGGGACGAGCGAAGGTCCATGCGCGCTGGTCGTGCCGCCGGCGACCGTGCACGCGTTCCGCTTCACCCCGGGCGCCGTCGGCCACGTGTTGACCTTCGCCGAGAGCCGGTTCGTCCACGGCGCGCCAGAACGCCGCGCTCTGGTCGAGGCGACGTTCGCGCGGCCAGCCGCGTTGTCGCTCGATTCGGCTGATCCGGCCGCGGCGCGGCTGGCGCGCCTGATCGGCGAAATCGCCGTCGAGTTTCGCGAGCGAGGAGCGGGCTGGGCGACCGCGGTCGAGGGACTGACGGCGACCGTGGTGGCGCTGACCGCGCGGCTGCTCGCCGCCGGGCTCAGCGACGCAGGGCGCAGCCGCGAAGTCGTGCTCTACAGCCGCTTCCGGGCGCTGTTGGAAACGACCTACGCCGAGCGCCGCTCGGTCGGCTGGTACGCTTCGGCGCTCGGCGTTTCGGAAAGCCGGCTCGACCGCGCGTCGCGCGCCGTCGCCGGCAAATCGGCCTATGCCGCGACCCAGGACCGGCTGACGCTCGAGGCGCGCCGCCGCCTCGCCTACGTCGCCGCACCGGCGACCAAGATCGCTTACGAGCTCGGCTTTGCCGACGCCGCCTATTTCTGGCGATTCTTTCGCCGCCGCGTCGGCGTCACCCCCGCCGAATTTCGTCGCGCCGCGAGACGGCGGGCGGTCGAGGGGGACGGCGCGGCGCAGATCTAGGCGGAATCGTCGGACGCGCGCAGTTCACGCAGCGACTGCGAGAGATCGCCGTTGAGATGTTTCAGCGATTCGACGAGCGCGCGACGCTGATCGCCGTTCCAGCTTTCGAACAAGGTCTCGATCCGCCGCACTCGCATCGCGCTCGTCGCCGCGCAGAGTTGCTCGCCTTTCGGGGTCGCCGAGACGAGGTAGCTTCTGCCGTCGTCCGGGTCCGGTCTGCGCCGCGCTAGGCCTAGCCTCTCCAGCGCGCCCACTTGCCGGGCGATGGTCGAATGATCGAGCAGGAGGACTTCGGCGAGATCGCTGCTGCGGCGAGGGCCTTCGCTCAACGTCCTGAGCAAGAGGTGGTGCGATCGCTCCAGTGGATAACCACGCAGGCGGTAGATCGCTTCCATCGAGCGCACCAGCAGGGCGAGCGCGAGCTCCAGCTCCCGCGCCGCGGCCTTGGTCTCCATTGCGGCCTCCCTTCGCTGCGTCCGCCTTGCGCAAGGCGTCGATATGTGTATGATACACTTAATTCCAAGCTTTGGCGACGGGGAAACGGTTTGGCGCAGCATGCCGAAACGGTGAGTTTTTTCGACCAGCCGCGGGCGGTTTGGGCGACGGGTTTCGCCTGCGTCGTCGGCTTCATGTCGATCGGCCTCGTCGATCCAATTCTGACCTCGATCGCCGCCGGCCTCGAGGCGACGCCGAGTCAGGTCTCGCTGCTGTTCACCAGCTATTTCCTGGTGACCTCGCTGATGATGCTGGTGACCGGCTTCGTCTCGAGCCGGATCGGCGGACGTCGCACGCTGATTCTCGGCGCCGCGCTGATCGTCGTCTTCTCGGCGCTCGCCGGCACGTCGAACTCGGTCGTCCAACTGGTGCTGTTTCGCGGCGGCTGGGGACTCGGCAACGCGTTTTTCGTCGTCACCGCTCTGGCGGTGCTGGTCGCCGCGTCGCGCCACGGCGTGAGTTCGGCGGTCCTCATCTATGAGGCGGCGATGGGTCTCGGCCTTTCGGCCGGCCCGCTGGTCGGCGCGGCGCTCGGCGCCCATTCGTGGCGCTACCCGTTTTTCGGCACCGCGACCCTGATGGCGATCGGCCTCGTCGCGGTGGCGACGTTCCTGCCGCAGCAGCCGAAACCTGCCGTCAAGACCTCTCTCGTCGCGCCGCTGGTCGCGCTCGGCCACCCCGGGCTCTTCGCCGTCTCGGCCGCGGCGTTCTTTTACTACTACGCGTTCTTCACCGTACTCGCCTTCGTCCCGTTCGTGCTGCAGATGTCGGCGCACGCGGTCGGCTTGATCTTCTTCGGTTGGGGCGTCCTGCTGGCTTTGTTCTCGGTGATCGTCACGCCGCGCCTTCAGGCGCGCTTCGGCGCGCTGCCGGTCGCCGCCGCGAGCCTCGTCGTCCTGACGATCCTGCTCGTCGTCATGGGCGTCGGCGCGAAGCTGACGATCGCCGGCTGCGTGATGGCCAGCGGCGCGGTCATGGGCGTGTGCAACACGATCTTCACCGAAATGGCGATGGAAGTGTCCGACGCGCCGCGACCGGTCGCGTCGGCCGGTTACAATTTTCTGCGCTGGTTCGCCGGCGTCGTCGCGCCGTTCGTCGCGCCGACGCTCGCCGAGCATTTCGGTTCGCTGTCCGCCTTCGTCGTTGCAGCCGCGGCGGCGCTGATCGCCCCGCTCATCCTGCTCGCGCGGCGCCGCGCGCTCGGCGTCGAGGGCCATGTCGTCGCCGAGGCGCCCGCGTCGCCGGAGGCCGCCGCGCGGCCGCTGGTCGTCGCCGCGGTCGACGGCAGCGCCGAGGACGACGCGGTCGTCCGGCGGGCGATCGAGATCGCCAGGCCGGCGCAGGCGCGCATCTCCGTCGCCCACGTTTTGGTCGTCGAAATTGCCGGCGAAGACGCCGCCGCCGATGAAACGACCGAACAGTCGGCGGCGATCGTTGCGCGATCCTTGCGCGCCGTCGAAGCGGCCGGAGCGCCCGCCGCCGCGATGATCATCGAGGCGCCCGAGGGCCTCGCCGCCAAGGCGGTCGTCGAGCGCGCGATCGCCCTCGGAGCGCGTACGCTTGTCGTCGGCGCGCCGCACGGAGACGCTGGCGACCGGGTGCACGGGAGCTTCGCCCGCGCGGCGCAGCGTGCGCCGCATGGCGGGCTGGAGGTCGTCGTCGCGCGCCAGCCGGAGCGTGAGCCGGCGGGCTAGCGATCCGACTAGCGCATCGCCCTCTCGATCCGGTCGAGCGTGCGCATGGCGGGCAGACACTGGGCGACCGAAGCGTTGGGCTCGCGCTTGTCGCGGATCGCGGCGACGAATTCGCGGTCGATCAGCTCGATCCCGTTGTTCGAAACGGCGACGCCGGCAAGGTCGATCTTCTTGTCCTCGCCGTCGTAGAGGTCGTCGTAGCGCGCGACATACGTGCCGTTGTCGCAGATGTAGCGGAAGAACGTGCCGAGCGGCCCCTTGTTGTTGAACGACAGCGACAGCGTGCAGATCGCGCCCGACGGAACCTTCAGGCCGATCGACATGTCCATGGCGACGCCGAGCGTCGGGTGCTTGGGGCCCTGCAGGCCGAACGCCTCCGAAACGACCTCGCCGCACTGGTATTGGAAGAGATCGATCGTGTGGCAGGCGTGGTGCCACAACAGGTGATCGGTCCAGCTGCGCGGCTGGCCGAGCGCATTGAGGTTGGCGCGGCGGAAGAAGTAGGTCTGCACGTCCATCTGCTGGATCTTCAGCTCGCCGGCGGCGATTCTGTTGTGGATCCATTGATGGCTCGGGTTGAAGCGCCGCACGTGCCCGGCCATCGCGACGAGCCTGGTTTCCCGCTGCGTCCTGACCAGCGCCTCGCTGTCGGCGAGACTGTCGGCCATCGGGATTTCGACCAGGACGTGCTTGCCCGCCTTGAGGCAGGCGATCGCCTGAGCGGCGTGCATCTGGGTCGGCGTCGACAGAACGACCGCCTCGACGTCGGGGCGCGCCAGCGCGTCGTCGAGGCTCTCGTCGGCGTGCGGGATGGCGCGTTTCGCGGCGAGCGCTTCGATGTCGCCGACCTTGCCGCCGACCACGCTGACGACCTCGACGCCGTCGATCGCGGCGAGCGCGTCGAGGTGCTTGACGCCAAATGCGCCGGCCGCGCCGGCGACGCAGATTTTCATTGCGTTTCTCCTTGGGAATCCAGCGCCGACAGAATCCGGTCGGCGAGATCGCGATAGTCCGAGGGGTCGCCGTCGGCGGCGCAAAGGCCGAGCTCGCCGATCCGCTGCTGCCAAGCGACCGCGCCGCGCGACATCGCGCCGTCGAGGCCGAGTTCGTCGACCGTCAACGCCGCCTCGCGCATTTCCGCGGCGCGGCGGACGCCGTGCGTCGTCACCCGCTCCATCATGTAGGCGACGCGCGTCTTCCAGTCGAAGCCGGGGAAGGTCTCGTCGAGCGACGCGAGCACGACCGCGTCGACGCCCGCCGCTCGGCCGGCGAGCGCGCACTCGCACGCCAGCGCCTCGAGCCCCTTGATCATCACCGAGCGGATCATCTTGATCGCCGACGACGAGCCGACCGGCCCGTCGTGAACTTTGGGCGCCATGTCGAGCGAGCGAAGCGCCGTCGCCGCCGCCTCGGCGTGGGGGCCGCTGAGCAGCAGCGGCGAACGATGCAGACGCGGGTGGACCGGCGACATCACGGCGACGTCGACATAGCGTCCGCCCGCCGCCTCGACTTGGCGCGCCGCGCGCGCCTTGGTCTGCGGCGCGCAGGAGTTGCAGTCGAAGAACAACGCGCCGCGAGCGAGACCGGGCAGGGCGGCGCAGGCCGCAGCTTCGGCCTGGTCGGCGGTGACGACGGAAAAGACCAGCGGCGCGCCGGCGAGCGCCGTCGGCGCGTTTCCGCCGTCCTCGACGCCCGCCGCGGCGTATTCGGCGCGCTTGGCGTCGCGCACGCGCGCGTCAGGCGAGTCGGTCTTGACGTCGTAGGCGACGACGCGCGCGGCGAATGCGGGTCGAGAACGCCAGCCGTTGAGGAACGCCTGCGCCGCCTCGCCGAAGCCGAGAAAGGCGATGCGGTCGGCGCCGTTCGGCCCTGTCTCCATGCGTTCCCCCTAGACCACCGTCATGGCCGGGCTTGACCCGGCCATCCAAGCTGCAGCCTCGGCGGACTGGGCCACGTTGGCGAAGCGGCGCCGGTCTTCGGCGCCCCAGCCTGGATGGCCGGGTCAAGCCCGGCCATGACGTCGAGCGCGATTGCCGTTCGCCGCCACGCCATCTAGCGGCGCGCGGCCTTGGGCGGCGAGGTCGAACGGCGTCGCCGGCCATTCGTTTTCCCTATAGCGCCCTCCGCGACCTCGCCTTCGCGCGAGCGGCGCAGCAGGTCGAGCAGCAGCGCCTG
>Ga0181516_10000762_pt1 | contig 27092 bp, 24 predicted proteins | sample PEATcosm2014_Bin_25_FD_121104 | JGI IMG/M metagenome (GOLD analysis project Ga0181516, IMG submission 121104) | Peatland microbial communities from MTU Mesocosm Facility, Houghton, MI, USA - PEATcosm2014_Bin01_10_metaG | ecosystem: Environmental > Terrestrial > Soil > Wetlands > Peat | place... | reverse complement strand
GCCATTCTGACTACCGACACGGTGGAGAAGACGGCCTTTGCCCGGCTGGAGACCACCGGCTCGGACGGAGCGATGAAGGAGATCCGCATTGCAGCCGTGGGCAAAGGCTCGGGCATGATTCATCCGCAGCTCGTGCCCCACGCGGCGTTGCATGCAACCATGCTGGTTTATATCCTTACCGATGCCGCCATCGAGCCCGCCGTCCTTGACACCTATCTGCGGGAGTCCGTCGAGGTCAGCTTCAACCGAATTTCCGTCGACGGCGACACCTCGACCAACGACACCGTTCTGCTACTGGCCTCGGGTGCAAGCGGCGCGCAAATCGGATACGGTCATGCCGCGTTCGCCGAAGCGCTCACCGAAGTCTGCACTTCGCTGGCGCGCCAGATCGTTGCAGACGGCGAAGGCCTTACGCACGTGGTCGAACTCCGCATTGAAGGCGCGGCATCCGACGCCGACGCTTTGCGCGTGGCCAAGGCGATTGCACACTCTCCGCTGGTGAAGACCGCGTGGGCCGGTTGCGATCCGAACTGGGGACGGCTGGCTGCGGCCATCGGTTACTCCGGCGCGCAAATCGATCCCGATCGCTTCGATATCTGGTTTGGCGATCTTCGCATCTGCCGTGACGGCGGCCGCGCCGTGGAGTTCGACGAAGCCGCGGCACACGCATACATCGAGCAGCCGGAGTTCTCCATCACCATCCAACTCAATCAGGGCGCGGGATCGTGCACCTTCTGGACTACGGACCTGACACACGAGTACATCCACATCAATGCGGACTACTCGACGTAGCTTGAGTAGCGGATCGCTTTTGCCCGATGATCTGGAAGCGGAACGAATAGCCTATGCCGATCATGTGGTTGGGCGTCGCGGCTGAGAGGCCGAAGTTCCAGTGCAGATCGAGCTGCTGATGCGGCGTGGGCTTGTAGGCTGTGCCGATATCTATAGTGTGCTGCGGGCCTCCGCGCTCGGGGAAGGCGCCGGAGTATTCCACGTAAGCATCCCAGGGTGGCGTGAGTTGCCGGTCGAAGTAAACACTTGACTGGCCGGTCACGTTGCGCTGCTTTGCTTCGGTCGGACCCATCACAGAGAACATGCCGGCAGCTGTCCAGTTGGCTGACAGCGCGCGCGACCAGGGAAGAAGAGGCGGGATCGTAGCCGTGGCTCGAGATCGGGTTCGATCCCGTGGGAAGGCTCACTTGCGGAATCAGCGACACATCGAACTTGCCCCGTGTTGGTCCAAGCTGCTTTTTGAAGCCCAGAATCAAATCCCCAAATCCATTGGCGAAACCAGAAGCTGCATCATCATTCCAAAAGTATTCGGGGGCCGCAAAGCGCAGCTCCGTCTTGCCCGGAATTCCAAATCGGACCGAAGTCTCCGGCAGATCGAAGCCGCGCCGGCCAGCATCGGCGATCTCCTGAAATCCGTTTTCGAACTGCAGGCTGCCGCAGGGGACGACTATGCTCGAATCGGTGATCTGCGGGCGGTCTGTGGCGATCGCGCTTTGCGCATCGGAGCCGCAGGGATCAGCCTTCGCCGGAAGCGCCGAGGCTCGCACGGTGGCGCAGAGGAGCAGGATCATCGCAATTCGCGGCATGGAACGGATTCTAAAGCATGCTCCGAAGTGTTGAAGAAGGAGAGTGACCGGCTGCAAAGCGGATTCCTCCGTACTGAATCGCCCCTCCGTTTACAATCGCAACAACCGCTTGAATGCCAAGGACACGATGAAAACTAAAGCCAAGCAGAAGCTTGCCGGCTCGCCGCCCGGCCAGAAAGAGTTCTCGCTGATCCGGAACCAAAAGCTCCTGGACCTCTATGTGGCTATGCTCAAGTGCCGCATGATTGGCGATCACGCGCGGAGTCGATTCAGGAAGAGCAAGCTCGCTCGCGGCCTGGCCCCGGCTGCAGTCCATGAGGCGTCTGGGGCAGGTGTGATTCTCGAATTGCTGCCGGAAGACGCTCTTAGCCTTACAGCGGGCAATCCGATTCCTGGGTTTCTGAAAAATCAACCGCTCCGCGAAACTTTGTCCGCTCTCAAAAGAGGAACTGCATCGGCAGCCTCGGGCTCTTTGGGTATTCTTCCCCCTGCCGAGGCAATCGCCGCGCGCCTGCACGTAGCCATAGGCATCGCTCTTGCGAACAAACTGAATAGGAATCGCAGGATTGTAGCTGTGTTCTGCGAGGCGACGGCCGCAACGCTGCGCTCATCGCCGGAAGCGCTGCGCTTTGCCTCCATGCACGCGCTCCCGATACTCTTCGTTTTCGAGAGCACCGGAAGCGGGAACAGCGAAGCTGCCGCATCGAACTGGGAGGCATGCAACATCCCACACATCTGCGTGGACGGCAACGATGTGGTGGGCATCTATCGCGTGGCGCATGAGTCCATAGAGCTTGCCCGCCGGGGCTCAGGTCCTACGCTCATCGAGTGCAAAGCCGAATCCGGCGACGCAATCGAGAATATGGAGCAGTATCTCAAGCGCAAAGGTTTGTTCGATGAGCAGACGAAGCGCAAGACCATGGCAGCGTTCAAGAAAGAACTGGATGCAGCGCTGCGGAGACCGCGCAAATAGCAGGGGAATCCGCCCTGCGTAGATGTTCCGATTTGGGACACTCCGATTCGGCACATCTGGCTGCGAGCGATTCGACAGATCTGTTCCGTACCTCTTCTCGCCTCCGCCCCCGCGTGCAACGCTCAAATGCATAGGACATTATTTGCATGGTTGGCTGCGCGAAAGATTGCGCCCGCGAACGGGTGGCTGGGTATTCAATTCAACGGCGGATGGTGGCATTGATTGGGCCTCTACTGATCGCCACAGGTGCGTCTTCAACGGCGCAGACAAGTTTGCCGCCGGTTTGTGAGCCTTCCACGCTCGGCTCGCCCTATATCCCGGTTGATAGCTGGGTCTATCCGTCGATGCTGCGGCTCTACTCAATGGGTTTTGTCGACACGGTCTACCTTGGGCTGCAGCCATGGACGCGCTCAAGCGTTGGCAACATGCTGCGAGAAGCGCGCGGCCGAATCGAGGAGGCCGATCCATCGCCGGCAACGAACGAGGCAGAAGACTTGTTCGCTGTGCTCAACCGCGAGCTATGCAGCGAAGATGAGGATTCCAATCTGGACCGTCCAGGGAATGCGCGGATTGAGTCCATGTACTCAGTTGCGCGCACGATCAGTGGCACGCCCCTGCGCGACAGCTATCATCTCGGCTCGACAATCGTAAACGACTACGGGCGACCTTGCGCCAACGGCTTCAACAGCTACTCCGGCTTGAGCGGATACGCTGCAGCCGGGCGCTTTGTGCTCTATCTGCGCGGCGAATTTCAGGCAGCGCCATCCGCCGCGGGTTACTCGACGGAGCTGGCGCAGGCGCTTTCCAACGTAGATGAGATTCCGTTTTTCAACTCAACCACCGGCCTTCCTGTGAATCAGGCCACCATCCCGCTCGGGCCCATCGCGGCTACTGCGGATGCGCGGGTGATGGAAGCCTATCTATCTGCGCAGTACCTCGACCACGTAGTTTCATTCGGCAAACAGGACAACTGGCTCGGGCCCGCGCAGGGCGGAGCAATGGCTTGGTCGAACAATGCTGAAAACATCTACACCTTCCGCATTGACCGCATCGAGCCCTTGTACATTCCGCTTCTCTCCAAGCTCGTCGGGCCCTTCCGCTACGAATTTCAGGTTGGCTCGCTCAAAGGCCACACCTATCCGAACGACCCGTGGATACACCTGGAGAAAGTCAGCTTCCGTCCGACGGAGAATCTTGAGCTTGGCTTTGAGCGCGCCGTCATTTGGGGCGGCGAGGGCCACGAGCCGATTACGCTGCACACGTTTCTGAAAAGCTTCTTCAGTTTCTCCGGTGTGAGCAGTGCGGTTAAAGCCAGCCGCGACGACCCTGGCGCACGCTTCGGGACTTTCGATTTCTCCTATCGTTTGCCCTTTGTCCGGAACTGGCTCACGCTTTACTCGGACTCCCAGGTTCACGACGACATCTCGCCAATCGACGCGCCGCGACGAGCGGCCATTCGTCCCGGACTCTATCTCTCGCATCTCCCGGGCGTGCCAAGGCTCGACCTCCGCGCAGAGGCCGCGATGACCGACCTTTCAATCACCAACAGCCAGGGCGGATTGTTTCTGTTGTGGGAGAGCATTCAGAGACAGGGTTATACCAACAAGGGCCAGCTTATGGGCGATTGGATTGGACGCGAAGACAAGGGCGGACAGGCGTGGATTACCTGGCACATGAGCGGCAACGAATGGGTGCAAGCGAGCGTACGCCATCAAAAAGCAGCAAAGGATTTTATCGCCGGAGGAACGACGCTGAACGACATCGATTTCCAGGTGGTCAAGCGCGTCCGGCGAGATTTCGAGATCGACGGCCGACTTCAATACGAACGTTGGAAAGCGCCGATTTATTTGCCCGGCGCGCAAACGGTGACGAACATAACCATCCAACTCACATGGTTTCCAGAACGCAAAGTGAATTTTTAACCGAGCACTGCCGTCTGAATTTTGGTTGATGCTGCTATTCTGCGAAGATTTCGCCGAGTACAGCCAAAGTTGTGCTGAGGGTTGCCGGAGAGACGGTTCCGGAGCGCTTCACAAATCGAAACTTGTCGATTGCGCGCATCTGATCGAGGAGAATCAGGCCGTTCTTTCCCGCATGTCTGACTGGCACTCGGAATGGAGCTAGGAATCCGCCGGTTGTCATGGGCGCAACAATCGCAGTACGAAGATAGTCGTGCATCTCAGGCGGAGAAATCACGACGCAGGGTCGGGTCTTCCTGATTTCGCTGCCAACTGTCGGATCCAGATTTACCAGCCAAATCTCTCCGCGCTTTACCGGCTTGGGTTTCACCATCTCAGGTCTATGTCCGATTCATTGCCGAACTCCGGTAGCACCATTGCGTCGCCGCCGCGGGCCGCCAATTCCCTGCTGGCCTCGGCCCAATCCGCGCGTGGAGAGGACTTGGGCCGGCGAAGCACCAGGGCGTTGCCCTCGACAAACATCTCGGCCTCATCTTCCAGCCCTACCTGATTCAACAGCGGCTTGGGGATCAAAACTCCCCGCGAGTTTCCCAATCGCCGGATTGTCGTCAGCATGCTGCCTCCACGGTATAACAATGTTATCACACGTGAAGAACCAGCATTACCGTGCGCGCGGATGGGTTCGATCATACACCTGCGTCAACTGCGCGGTGGTGAGTTGCGTATAGCGCTGCGTGGTGGCGAGGCGCTCGTGGCCCAGCAACTCCTGAATGGCGCGCAGGTCGGCGCCTTCTTCAAGCAGATGCGTTCCGAAAGCGTGGCGCAGGGTGTGCGGGTGAACTTCAGACGAGAGTCCGCGCAGGATGGCGATGCGCTTGACGATGCGGGCCACGCTGCGTGTGGTGAGGCGCGCCTGTCCTCCCGTGCGGGCCTGCCCGCTCGATCTGTCACCCGCGGCAGGATTCGCCAACCCCCGCAACCGCAGATTCACAAACAAGGCCGGTGTCGACGCGGCCTTTGCGTTTCCGATAGCGGCCAGGCGCGCAGCACGCTCCGCAAGATACAAACGCAGGGACTCGGCCGCCGCGTCGCCCAGAGGCACATATCGTTGTTTCTGTCCCTTGCCGCGTACAAGGATCGCCTCGTTGGCCCAATGGATGTCGTCAAGATTCAAGCCCGTCAGTTCTGCGTTGCGAATGCCGCAGCCATAGAGCAACTCAAGAATGGCGCGATCGCGCGCCGGCCAGCTGGCTGCGTCGTCGCTCACCGAATCCACCACCCGATTCATTTGTTCGATCGAGGGCACGCGCGGCAGATGCTTTGGCAGACGCGGCGTGGCGACAAGCGAAGCCGCATTTTGATCGATGTGCCCTGCTCGCGCCAGCCACTTGAACCAGCTCCGAATGGCGGCCAGGGCCCGCGCCGCCGAGGCTTTGGAGAGACCGCGCTCGTAGAGTGTGCCGAGATACGTTCGGATATGGGTGTGTTCGATATTGCTGACGCTCTGGTCTGGCCCGTAGCGATCCACCACCCACGCGGCAAATCCATGCAACTCTCGCTGATACGCGCGCAACGTGTGTGAGGATGCGCCGCGCTCGTTGGCCAACACCTGCAGGTAGTCGGCGACCAACGTGTCCAGCGGCGTTGCGATCACCGGTGCCACCGTCGCGCTCACGCCGACTCCTTCATTGGATCAGGTACGAGATGAATCCCTAACGTTGCATTCATTCCCGAGGCGTCCGTTCGGCGTGTCGCGCGCGGGTGATGCTGGCGATGCACGGCTTTGAGCCGGCCCAGCGCCAGGTGCGTGTACACCTGTGTGGTCGAGATGTCCGCGTGGCCCAGAATCAACTGCACGCTACGCAGATCTGCGCCGTGTTCCACCATGTGCGTGGCGCAACTGTGGCGCAGACGGTGCGGGCTTGCGTCGCCATTGGCTGCCTTCACCAGTTGCCACACCCACTGGCGCGTGAGCGGCATGCCGCGCTGCGAAAGAAACAGGCGGGCGCGGTCAGTCGCGAAGTCCTTGCGCACCTTCGCGGTTTTTTTCTGCGTGCCGATGCGCTCCAGGTGGGGTCTACCAGTTCTGATGTACTCCTCCAAAGCTTTGACCGCAGAGCAGCCTAGAGGGACAATGCGTTCCTTGTCGCCTTTGCCGCGCACCTGGACACGCCCGAGATCGAGCGATAGATCGCTGGTTGAAAGAGCTGTTACCTCGGAGACGCGCAGCCCTCCCGCATAGAGGAGTTCCAGAATGGCGCGATCGCGTAGCGCCGTAGCCTGCGCCTGCGCCCCTGCCGGAGGATGCTCAACGGCCTCGCCGACGCGATCGAGCATCTCGGTGACTTCGGGCTCGGCCAGCGATTTGGGCAAAACCTTCCACGCCTTGGGCGATTCGATATTGACGGTTGGATCGTGATGGATGCGCCGGTCAAGCAGGAGCCATTTGTAAAAGCCACGTAAACAGCTCAACTTGCGCGCGGAGGAACGTGAGTCGATGCCATGTTGGCGAAGATGTTCAAGGAACGCCGCAACGTCCTGCTGCGCCGCCAGCAGCAGCACACAGTTTCGGTCTTCAAGGAATTCCGCGAAGGTATTCAGGTCTCCGCCGTAGGCCTCGCAGGTGAGAGGGCGCAACCCTTTTTCTACGCGCAGATAGGTCTGGTAGTCCTTCAACAGCACGAGATTGCGGGAGGTGTCCACTGCTTCGATTATCCGCGTCTTCTCGCGGCTCTTCGCATGTGCGACGCGGTTACCGAACCTGCTTCAACACGGAATCAACATCGGCAATACGAAGAGCATGTTTCGGAAAATATTGATGCAAACGTATCGAGAGCATCGCTCACTTCAAATTTCACAAAAGGATTCCTCAACGAAACCCTTAACGAAACCTTGATGTGCAAAATCGGCCGGTATGGAAGAGAATAGAGTTGGAAGAATTTCGATTGGGATCGAGGCTTGTTTGACGCCGACGCAAATTGAAGTGACCAGGTGGACGGCCGCGGAGTTCGAACGGCTGGTTTTGGACAGCGAGTTGAAGGTTGCGGTCTTTGACTGCGACGGCACGCTGTGGGGCGGTGACGCGGGCTATGGCTTCATGGCATGGTCGCTCGAACAGGGACTCGTCTCCCGCTCGACGAGCGACTGGATCGACACGCGGCACCGTGCCTACCGAGCCGGCCTAGTGAGCGAAGAGACGATCTGCGGCGAGATGGTGCAGATTTACGCCGGCCTGCGCGACCAAGAGTTGCGCTCCGCCGCCACACAATATTTTTCGGAATTTGTACGCAGCCATATTTTTCCGGAGATGGTATCGCTCGTTGCCGCGTTGCGCAACGCGGGCGTTGAGCTCTGGGCTGTCAGCTCAACCAATAAGTGGGTCATCGCCGAGGGAGTCCGCGATTTTGGCATTGCTGAAAACCGCATCCTGGCCGCCGAGGTGCGCGTCACCAACGGCATCATTACCAGCGAAATTGTGGATGTGCCCACCGGCGAAGGCAAAGCCAAGGCGCTCGTGCGTGCCGGATTACCTAATCCTGACGCAGTCTTTGGCAACTCTGTACACGACCTGGCCATGCTCGACATCGCGCGCCATCCCTTCGCCGTGAACCCTTCTCCGGCGCTGCTAGAAGCGGCGGCAAAGCGGGGATGGGGATACTTCAGGCCTGCGGCGGCAGAGGGCGTGCTCGCAGCGGTAAACGGAGAATAAGGCCGCGGAATCGGGACGGGATTTGTCCCCCTGAAGCCTGCAACCCTTTTGGTGTGTTTACACTAGAGGAGTGGAAGCCAGCCAGCCAAATCCAAGCCAGCGCTCTTCCGGCCCTGCCCTTCGCTTTGTTGCAGCTGCGTTAATTGTGCGCAGCGGCGAGGTACTGATTGGCCAGCGCCGCGCAGACCAGCCGATGGCGTTGCAATGGGAGTTTCCGGGCGGGAAGATTGAGGCCGGCGAGAGCCCCGTCGAGGCCTTGGCGCGCGAACTGGACGAAGAGCTCGGCATTCGGGCCAGCATCGGGCCTGCCGTCACCCGCATCCGGCACAACTACCGCCATGGCGGAGCGGTGGATTTGCAGTTTTTTGCCGTTCACGAGTTTACGGGCGAGATCAACAACCAGATTTATGCCCAGGTGCGCTGGGTGCGGCTTGAGGATCTGCCCAGCTACGATTTCCTGGCCGCCGACAAAGGGCTGATTCAGGACTTGGCGGCGGGGAAGCTGCTTTAAGACAGATCCCGACTTTCAGCTGCGATCCAGATGTGTAGAGGCGTGCCATAGTGGCTTTGTGCGGAAACTCACAAGGCGCCGGGCTCGCTATCCAAGTCTTTGGACTATTATGGAGGCCACGATTGAAGCTGCATTCAGCTTGAATCGTTCGAGGTACAATATGTTTATCCTCCGCGGTTCCCGCATCATTTTGGCATTTGCAATTGCGACCTTCTTGATCCTCTGTCAGACTGGTTTCTCCTCGTTCGGCCAAACTCCGGGTGCCGATGGCGCGCAATCGGCGTCTTCGGGGCTCAACGCTGGACAGGAATTGAACCTGGGCGTTGATTCCTACAAAACTGCGCATTACGATGAGGCAATCACGCATTTCCGGCGCGCCCTAGAACTCAATCCAAAGTCCCACGTCGCCAAAATCTATCTGGCAACCGCGCTTGCACAGAATGTTATGCCGGGACTGGATACGCCTGACAACCTGAAAATCGCACAAGAAGCCATCGACATTTTTCTGCAGGTTTTGGAGAGTGATCCCCATGACGTCAACTCTATGAAGCAGGTTGCCGGCATCTGCTACCAGATTAAGAAGCTTGACAACGCCAAGGCGTGGCAGAAGAACGTGCTGGATCAAAATCCTAATGATCCCGAAGCAGCCTACACGATCGGTGTGATCGACTGGGAGCAAGCGCACCAAAACAAGCTCAAAGCTCTTGGCGCCGCCGGATTTGTAAACGATGGCCAGGGCAACGTCGAGGCGCCAGGGCGCGTCATGGAGCAACTCATTTCGCAGAATAAGGCTCTTGTCGACGAGGGCCTGAAGTACCTCACCATGGCCATCAACAACAGGGCCAACTACGACGAAGCGATGGCGTACCTCAACCTCATGTATCGGAACAAAGCCGACGTGGATTACGGCAATCCCGACGCAGTCAAGGCCGATATTGCAGCGGCTGATGGCTGGACCATCAAGGCGATGGAGACGCGAAAGAAGAACGAGTCAAGTAGGCAGCCAAGCCCAGCGTCAGGACAGCCGTAGGCTGGAAACCTACAGGCTATTGAAAGCCAATAGCTCGCAGTGCCAGTCGAATTTGTAGCGCTGATCTCAGTGCCCCGGAATCATCCCCCACAGCATTACCAGCGTCATCCCGATCACAATGATGCTTGTCCCCCATGCAATCAGATTCCACATGCGCGAGTTCTTGTAGTCGCCCATCAGATCACGGCGATTGATGAGCAGGAGCATGAGAATAATGACTACCGGAAGCAGAACGCCGTTGAGCACCTGGGAGAGAATCGCCACGTTGATCAGCTGCGCATCGGGCAGCAGCAGGACGGTCAACGCTCCGCCTGCAATCAGCAGCGTATAGAGCCAATAGAAAAACGGCGCTTCCTTGAAGCTCTTCTCCACGCCCGACTCAACTCCCAGCCCCTCGCAAACTGTGTAGGCCGTTGAGATGGGCAGAATCGATGCAGCGAAGAGCGATGCGTTGAAGAGTCCGAATGCGAAGAGGATGAAGGCGTAGTCGCCGGCCAGGGGCCGCATGGCTTCGGCAGCGTCCGCGGCAACCTGGATCGCACCCATGCCGTGCACGTAGAGCGTGGCCGCGCAGGCCACAACAATGAACCATGCAACTAGATCGGTAAAGAAGCTGCCGACGATCACGTCCAACCGCGAGGCCGCGTAGTCCTTCACGCGAATGCCCTTCTCAACGATCGACGACTGCAGATAGAACTGCATCCAGGGAGCGATGGTGGTGCCCACCACGCCGATCGCCATATACATATACGCCTTGTCGCTCCAGACCGAACGCGGCGGGAGGGTGACGGTTGCTTCCAGTGCATCGTGCCAGCTGGGCTGCGAGAGCACGCCGGCAAAGATGTAAGCGATGTAGACGACCGACGCGACCAGGAAGATTTTTTCCGTGCTTTTGTACGTGCCCTGCACCACCATGAACCACACCAGCGCGGCGCACAGCGGCACGGAGATGAACTTGGTCACGTGAAACAGGTGCAGCGATCCGGCGATGCCGATGAACTCCGTGACCACATTGGTGTAATTGACCACCACCAGGAGCACCATCAGCACGAAGGTGAGGCGCAGCCCGAACTCCTCGCGGATCAGGTCGCTCAACCCCTTGCCGGTGACCACGCCCATGCGCGCACACATCTCCTGCACAACGATCAGGGCGATGGTGATGGGAAGCATGGTCCAGAGCAGGGTGTAACCGTACTGCGCGCCTGCCTGCGAGTAGGTGAGGATGCCGCCGGAGTCATTGTCAACATTCGCGGTAATAAATCCGGGGCCGAGAACGGCCAGAAACAGAAGTACCCGGATTCGCCAACGCTTCCACATGCCCGAAGGTTCCTATGGAGGATTCATTCCTCCCTGACCATAACAGGCCACACCACCGCGGGCGAACTCCGGCGGGCTGATTTTCGTGCAACGCGAGAGAAGGTTGCGAGATATTTGTTACTTTGGTACATTGGTACAAATGACCAACGACGAACAGAGTCACCCGGCAGTTTTGGTGGAGCGCGTTCAGACCGGTGTCCGGCTTGAAAAGCGCATGTTGAAGGTGCTCAAGGCCGTTGCCGAGCAGAAGGATATGAGCCTCGGCGATTTGCTGGAAGGAATCGTGCTGCACGCGTTTGAAGGCAAGGCGCCCTTTTCCGCGCAAACCCTGAAGGAGATCGATCAATTCAAAGTCCTCTACGGCATGACGCTCAAGGCCACCGACAGTCACAACCTGAAGGAGCGCAAACGATGAGATTCCTGACTCTGATATTGGCAGCGTACGGAACATCGGCAGGGGCATACGCGCAAGCGGGCTCGCCGGTACCCGAATGCAGGCATAGCCAGACGCAATTCGAACTGCTGGTTCACGCCTCTTATGCGGAGACGGCTCCCTTGTTCGGGCCGCAGGGTGAGCGCGCGTGGGCCGGCAAGCATTGGAACCCAGAGTTCATTTATCCGGCGGTGGAAAAGGACATCGAGGGCGCGGTGTTTACCATCCAGCACGGCGAACTAAAAGCCACGTGGGTGAATACGCTGTTTGATCTGGACGGGCGGCACTTTCAATATGTCTACTTCCTGCCTGACCTGATGGTAACGGTGATCGATGTCCGGTTTAAACCGTTGACAGCGGATTCAACCGCAGTCAGCGTGGTCTACACCCGCACCGCAATTACGCCGGAAGGAAACCCTCACGTAGATGCCATGAGCGAAGGCGACAGGATGGCCGGGGCGGATTGGCAAAAGGCAATTGACGCATATCTCGCCGGCAGAAAAGCCGGAACGGTGCCTTGAAGGCGCGAAGCCTGGCGGAGCAACGGAATGCTAGGGGAATCGTCGAGAGTGTGACGGACAGGGCGCGTTCGAGAAGCGCCGGGCAAATCAGGCGGAGCGGCTCGTCAGGCGGTAGCGGCGAGCATTGGTTCGCCCACTTCCAGGTGCGACTCTACGTTTTTGCTCAGGCTCAGCAGCGACGCGACCACATCGACGGCACTATACGATTCCTGTCCAGGCTTGAGGAACTGGACCACGCTATTCAAGTCGTCGCCAACCGTGATCAGCGGCCGCTCAACCGCGCCGTCTTTGCGCACCTGCGCGTAGCCCACGTTCGACATCAGTGCGTTGCACAGGCACTTGCGGCCAACGGTATCCTCAGCCTTGCCGCCCTTTGCTACATAGTTCGCCACCGGCTCGGCGGAACAGCGATACGCGATCTTTTCGTCGGCGGTTGCATATGCCTCGCGTAGGTAGCCGAGATCGCATACCCGCTTGCGCTCCTGGTAGATATTGAAGTGCGAAGCGGTCCCGTCGAGTTGAGCCACCTTGAAAGGGAATCCAGTGGGCGATGCGACGGGATCTGTAAACACCTCGCCGGTGCCCGCAATGGCCTGCGAAATCAGAGTCTGCTTCAAATCGGTGCGCATGCCGGACTCGCGGCTGAAGGCGAATGCAGTGCCCACCTGCACGCCCTCCGCACCCTCGCCAAGCGCTTCGCGAAGTTTTTCGGGGCTGCCATATCCCCCGGCAAGCCAGAAGGGAACGCCCATGGTTCGCATCTCAGCCAGGTTGACTTTGTCGCGATCGCCATAGATGGGCTCGCCGGCGGCGTTGAGCTGGAGCTTTCCACGCGGAGGCGCGTTGTGCCCGCCCGCTATGGGAGTCTCGATCACAAATCCATCCACGCGGCCGCTGGCGCGCCGGAGCATCGTGGTCGCCAATGTGTTTGAAGAAATGATCGCCAGGAACTTCGGCCGGTGCAGCACTGGAAGCGGACCCTCAATATAGTCCGCCGGGTTCAGCCGCATGAATGTATCCATCGCCTCGGTCGCGCCCGTCACCTGCAGCTTGTATTCGGCAGCATGATGCGCCACGAATGCGTCGAGCACACCGGGGATGTGCAGCGGAATCCCAGCGCCCATCAGCACGTATCCGACACCAGCCAGCATGGCGCCATAAATAGAGGACAGGTGCGGCATCTGCACCTTCTCAAGAAAGTTGATGCCAACTGGATTCTTGTGCCCCTCTTTGGCCAGGAAGACCTCAACAAAGTTACTCACCATCAACAGCTCTACCAACTTCCGCGGTTCGTTCTTCTGGTGCATGGGAACCGCCGGATAGGGAGCGTCGGCGGGCTTGCCGCCGTGTACAAAGTATTCGTCCCAGATACGCCTGGCCATCTCCTGAAACGGGAAAGCGTCCATGGCCCGGCGCATGTTCCCACCATCATCGCCATCGGCAAGCCGGCGAACAAAAAGCTGATCGAGCGCTGTGCCCGAGACCACGCCGAGCTGGCCGAGCTTGGAGACAGTCTGCGCCAGACGCCAATTGGAAACGCCCACGCCCATCCCGCCCTGGATGATTTTGGGAAATTGGACCATCTCTGGATTCTTTCACAGATTCGGATCAATCCAAATCTTTTCTTCCACTTTAGATGTAGGGCGGAACAAGAAATGAGCAATATTGAACACCTGCAGGCATTTCGGCCCCATTTTGGGGCCGTGCCCCCGTAAGGGGAGTGCAGGGAGCATTTGAGAAGCTGCTATTCCTTGTCCTTGTAGAAGTACGCGCCGGCGATGGTCGAGATCGGCACCACGAAGAACGCGCCAATGGTTGCGTACATCCATGCATGCTTGTCGATCTTCTCAAAGAAGGTCACCACAAAGATGTTCCGCATGAGCGTGCCAATTACGAATGTCGTGACTCCGGCGATGGTTGCGGTTTTCACTCCGGCGCCGAATCGGGGACGAATCGCCGCATACACCCACATGGAGAGGATTCCGCCCACCAGTCCAAGAATAAGCAAGCCGGTAAAGTCATCGGAGCCAATGTGGACTTTGCCCTGGAACAACGCCGGCCAGGTGAAGTAGTGGAAAAACGCACCATCCAGTTGAAAGGTAAAAAAGCAGTCTACGATTCCGGCAATAAGGCCGCCAAGGATCACGCGTTTTAAGCTAATCTTTCCCACAGAACCTCCTTGTGAAACATCGTAAGTATAAGCAAACCAGCCGGTTAGAAACAACGAAATTTGAGCGAAACTCCACCCTTTGTCATCTTTTTTTCATGTTGACGTAATGTTGTGATCGGTTCTAAAGGGGTTAGAGGCCGAACGAGACTGCGTCTGGGACTATATCAAGGGAGCTTTCTGGACGGGATGCCGACCACGTTGCAGGCATGGGATTCGACCGCAATTGGTGACGGATGCAGGACTGAATCTCAATGGAAGCCGGGAGCGGGGGATGCTCCGGCTCGATTCTCTTTCCTTCAATGGCTCAGTGCAATTCTTCCAGTATTCCAGCGTGGATGCAGGAGAATTTACTCCTTGTAAAGCCAGGCTCCTGCCACCGTGCCGACAACCACTTCAACCAGGCCGCCAAAAGTCGTATAGAGCGTCAGATGGTGCGAGAACAGGCCCGCAACCCACATGATGCTCAGGTTCGGCAGCAGGGTGCCAATGGCCCAAACGAGCAATCCGGCAAAGACTGCCGAGTTTACGCCCGCGCCAAATCGGGGCCGGACCGCCGCGTACACCAGAATGGCTAGGATTCCGCCGATTAATCCCAGGACGTTGAAGCTGAGGATCATGCTAGACGTAAAATCGCCACGCCCAAGCGCCTTCATCCCTGCCGCCCACATCGGAGCAAGCCAAACGCCGTCGACGAGGTAGCCCAAGGCATCGCTAACGATTCCGGCAACGATGCCGCCAAGAACAACACGTGCTAAGTTGATCTTCCCCATACAGCCTCCTTGTGAAACCGCGCAAGTATATGCAGGATCGCCGGAACGAGGCAATGAAATTTAACAGGATTTTTTAGTTGCTAGGATCTTATTTATTTACAATCACTTAGAGAGACGCTGACCGCACAGATCGACCGCTTCGACGTCGAGTTAAAGCTTTTCGCGCAGGAAGCTGATGACATGGTCAGCTTGCACTTCACCCACCATCCGGCCCTGTGAGTCGACTACCGGAAGCGCATGCAGGTTGTATTTGTCGAAGAGCTCGGCCAGATCCATCTGGCTCATATCAGCCGGGCAGGAGAGGACGCGAGGCTCGGGCAGCACGGCCAGACGCGTCTCGGGCAAGGCCACCACGAGCCGGGAGAGCGAGATAGCGCCGCGCAACACCCGCTTTTCATCCAAGAGGTAAATCTCAGTCACACTTTCCGGATCGCCATCGAAAGTGCGAAGTGCCTCGACCGCCTGCGCCACCGTCGCTTCCATTCCCAGAAAAACAAAGTCCGTGGTCATGCAGCCGGCAGCCGAGTTCTCGTCGAACTCGAGCAGCTCTTCGACCTCATGCCGCTCTTCCGGCTCCATCTCCTCCAATATGGCGTCCGATTGCTCCTCGGGCAGCTCGGCGAGCAGGTCGGCAGCCGCACCCGGATCCATCTCTTCCACGATGTCGGCGATGCGCTCTTCGTCCAGTTTCTCCAGCAGCGCCTTCTGCAGCTTAGGTTCGACCTCTTCCAGGGCCTCGGCAGCCACCTCTTCATCCAGCGATGTGAATACTGCTTCGCGCTCGGCCGGGGCCAGGTCCTCGAGAATGTCGGCGATGTCCGATGGGTGCATCTCACCCAGCCGCTCATACTCGATGCGCAGCTTTACCCGGCGCGCGGGGTCAACCTCGATCACATCGACAAACTGCCATGGAATCCCGCTGAACCGGAACTTGCGCGAGACTCGATCCAGCGTTGCCCGGGGAAGAATTCCTTTGAACACACGGCGAAAAGCGCCGCGCATTCCCACCTCGACCTCGGCCACACGCAACAGGTGAGCCGCACCTTGGCCCATCCACTCCAGGTCCACATCGTTTACGCGAACCACCTTGCGCCCGTGGATATCGATAATTTGCCGATCGATCAGATCCTGCTGCAGGTAGAGATAATTCTCTTCGTCCTTGAGCGGCACCAGCGCGCCGGCAGAGCGGAGCTCGAGCGTGCCTGCGGGTGTCTCCATTACCTCCTGCGAGGGAACGATACACAGCCCGGCTCGGGTCTTGAGCACCAGGCCGGCTACTTTGCCCGCGTCAGACCCCGTGGCCACGGCGATGTCCTTAAGCCGGCCGCGAATCTGGCCCTGCGCGTCGGTCACAGGCATACCGAGCAGCGCGGTAAGGCTTACGCGGGCTGTGGTGCGAGGCTCCATGGGTTGAGTGTATTCTCCTGGGCACAGTCTATGCCTGCATCTGAGTGAACAGCCCGGCCCGTTGTATTGCATCACGGCGATTTGCGCAAAACGTTTTATGCATTCGAATCGTCGAATGCTTGCTTGACACAATCCCTTTTGACCGATGAAACTGCCTGCTAAGGACTTTTAGACGAGTGTGGAGGGGCGGAAGGATGCGTCCCGTTCCAGAAAAGGCGGACTTGGAACCAGGTGAGCGCATCCATGCCAGAACAATCCATGCCAGAAAAGTCGGGGCCAGACCAGTCCGGGCCTGAGCGTTGGACCCGCACGCTCAACTCAACGATGGAGAGCGTGGGCGTGGTGGAGGCAGCCGCGGAAAAGCTGGCTGGTGACGCCGGTATGGACGAGGACGCACGCTTCCACATCGCCATGGCTCTGCGCGAAGCCGCAGTCAACGCGGTCCTGCACGGAAACGAATACGATCCCGGCAAAGAGATCACCGTCAGCATGGAGAACACCGGCGATGCTTTGGTTTTCAGAATTGCCGACCAGGGCAAGGGGCTCGACCCGGAGACGCTCCCTGACCCGCTGGCTCCGGAAAATCTGCTCCGCGGCACCGGCCGTGGCATCTTCCTCATCCGATCCTTCATGGATGAGGTAAACTTTCGACAACTGCATCCTGGAACCGAGTTGACGCTGGTCAAACATCTGGCGGCCGCCGGTGAAAAAACGTAAAGCACCTCGATGGAGCGTGGACGGGGGGCGTGGGCGGGGAACTGCAAGCTGCCGCCGCAAGCAGATTTGGCCCGGTTTCAAGACTTTTCCGCAAACCTATACCACCAAGGTGCTATAACCTTAATACAAACAAGGAGGATTTTCCGTGGCACTTACAATTGCTTCCCGTGAAGTGGACGGCGTCACCGTTCTGGACCTTAGCGGGCGGATCACTCTGGGCGAGGGCAGTGTGCAGTTGCGCGACGCCATTCGCGACTTGATCGGCAAAGGTCAAAAGAGCATCCTGCTCAACCTTGGAGACGTTAACTATATCGATAGCTCGGGTCTGGGTGAGCTTGTAAGCGCCTACACGACGTCGCGGAACCAGGGCGCCAGCCTCAAGCTGCTCAAGCTGACCAAGAAGGTGCATGACCTGCTGCAGTTGACCAAGCTTTACACCGTCTTCGATATCTACGACGACGAAGCCAGCGCCATCGCCTCGTACAAGTAGCTCGTTCAAGTAGTTCTTCGAGCCAGCCACGCCTGTTGCCTAACCGGCCCCACCACTGAAAAGGCCATCCCGCTGGACGGGATGGCCTTTCTCGTCTCGGGTTGGCCTCTTAGAACTTCACCGACGGCACGGTCTGCGCAGCGGGGCTGGCCTTGAAGTACGCATCGTTCTCTTTGAATCCCAGCATGCCAGCCCAGATGTTGTTCGGGAACTGCAGTATGAACGTGTTGTAGTCCTGCAGCGCGTCGTTGTAACGTTTGCGCGATACGCTGATGCGGTTTTCGGTTCCCGACAGCTCGTCCTGCAGGCGCATGAACTGGTCGCTCGAGCGCAACTGCGGATAGTTTTCGGTAAGCAGAAGCAGCCGGCCAATCGCACCGTCAAGCTGGTTGCTGGCCTGAATCTTCGCAGCCGGCCCCTGTGCATTCAGCATCCCGGCCCGCGCATTGGCAATGTCGCCGTAAACCGTACTCTCCTCTTTGGTGAATCCCTTCACGGTCTCCACCAGGTTGGGAATCAGATCGGCGCGCCGCTGCAACTGGGTGTCGATATCGGACCACTCGGCCTTCACCGCCTGATCCTTGGCCACTATCTGTTTCTGCGCGCCTATGAAGCTGCCGCCGATCATCAAAGCCACCAGCAGCAATACGCCCAAAACTCCAAGCACAATCAAAAGTCCCTTACTCATACTGTCCTCTTCTCCTCCGGCCCGAAATCAGCCTTTAGCTATTAGCTGTTAGCTTTCAGCCTCGACCACTGGCACTTCTGCCGGCCCCGAATGCCGGCTTAGACGATATCATTCGATGTTCTCCTTGTCCCGCTAAGAGCTGATAGCTGAGAGCTATTAGCTACCAGCTTCCCCCTGCGCCGCCGCCGCCGAATCCGCCACCACCGCCGCCAAATCCGCTGAAGCCTCCGCCTCCTCCGCCACCACCACCGCCGAATCCACCGCCGCCGTAGCCTCTTCCACTTCCAAACAGTCCCATGCCCCAGAGCCCAAACAAGCCCCAACTGCCCAGGACGCGCAAAAGGTAAAGGGCGATGACGATGGCGATAATGATGAGGCGAAGCGCAACGCGTCCGTTCGAGTGATGCACGGGCGCGGGCTGTTCCACCGCCGGCTCGTCAGTCAGCGTGACATTGGCATCGGCCGCGATCACCCGGGCCAGCTCGTCCGTAGCCAGCAGCAGAGCACCATCGTAGTCGCCGGCCTTAAGATCGGGAACCATCTCGCGCCCGATATCGCCGACCTTGGCGTCGTTCAGAATCCCCTCGAGGCCATAACCGACCTCGATGCGGTATTTGTGGTCGTCCACGGCCAGCAAAACCATCGCAAGACGATTCTGGCCGTGATTCTTGTCCCCCATCTTCCAGTGGTCTTCAAGCTGGTTGGCGTAGTCGGCTGAGTCATCGCCATCGAGACTGTGAATCGTGACCACAGCAATCTTGGCATTAGCCTGGGTGTGGTCAAGCTGGGAGCAAATGTTGTCCAGCTTCGCAACCGCGTCCGTGGAAAGCACATGAGCAAAATCGCTGACGTAATCGACGGGCTGGGGCAGATCGGCAATTTTTTCAGCTTGGGAGGAAACGGCAAACAACACGAAAAGGGCTGCCAGAAGCAGCCGGTAAGGAACCAAACCCAGGTGACGATGGCCTTTCATTCCTCCTAATTGTACGCGGGAGGGAGGGGAGAAGTTCCAGGCAGCTCCCAGCTGTCAGCTATCAGCTTTCAGCCGGACAATACCCCCAGCAACCTTTCCCAGCAAGAGTTGAGACGCCGGGCGTCGGCAATAAAAAGCAGGGAGCCGATAGCTGAAAACTGAACGCTGCTCCCAAGCTCTACACTGGGATGGAGATGACACAAGACCAGATTCCCGCTCCCCCCATTGCCCGCAAGGACCAAAAAGAAACCATCTTGCACGGCGTCACGCTGACCGACGACTACGCCTGGCTGCGCGACAAGGACAACCCCGAGGTCACCGCATATCTTGAAGCGGAAAACGCCTATGCTGAGGCGGTGATGGCTCCATTGGCCAAGCTCCGCGAAGACCTCTACGCCGAAATGCTTTCGCATATCAAGCAGACCGATGTCTCCGTTCCCTTCCGCGACGGGGCCTGGTGGTACTACACGCGCACCGAGGAGGGCCGCCAATACGCAATCCACTGCCGCAAGCCCGGAACGACAGTCGCGATGGACGAGTCCGCGCCTGAAGAGATACTCCTCGACGGCAACCAACTGGCTGAGGGCGAGCCGTTCTTTTCGATCGGCGCCTTCACCGTCTCCGACGACGGCTGCTGGCTCGCCTATTCAACCGACACCACCGGCTTTCGGCAATACACATTGCACATCAAGAACCTGGTCACCGGTGAGACCCTCCCCGGCCCGCTCACTCCGAGCCAGGCAAAGCGCGCAGGTTCTGTCGTCTGGGCCGCCGACAGCAACACACTGTTCTACTCCGTGGAAGACGAGGAGCAAAAGCGGCAATTCCAACTTTGGCGGCACACGCTCGGCTCACCCCATACCGAGGATGTGGTGGTTTATCAGGACGACGATGAGCGCTTCAACCTGGGCGCAGGCCGAACTCGCGACGGTAAGTTCATCGTCATGGAGTCCGCCAGCCACACCACCACCGAATCGTGGTTTCTTGCCGCCGACAAACCCGAAGGCGCTTTCACAATCATCACCCAACGCGAGGACGACCACGAGTACTCTATCGACCACCGGAACGGGCTGTGGTTCATCCGCACAAACGACGGAGGCCGCAACTTCCGTCTCGTCACTGCTCCGGTGGCTACGCCGGACCGCGCCCACTGGACGGAAGTCATTCCCCACCGCGCCGAAATCATGATCGAGGAGATCGATCTCTTCGCCACCTTCTTCGTCGCCTGCGAACGCGAGGACGGGCTGCCTCGGCTGCGGCTCTGGTCATTTGTCGGCAGCGGTGGCAATGCCGCGCCCGCCGGCGAAATCGCATTCCCTGAGCCGGCCTACGATACCCATCCTCACATCAACCGCATCTTTGAGACCACGACCTTCCGCTACGCTTACCAGTCGCTGGTCACGCCTGCCTCGGTCTTTGAGTACGACCTGGGTAAAGCCTCATCCACGCTGCTCAAGCAATTGGAGGTCCCTGGTGGCTTTGACCGCACCCTCTACGCCAGCGAACGCATCCACGCCACTGCTCCAGACGGCGTGCTTGTTCCGGTGTCGCTTGTCTACCGGAAAGACTCCCGCGAGGCGAACAATCCTCTGTACGTCTACGGGTACGGGTCCTATGGCTATTCGCTGCCTCTCGGCTTCAGCTCCAACCGCCTCAGTTTGCTCGATCGCGGCGTGATCATGGCCTACGCACACATTCGCGGCGGCGGCGATCTGGGTGAGCCCTGGCACGACGCCGGCAAGATGCTCGTGAAGCGCAACACTTTCACCGACTTCATCGCCGCCGCCGAAAGATTGAAGGAGTACGGCGACCCTTCGCGCATCGCAATCGAAGGCGGGTCGGCTGGCGGACTATTGATGGGCGCTGTCGTCAATCTGCGCCCCGACCTCTTCCGCGCCGTCGTCTCTCATGTACCCTTCGTCGACGTTATGAACACCATGCTCGACGCTTCACTTCCGCTGACTGTTCCCGAATACGAAGAGTGGGGCGATCCCAACCAGGAAACGTACTTCCGGTACATGCTGAGCTATTCGCCCTATGACAACCTGAAGCCTGGCAATTATCCGGCCATGTTAGTCAAAACTTCGATTCATGACAGCCAGGTTATGTACTGGGAGCCGGCCAAATATGTGGCCAGGCTCCGCACCCTCAAGACCGACAGCAATCCGCTGCTGCTGGTGACGAACATGAAGGCCGGCCACGGCGGCGCGAGCGGCCGGTACGACTATCTGAAGGAGATCGCCTTCGACTACGCGTTCCTGCTTCACGAACTGGGGTTGCTGTCAGACCACCCAAGCGTAACGGCTCCGCCAGCCTGACCGGGCAACCCAATGGCCCGCTTCCCCACTCTAATGACCCATCGGGGCCTTTTGCGCGGGATTGACACCTTGAGGGCCTACTGCGGGTGGGGGCCCTTGTGTGTCATTGATGCGCCGCCGTTTCAACCACATTCTTGCTGCCGTGGGAATTACTCCAGCTGCTCCCCTGCTTCGGGCCGAAGAAGCTTCGGGCGCGCGCAATCCCGATGGCGCTCCTGAAATTTTGCATCTCTCGCGCAACGGCTGGATGCCGAACAATCCGCATCTCCCGGTGCTGCTCTACCGTGGCGCGGTTGCAATCGCGAAGGGGGACCCGGCAGCGACGCTTGAACGCCTCTTCACGCGCAACGGATGGCCGCCGCAGTGGCGCAACGGCGTCTACCGCTATCATCATTACCACTCGACGGCACATGAGGTACTTGGATTTGCAGCCGGCTCTGCGGAAATCATGCTGGGCGGCGAAGGCGGGCACGCCGTCAATGTCTCGGCGGGTGATGTGGCCGTGCTGCCGGTAGGCACGGGCCACTGCCTGATCTCCGCAAGCGATGACTTTCTGGTGGTCGGCGCTTACCCGCCTAATCAGGAGTGGGACATATGCCGCGAAGCTCCAAGTGCGGCGGTCACGCACTATATGGCAAATCTGCCATTTCCAAGAATCGATCCTGTCTCCGGCGTGCTGGGCCCGCTGCCAAACCTCTGGACCGCACAGTGAGCCAGGAGTACCGTTCTAAACTGCCGTCTCCGTCAGCGCCTCGGTTCTCTTGCTCATCTGCGCTGTTCGCTCGATTTTGTCCCAGTTGAACGGCTTCCCGTCGATGGCGCGCTTCACGGTCTTGAAGAGCACAATCGAGAATACCTGTCGATAAGCAAACCGCTGCAGCCAGATGTGGAACAGCAGCCATCCGTCGCCCTTGTTCGCCGGATGGCGCCGCTCCAGCGAAAAGGCGAGCGAGGAAGTGATGAAGTCAATCAAAAGGAACGTGCCGAAATAGGCAAGCAGCTTTTCCAGGCTGGCTGCCGACGCCGCTTCGGGATGATAGTAGCGGTCGATGAAGTAGTTCACGATTCCGGCGACAAACATCAGATCGATGAACGGCGAAACCATGGGAAGAAACATTTGGAAGATGAGAATGTTGGGCAGCGCGAACAGCCCCATGGCCTTGTTGCGCAAGAAAGCCGCGCGATGCTTCCAGATCGCCTGAAGCGTGCCAAACGACCAGCGGAAGCGCTGCCGCATCAGCCCTTTCGCATCGATAGGAGCCTCAGTAAACGCCAGCGCGCGGTCTTCGTAGTTTACCCAGTAGCCGTGTTCGAGCAGGTTCATGGTGAGGTCGGCGTCTTCGGCCACCGTGTTCAGCGGATAGCCACCCGCGGCCATCACCGGAGCGGTGCGCCATGCGCCGATTGCGCCGGGAACTACCGTGACCACATGAAACAGATCGAGCGCGCGGCGCTCAAAGTTCTGGCTGGTGATGTATTCGAGAGCCTGCCAGCGCGTCCACAGGTTCACGCGGTTGCCAACTTTTGCGTTGCCGGCCATGGCGCCGATGCGCGCATCTTCAAAATGTGGAATGAGCTTGGAGATCGCGTCGGGAGCGATGACGGTGTCCGCGTCGATTCCGACGTAAATCTCTTCCTTCATGCGCTCCAGCGCGTAGTTGAGCGCCGCGGCCTTGCCCGCATTTTCCTTGGTCAGAACCTGCACCATCCCAGCGGCGATCTCGGACCGATAAGCAAGCGCAGCCACCTCGGCTGTCCGGTCGCTTGAGCCATCGTCGATCACAATGACGTGGAGATTCTTGTAGTCCGAATTCAACACCGAGCGAATGGTGCGCACTATGACCGTAGCTTCGTTGTATGCCGGAATGAGAACGGCCACGCGCGGGGCGTAGCCGGGCGATGCCGGACGGTGCGGCCTGCGCATGCGATCGATGAGGGCCAGAATCCCAATGAAAACCATGCGGATAATCATCAGGACGTCGCCGACAAAGAAAACATAAACGATGAAGTTCACCACCAGCGACACACCGCTGAATGCGACCGAATCCGGGATGGATTGCATGTATTCCCAGAAGGTCAACCCCGGCATGACGTCGGCAGTTGTCTTGCCCATCAGCGCGGAGACAGGAACGATGGTGTAGCCATGGGCGCGAAGCGCATCGATAAGCACTGGCAAGGCGTTCACCGTTGCCTGCCGGTTTCCGCCGCCATCGTGCATGAGAATAATCGACCCGCGGAATTGCGGCTTGGTCTTCATCCGCTCAAGCTGGCTCAGCACCGCAGCCGTGATCTCCTGCGGAGTTCTGCTCCGCGGACGATCGTTCCAGTCGTCGGTATCGATCTTGTTGCCGATGATTGTGTATCCGTCCCGTTGCAACTGTTCCACGGGTTGTGCCTCGAGGTCTGTGTCCGGCTCCTCGTCGATGTCGTAAGGGGGACGGAAGTAGAGAGGCTGCACCCCGAGCTTGCTGGCGAACAACCGCTCAGTCAGCTTGACTTCAAGATCGAGCTGGCGCGGTGGTATGTCGCTGATATCCGGATGCGTGTAGGTGTGATTGCCGATCTCATGACCTTCACGGAAGACCCGCTTCATGACGCCGACGTTTTCCGCGGCCTCGGAGCCGATCATCATGAAGGTGCCTTTCACGCCTTTATTCCTGAGAATGTCAAGAATCTTCGGCGTCCACTTCGGATCGGGACCGTCATCGAACGAAAGCGCAACCTCATTTGGATGGTAGCCATACTGCTGGATCGTATACGTGCGGGGATACACATCCATGTGCTCGTCCACGATAAGCTTCTTGTGCAAATCGGGCTCATCCGTATCCAGCTCGACGGTCCGTTTACCCGGCTGCGGCAGCCCAGTAATGCGCAGGATGTCTCCGTCTCCTTCGGTATCTACGTCGTGTCCCGGCTGTACGTCGTGAAGCGCCTGCAGCGCTGACGGATCTCTGGGTTTGTCCCAGATATTCCACAACGAGCTGTCCTCTTCGCCCAGACGCCACAAGGCGAAAGTTTCCAGTCCGAGGCCTCGGGCGGCGCGCAGTTCGTTCAGCAGTGTTACTCCATCCAGGAACCACACCACATGGCGCTGATTGTTGTCTTCATCGATGTACTCGTAGTGAGGATTCAGGGTGTTGTAATCGAGATCGAGATCCGCATCCGCGTCCGACGCGCGTCCCCATGCGTCTGAAACGCTGAGGTCTTCGGTATTCAGCACCACCGGCTTCGCGTTCTTGTGCTTCGCGTCAGGAATCGAGAGCGTCCAGTCGTATCCGTAGTTGCCGACCGCACAGATCAGTTTCTGCTTCGGCACTATTTTGAGAACCCTGACAAGGTTGCCGACAAACCAATCCTGCGCGGCCACCGGCCCAGGGTCGCTGGTGGTCTGGTGCTGGTCGTAATTCATCAGCACAATGCCGTCGGAGTTAGCGGCAATCTGCTTCAGATCGTCGTCATCCGTTGAGACTGCGGCGTTCACATAGAGCCGCAGGTTGCGCGGGTGCAGATCTGCGTAAAGCTCCTGGATGAACTTCAGATATGCCGGGTCGGCATCGTCGTTGAGGCTCTCAATATCGAGCGAGAGACCGCGGTATACCGGTAGCGCCGTAAAGAACCGCACAATCTGCGCGCGCAGAGCCGCCCGCTTCCCGTCGTCCTTCAGCACATCGCCCACGCCCGCATCCCAGCTCTGCGTATGCGGGTTGTAGTTGTTCAGGTGCGGGAAAATTTCTGTGTCCAGTTTCTGCTTTTGGATCTCTCCCTTCACCTTGTTGATGTCGTCAGGATCGTGAACTACACCGCCATCGATGACCGAATACTCGTGAATGTTGTCGCTGCTCATGGCCATCAGCGTTCCCTGCGGCGCGCTCACATGCAGCCACTGCGGGAACAGGAGATCGATCTGGTGGACGTGTTCTTTTAGAGACGAGTAGCTGGCCGCATCGTCCTGGACATAGTACGCAGCCCGCAAACCTTCGCCGGAGTTCAGTGGAATCTCCGACGGCCGGTTCGCGGAGTGCCGGTGCGCGGGCCGCTGAAGCTTGGTGTCCTTGGGCAACTGCGAGCGATCGGAGATGGCCTTGTAATTGTGTTTCGGGGCGGGGAGCAGCAATTCGGGAAGGTGCTGGCTGAGCAAAACATTGAAAATGAAACCGGCCAGGACCAGCGTGAAGACCACGGCGGTCACATCGAAGACGCGGCGCAGCCGTTTCCAGCGCTTGCGTTGCGGATCGTAAAAAATCTGGCGCTGTACCATGTCCGGTGTCTTTCAAAATGCTCGAAAATAGCGTAAGCGGGGCTCTGAGCTTTACAGTACGAATCGTATGGAAGCTATCCCCGAGAGTCAAACGTCGATCTTCCAGCGGACGCTGACGAGCATATTCGGGCGAAGCGCACACCCCGTCCGTGCGGCGCTGCTGGTCGCAACTCCGCTGGCCGGGGGCCTTTGGATACGTCTGGCCATGTTGAGGGAGATTTTCAGCCTCCAGGGCGACCCGCTTATCTACGGCGGACTGGCAAAGAACCTGCTGCTGAATGGCCACTATTCCCTCACCACGGCAAATGGAATAACTTATCCCACGCTGATCCGGCTCCCTGGCTATCCGCTGTTCATGGCGCTCTGTTTCCGCGTCTTTGGGATGGAGAACTACGTTTCAGTCTGCTGGATTCAGATTGCCCTCGATCTCGCCGCCTGCCTGCTGCTGGCAGACTTCGCTCGCCGCATCGCGCCATCGAGATTGAGCGCCGGAGCGGCCCTGGCCACGCTTTGGCTGGCCTCGCTCTGCCCCTTCACAGCCTCGTACACGGCATCTCCCATGGCGGAAACGCCGACGCTCTTCGCCATCTCACTTGCGTTGTGGGCCTTGGCACGATTCCACGCGCGGCCCGGATGGCCCAGCGCTCTATGGTTCACCTTTGCCGTCACTTTTGCTGCACTCCTCAGGCCTGACGGCGCGCTGGTGGGCGTTGCGCTTGCACCCGCGCTGGTTATCGGCCTGTCCCCAGCTGCCATTTCCCGCAGAAAGCTCGCCCGGATCGCTCTGGTCTGCATTTTGCTTGCACTCACTCCCTTCGCCGTCTGGACAGCGAGAAACTGGAACGTCTTCCACGTCTTTGAGCCGCTCGCCCCTCGCCTGGCCAATGACCCGGACGAAGACCCCAATCCCGGCTGGGAACGATGGGTCAAGACGTGGTGTCTCGACTTCGCTTCAACTTACCAGATCTACTGGAATGTTCCCGGAGACGTGCTGGATTCGTCTGCGCTGCCCAGCCGCGCCTACGACTCACCAGCACAGCGAGACGAAACCACCGCGTTGATCGCCGACTACAACAAGGAATTCTCGCTCACGCCCGAATTGGACGAGCGCTTTGCCCGCCTCGCCAACGAGCGCGTTGCATCTCACCCACTTCGCTTTTATCTTTGGCTGCCGCTTGGACGCCTGGCCGACATGATCTTCCGGCCGCGTGTCGAAAATCTCAACATCGATATCGATTGGTGGGTTTACGCGCACCACAAAGACGAGACCCGCTTCAGCTGGGCCTATGC
>Ga0181516_10000761_pt1 | contig 27103 bp, 27 predicted proteins | sample PEATcosm2014_Bin_25_FD_121104 | JGI IMG/M metagenome (GOLD analysis project Ga0181516, IMG submission 121104) | Peatland microbial communities from MTU Mesocosm Facility, Houghton, MI, USA - PEATcosm2014_Bin01_10_metaG | ecosystem: Environmental > Terrestrial > Soil > Wetlands > Peat | place... | reverse complement strand
GTTCTATCGCGCCAATCTCGCCGCCGGGCAGAAGGGCCTGTCGGTCGCCTTCGATCTCGCCACCCATCGCGGCTACGATTCCGACCACCCGCGCGTCGCCGGCGACGTCGGCATGGCGGGCGTGGCGATCGATTCGATCTACGACATGCGCACCCTGTTCTCCGGCATCCCGCTCGACTCGATGAGCGTGTCGATGACGATGAACGGCGCGGTGCTGCCGGTCCTGGCGCTGTTCATCGTCGCGGCGGAAGAGCAGGGCGTTCCGGCGAAGGCGCTGTCGGGCACCATTCAGAACGACATCCTCAAAGAATTCATGGTGCGCAACACTTACATTTATCCGCCGAGCGCCTCGATGCGCATCGTCGCCGACATCTTCGCCTACACGGCCAAGTCGATGCCGAAATTCAACTCGATCTCGATCTCCGGCTATCACATGCAAGAGGCGGGCGCGACCCAGGACCTCGAGCTCGCCTACACGCTCGCCGACGGGATCGAGTATCTGCGCGCCGGCGTCGCGGCGGGCCTGAAGGTCGACGAATTCGCGCCGCGCCTTTCGTTCTTCTGGGCGATCGGCATGAACTTCTTCATGGAAGTCGCCAAGCTCCGCGCCGCGCGGCTGCTCTGGGCGGAGATCGTTTCCGGCTTCGGCGCCAAGTCGGAGAAGTCGCTGCCGCTGCGCGCCCATTGTCAGACTTCGGGCTGGTCGCTGACCGCGCAGGACCCGTTCAACAACATCGTCCGCACCCAGGTCGAGGCGATGGCGGCGACGCAGGGACACACCCAGTCGCTGCACACCAACGCGCTCGACGAAGCCCTGGCGCTGCCGACGCCGTTCTCCGCCCGCATCGCCCGCAACACCCAATTGTTCCTGATCGAGGAGAGCGGCACGACGCGCGTCGTCGATCCGTGGGGCGGCTCGTATTACGTCGAGCGGCTGACGGCCGATCTGGCGGCGCGGGCGCGCGCCCATATCGACGAAGTCGAAGCGCTCGGCGGCATGGCCAAGGCGATCGAGCTCGGCCTGCCCAAGCAACGCATCGAGGAGGCGGCCGCGCGCACCCAGGCGCGCATCGACTCCGGCCGGCAGACGGTGATCGGCCTCAACAAACACGCCCCGCAAGTCGAGCGGGCGATCGACGTGCTCAAGGTCGACGCGGCGGCGGTGCGCGCGCGGCAGATCGCCAAGCTCGAGCGCCTGCGCGCCGAGCGCGACGAAAAAGCGACGTCAGCCGCGCTCGAAGCGCTGACAAACGGCGCGCGCGGGAGCGCCAATCTGCTCGCGCTCAGCGTCGAAGCGGCGCGCGCCAAGGCGACCGTCGGCGAGATCTCGTTGGCGATGGAGAAGGCGTTCGGCCGTCATATCGCCGAGGCGAAGTCGATTTCCGGCGTCTATCTCGCCGAGGCGGGCGAGGAGGGCGACGCCAACCGGCGCGTCATCGCCATGACCGCCGCGTTCGCCGAAAACGAAGGGCGGCCGCCGCGCATTCTGGTGGCGAAGATGGGCCAGGACGGCCACGACCGCGGCCAGAAAATCATCGCCTCGGCGTTCGCCGATCTTGGTTTCGAGGTCGAGATCGGCCCGCTGTTCGCCACGCCCGAGGAAGTCGCGGCGCTGGCGGCGGAGAAGCGCGTCCACATCGTCGGCGTTTCTTCGCTCGCCGCCGGGCATCTGGCGCTGGCGCCGGCGTTGAAGGCGGCGTTGAAGGCGGCCGGCTTAGGCGAGGCTTTGGTCGTCTTTGGCGGCGTCATCCCGAAGCAGGACTACCCGGCGCTCAGCGCCGCCGGGGTCGAAGCGATTTTCCCGCCGGGCGCGGCGATTGCGACCTCGGCGCAGAGCCTGATCGAGCGACTCAACGAGCGACGCGGTTACGTCCAGCGCGGCGCGACGTGACGGCGTCCCATTTCGAGGCGCCGACGTCGCGTTCCGACGCAGGTTTGATGGTTACGTAAGTGGCCCCGCGCTTGCGGCGCGCCGGTCCGAAGTCACGCAACCCCGGACGAGCGATGGACCACGACGTCGAAACGGTGATCGACCGCGCAATCGCCAACACTCTGGCTTATTTGAGCGCGCCGGGCGGCGACCGACGGGTGGCGCGCATCGGTCTCGAGCGCATACGCGCCGACTTGACGGCGCGCGCGCCTGACAACCCTGGGCTGGCGCGGCTCAGCGCCTTCATCGCCGGGCTCGCGCGCCCGCTGAAGCAGGAAGCGCGCACCGGGATCAGGGCATGACGTATTCGAGTCGAACCGCCCAAGTCGTCGTCGCGAGCGGCGCCCGGACGTCATCCGGTGGGCGCTCGCGACGACAGTCGGAACTGCGGCAATCCAAGCCGACAGCTCGCCTTAGCGGCCGTACAATCCCGTGAGCGTCGTTTTGGCCAAAGTGTGGAAGTGGAGGTTGAAGCCAACCACTGCGGCGGAGGATTGTTCTTCGGCGTCGAGCTTGGCGACGTCGACGGCGAAGATTGTGAATTGATAGCGATGCGGCTTGTCGCCCGGCGGCGGGCAGGGGCCGCCGTATCCGATTGCGCCGTAGTCGGTGCGGCTCTGCACGGCGCCCTTCGGCGCCGCCGGGCTTTTCGGGTCGCCGGCGCCGCGCGGCAGGCGCGTGACGTTCGCCGGGATGTTGAAAACGACCCAATGCCAGAACCCGCTGCCCGTAGGCGCGTCGGGGTCGTAGCACGTGAGGGCGAAGCTCTTGGTCTCGGGCGGCGCGCCCGACCAACTCAGCGCCGGCGAGATGTTGCCGCCGGCGCATCCGAACCCGTTGAAGGCATGCATTTCGGCGATCGGCTCGCCCTCCGCGACGTCGGAACTGGTCAACGTGAACCCGTCGGCCGTTGTCTTCGCGCTCATTGGATTCTCCCGAATTCCTTGGTCCGCCGCAGGCGCGGCGGCGCGGGCGATTGTGCCGGCGCATGAGGAATTGGCAAGCGTCGAAAGGTCTGCGCCGCACGCAATCAATTGTGACGAAGGCGAATTGACGAAGGCGCGAAGCCGATTGTATGACGAATGCAAGCGCGACGGGAGACGCGTTCGGTCGATGCGGAGGAAGCCATGCGAGAGGCCAAATTCGCGCGAGCGGGTCGCAAACGCAATCTCGTGACGCGTTCGGGAGCGACGCTGCAATTCACCGAACTCGGCTTCGGCGCCGCGCCGCTCGGCAACCTCTATCGGCCAATGACCGAAAAGGATGCGCGCGCGACCCTCGACGCCGCCTGGGCGGTCGGCTGCCGCCACTACGACACCGCGCCCATCTACGGCCTCGGGCTTTCCGAGACGCGGCTCAACGGCTTCCTGCGCGCCAAGCCGCGCGACGCTTTTCTGATCTCGACCAAAATCGGCCGGCTTCTCCATCTCTGCCGTCCCGAGGAGCGATCGTTTCAAGCCGGGTTCTTCGAGACGCCGTCGCGCCGCGAGAGCTTCGATTACAGTTACGACGGCGTGATGCGCTCGCTCGAGTTTTCGCTCGAGCGGCTGGGGCTCGATCGCGTCGACATCGTCTATGCGCACGATGTCGACGTGTTCACTCACGGCGACCGGGAAGCCTCGGACGCTCGCGCCGGCGAATTCATGGACGGCGGCTACAGGGCGCTGGCGAAGTTGCGCGATAGCGGGGCGGTCCAGGCGATCGGGGTCGGCGTCAACGAGTGGGAGGTGGCCGAGACGCTGGCGCGCGCCGGCGATTTCGACGTGTTCCTGCTCGCCGGCCGCTACACCCTGCTCGAGCAGGAGGCGTTGCAATCGTTCCTGCCGTATTGCGTCGACAAGAAGATCGGCGTGGTCATCGGCGGCCCGTTCAATTCCGGGATTCTCGCCACCGGACCGAAGCGCGGCGCCCGCTACAACTACCGGCCGGCGCCGCCGGCGGTGCTCGAGCGCGTGCGGCGAATTGAGACGATCTGCAAGGCCCACGGCGTCAAGCTCGCCGAGGCCGCGCTGCGCTTTCCGCTCAGCCATCCAGCCATCGTCAGCGTCATTCCAGGCGGCCAGAAACCGGGCGAAGTGCGTCGAAACGCCGCGATGCTTGACGCGCAGATTCCATCGACCCTATGGCGTGCGCTTAAGGCGGAGGGGCTGTTGCGCCCCGACGCGCCGACGCCGCGCTGACGGCAAGGAGACTCTTGATGCTGAAATTGATCGACCCGCTGCTTGGCCCCGACCTTCTCTACATCATGCGCGCCATGGGCCACGGCGACGAACTGGCGATCGTCGACGCGAACTACCCCGCTTATTCCGCCGGTCCCGAAGTCGTCAGGATCGAGGTCGACGCGGTGCGCGCGCTCGACGCCATCCTCAGCCTCTTCCCGCTCGACACGTTTGTTCCGGAGGCCTGCTGGCGGATGCAGGTCGTCGACCATCCGAACCAGGAAGAGCCGATCTTCGCCGAGTTTCGCGCAGTCATCGCCAAGCGCGAGGGTCCGCAGTTCAAGCTCGCCGAACTCGAGCGGTTCGCCTTCTACGATCGCGTCAAGCAGGGCTTCGCGATCGTGAAGACCAACGAACGCCGGCTTTACGGCAACGTCATCCTCAAGAAGGGCATCGTTCGCCCCGACTGACGACAGGGCCGTCATGGCGTTCCCGCGGGGGAAGACCCGGCGGCGCGCGTAAGAAAGTCCCTCTCTCCCCGATTGCGGGGAGAGGCGACCGGCGCTAGCGGCGCCGCTTCAGGCGTCGCCCCACACTTCGCGCGCAATTTCGACGCAGCGCGCGAGCCTCTTCCACTCGTCGGCCTCGGTGAGGTCGTTGCCGTGCGCGGTCGAGGAGAAGCCGCACTGATGGCTGAGCGCGCATTGGTCGAGAGCGACGTATTTCGACGCTTCGTCGATGCGGCGCTTGACCTCGTCCTTTGGCTCGGCCGCGGGATGCTTGGAGCTCATCAGGCCGAGGACGATCGTCTTGCCCTTCGGCGTGAAGCGCAGCGGCGCGAAGTCGCCCGAGCGCTCGTCGTCGTATTCGAGGAAGAAGCCGTCGATCTTCATTTCGTTGAGCAGAATCTCGGCGACCGGCTCGTAGCCGCCCTCAGCGACCCAGGCGCTCTTGAAATTGCCGCGGCAGAGGTGGACCGAGATCGTCATGTCCTTCGGCCGGTCGCGGATCGCATCGTTGACCAACCGGCAATAAAGGCGCGTGAGCGCGTCGGGATCGTCGCCGCGGGCGCGCGTGCTCTCGCGGATGTTCGGATCGCAGAGATAGGCGAGATTGGTGTCGTCGAGCTGCAGATAACGACAGCCGCGGGCCGCCAGGTCGGCGACCTCGTCGCGATAGGCGGCGGTGAGGTCGACATAGAATTGTTCGAGGTCGGGATAGACGCTCTGGCTGATCGCCTGCCGGCCGCCGCGGAAATGCAGCATCGACGGCGCCGGGATGCAGACCTTCGGCGTCTTCGTCACGACGCTGTTGAGGAAGTCGAAGTCCGGGCCCTGGATCGGCTTGGCGTGGCGGACCTTGCCCCCCACGTGCATCGTCGGCGGCTTGAAGCCGACCTCGCTGCCGTCGTCCTTGCGGAACTTGGCGATGAACTCGCCGTAGTGGGTTTCGACGCCGTCAAGCCGCTCGAGGAAGTCGACGTGAAAATAGGTGCGGCGGAACTCGCCGTCGGTAATCCCCTTGAGGCCGACGGTTTCCTGCGCGCGCACGACTTCGCGGATGCACGCGTCCTCGATCGCGCGCAATTCTTCGGCCGGCAGGGTCTTGGCGAAGAACTTCTCGCGCGCCGCCCTCAGGCGTTCGGGGCGAAGAAAGCTGCCGACATGGTCGGCCCGGAACGGCGGCTGGGTCATCGCAATCCTCCCTGATCTGGTTGCGCGAGTTTCCGCCAAAACAGAGGGGGTTGGCAATCCGCGGACCTCGCGCGTGGGCGGCGGCCGGCGCGTCGGGCGACCGGCGCCGCCGAGCCAAGCCTGCGCGTCAGCCGACGGCGCCGCCGACCCAGGCCTGCGCGTAGGCCAACCGGCGCCGCCGACCCTGGCCTGCGCGTCAGCCCACCGGCGCCGCCGACCCAGGCCTGCGCGTCAGCCGACCGGCACCGCCAACAGCGGCCAGCGCGCGTCCTCGAGCACCTGCGCGCTGGCGCTGCCGCGCACGGCGTCGAGCAGGCCGTGGCGCCCCGCCGTCGGCATCGCGATCACGTCGACATTGAGTTCGTTGGCGGCGGCCAAGATCGCATCGACCACCGCGCCTTCGCGCTGCAGGATCGGCATGTCGAGCGTGACGCCGTTCTCGTCGACGAGGGGTGGCGAACGCTTGCCGACGTGCATGAGTTTGATTTCGGCGGGACTGTCGATCAGTCTCAGCATCGCTTGAATGCGGCGGATCGCCGGCACGCTGTCGACGCCGCCGGCGACCGGCACCAGGATCCGCTTGAGGCCAATGGCGCCGGTCTTCGGGTCGACGAAGCCGCGCCGGCCCTCGCGCAGGAACAGGCTCATCATCTGTCCCTTGCGCAGCAAACTGGTGTGCACCGACGCGTCGGTCCACCGGGTCAGCGCCTTATTGGGGTAGTTGGCGAGCACGACCAGATTGCAGAACGCGTCCTCGAGATATTCGAGAATGCCGGCGCGGGCGTTGCGCGCGGCGATGCTGACGCTCGAAACTTGCAGTTCGAGCTCCTTCTCCCAGCGGTCGTAGGCGGCGTCGGACCCGAGCAGCCCCCAGCCGACCAGCAGGTCTCGCACCTGCCGCAGCCCCTGGGTCGGCGAATAGAAGGACTCGTTGTCGACCCGCACCAGCAACAACCGGAGGATCGACTTCGACGCCAGCGCGATCGCGACCGCATGGGCCATCGCGGCGGCGTCTCCCGGCGCGAAATCGGTTGGGTGGACGATGACAGGACGCTGCGGATTGGCTGTGGCCATGGTCTGTTCCGCGATTAAGCCTGCGGCATTGTGACCGCCGGGCGTTGAGCGAGGCTGGAGCGGACCTACTCCGGGGAAACGACGATCGCGATGTCCGGGTCGCCGACGCCGGTCAGTTGCAGCGTCGCCGGTTCGGCGGCGATGCGGAATTTGACGCTCTTGCGCGCGTTGGCGCAGCCGGTCGCGCCGGAGAAGGCGACGGGTTTGAGGAATTTGCCGTCCTGGATGACGTCAATCCAAGCCTCGGCCGACAGCGTGACCTTGAAGACCGCCGCGGCGGCAGGGGCGTCGAGGGAAAAGGCCCCGGCGTAACTCGGCGAGAATTTGGGCGGCCGCTCCGGCGCGAGCGCCAGCTTCGCCTCGGCGAACGGGACCAGCTGGAGTCGCGCCCCAGCGTCCGCCGGCAGCGGCGCGCCCGGCGCGAGCGGCCCGGCGGCGGCGAGCGCGGCCTGCTCGTGGGCGATCGGCCACTTGAATTGGTCGCAACCGCTGGCCGCCGCGACCGCGACGCAGCCGGAACCAAGCAGCCCGAGAGTCGCGCCCGCGCCCAGGAACCCGGCGGCGAGCAGGACGCGAAGCGTCGTTCTCATGGTCTCCTCCCTCCGGCGGTCGGATCGCCGCCGGGCGGCATAATGACGGCGGCCGGGTCCGGGTTCAACCCGCCGCGACAGGGGCTGCGGCCGCGCCCAAGTTGCGCCCTCGGCCCCCATCCCCTAAAGCGACCGCCAATCCCCCCTGGAAAACGCCAGCGATGATCCGCTCCGCCCTGATGACGATCATGACCAACGCCGCCATCAAGGCCGGCCGGGGCCTCAAGCGCGATTACGGCGAGGTCGAGCAATTGCAGGTGTCGCTCAAGGGGCCGGGCGACTTCGTCAGTCTGGCGGACAAACGGTCGGAAAAGACGCTCTTCGAGGAACTGTCCAAGGCGCGTCCGGGCTACGGCTTCGTGATGGAGGAGGCCGGTCGCGTCGAAGGCTCCGACAAGAGCCACACCTGGCACATCGACCCGCTCGACGCGACGACCAATTTCCTCCACGCCATCCCGATCTTCGCCATTTCGGTCGCCCTCGAGCGCGAAGGGCAGATCGTCGCCGGCGTCGTCTACAACCCCGCCACCGACGAGACCTATGTCGCCGAAAAAGGGCAGGGGGCTTTCGGCGGCGCGCGCCGGATGCGCGTGGCGGCGCGGCGCGAGCTGTCGCAGGCGTTGATTGGCTGCGGCATTCCCCACCTCGGCAAAATGGCCGAGCATCCGGCCTTCAAAGCCGATTTGGCGGCGGTGATGGCGCGGGTCGTCAACGTCCGTCGCCTCGGCTGCGCCTCGCTCGATCTCTGCTACGTCGCCAACGGCCGCTTCGACGCCTTCTGGGAGCGCGGCCTCCATTCCTGGGATATCGCCGCCGGGGAGTTGATCGTGCGCGAGGCCGGCGGCTTCGTCACCGATTGCGACGGCGGGGCCGACTACCTGAAGACAGGCGACATTCTGTGCGGCAACGAGTTCATGCACCGCGAGATGCTGGGGCTGCTGCGCGCCGCCTCGACCGTGCGCCCGGGTTGATTCCGGGCTTGACGCGCGCCGGGGCGGCGACGCTAGCATGAGGCCGTCCGAGATTCGGTCCTTGGCCTCGATGTTTCCTGATCCGATCGTTCGCCGTCGCCGTGGGGGCTGGCGCGGCGACGGTTCCGCGAAAGCCGCGCGACAATGAGCTTGCTTCAGGCGCTGCTCGCCTGCGACGCCGTCCTGCTGGCGCTGTCGGTCGTCGCCGTCTCGGCCGCGCGCCGAGGCGGGGCGGGGACCTTCGTTTATGGCGTGGCCCTGGCCCTGAGCTTGGCGATGCTCGCCGCCGCCGCCGCCGCGCTCATCGGCCGCGCCGCGCCAGCCGGACTGACGCTGCCGATCGGCCTGCCGTGGATCGGCGCCAATTTCCGTCTCGACGCGCTGGCGGCGTTCTTCGCCGTCGTCGTCAACCTCGGCGGCGCGGCGGCGAGCCTTTACGGAATCGGTTACGGCCGGCGCGAGCACGAGCCGGCGCGAGTGCTGCCGTTCTTTCCCGCTTTCCTCGCCGGCATGAACCTCGTGCTGATCGCCGACGACGCTTACACGTTCCTGGTGTCGTGGGAGTTCATGTCGCTGGCCTCGTGGGCGCTGGTGATGGCGCACCATCGCGAAGCCGGCAATCAGCGCGCCGGCTTCGTCTATATCGTGATGGCGAGCTTCGGCACCCTGTCGTTGCTGCTCGCTTTCGGCCTGCTCGCCGGCGCGAGCGGCGGCTATGCGTTCGACGCGATGCGCGCGGCGGCGCCGAGCGCCGGCGTCGCCGGCCTGGCGCTCGCTTTGGCGCTCGTCGGCGCCGGCTCGAAGGCCGGCCTTGCGCCGCTGCACGTCTGGCTGCCGCTCGCCCATCCCGCCGCGCCGAGCCACGTCTCGGCGCTGATGAGCGGGGTGATGACCAAGGTGGCGGTCTACGCCTTCATTCGCATCGTCTTCGATCTCGACGGCCCGCCGGACTGGCGCTGGAGCGCGCCGATCCTTGCGCTCGGAGCGGCGACGGCGCTGCTCGGCGTCCTGCACGCGCTGATGCAGACCGACATCAAGCGGGTCCTCGCCTATTCGACGATCGAGAACATCGGCCTCATCTTCGTCGCGATAGGCCTCGCGCTCGCCTTCAAGGCGAGCGGGCTCGCCGGCGCGGCGGCGCTGGCGATGACGGCGGCCTTGTTCCATTCGCTCAATCACGCGCTGTTCAAGAGCCTGCTGTTCTTCGGCGCGGGCGCGGTTCAGACCGCGACCGGAGAGCGGCGGATGGGGCGGCTCGGCGGCCTGCTCAACCGCATGCCGGCGACCGGCTTCTTCATGCTGGTCGGCTGCGCGGCGATCTCGGCCCTGCCGCCGCTCAACGGCTTCGTCTCCGAATGGCTGATGTTGCAGGCGATCCTGCTCGGGCCGCAGTTTCCGCAATGGACGCTGAAACTGCTGACGCCGGCGGTCGGCGCGGCGGTGGCGCTGACGGCGGCGCTCGCCGCCGCCTGTTTCGTGCGCGCCTTCGGCATTCCCTTCCTCGGCCGGCCGCGCAGCGACGAAGCGGCCAAGGCGCACGACGTCGACCGCTTCTCGCTCGCCGCCATGGCGGCGCTCGCGTTCCTCTGCCTTGCCGCGGGCGTGTTCCCGGGCGTCGTCATCGACACGCTGAAGCCGGTCGCGCTCGCCGTCGCCGGAGCGGCGATGCCGTTGCAGGCGAAGATCCCGTGGCTGTCGATCGCCCCGATCGCCGAGAGCCGCAGCTCCTACAACGGCCTGCTGGTCTTCCTGTTCATCGCCGCCTCGGCGGCGATGGCGGCTTCCGCCATCCATCGCTTCGCTTCCGACGCGCTGCGCCGCGCGCCGGCGTGGGACTGCGGCTTCCCCGATTCGAGCCCGGCGACGCAATACACCGCGGAGAGCTTCAGCCAGCCGATCCGGCGGGTGTTCGGCGGCTTCGTCTTCCGCGGCCGCGAGCGGCTCGACATGCCGGCTCCAGGCGAGACCCGCCCGGCGGTTTACAGCCTCACGCTGCGCGATCCGGTTTGGGACGGCTTCTACACGCCGCTCGGCGGACTCGTCGGCGCCATCGCCACACGGCTCAATCGCCTGCAGTTCCTCACCATCCGGCAATATTTGAGCGTCGTCTTCGCAGCCTTGGTGGCGCTGCTCCTGGTCCTGGCGGCCTGGTCATGACCAACATCGCCGTCGATCTCGTCTTTCAGTTCCTGCAGATGACGGTCGTCATCGGCCTGGCGCCCTTGCTCACCGGCCTGGTGCGGGTCGTCAAGGCGCGCCTGCAGCGCCGTCGCGGCCCGCCTCTGCTGCAGCCCTATCGCGACCTGGCGCGGCTGGCGCGCAAGGAGGCGGTCGTCGCCGACAGCGCCTCGTGGCTGTTCCGCATGGCGCCCTACCTCGTCTTCGCCGCCACCTGGGTTGCGGCGGCGCTGATCCCGACCTTCGCCACCGGCCTGTTGTTTTCCTGGTCGGCCGACCTCATCGCCATCGTCGCGCTGCTCGGCTCGGCCCGCTTCTTCCTCGCGCTCGCCGGGCTCGACGTCGGCACGAGCTTCGGCGGCCTTGGCGCCAGCCGCGAGGCGATGTTCGCCTCGCTCGCCGAGCCGGCGATGATCGTCATCGTCTTTTCGCTGGCGCTGATCGCCGGCTCGACCCAGCTCTCGACCGTCGCCGCAGCGATGACGGCGGGGGTCGGCCTGCGCGTCACCCTCGGCATGGCGCTGATCGCCCTGGTCATCGTCGCGGTGGCGGAGAACGGCCGCATTCCGGTCGACAATCCCGCCACGCATCTCGAACTGACGATGGTCCACGAGGCGATGATCCTCGAATATTCCGGTCGCCACCTCGCCGTCATCGAACTCGCGTCGATGCTGAAGCTGGTGCTCTACGTCTCGCTGATCATCTGCGTCTTCGCGCCATGGGGGATCGCGATCGCCGACGCCGGGATCGGCGACCGCCTCGCCGGCGCGGCGCTCTACGTCGCCAAGCTCGGCGTCGCCGGCGTGCTGCTCGGCGTGTTCGAGACCAGCATCGCCAAGATGCGGGTGTTCCGGGTGCCGGACTTCCTCGGCGCGGCGCTGATGCTCGGCTTGCTCGGCGCGCTGCTGCTGTTCGTGTCGCGGACGCTGAAATGACCGGGCTCTCGTTCGACGTCTCGCATCTGCTCGCCGGCGCGCTGGTGCTGGTCAGCTTCATGCTGCTCTACCAGACCCGGCTGTTCGCGCTGCTCAACGTCTTCGCGTTGCAGGCGGTCGTGCTGGCGCTGTCGGTGGCGTGGCAAGCCTTCGTGCAGGACGCAATCCATCTCTACGTCACCGCGGCGATCGCCTTCGCCTTCAAGGCGGTGATCATTCCGGTGGCGCTGCACCGCATCATCTCGCGGCTCGGCATCCATCGCGACGTCGAGAACGTCGTCGGCATCGGCCCGACCATGCTCGCCGGCCTGGCCCTGGTGGCGTTGTCGATCGTGGTGATGCTGCGGGTCGTCAACGAAGCCGACGCGCTGGCGCGCGAAGACCTCGCCTTCGCGCTGTCGGTGGTGCTGCTCGGCATGCTGATGATGGTGGTCAGGCGCAACGCGGTCAGCATGGTGATCGGCTTCATGTCGCTCGAGAACGGGCTGATCCTGGCCGCCGCCGGCGCCAAAGGCATGCCGCTGGTGGTCGAGATCTCGGTCGCCTTCTCGGTGCTGGTCGCCTTCACCGTGATCGGCGTCTTCCTGTTCCGCATCTCCGAACGTTTCGAAACCGTCGACGCGCGGGCGCTCGACCAGTTCCAGGGAGATCGGCTGTGAGCGGGCTCCCCTTCGACGGCGTGGCGGCGATCCTGATCCTGCCGGCGGCGACGGCGGCGCTGCTGGCGCTTCTGCCCGGTTATCGGCTGTCGGCGGCGATCAACGTCGCCTCGTCGGCGGCGACCTTCGTCGCCTCGATCTCGTTTCTGTTCTTCAAGCCGGCGTTCGGCGACTATTTCCTGGTCGACGACCTCAACATCGTCTTCATCGTCCTCAACACCTTCGTCGCCTTCACCTCCAGCGTGTTCTCGGCGAGCTACATCGCCCACGAGCTGGAAATCGGCCGGCTGACGACGACGCATCTACGCTTCTATCACGCGATGTATCAGACGCTGCTGTTCGCGATGAATCTCGCGCTGGTGGCCAACAACATCGGCCTGATGTGGGTGGCGATCGAGATGGCGACGCTGACCACGGTGGCGATGGTCGGCATTTACCGGACGCCGGCGGCGATCGAGGCGGCGTGGAAGTACTTCATTCTCGGCAGCGTCGGCATCGCCCTGGCTTTGTTCGGCACCATTCTCATCTACATGGCGGCGCGGCCGGTGCTGGGCGAGGGCGTCGGCGGCATGGTGTGGACGACGCTGATGGCGCGGGTCGGCGAGTTCGAGCCGGCGCTGCTCAATCTCGCCTTCGTCTTCCTGATGCTCGGCTACGGCACCAAGGTCGGCCTCGCGCCGCTGCACGCCTGGCTGCCCGACGCGCACGCCGAAGGCCCGACGCCGATCTCGGCGGTGCTGTCCGGCCTGCTGCTCAACGTCGCGCTCTACGCCGTGCTGCGCTTCAAGCTGCTGCTCGACGCCAACGCCAACGCCATCGCGCCGGGCCCGCTGATGGCGACGCTCGGGCTGACGTCGCTGATCTTCGCCGCCTTCATGCTCTATCGCCGGCGCGACATCAAACGGCTGTTCGCGTTCTCGTCGATCGAGCACATGGGCATCATCGTCTTCGCCTTCGGCATCGGCGGACCGCTGGCCAATTTCGCCGGACTGCTGCACATGACGATGCACAGCCTGACCAAATCGGCGATTTTCTTCACCGTCGGCCACATCGCCCAGGCCAAGGGGACGCAGCGCATCGCCGACATTCGCGGCCTGACCGTGTCGCATCCCGCGCTCGGCTGGAGCCTCGCGCTCGGCGTGCTCGCCATCGCCGGCGCGCCGCCGCTCGGCATCTTCACCAGCGAGTTTCTGGTCGTCAGCTCGACCTTCGCCCGCGCTCCGTGGCTGGCGTTGCTGCTGGTCTTCGGTCTGCTGCTCGCCTTCGGCGCGCTGATCCTGCGTCTGCAAGGCATGGCGTTCGGCGAGCCGAGCCCGGGCGACAAGCGCTCGACCGCCTCGACCCTGCCGATCGCCGCCCATCTCGGCCTGGTCGCGCTCGCCGGGCTGTATCTGCCGCCGCCGCTGGTCGCCTGGTTCCAGCACGTCGCGGCGATGTTGCGCTAGGGGAGCCCTCGCATGACGACGGCCAATCCGACGCAAGACCAGGCTTGGGGCGAGGCATGGGGCGAGGCCGCGCTCCGGCTCGCCTCCGGCGAAGCGCGGCTGGTCGGCTTGTGGGCCGACGGCGCCGAAGCGCGCATGGCGCTGTCGACGGGACGGCCGGAGCTCGAGTTCTTCCACTACGTCGCTGTCGACGGCTCGTTTCCTTCGGTCGGGGCGACGCACGCGCCGGCGATCCGCCTCGAGCGCGCCATCGCCGACCTCAGCGGGCTGAGGGCGCGCGGCGCGCCCGATCCGCGGCCTTGGCTCGATCATGGCCGCTGGCCGCTCGCGCATCCGCTCGGCGACGGCGCTCCGGCGGGCGGCGGCGAGCCGGAACGCTATGCGTTCCTCGGCGCCGAAGGCGTCGGACTGCATCAGATTCCGGTCGGACCGGTGCATGCGGGGATCATCGAGCCGGGCCATTTCCGCTTCCACGCCAGCGGCGAGACGATCGTGCGGCTGGAGGCGCGGCTCGGCTACGTCCACAAAGGCGTCGAGCGACTGATGGCCGGCGCCGACGTCGCGCGCGGGGCCGAGCTCGCCGGCCGGGTCAGCGGCGACAGCACGATCGCCTACCAGATCGCCTTCGCCCGCGCCGTCGAGGCGGCGAGCGGAATCGTCGCGCCGCCGCGGGCGGCGTGGCTGAGAGCGCTGATGGCCGAGATCGAGCGCGTCGCCAACCACCTCGGCGACATCGGCGCGATCTGCAACGACGCCTCGTTCGCGCTGATGCACGCCCATACCGGCGCGTTGCGCGAATTGACGCTGCGCGCCGCCGACATCGCTTTCGGCCACCGGCTGATGATGGACCGCATCGCGCCGGGCGGCGTCCTCGTCGATCTCGATCGCGACCGCCGCGCCGCCTTGCGCGAGCTGACGGCGACGATCCGCGACCGGTTTCCGCGCCTGGTCGAGCTCTACGACAACACCGCCTCGCTGCAGGACCGGACGGTGGGAACCGGGAGACTCGATCCCGAGCTGGCGCAGCGCTTCGGTTGCGGCGGCGTGATTGGCCGCGCCTCGGGTCGCGACTTCGACGCGCGCCGCGACCATCCGTATTCGCCTTACGGCGAGCTGCGCTTCGAGACGCCGGTCCGGCGCGAGGGCGACGTCAACGCGCGCGTGTGGGTGCGCATCCGCGAGGTCGAGGAATCGTTGCGGCTGATTGGCCAGATCCTCGATCGGCTTCCCGTCGGTCCGATCCGCGCGAAGCGCGAACCCGCCGCGCGAGCTGGGGAAGGCTGGGCGCTGGCGGAAGGGTTCCGCGGCGACGTCTTCGTCCACGTCCGTCTTGGCGACGACGGCAGAATCGCGCGCTGCCATCTGCGCGATCCGTCTTGGTTCCAGTGGCCGCTGCTCGAGGCGGCGATCGAGGGCAACATCGTCGCCGACTTTCCGCTGTGCAACAAGTCGTTCAATTGCTCCTATTCCGGGCACGACCTGTGAGGGAGGCGAGGAGACGATGCGCCGAACGCTGATCGAGGGCCTGTTGAGCGGTCCGCTGACGCAAGCCGCGCCGGGCGCCGACGATCCCGAACTCGCGGCGCTCGCCGCGGAGGTCGAGCGCGCGGCCGCCGCGAGCCTCGGCCGCAGCCTGTCGATCCGTCACGTCGACGCCGGCTCGTGCAACGGCTGCGAGCTCGAGATCCACGCGCTCGGCAACGCCTATTACGATCTCGAACGCTTCGGCCTGCGCTTCGTCGCTTCGCCGCGTCACGCCGACGTGCTGCTGGTGACGGGCCCGGTGACGCTGAACATGCGCGAGGCGCTGGAGCGGACCTACGCCGCGACGCCGGCGCCCAAATGGGTGATCGCCAGCGGCGCTTGCGCCAAGGACGGCGGCGTCTTCGCCGGCAGCTACGCGATCGTCGGCGGCGTCGGCGACGTTGTGCCGGTCGATCTCTACGTGCCGGGCTGTCCGCCGCGACCTGCGACGCTGCTGAAAGCGCTGCTGGCGCTGTTCAAAGGCCGCGAACGCTAGCCGGGCGGAAAGCGACCGTCGTCTTGCGGGCGCTGCATTTGGTCGCAGGCCTACGACGGCGCGCCAGGCGGCGATGCGCCATCCGCCTTCGCCGGAGCGGTCTTGTCGACCTCGGCGCGGACCAGCGCGCGCGGCGCGGAATCGACAAAGCCGTGGACCTCGAGACGGCAAACGATGTACGCGCTGCTGTTTCGGGACGCCCAAGGAGGAGAGGAACCGTGGCAAGAGAATTGGAAGGCAAGCTCGCCGTCGTGACCGGGGCCGCATCGGGCATCGGCCTGGCCAGCGCCGAGGCGATGATGGCTCTGGGCGCGCGCGTGGCGATGGTCGACCGCGACGAGGCGGCGCTGAAGGCGCTCGGCAGGACACACGGCGAAGCGGCGATCCCGCTGGTCGTCGACCTCCTCGACCCGAAGGATTGCGCCTCGCTGCTGCCGAGGATCCTGGAAAAGGTCGGCCAAATCGACATCTTCCACGCCAATGCCGGCACGTACGTCGGCGGCGACCTGATCGACGCCGACACCGCCGCCATCGACCGCATGCTGAATTTGAATGTCAACGTCGTGATGAAGAACGTCCACGACGTGCTGCCGCACATGATCGCGCGTCGGACCGGCGACATCATCGTCACGAGTTCCTTGGCGGCCCATTTCCCCACGCCGTGGGAGCCGGTCTATGCGTCGTCCAAATGGGCGATCAACTGCTTCGTCCAGACGGTGCGCCGTCAGGTGTTCAAGCACGGCGTTCGCGTCGGCTCAATTTCGCCCGGCCCGGTCATCACCGCGCTGCTCGCGGACTGGCCGCAGGAGAAACTGAAGGAATTGAAGGAAGCGGGCAGCCTGCTGGAGGCCAGCGAAGTGGCCAACGTGATCGCTTTCATGCTGACGCGGCCGCGCGGCATGACGATTCGCGACGTGGTCATGATGCCCACCAATTTCGATCTCTAGGAGCGCGCTCGGCCAGGCTCTGTTCGTCTCGCCCGACGCAGGGATTCGACCGCATTCGTTTGAGGCTCAGGCTTCGGACGACCGCCCGTCCAATGGCGGCCGGCGTTCGCATTCGGTCTCGACCGCCCTGCGCCCAAACGGCTTTTCGGCGACTTGACGCGCCAAGCGCGCCGCGGCGCCGATGCAAACCGCTCTCATGCTTGTCGGCGCACGTCCGAGGGTGGGCGCCGATCGGTCGACGACTTCGAAGGCCTGAGGAACGCGCTCAGTTCGGCGATCAAGCTCGGGCGCCGCCGTGTCTCCGCGAGCGCCGCGAGACAGCCTTCCGCCCAGTGTTCGATGTCATGGACCAGGAGATGTCGCAGCATCGGGCCATGGCGTTCGCGGCGCTCGATCAACGGCGTCTCCACCGCGCGCTTCAGCGCCGCGGCCACCGCGTCGCTCTCGTGCGGATTGGCGATCAGCGCCCCAGTCAGTTCCGTCGCCGCCGCGGCAAATTGCGAGAGCACGAACGCGCCGGGGTTCTCCGGGTCCTGCGCGGCAACATATTCCTTGGCGACAAGGTTCATGCCTTCGCGAAGCGGCGTGATCAGCGCCACATCGGCCGCGCGATAGATGCCCGCGAGCGCGGCGACTCGGTTCGAGACGAGGATCAGGCGCGGGCTCGGGCCTCCTCCTAACTCGACGACAGACAAGTCGCCGCGTCGACGATCTTCGCCATCGCTGTCGCGACGCGGAACGCGTTCCGAAGCCGGCTCCCGAACGCCAAGCGTCTGATCCAGCGCGCTCGAGCCCCAATTGGCGCCGACTCCCATTGTCGCGATCGAAAACGCGCCCAGCGCGGCCAGGCTGCCGCTGATCAAGGCGTGCGCCAGCATGACTCCGCCCCTTGCAGGGTTGGCGCGAGACGCAGAATTACCCTCTCCCCGTCTTGGCGATAGAGTCGGATTTTTCCTGCGGGACTGAGCGGCCATACGGGCGGTTGGGCAAACGACTGGCGCGATGGATTTCGGCGGCGCGAGCGTCGGCGAAATTTCCCCGCCGTGAGAGCGCCGCGCGAGAGCGGCGTGGGCAATGTCGGCGCGTGCGGCTAAAGGCGCCCGGTCAGCGCGAGAACGACGACGACGATCAGGACGACGCCGAAGGCGCCGACGCCGCCATGGCCAAATCCGTAGCCGTAGCCCCAATAAGGCAGGACGCCGCCGCCTCCCAGGCCGCCAAGCAGGAGCAAGAGAAAGAGGATGACAAGGATGAATCCCAATGTTGACACTGCGGCTCCTGCGGCTTGAGAAACTCAGAAAACCGGCGCAATCGCGCCAACCCCAATCGGGGCGCGGCCGATCTGGCGGACGCGAAAAGAGAAAGGGGCGGTCGCTTTGGACTTCGGGCGCCGCTGCAACCGCCAGTACGCAAGCGCCGGTCTGCTGGGGGAACGAAGAGATCGGCGTTTGATCTGGAGACCAATGTCGCAAACCGTCGTCGCAGGAAAGGATCGGATTCTACCTATTCGGCGCCAAGGGCGGCCATTTCGCTCCCGCGCGGAAACGTCCGGAGGCGCGCAAGTCCGCGCCGGTCTTCGGCCCGGATGGCGTCTCGGTTTGAAATCGGTCGGTTGACGGCGCACGCGGGTCCGCCTTCTCCGCCATGATATGCTTGGCGTCACGCGCGACAGGGCGCCATGCGCGACGCCCGAACGGACGCCGATCGAAGACGCTCGGAGGAATTCGTTCCATTGGCGACGATTGCCGCGCCGCGCCCGGCGCTGCTAGGTTTGGCGTCCGTCCTAGCGCGAGGAGGAATGACAGCCGTGCCGCACGCCCGCTATCCCAGCCTGCACGACCGCGTCGTCTTCATCACCGGCGGCGGATCGGGGATCGGCGCGGCGATGGTCGAGGCTTTTGTCGCGCAAGGGTCGAACGTCGCCTTCGTCGACGTCGCCAAGGACGAATCGCTCAAGGTGGTCGCGCGCGCCGCCGGACCGCAGAAGCCGTTGTTCATCGAATGCGACCTGACCAACCTCGCCGCGCTCGAGGCGGCGATGGTCGAAACGCGTCAGCGGCTCGGGCCGATCGCCGTGCTGGTCAACAACGCCGCCAACGACACGCGGCGCGACTTCGGCGACGTCACCGAGGCCGACTGGGACTTCACGATCGCGGTCAACCTCAAGCATCAGTTCTTCGCCGCGCAGATCGCCGCCCAATCGATGCGCGAAATCGGCGGCGGCTCGATCATCAATTTCTCATCCACCGCATGGATGATCGGCGCGCGCCGCTTGACCGTCTACGCAGCCGCCAAGGCGGCGGTCCTCGGCCTGACCAACAGCCTGGCGCACGAGCTCGGCGGCGACGACATTCGCGTCAATTGCATTGCGCCCGGGGCGGTGATGACCGAGCGGCAGCGGCGTTTGTGGTTCACCACCGAAGCCGACGTCGCGGCGGTGGTCGCGCGCCAATGCCTGCCGCGCCCGATCGGTCCGGAAGCGGTGGCCAGCGCGGCGCTGTTCCTTGCCGCCGACGACAGCCGGATGATCACCAAGCATTGCCTTCTCGTCGACGCCGGCCTGCGTTGATCGCGCCGCGCCGCGCATTCGAGAGAATTGCGCTTGATTGGGCGCCCGGGCGAGCGCATCCTTGCGCCAGGCAGGTCCGCCAAGCGACCGCCTCGGCAGGGAGAAACGCATGACCGTCGCGCGAATTCTCGCGGACAAGGGCAGAGATGTCCTCACTACGCAACCGCACCGCACCGTCAAGGAAGTCGCAGCGCAGCTCGCGTCGCGGGGCGTCGGCGCCGTCGTCGTCTCCGACGCGTCGCACGCCGTGCTCGGCATCGTCTCCGAACGCGACATCGTGCGCGCGATCGGCACGGGTCCGTCGAGCGTGCTGGAAGAGCCGGTGTCGCGCTACATGACGGCGAAGGTGACCACCGTCGGCGAAGCCGTCTCGATCGACCGGGTGATGGAGCTGATGACCGCGGGCCGTTTCCGCCATCTGCCGGTGGTCGAGAACGGTCGGCTGGTCGGCATCGTCTCGATCGGCGACGTCGTCAAACGCCACGTCAACACGATCGAAAGCGAGCATCGGGCGCTGCGCGACTACATCGGCGCAGCCTGAACGCACGGCCCCGTCAGCCCTCGGCGGCGGGCGCGAGATCGAAACATTCGGCGATCTCGTCGCGGGCGCGCCGCACGGCTTCGCGGCCGAGCGCGATCAGCTCTTCGGCGCGGTCGAATTCGAACACGCCGATCCGACCGACCTTGAGATTGATCAGCACGTCGGGCGGGTCGCCGGCCAGACGCGAGCGCATCAGCCGATCCTGGGTGATGTTGAACGCGTTGACCATCACCGAGGCGAGGCCCGGCGCGTTCGCGCCGGTTCGACCGCGGCGCAGCAGCCCCGAGACGCGCCGCGCCGCCGGCGGCGCTTCGTCGTCGGCCGGGTCTGTTTCGAGTCCGTCATGCCGGGTCGCGCCGCGGCCGGTCCCGTCGACGGCGATGCTGAGCGCGACGACGCGTTCGGCGCCGAGGGCGCGCGCGACGCTGACCGGGACGGGATTGACGACCGCGCCGTCGATCAACCAGCGACGGCCGAGCCTGACCGGCTCGAACACGCCGGGCAGAGCGTAGGAGGCGCGCATGGCGTCGATCAGCGAGCCGCGGCGCAGCCAGACCTCGTGCCCGGTTTCGAGTTCGGTCGCCACGCCGGCGAAGCGCGTCGGCAGGTCTTCGATCCGCGTCGCGCCGATCGATTCCTGCAATCGCACGCGCAGCCGATCGCCGCCGATCAAGCCAGCGCCGCTGAAGGAAAAGTCGAGCAGGCCGAACACGCGTCGCCGGTTGAGCGAGCGGGCGAAAGACTCGAGTTCGTCGAGCCGGCCGGCGGCGAAGCAGCCGCCGACCAAAGCTCCGATCGACGACCCGACGACGACGTCGGGAACGAGGCCCATCGCTTGGAGTTCGCGTAGCGCGCCGATGTGGGCCCAACCGCGGGCCGCGCCGGCGCCGAGCGCGACGCCGATCCGCGGCCCGGCGCGGCGGCGGCCGCCCGCCGCCGTCTCGGGTTCGGTTTTGCGGAGAAGATCGTCCGCCATGGCTCAAGCCTCGCCGGCCGCGCTATTCATGCCCCCGCCGCCGACGCTGCGAAGAGGAACCATTACATGCCTTCGACCGGCGCCAGCCTCGCGCCGTCGGCGCCGAATTCGACCCGTCGGTAAAAACACGATCGACGGCCGGTGTGGCAGGCTCCGCCGTCGCCGCCGACCGCGACGCGAGCGAGCAGCGCGTCCTGGTCGCAATCGACCCTGAGCTCGATCACGGTCTGGGTCTGGCCGGACGTGTCGCCCTTGCGCCACAACTGCTGACGCGAGCGCGACCAATAATGCATGACGCCGGTCGACAGAGTCTTGGCGATCGCCTCGGCGTTCATGTGGGCGAGCATCAGCACTTCGCCGCTGACGGCGTCGACGGCGACGCACGTCACCAGCCCGTCGGGCGAGAAGCGCGGCGTGAAGGCGGCGCCTTCCTCGAGATCGTTTACCGTCGCGCCCGCCATGATCAACGCGCGCCGCGCAGCAGGGTGAGGAAGCGGGTCTGCTCGTTGGGCTGCGAGCGAAAGACCCCGGTGAACTGGGTCGTCACGGTGGAGACGCCGTCCTTCTTGACGCCGCGCATCGACATGCAGGTGTGTTCGGCCTCGATCATCACGGCGACGCCGCGGGTGTTGAGCGCGCCGTCGATCGCGCTGACGATCTGCGCCGACAGCGCCTCTTGGGTCTGCAGGCGGCGCGCGAACGTGTCGACGATGCGGGCGAGCTTCGACAGGCCGACGACGCCGTGGCGGGGATAATAGGCGATATGCGCCTTGCCGATGAACGGCGCGATGTGGTGCTCGCAATGCGAGATGAAGGGAATGTCGCGCACCAGCACCAGGTCCTTGTAGCCGTCGACGTCGTCGAAGACCCGCGCCAGATGCTTGCCGGGGTCTTGGCGATAGCCGGCGAACAATTCCTCGTAGGACTTGACGACTCGGCGCGGCGTGTCGAGCAGTCCCTCGCGATCGGGATTGTCGCCGGCCCAGGCGATCAAGGTGCGGACCGCCGCTTCGGCTTCCTCGCGCGTCGGGCGGGCTGGCGCCTCGGCGCTGCGCTCGTTGCGGGTGTCCTCGGCGCCGCGCTCGTCGCGGCTGACAATGTCGTCCATCGGGCTCTTCTAGCAATTCGGCGGCCGGGCGGCCACCTCCGGCGCTCGCATTGGTCGGCCGCGCCTCCTATATAGTTACCGGCGGCGACGGGAAAAGCCGCCTCGATTGGGCGCCATGGCGAACGACGATTTCGACGCGATCTATACGGCGCGCATCCTCGAGCTCGCCGCCGACATTCCGCGCCTCGGCCGGCTCGCCGCGCCCGACGCCAGCGCGTCGGTGCGCTCGCCGATTTGCGGCTCGACGGTGGCGATCGATCTGACCTTGGGCGACGACGGAAACGTCGCCGACTTCGCCCACGACGTGCGCGCGTGCGCCCTCGGTCAGGCGGCGTCCTCGCTGATGGCGCGCCATATCGTCGGCGCCGCGCCCGAAGCGCTGATCGCGCTGCGCCAGACGGTCCGGCGGATGCTCAAGGAGAACGGGCCGCCGCCGCAGGGCGAATGGGCGGAATTCGCCGTTCTCGAACCGGTGCGCGATCTGCCGTCGCGCCACGCCGCGACCCTGCTGACGTTCGACGCGGTCGCCGAGGCGCTGGGCAAGATCGAGGCGCTGCGGCGGCCGGCCGCAGCGGTCGCTGGGCGCGATCGATGAGCGTCGTCGGCCAGGCGCCGCGGCAGGCCGCCCGCCTGCTGATCCGATTCTACCAATTGAGCTTTTCGGCCCTGCTGGGCGGCCGCTGCCGCTATCTGCCGACCTGCTCGGCCTACGCCGACGAGGCGATCCGGCGGCACGGCCTGTGGGCGGGCGGCTGGATGGCGACGGCGCGAATCTGCCGCTGCCACCCCTGGGGCGGCAGCGGCTACGATCCGCCGCCGCAAACGACGCTCGCCGGCGCCTCGTGGCGGACGCCGTGGCGCTACGGCCGATGGCGCTGGCGCTGCGACTGAAAGCCGGGGAAAGCCGCGCGCCGCCGCCGTCTGCGGCTGGCGTTCACAGGCGGTTAACCATAGCGTGGTTTCGTCGTCGCGACGCGTTTCCGCCGGGTGATCCTATGTGTCTGCGCCGCATTGTTGTTTTGCTGCTGTTGGCCGCCGCCGCGCCGGCGGCGGCGTGGGCCGAAGAGGTTCGCATCATTGGCGACAGCATCGGCGAGGGTCTGCACCTCGCTTCGGACGTGCCGTCGCCGGCAAATCGCTTTAACGTCGCGATCTACACCCCTTATATTCTTAAACAAATTGCCGAAATGCCGCGCGGCGCGAACGTCGTCATGAGCCTGGGCACCAACGACGCGGTCGCCGGCCTCGACGAGCAGCAGCCGCGCATCCTGCAGATCGTCGCCGCGGCGCGCGCGCAGGGCATCAAGCTCACCTGGCTCGGTCCGCCCTGCGTGCGCACCGCCTGGGAAGTCCATTCGGAGAAGCTCGACAAGGCCATCGCGGCGACGCTTGCGGGCAGCTCGGTCGCTTATGTGTCGGCGCAGGCGCCCGAGTTCTGCGCTCCTGGACTGCACGCCGGCGACGGCGTCCACTTTACTATGGCGGGCTATAGGCTGTTATGGCAGAAGGCGGCGTCCGCTGCGGGGATACCGATCCTTGAAGCCGCCGCGAGCGACCACAAGGTGGCCGTCGCGAGCAGCCACAAGAGGGTTCTCGTGTGCCGCAAGAAGAGCTCAAGCGGGAAAAAGTCTTGTCATTACAAGCCTGCAACCCCGCTTACCGCTCCTGCCGCGCCCGCGCCGGGTTGAGCGAAACGCGAGCCAAAGGCGCTTGAGGGATGCTGAAGTCCGGGTTCTCGGTTTCGACGCTTTGCGTCGTTTTGGTCGCGTTCGCCGCCGCCGCGATCGCCGCGCCTGCCGTAGCGTCAGCAGAAGGTCCGCCGCCGCTGCGCATCGCCTTCGTCGGCGATTCGATGGCCGACGGTCTGTGGGGCGCGATGTTTCGCCGCCTCGGAAAAGACAAATGTTTGGCGGATAAGGTCAAGTTGATCCGCCGGGCGGAGAACGGCACCGGGTTGACCCGACTGGACAAGTTCGACTGGGTCGACGAAGTCGGAGCGATCGCCGCGGATCCGGGGGCCGACCTGTTCGTTGGCTCGTTCGGCGTCAACGATCGCCAGTCGATCGTCGACGTGGGCAAGAAGCGGACCGAATTTGGCGGCCCGGACTACGACGGCCGCTACGAGGGAATCGTCGAGGATGTGCTGCGGACCGCGTTGTCGCACGGCTCTTCCTTCCTGGTGATGGGGTTGCCAGTCATGCTCGACCCCGACGCCAACGCCGACGCCGCCGCCAAGAACAAGCTGTTCGCGGAGGCGGTTGCGCATGTCGCCTCGCCGCGCGCCGTCTATGTGGCGCCGTGGACCTCGCAGCCGCCGCCCGACGTTTACAAGCCCTTCCTGCCCAACGCCAAGCAGACGCTGGTGCAGGTGCGCGCGCCGGACGGGGTGCACTTCACCACGGCCGGCTACGACATGGTCATGGACGCCTTCTATCCGGCGATCATCGACAGCCTGAAAGAACGCGGCCGCGACGTCGCCGCCGAGTGCCAACAGATGGGGGCAAAGTAGGGTTTGCGAAGTTCGGTCGCGCTGCTCGCCTGGGCCTCGGCCCTGCTGATCGGCGCGGTGGGGGCGACCCTCACCGCGAAGATCGACGTGAGCGCGCCCACGAACGTCAGCGCCGCCGAGCAGTCGCTGCAATCGGCGAGCCGGTTGCGACTGCCCGCGATCCAGCAGCTTGTCGCGCTCGCCGGCGCCGATGCGCGCTTCGACGTCTGGCGCAATCCTGGCGGCGGGCCGCCCAAGACGACCGCGCGGGCGGTCGCGCCGACCAACCCTGGCGACAAGCTGCTGCGGGTGGCGATGATGGCCAAACCGACGACGCCGAATTCCACGCTCGCCCCGTTCGGTCACGCCCGCAACGTCGGGGCGCTGTCGGCGCTCGAGGCGGCGCTGCCGTCGGCGGGGCGGCCAAACTCCGAACTGACCGCCTACGGCGAACTCGAGCCCGACTTCTTCGCCGCGCGGCGGTTGACGGTGCTGCAACTCGGCGACAGCCATACCGCCGCCGATTTCTTCACCGGCCGGGTGCGCGAGCGGCTGCAGCAGATGTTCGGCGCCGGCGGCATGGACTATCTCGTGCCGGGCAAGCCCCATCCCGGCGTGCGCTCGGCGCTGTTCGACAGCGACGTTTCCGACGGCTGGAGCTACGAGGCGCTGCAGAAATCGGACGAATCGCGCCGCTTCTATCTTTCCGGCTTCAACGCCGTCGCCCGTCACGCCGGCGCGTCGCTGAGCCTCAAGGCGAAGGGCGGCCTCGCCTATGACAGCGTTCAGGTCGCGTTCCTCAAGCAGCCTGGCGGCGGCCGCGCCGAGGTCCTGGTCGACGGCCAGCCGAGCGGCGACATCAGCCTCGACGGCGCTGCGGACCAGCGCGCGACGCTCGACGTCAACCCCGCCGATCATGGCGTTCACGGCTTCCACGACATTGCGGTGCGCGCGTTGACCGACGCGCCGGTGACCGTCACCGGCGTCGAGGTCAATCGCGAAGGCGACGGCGTCTCCTATGTCAGCCTCGGCTTCCCTGGCGCGACGGTGCAACTGCTGCAGAAGCTCGCCGACGACAATCTCGCCGACGATCTCAAGACCATCGCGCCCGACGTCATCGTTCTCGCTTTCGGCACCAACGAAGGCTTCAACGACGCGCTCGACGTCGCCGGCTACACGGCGCAGTACGAGCAGATCGTCAAGCGACTGAAGTCGCTGAGGCCGCAGGCGCGCATCGTCATCATCGGCCCGCCCGACGGCGCGCGCGTCAACGCCGCCTGCAAGCCCGGCGCGCCCGGCTGCGCGACGTCGGCAAGCGCCGACGGCGGCGTCTGCCATCTGCCGACGCCGCCAAAACTCGCCCAGGTGCGCGAAGCGCAGCGCCGTTTGGCGATGCGGCTCGAAGCCGATTTCTGGGACTGGTCGTCGGCGATGCCGGGGCCATGCGGCGCGCAAATATGGGCCGCGGCCGACCCGCCGTTGATGGCCCACGATTACGTGCATATGACGACGGAAGGTTATAAGCAGAGCGCCGATCGATTTGCGGATTTCCTCATTCCCCTGATCGAAGGCCGGCAGACCAGCGCCCATGTTGTTTCCAACAATTGATTTTGGGCTGTTCTTCGCGTTCTCGTTCATATTGGTATGGGGTCTCAACCCCTACAACACCGTCAAGAAATACGTTCTCCTCGCGCTGAGCCTCGCGTTCTACGCGTCGTGGAACTGGCGCTTCATGCTGCTGCTGCTGGCGAGCGGCGCGATTTCCTATCTCGTCGGCCTCTATGTCGACGCCGCCGCGCAGCGGCCCTTTCGCCGCGTCGCGCTCGGCGTCGGCGTCGCGCTCGACCTCGGCATCCTCGCCTATTTCAAGTACCTCGATTTCTTCATCGCCCAAGCGCTGAACCTCGCCCACATGCTCGGGTTCGACCTGCCGCTCGGCTTCGTCAACGTCACGCTGCCGGTGGCGATCTCGTTCCTGACTTTCCACGCCATTTCCTACGTCGTCGACGTCTATCGCGGCCGGCTCCCGGCTTCGCGCTCGCCGCTCGACGTCGTGCTCTACGTCAGTTTCTTCCCGCATCTGGTGGCCGGGCCGATCGTGCGCGCCCACGTTTTCCTGCCGCAATTGGCCGCGCCGCCGCGCGCCGGCGATTTCTCCTTCGGCGAGAACATGCTGCTCATCCTCGGCGGGCTGTTCAAGAAGATGGTGATCGCCAACTATCTCGCGGTGCGCTTCGTCGATCCGGTCTTCACCGATCCGTCGCAGTTCTCGCGCTTCGATCTGATCATGGCGGTCTACGCCTACGCCGTGCAGATCTACGCCGACTTCTCCGCCTACACCGACATCGCCATCGGCGTCGCGGCGCTGCTCGGCTACCATTTTCCGCAGAACTTCAATCAGCCCTACCGTGCGCTCGGCATCGGCGATTTCTGGCGTCGGTGGCACATGACGTTGTCGAGCTGGCTGCGCGACTATCTCTACATTCCGCTCGGCGGCAATCGTCACGGCGCGCTGATGACCACGCGCAATCTCATGATCACCATGCTGCTCGGCGGGCTGTGGCACGGCGCCAACTGGACGTTCCTCATCTGGGGCGCGATGCACGGGTGCGCGCTGGTTCTCGATCACGCCTGGCGGCGCAGCGCCGCCTTCGCGCGCTGGGGCGAGGGCGGAATCGTGCGCGTCGTCGACTGGGCGCTGACGTTCAATTTCGTCTGTCTGACCTGGCTGTTCTTTCGCGCGCCGTCGCTCGACGCGGTCGGCCAGTTCCTCGGCGGCGTATGGACCGACAACGGCGCGGCCTCGACCATGCCGGCGG
>Ga0181516_10000757_pt1 | contig 27184 bp, 27 predicted proteins | sample PEATcosm2014_Bin_25_FD_121104 | JGI IMG/M metagenome (GOLD analysis project Ga0181516, IMG submission 121104) | Peatland microbial communities from MTU Mesocosm Facility, Houghton, MI, USA - PEATcosm2014_Bin01_10_metaG | ecosystem: Environmental > Terrestrial > Soil > Wetlands > Peat | place... | reverse complement strand
TAGAAAATATCGGAAAGCGGATCCCGCAAGGATCGCGACCTCTCAAGCACTTGAGGCGTGGCGCAAGCAGGACGCAGCGACGGCTATCGCTCGCAAGGAATTGGCGCTACCGGACCCGGATCGCGTCTCGGTGCTGGTCTACAAGAATGACAGCCGGGCGGTAGGTAACTGCCTCCCCGGAACCGAAGCATTCATGTGCAGTATTGGCGTCGATCCCCATCGTCCGTTCGCAGGGATCCATATACTGTTGCCTTATATCGAACAGTCTCGCGTTCGAGCGGTCGTGTCCTATGCCGTGCGTCAGTTTGGAGAACTGTCGCACGCGTAACACCAATCTCCATTGCGGTATCTTAAGCGGCCAGGTTCGGATGAGCCTGGCTGTCTTTTTTTGTCGAAAAAATTTATTACACCATCGTCTTGACTTCGCTCTCTTTCCGCCTATAATTCCTATTGGCACTCACTGGTCGCGAGTGCTAAATCTATCAATAATCAAAATAATCAATGGAATTTAAACCATTATCAAATCATGTGTTTCTCGAGCCGCTCGAGGAGGAAAAGGTGACGAAGAGCGGGATCGTGCTACCGGACACGGCGGAAAAGGAAAAGCCCACACGCGCGAAGGTGCTCGCCGTTGGCCCGGGCAAGAAGAACGACAAGGGCGAGGTCACGCCGGTGTCGGTGAAGGTGGGCGACGTCGTGTTGTTTAAAAAATATGGACCGGACGAAGTGGAGTTCGAAGGCAAGAAATATTTGGTCGGCGACGAAGATGATATATTAGGAGTCATCGCATAACGTTCCGTGCAGGAAGAAAATTAAATTTTTATTAAACGAACAACTCAATCATGGCAAAACAAATCAAATTTAACAAGGACGCCCGCGCGTCGATAAAGAAGGGAATCGATAAGCTGGCGGATGCGGTGAAGGTTACGCTCGGCCCTCGCGGCCGTGCGGTGGTGATCGAGAAAGGCTACGGTGCGCCGCAGGTGACGTTCGACGGCGTAACGGTGGCGAAGGAGATCGAACTTGAGGACAAGTGGGAAAATCTCGGTGCTGAATTTATCAAGCAGGCGGCGGATAAGACGAACGATGGCGTTGGCGATGGCACGACGACGGCGACGGTGCTCGCCCACGCGATGATCGACGAGGGTGAGAAGGTGATCCGCGAAAAGGGATTCAACGTGATCCAGCTCGCGGAGGAATTGCGCCATGCAAGTACGGCAGTGGTGAAGGCGCTCGAGGAACAGCGTGAGGTCATCAATGATAATAAAAAGATAAAAGAGGTCGCGACGCTCTCGGCGAAGGACGAGGAGATCGGCGGGCTCATCGCGACGGTGATGGAAAAGATCGGCAAGGAAGGCGTGGTGACGGTCGAGGATTCAAACACGATCGGGAATTCGTACGAGCTTGTGGAGGGTATGCAGTTCGATCGCGGCTACGTTTCGGCGTACATGGTGACGAACCAGGAACGCATGGAGTCGGTGCTCGAGGAGCCGTATGTTTTAGTGACGGACAAAAAGATCTCTTCCATTCAGGACATTTTGGCACTTTTGGAAAAAATCGTTGCGAGTGGCAAGAAGGAGCTTTTGATCGTCGCGGACGATGTCGACGGTGAGGCACTGACGACGATTGTGGTGAACAAGTTGCGCGGCGTGTTTAATGTGCTCGCGGTAAAGGCGCCGGGTTTTGGCGATCGCAAGAAGGAAATGTTGCAGGACATCGCGGTTATCACCGGCGCGCAGCTTATCTCCGAAGAACTTGGCAAGAAATTCGAGAGCGCTGAGCTTTCGGATCTTGGGCGCGCACATCGCGTGGTTGCCACGAAGGATATAACGACGGTGGTCGGGGGCAAAGGCGAGAAGAAAGAGATCGATGCGCGCGTAGCGCAGATCAAAGCACAGATCAAAAAGACGGATTCCGATTTCGACCGCGAAAAAATGCAGGAGCGGTTGGGCAAGCTCGCCGGCGGCGTCGCCGTCATTAAAGTGGGCGCGCCGGCTGAGTCGGCGCAGAAAGAGTTGAAACAGCGCGTTGACGATGCGGTCGCCGCGACCCGCGCCGCGATGGAAGAGGGTATCGTGCCGGGCGGCGGTGTGGCGCTCCTGAACGTTTCATTCACGCTCTTCGCAAAAGCCGAAGCGGACAAAACGGTGAAAACTGCGGCAATCTCGATCCTGCGCCGCGCGCTCGAAGCGCCAATCCGCGCGATCGTGGAGAACAGTGGTGAGTCTGCCGACCGCTTTATCGGCGAATTGGAAAAAGATTCGGCCAAGTCGTGGAGGGGATTTAACGCGCTCACCAATAAGGTGGTTGACGACCTCCGCGAGGTTGGTATCATCGACCCACTTAAAGTGACACGCGCTGCATTTATGAACGCGGTTTCGGTCGCGGCGAACTACTTAACCATCGGTGCGGCAGTGACGAACATCCCAGAAAAGAAGGACGGTGGCATGCCGGGCGGCATGGGTGGCGGAATGCCTAGTATGGGTGGAGATTACTAATTATTGTACTTTTTCGCTCGGCAGTCGTATAATATAGGCATGATAACACTATGGATTTTAATAGCGGTCGTTGTGGTAATCCTTTTATGGCTGGTATTGGCCTATAACGGGTTGGTCCAGACGCGCAATAGAGCCCAGGAAGCATATTCGGATATCGATGTTCAGCTGAAGCGGCGCTATGACCTCATTCCGAACCTGGTGGAGTCGGTGAAGGGTTACGCCTCGCATGAGAAGACGGTCTTTGAGGACGTAACGAAAGCCCGTTCGAACGCGATGCAGGCCACCGGTGCGGACAAGGCAGGTGCTGAGAATCAGCTTTCTGGAGCGCTCAAGTCATTATTCGCGGTTGCGGAAAATTATCCCGACCTCAAGGCGAATCAAAACTTTCTTCAACTGCAGGGCGAGATCACTGATACGGAGGACAAGATCCAGGCTGCCCGCCGCTTCTACAACGGCATGGTCCGTGACCTGAACACAAAGATTCAAGTCTTCCCGACGAACGTTTTTGCGAACATGCTCGGTTTCACGAAAATGGATTTCTTTGGGAACGACCTGACGGACGTAGAGAAGCAGCCGGTTGCCGTTAAATTCTAAAGACCATAGAATAAATGCTTTGCGACCATGATAAGAATAATGCTCGCAAAGCATTTATTCTATGGGTCTTTTAATGTGCCATGACTAATCTTTACACATTACAATCTTCAAATATTCGCAGGACGTGGTTGCTCTTCATCGTCTTCTTTATCGTCTTCGCAGCGCTCGGCTTTGCGATTTCGGCGTACTATGGCGACCCGAGCTACCTCATCTTCGCGTTCATTTTCGCCGTCGTCTACTCGCTCATCAGCTATTATTCTTCCGCGTCAATCGCGCTCTCGCTTGCGCGCGCGAAGGAGGTCCAAAAAAGCGACAATCCGGTGCTCTATAATATCGTGGAAAATTTGACGATTGCCGCGGGCTTGCCGATGCCGAAACTCTACATTACACCGGAGATGCAGATCAACGCGTTCGCGACGGGTCGCGATCCGCAACATGCGGCGGTTGCGGTGACGGCGGGCGCGCTCCAGCGGCTGAATAAGACCGAGCTCGAGGGCGTGTTGGCGCACGAGCTTTCCCATGTGGGCAATCGCGACATTCTGGTTTCGACGGTGGCCGCGATCCTCGCGGGCATCATCGCGCTCATCGCGGACGTTTTTTTGCGGTCGCTGTTCTTTGGCGGCGCCATGGGCGGCCGCGGGGGGCGGGGCGGTAATAACGGTGAGGCGCAGGAGATCTTCTTCATCGCGGCGATCGTGCTTTCTATTCTGGCGCCGATCGGCACGATGTTGATCCAACTCGCCATCTCGCGTCGCCGCGAAGCGCTCGCGGACGCGTCGGGTGTTCTGCTCACACGCTATCCGGAGGGCCTCATCTCAGCGTTGCGTAAAATTGAGGCGGACGAAACACCGATGGCGTCGGCAAAGGATTCAACGGCGCACATGTGGATAGACACACCCTTCAAAGGCAAGAGTGTCTCGTGGTGGCACAAGCTTTTCATGACCCACCCGCCGATCGAGGAGCGTATCAAGGCATTGGAACAGATATCGGGATAGAATAGTACTTGCATGAAATATCAATTTACGAAAACGATCGTAGTGGCTTTGGGCGGCTCCATTGTCCATCCGGACGACATCGACACAAAATTTCTAAAAGATTTTAAGAAGTTCCTCGCGCCGTTCTTAAAGCGCGACATCAAATTTGTTCTCGTTGTTGGCGGCGGCAAATTGGCCCGCCGTTTTCAGGATGCGGCGCACAAAATATCAAAACTCACCGACGACGATAAAGATTGGATCGGTATCCATTCCACGCGTCTGAACGCACACCTGTTGCGCACCATTTTTCGCGATGTCGCCGATCCGGTGATTATTGATAATCGCGGCAAACTGCCGAAATTGAAATACCCCGTGACGATCGCCGCCGGCTGGCGTCCGGGGTGGTCAACGGACTATGTTGCGATACAGATTGCCGACGACTTCGGTGTTCCCGAAGCGGTCATCGCCGGTAAGCCCTCGCATGTTTATGAAAAGGACCCGATACGCTATCCTTCCGCAAAAAAATTCGACGGCATCAGTTGGAAAGCCTATCGTAGGCTGGTTCCCGCGAAATGGAATCCCGGCTTGCACGCGCCGGTCGATCCCATTGCCGCAGCACTGGGGGATAAGGACGACGTGAAAGCCATCATTGTGGATGGCCGTGATATGAAGAACTTCACCGCGCTCTTGAATGGAAAAGAGTTTGAGGGTACGATTGTCGGGTAATTGGAGAGGTGCGTGAGTGGTTGAAACGGCAGTCCTGGAAAGACTGTGTGTCAGAAATGGCACCGAGGGTTCGAATCCCTCCCTCTCCGCGATTTTAATTTGATTTTTATACTCCATCGCTATATTCTTCTTTCAGGAGAGGAGGGTGGCATGAATTTTCGTCCATTGAGAGATTATTCCGCAAAAGCACGGAAGCAGCATTCCTGCGATTACTGTTTCCACTGCATCGAGCCTGGCAGCGGATATACCGCGACCGTCTTCGCGTGGGGAAGATTCATCATAGTGCTCAAATTTCACGATCGTTGCCCCGTCGATCCGCGCGAGGAAGAAGAGGAGTTGCTCAAGCGAGATGATGGCGACATCCAAACAGAGAATTCAGAAGGATTCGAGCTGCCCATGGCGGCTTAAGGAGGGGTTGCTAACCGGCGACCCCTTGAATTTTTGTTCGAACATCGTCCCACACTGCCCATGCTTTGCTTACCACACAAATGGTATGAATTTCCTAGCGTGTGCTTGATAGGCCGGATATCGCCCAGGAAAAAGACTGAGCATCGCGCCCTCTTCTTTTTTAATGCGATGCAGACAAAAAAAGATGCTTATGATAAAAAGCGCCACCGCAACAATACTTCCGGTCAATACACCGCCGAAGAGCGCGAGTATCGCGCCGGTATAGATCGGATGGCGGACAAAGGCGTAGGGGCCGTTGGTTACTAACACAGGATCTTCTTTCTGACCCGATCCCCAATTGCGCCCCAAGCAGTATCGCGCCCAAATTGCAAACGCGATCCCGATAACGGTTAATAATGCACCAACCCAGCCGACTACGGAGCCGAAATTAAAGAATCTTCGTTCGAGGGCCCATGCGTCGTCGTGTGGATTTTGTAGAAGAACAAAAATCAAGAGCCCCAATAAAAAAATGCTCCAGAGCCAAAGAACGATGCGCGGCCTACTTGAGGCATCGCGCTTTGTGGTAAAGGAGCCGAACACCCACACCGCCATAAGAGCCAACCAACTTACGACGATGACGTAGCCGTAGTCGTACATAAGGATTATTATACATCACATCCTTTCTTTGAACTTCGTTCTACGCCATCCATGGGAGCTTTGGGAATGCCAGATCAAGCAATATACCGGCGACGTCGAGGCTTTTGCCGTAGAGGACGTCGCTATGGAGCTGGATATTCGGCAGACTGTTGCATTCCACGACGCCGCATAATTTTTGCGTGCGCCACGAGTGCGCGATGTCGCCGATGATGAAGTCGACGCCGACAAGGGAATCGTCGAGCACGGCGGCGATATATTCAAAGAGCGCGATGTTTTCGGGATGGACGCGGTCGGTGAAGTCGGTGGTCGAGCCGCCGAGATAGCGCGAGATGTGCGTGCTGAGGGTAATGAATATACCATTCGGCGGAACGCTGTTCCAGGTATAACCCTGCCGCGCGAGCTCCGCCACTGCCTCGTCGTCCATGGGCAACCGATGGAACGTCGGGCCCTGCCGCCGTGGATTTTTATTTTCCTTTTCCGCGAGAGCACGGATGGTGGATGCACCGTCACCCACGACGTGCGCCGCCTCGCGCCGTAACACATTCGCCACTTTCCCATTGATCAATAGGATACGAAAAAGTTCGCCCTGTAATTCCTGTTCTACGACCACCCACGGTGAAAGTTGCTTCGCGCTGTCGAAACCCTTCCTAAGCTCATCGATGTCCATGATATGCACCGTGGAGTGCCGTCCCCGCGAACCAAGGTTTGGTTTTGTGATCACCGGCACGCCGACGCGATTAAATGTTTCGACCGCCTGGCGGAAGGTGCGGCAGCCGCGTCCTTGCGCTATCGGAATGCCCGCGCCGAGGAACTTTTTCTTGAGTGTTGCTTTATTATCCATCCATCCAAGCGATGGGGGCGTCCCGCGTTGCGGCCGCGGTAATCCTTCGAACGCGCGGACGCGGCCGTCTTTTGCGCGCGCGACGAAAACACTGAAACCGTCAAAGCGGCCCAGCGCGAGGAATTGGAAAAGCGTGATGCCGCGCGGCTCAGCGGCCTGCCATACAAGCTTTGCGCGGACGCTCATGCGGCTGTCCATCGTGGTTTGGATCGTGCCGAGCCGCAGGAACGCGAGCGTGCGAAGAATGGGAAGTGCCAGCCGGTCAAAGTTTGGTTCGCCAAAAAAATGCCACAATTTTTGCGCACCGGTATCGAGCGGCGCGAAGATGGGCTCACTTACGGAATCAATAAGCGACGAGAACCATTCGGTTCGGTGATCGACGGGGTATTCGCCGCACTCGGTACAGCGTTCGTGAGTGGCGGAACGCGCGGCGCGGGCAACAAGTTCAAGCATAATATCCCTAGTTTACTTGAATCCCGGGAAGAAGTCGATTTTAATGTGCATCCGCGGGACGCCGAGCTCGTGGTGCAATATTCTTTCGAACAACGTCACCATCGTGCGCGTCCCCGAAACATAGAACGCGCGCTGGCGATAGTCGGGTATTTTTTCTTTGATGAGCTCCGGCGTTATGCGCCCGTCCATGCCGGTATTCACGTAGATTGTTCTCATCCCGATTTTGCGTTCGGCTTCGTCAAATATTTCGCGATAGGCAATCTCGCCGGCGCTTCGATTGGAGTAGAGCAACACCACATCCCGGCGTTCATTTTTATCAATAAGATATTTGACCATACTGCGAAACGGGGTGATGCCGATGCCGCCGGCAATGAACGCCAATTTTTGCGCAGGGTTTTCCGGCATCGTGAAGTCGCCAGCGAGGCTACCCGCGACGATCGTCGCTTCGCCGGGCTTGAGCGCAAGCATAGCCTTCTTGAAACTGCTCGATGGCTCATAAAATTTCACGCCAAGCTGGACGTCACGCTCGGTGGGCGACGACGCGATGGTAAAGTAGCGGCGATTACCGCGATGATCCGGTCTTGCATGGCCGAGCGTCCACTCAAGATATTGTCCAGGCGCGAACTTCATAGGCGCTCCATCTTCCGTCGCGAAAGAAAAATTATAAATATTATCGCCGATCAATGTTTTCTTTTCGAGCTGCAGAACCTGTTTCCTTCTCGGGCTCACCATATAAGAAAAGAGGTTGCCGACGACAAGCGCGAGCTCCGGCGTGGAATAAATACCGGCGAGATGCACGGCAGGGGAGAAGAGCAGTCCGACGAGCGCGCCGTATTCAATGCGCCACGGCCGCGTGGCCGGCGTGGTGAGCGGCTCGGTGATCATGATGGATGCGAAAAAGAAAATTGGCGTGCGGAGCGCCGCCTCCTGGAGGACGGCGAGCGGATGGTAGCCGATATGGGTGACAAGGTCGCTTATGATTGCGCCACCAAGGAACGAGAACACGAGGTCAAAGCGTTGCAGTTTACGCACCACCAGGAATCCGCCGGCGATCACGAACGCCATCATTGGCAGGGTGCCGCCGATCCACCAGCTTGCCGATTGGCCCATTGCGAACGCGGTGATGACGACGGCGATCGCGGCGGGGTTGAAGACGTGCTGTTTCCCGATGGCGAGAACATATTTGGAGGCCATCGCGAAAATCACCACCCAGATCAGCAGGGCCACAAACGGGAGATTGGTCGGCATACCCGGCGTGATGATGAGGGCGAGAATGAGCGCCGTGATATAGGCCGATTCGGCGTTCGGGTGCGCTTTGAAGATCTGCGCGAGGATACCGTTTACGAGCCACGCGAGCACAATTAAAAATAGGGCGGTGAAAACGATGGCGATCGGATTGTAGGGAAGCCAGCCGATGGCACCGAAAATCGCTGCGATACCCACAAGCGCGCTCAAATAACAGAGCACCAGGCGGTACATTGTTATCTTATTGAGGAAGCGGTCGATGGGCGAGAGCATGATCTTAAAATTATTGTTGCGTATATTTTTCAAACCCCGTTGTCATGGTCGCGACCTTGTCGTTATCTATCATATATCCTTCAAAGCCTGCGAGCGACTCGATAAAATGGATGGCGTTTTTACCCATCGCGAAGGCTGCAGTGGCGAATCGGTCCGCTTCGTAAATGTTCGGCCCTATCACCGTGAGGCTCGCGATCTCATTTGCCGCGGCGCCGGTTTTAGGATTATAAATATGCTCGCCGCGGATATAAGTCCCCGATGTGGCAACGCCTTCATTCGTCACAAAGACCACCTTGATAGTTTCGTTCGCATTCCAAGGGTTTTTTATCCCGACCGACCATTTCCCGCCCTCGATATTGCGGCCCCGCGGCTGGATATCGCCGCCTGCGTCAACATAAAAATTTTTATAGCCGCGCTTTTGCAAAAGCTGGGCGGCATTCCAGATCGCCCAACCCTTCACGAGTCCCGACGGGTCATAACTACCGTCGGGCTTTTTGATATCGAAGTAGCCGCCGGTTGCTTGTTTTGTTTCTTCTGCAAGCAGGAAGACCATGTTCATCTCCTCGCTCCATTCGTCGCGCGGTTTTGCGGCATGGTTGATCGCGCTGATCTCGCTTGTCGATTTGTACGTGCTGAACACGCCGTCGATATGGATAAAATAATCGTAAACCTCTTTAAAAATGTCATCGGTCGCGGTTGCATCAACGATCTCCACGGTGATCGGCATTCCCATGAGCAAGCGGGTCTGTTTCATGCCGATAGCGAGCGAGCGCGCTCGATTTTTATTGTGCCTGCGCGAGCGCGGCGCTGAGCGATTGCTCGAAGGCTTGGCTGTCCTGTGTGGCGCCGGAAACGACGTTCACCTGTGCGTTTTGCGCCGTGATCGCTTCCTGCTTCAAGATCGGGAGCGCCGTCGCGCTGACCTGCTGCGAGTGCCCGTTGTCCTTGGGATATTGGGTGAACTGGACATCTGCGAGTTTTCCGCCTTGGATTACTGCGACGACCTGGAGATTGCCGTAGAATGCGTCGGCGACGGGGCCGGTGTAGGTACCGTCTTTATATTGGCCAGCAGTCGTCGTCGAGCTTCCGCTGGTCGGAGGAGGGGTTCCCGCGGTGGTCGCGGCGGTTATTGTCGTTCCATCCGTTGCTGTCACCCCCGATGACGCTGGATTTGTGGCGATAACATTCTGTGAATTTTTGTTGCTAAAAATAAGGTAGGCGACAAAGGCGACCACAATAACGGCACCGACGATATATTTAGCGATATCCGCCTTCATGGAAGAAATTATACGTCACGTGGTACTACTACGACAAGGCTCGCGCTTTTGGTGCGCTTGGTATACTATATACGGAATGTCATCGTCCTATTCGATCAACGCAAACGATTTCGATCCGGCGAAACGACCCGCCGACGATTTTTTCCACTACGTCAATAATAAATGGATCGCTGCGAACCCGATTCCGCCGGAGGAGTCGCGGTGGGGAGCGTTTTATGTCCTACGCGTGGAGGTCGAACATCAGCTCAAGGCCATTTTAGAAAACATTTATAGTGAAAATGGTAGTGTGCCCAACGAGAACGCCCGGAAGGTGCGGGATTTTTATGCTACCGGCATGGATACAGAGAAGCTTGAGGCATTAAAGGATGCGCCGCTCAAGGAATTTATTGACGCGGTGAACGCCGTCCAAGGCGTGGACGATCTTCCGGCGGTGATCGGGAAATTGCATCGTGCCGGTGTGGATGCCTTTTGGGGCGTGAGCGTTGAGCAGGACTTGAAGCAAAGCGAAACGATGGCACTCTATTTTTCGCAATCCGGACTTGGCTTGCCGGACCGCGATTATTATGTGAGTGATGATGAGAAGAGCACGACAATTCGTGCGAAATATTTGGAATATACCGCGGGCATGACGACGAGCGCGCCCATCGTTGGGAGCAAGGATACGGCTACGGATACACAGGTCGTTATGGACATCGAGCGGCGGCTCGCTGCGGCTTCCATGACCCGCGTGGAACTGCGCAATATCGAGCCGCAGTATAACAAGATGACTTCCGCTGAACTCGCGAAGCTTACGCCGAATATCGATTGGGAAAAGTACCACGCGGCCGCGCACATCCCGGTGCCGGAATATCTTATTGTGTGCCAACCGAAGTTCCTGGAGGAGGTGGACAGGATAGTTTCCACCGTGCCGCTCGAAAACGTTAAAATTTACTTAAAATGGCACGTGGTGAACGGGCTCGCCAATTTCCTCGGCGAAACGTTCGATAAAAAAGTCTTTGATTTTTACGGCCGTACGTTCGCAGGCGCGACGGAAATGAAGCCGCGTTGGCGGCGGGTGCTCGGCGTGGTCAATAAACTGCTCGATGAGGCGATGGGCGAGCTCTACGTGAAAGAACATTTCAGCGTGGACGCAAAAGCGAAGATCAATATTCTCGTCGATCATCTTATTGCCGCCTACCGCGCGCATATCGAAAAACTTGATTGGATGAGCGCGGAGACAAAACAGAAGGCGTTACTAAAACTTAATAAAATGACGAGGAAGCTCGGCTACCCCGACGCGTGGAAGGATATCAGCGGCCTCACGATCGGCACCGGTTCGTATGTGGAAAATTATGCGAGCGCATACGCGTTCGAACTCGATCGTCAGATAAAAAAGATCGGCCAGCCCGTGGACCGGTCCGAGTGGTATATGCCCGTGCAGCTCGTGAACGCGTGTTATAGTCCGACCATGAACGAATCGCTCTTCCCAGCGGCCATTTTGCAGCCGCCATTCTTTGATCCCAACGCCGACCTCGCCGCGAACTATGGCGGCATCGGAACGGTGATCGGCCACGAGCTCACACATGGGTTTGATGACCAGGGCGCACTTTTCGACCTTAACGGCAATATGGCGAATTGGTGGACAAAGGAGGATAAAGAGCGTTTTGATGCGCAAACTGCTCGCCTCGCCGATCATTTTGATACATACGAAGTCCTGCCGGGCCTACACATCAACGGCAAGTTGACGCTCGGCGAGAACATCGCCGATCTTGGCGGGATCGTGATCGCGTACGATGCTTTGATGCTTGCACGTGCCGAAATGGCGAGCGCGACGAATATGGCGAGGGAAAATAGTTCGGTTGACGGCCTTTCAGCAGCCGAGCGGTTCTTTGCAAGCTACGCCATCACCGAGCGCGGCAGCATCCGCGAGGAGGCATTGCGTTTGCAAGTGCAGACCGATCCGCATTCGCCGTCAGTGTGCCGCGTGAATGGTCCGCTTTCTGAAATGACGGAATTCTATGATGCGTTCGGTGTAAAGGAAGGCGACAAGCTGTGGCGTGCGCCCGGAGATCGCGTAAAGATCTGGTAGGGCCATAACTACTAGTTTCCAGTTGGTTTTCTGGTGGAAAATATGATAAAATAGGGGTATTGCCGCTACGGCATTTTTAAGGAAAAATCCAACACTATGGCTGAAAAACCTGCAAAAAAGGCTGTAAAAAACGACGAAAAAATAAGCAACACCAAGGGCAGTGCATCGTATGGCGCGAAGGACATTTACGTCCTCGAGGGGCTTGAGCCGGTTCGCAAGCGGCCGGGCATGTATATCGGCTCCACGGGTGTCGCCGGGCTGCATCATTTAGTGTGGGAGGTCGTCGATAACTCTATTGACGAAGCGATGGCCGGCTTTGCAAAGACGGTCACCGTGGAGCTCTTGCCGGACAATAAGGTTGCGATCACGGATGACGGCCGCGGTATTCCAGTGGACATCCATTCCCACACAAAAAAATCCGCGCTTGAGACGGTGCTCACCACGCTTCACGCCGGCGGAAAATTCGGTGGCGAGTCGTACAAGGTTTCCGGCGGTTTGCACGGCGTCGGCGTTTCGGTGGTGAACGCGCTCTCGGCATGGGTGAAAGTCGAGGTCGAGCGCGATGGCGGGTTGTATGTTCAGGAATATAAGCGCGGCGTGCCGGAGTATAAGGTGAAAAAGATCGGCGCTTCGAAGCGGCACGGCACGAAGGTCATCTTTTCGCCCGATCCGCAGATCTTTTCGGTGATCGAATTCGACGACAAGACGATTCTGGAACATCTACGCCAGCAGGCATATCTCACAAAGGGTGTGCGCATCAACTTTTTTGACCGCCGCAAGCCTGTGCCGGAATTCTACGGCTTCTATTTCGAGGGCGGCGTGCTCTCGTTTGTAAAATTTCTGTCACAGAAAAAAAATCGCCTCAACGAGGATATTTTCTACGTAGAAAAGGAGCACGAGAAGCTCGACATCGAGTGCGCGTTTTTGTATGTTGACGACACACGCGTTACAGAGATGAGTTTTGCGAACAATATTTTTACGCCGGAAGGGGGTATGCATCTCACCGGGTTCCGCTCGGCTTTGACGCGTTCGCTGAACAATTACGCACGTGCCGAAGGGTATCTAAAAGAGAAGGAAGAGAATCTGACAAGCGATGATGTGCGTGAAGGCTTGGTCGCCGTGCTTTCGGTGAAGCTGCGCGAGCCGCAGTTCGAAGGCCAAACAAAGGCGAAGCTGGGCAATCCGGAGGCGCGCACCGCGACGGAGGCCGTCATCAACGATGCGCTTAAAGGCTTTTTAGAAAAACATCCACAGGAAGCGAAATCCATTATTAGTAAGGTTATTTTGACTTCGAAGGCACGGCTGGCGGCGAAGGCGGCGCGCGAAACGGTATTGCGCAAAGGCGCGTTCGAAGGGCTGACCTTGCCTGGCAAGCTCGCAGACTGCACTTCAAAAATTGCCGCAGACTCTGAGTTGTTTATCGTTGAAGGAGACTCCGCAGGAGGTACGGCGAAGCAAGGGCGTAATCGTCACACGCAAGCGATCCTGCCGTTGCGCGGCAAGCCGCTCAACGTGGAACGCGCGCGGCTCGACAAGATGCTTGCGAACGCGGAGGTGCGCTCGCTCGTTATCGCAATCGGTACGGCGATTGGCGAGGAGTTCAATATGGAAAAGTTACGCTACCACAAGATCATCATCATGACCGATGCCGACGTCGACGGTGCACACATCCGTACGTTGTTACTTACTTTATTCTATCGCTATTTCCGCGAGGTTGTTGATGGCGGCTATGTATATATCGCTCAGCCGCCGCTCTATCGCATCCAGCTGGGGAAGGATATCCGTTATGCATTCTCTGATGATGAAAAAGAAAAAGTTATTGCCGAGATACTCAAAGCGAAGGTCGTAGTCGCTACCGCGAAGGCCGGCAAGAAGAAGGCCGAAGTCGTGACTGCTGCCCTCGCCGGCGAGGAGGGGGAGGAGAACGGCGGCGAATCTCCCGAAGGCGTTACGGAAGGCGAGGGCGACGGCAAGCGCCAGCCGAACATCCAGCGCTACAAAGGCCTTGGCGAAATGAATGCCGAGCAGCTTTGGGAAACCACTATGAATCCGGAGTTCCGTATTTTGAAACAGGTGAAGGTCGCCGATGCCGAGAAGGCAGACAAGCTTTTTGATACGCTGATGGGCGATGCCGTGGAGCCGCGCAAGAACTTCATCCAAGCTCATGCGGCGACTGTGCAGAATTTGGATGTGTAGAAAGAGTTGTATGGATGCGTGCCTCTGGTTTACCTCTTTCGATTGACGTTCCGCCGAACCAGTGCTATACTCTTAAGCAATGTTCGCACGCATAAAGAAGTTTTTTTCCGAGGCGCGCCAGGAGTTGCGCCATGTTAATTGGCCAACCCGCAACGAAGCGGCCCGTCTTACGGGCATCGTCATCGGCATTTCGATCGGCCTGGCGGTCTTTTTGGGATCGTTTGATTATCTATTTTCCTTCATCATCAAAAACATCATCCTTCAGTCATAAGCCATACTATGTCGTTGCATGTTCCCCAATCGAAAGGGCAGATAGAGAAATCGCGCACACGTCAGTGGTACGCGGTGCAGACCTACTCAGGCTACGAAGAGGCGGTTGCGCGCTATTTGAAACAACGCGTGGAGTCGCTTTCTATGACCGATAAGATCTTCAACATTCTTGTGCCGAAGGAAAAGACGACAAAAGTGAAGGCCGGCCGCCGACAGACAACGGAAGAGAAGATCTATCCGGGCTATGTGCTCGTGGAAATGATCCTTACCGAAGATTCGTGGTATGTGGTGCGCAACACGCCGCGCGTGACGGGCTTTGTTGGCCCGGACAACACTACGCCGACGCCGCTTTCCAAAGAGGAGGTTGATACACTCCTCGCGCGCACCGGCAAGGAGGAAGGCAAAACGACCATTGACTTGCGGGTGGGCGATCTGGTAAAAATAACCGACGGTCCTTTCAAGGAATACGACGGCAAGATCGCGGAGGTGAACGAGGAGCGGGGAAGCATCAAGGTGCTCGTGCCGATCTTCGGGAGGGATACTGCGGTCGAGCTTGATTCGCTTCAAGTCAGAAAGGTCTAACGTTAAATTATCATTATATCTATGTCACAACAGTGTTTTTTCTGTTCACAGAATTTAAAGAACATCGACTATAAGGAGATCGACCTTTTGCGCCGGTTCGTTTCGAGCCAGGCGAAGATCGTTGACCCTCGGCACACGAACATTTGTGCGAAGCATCAGCGCAAGCTCGCAACAGCGATCAAGCAGGCGCGGTTCATGGCGTTGCTTCCATACGTCCGCAAATAATAATTACTTGCTTCGTTTTTTCAGGTACGACGTCGCGGCCTACTGGCCGCGCGTCTCGTTCTCGGCGACCTTCGTCGCCTCCGAAAGCCCCTCAAAAACGAAGCAAGTAATTATTATTTGCGGAAATACAACCCGTCGTCAAAAGTGCTACAATTAAGGAATATGTCCTCTCTCGATCAGCGCATCTTCCAATTCATCTATGCCGCGGGGCATCATAATGCGTTTTGGGATGTCGTTGCGATATTTTTTGCGGAGTGGCTGCCGTATCTTTTGGTGGTCGCGTTCCTGGTGCTCGTCTATTACCAAAAGGGATGGCGGCGGAAGTTGTATCTTTTTTGCGAAGGCGCGCTCTCGGTCATCCTCGCGCGCGGGCTGATCACGGAAATCATCCGACTGTTCTACCACGAATCGCGGCCGTTCTCTTTTTATAATTTCGCGCCGCTTTTCAACGAGGCCGGCTGGTCGTTCCCGTCGGCGCATGCCGCGTGGTTCTTCGCGCTCGCGCTGACCGTGTGGTACGCCAACCGCACGTGGGGATGGTGGTTCTTTATCCTGGCGACGATCATGGGCGTGGCGCGGGTCTACGCCGGCGTGCACTGGCCGATCGACATTATGGGCGGGGCGGTGGTTGGGGTGGTATCGGCGTGGTTTATCCACTGGCTACTGAAGGGGAGCAGGAAAGAATTGGAGGGATTATAAACGAGAGGCTCTATTTTTCTTCTGATTCTTCATCCAGATCTTCCGAAGGGTTTTCGTCTTCGTTGGTCGTTTCATCCATAATGACTTCCTTGCTCTTATCGCGAAAGCCGCCGGCTTGGATGCTCCATAGTTTTTTATAAAGTCCACCCTGCTTGAGGAGGCTTTGGTGCGTACCTTCGGCAACGACGGTGCCGTGTTCGATGACGACAATGCGGTCCATGCGCATGATGGTGGACAGCCGGTGCGCGATCACGATGACGGTCTTGCCGCGCATCAGCGTGTCGAGTGCGTCCTGGATGAGCGCCTCGGATTCGGAGTCGAGGCTTGAGGTTGCCTCGTCGAGCACGAGGATGGGCGCGTTCTTAAGGATGGCGCGCGCGATGGCGACACGCTGGCGTTCGCCGCCCGAGAGCCGCACGCCGCGTTCACCGACGTACGTATTGTAACCTTCCGGCAGGGAAGAAATGAACTCGTGGCAGTGCGCCTTTTTCGAAGCTTCGAGTACCTCGTCGTCCGTTGCCCCGCGCCGGCCGTAGCGGATATTTTCCATGAGCGTGCGGTGGAAGAGGATCGGCTCCTGCGGCACGAACGCGATGGCGTCGCGCAAGCTGTCTTGTGTTACGGAAGCGATATTCTGCCCGTCGATACTAATAGAGCCGCCGGTCAGATCGTAAAGCCGCAGCAACAATTTCGTCACGGTCGTCTTGCCGGCGCCGGACGGGCCAACGAGCGCCAATTTTTCATTGCTACGGATCGCGAGGTTGAAATTTTTAAGGATCGGCGTTTCTTTCTGGAACGAGAAATTCACATCTTTAAAAGCGATCGTCCCGTCGGTGACCTTGAGCGCGATCGCGCCGTCGCGATCTTTGATCTCGTGCGGGGTTTCCAAAATTTCCACCATCTCCACGGCGTCCGCGTACGCGTCATAAAAACGGCGGATGTTCACGTTGATGCTGAGGAGCTGGCCGAAAAGGCCGAGCAGATAGCTTTGGATAAGAACGAAGTCGCCGATGGTGAGCAGACCTCTTTGCCAGTAGATCACGGCGCCGTACAGCAACCCGATGTTGATCCCCACTATCAATATGCCCTGGATGGACCAGATCAGCTCATCAGCTTTCCATGAACGGAGCGTCGCCTTATGCCAAAGGTTGACTATGTTCCGGAAGAGCCCCGATTCATGCGCCGAGCCGGAAAAAAGCGCGATCGTGTTCTGGTTCGATATTGCGTCGGCAAGCGTGCCGATCATTTTACTATCCGTTTCAGAGCGCGCGACGCGGAGCGGTTGGCGCAAGCGGGCGACGAACCACTGGAAGGAGACGAAGCAGATCAGCCAGATGCCGAGCGCGATGCCGAGCGTATGGTTCCTCAAAAAAAGAACAACGACCGCGCCGAGAGCGAAGAATGCCGTCGGGAAAAAGTTGAGCATGATGGCATCGGTGATCGTTTCGAACGACCCCGCGAATTTGCTCACGCGGCGCGTGAGGGTCCCACTGAAGCGCGAAATGAAGAACTGGTAAGAATGTTTGATGAGGTAATCGAAAGCACGCGCGTAGAGATCGGACATCGCTCGGGCCTCGAGATAGACGATGCTGTACGTTTGCGTCCGTTGGGCCATCCATCCTACGAGCGAGATCGCCGCGATGATTCCGACGAGAATAAAGAGTTGGTGAACCACGCTTGGCGCGGTGTCATAGGCGGCGAGCAGATTGAAAAGCTGGCGAAGATAGATAGGCGAGACGAGGCTTGCCACCTGGGCTACGACGGAACCCAAAATAACGAGGCTGAAAAGCCAGGGGAATCGACGCGCTTCACGGCCGTACTCACGAAAAACATGGGCCGCCTTAACTGTCTTTTTAGGAGTTTCCGCCATTATTGGGATAACGTCGCCGCGGTGTGAAAAGTTACCGCTTTCCGCCGGCTGGTTGGCGGCTCGTACAATAGGCGCATCGCCGCGCCTTTGCGGGAATGACGCTCAAGCATTCGGGGCACTGCCTGGTCGGCGCGTCCGGATCTTTTACGAGCGGCTTTCCCATCAGCTTGTTGATGGGGACGATGATGAAGAAATAGATGGTGACCGCGACAATGAGGAACGAGATGAGGTTGTTGATGAAATCACCGTAGAGAAACTGGCTGCCGTGGATGGTGAAGGAGAGGTTTGAAAAATTTGGCTTCCCGGCGATCGCGGCGACGAAAGGCGTCATCAGGTCTTTCACAAGCGCGGTCACGACGCCATTGAACGCGGCGCCGATCATGACGCCGACGGCGAGGTCGATGACGCTGCCGCGCAAGATGAATTGTTTAAATCCCCGGAATATTTCTTTGGACATATGCGTGATATGACCATTATATCACGCCGGCGTAGGCGGGTGGTAGCGCGCGAGGAAGAGGGGGATATCGTCGCACTCGGTGAGCGCCTTTTTCATAAAATTACCTACATGAATGGGGCACTATCCAAGGTCGCGACGATTGCGCAATGGTCGCTCACGCCGGAAACCAATCGCACATCGCTGGCTCGGTAGTCATTGGAAAGGAAAAGGTAATCCACCATATACTGCGCGATCCTTTGCGCTTCGGCCGGGCTATCTTTTGTTCTGTGCAATGACGGATCGAGGCTCGAGGCGTAGCTGGCGGGGATAGCGTCATGATATTTTGCGGCGAAGCGTTCGTAGATGTCGTTCACGCCGCGCGGCATATTGAAGTCGCCGCAGAGCGCCAGTGAGGGAAACTGTTCGAGCAGCGCCATCAGTTTTTCCGCCGCCGCGTATTGATAATCCCGCGGCAGCCCGTCCGGCGTCCAGGTGAAATGGGTGGTGGCGACGGAAATTATCTTCCCGCCGTCACGAATGTTTGCCGAAAGAAGCGGGCGTCGTATCGTCTTGTTCAGCGTGTGCTCAGTGCTCTCGTCGATTATCTGCAGTTCTTTATTGGGTGTGTGATATTCTTGTATCACAATATTTTCCATAGGGACGCGCGACAACATCGCGACACCCTCCTTTTTAAGGGACGGTGGATCGCCCTTTGGGCGAAGGAACATCGGTGCGAAAACCAGTCTCATTTTTAAGTGTTCGGCGACTTGAGCGGCGTCATCTTCAAAGACCTCTTGCAGACAGAGAACGTCCGGCTTTTCGGCGTCGAGAAAAGGATTGATACGACCCCAGTGCTTCAAACCTTCAACATTAAGCGAGGCGAGTTTCATAGAAAAAACATTTAATCACTATTTAATATACCCTTTTCCGGTAGCGAGGAATTCATCCGTGATCTTTTTCGCTTCGGCGGCACTTTCAGTATTCATAAGCTGGATGCGGAGCTCCTTTGCGCCATCGAAACCGGAGCAGTACGCCTTATAATGTTTCTTCATGACGTCAAAATTCTTGAGTCCACCGTTCTTTTTAGAAAGATTGCTTTTGTAGAGTTGCTCGAAAAGTTCCGTATGCCGCACCATCCGTTCCAACCGCTCACGAAGCGACGGGGTTATTCCGGAAAAGAACCACGGATTCCCGAAAACACTGGTGCCGACCATCGCGCCATCAAAACCGCTGGCAGCCACCCGTGCCCGCGCGTCTTCCAGAGACGAAACATCGCCGTTGCCGAGCAGGATTGTGTCGGGCGCATGCGCGCTACGCAGTGCCGCGATGCGCGGCGCGAGCTCCCAGTGCGCGGGCACGAGCGACATCTCCTTGCGCGTGCGCAAGTGGACGGTGAGCGCGGCGAGATCTTCCTGTAGCAGTGCCGGGATCCATTCGTCGATCTGCTCTTTATTGTAGCCGATGCGCGTTTTCACGGACACCGGCAGGCCGCCCGCGCCGCGCTTGGTCGCGCGGACGATCTCTTGTGCCAGCTTGGGATTTTTTATGAGCCCTGCGCCGGCGCCCTGCTTTTCCACCGCGCGGTCGGGACAGCCCATATTGATATCGATCCCGTCAAAACCGAGCGTGCGGATAAGCGTCGCAACCGCCTCGAACTGCTCCGGTTTCGCGCCGAAGATCTGCGCGACGATCGGATGCTCGCTCGGCGCGCCGCCTTTGCCGTTACTAAACCAGAGATCGGGGAGCAGGCGCTCGCGGCCGGCGGACAGCAGCCCTTCCACGGAAACGAATTCCGTCCAAAAGACGTCCGGCGCGCCACACTCGGCGAACATACGCCGGAATGCCGCGTCGGTGACGTTCGCCATCGGCGCGAGCGCGAAAATCGGCTTTTTGAGTTTCGTCCAGAAGTTTTTGGCCGTGGCCATGGTGTGTACTATACTGTAAGACATGACGTACCTACAAGCCATCATCCTCGGCGCGCTCCAGGGACTTACCGAGCCGTTCCCGGTTTCGAGCCTCGGGCACAGCGTGATTTTCCCGTCGCTCTTGGGATGGAGCAATATCAATCAAAACGACCCGTTCTTTTTGATCTTCCTCGTCGCGACCCACGCGGCGACGGCGGTCGTCTTCTTTGTCATTTTCTGGAAAGATTGGAAAAAGATCTTTCTCGGCATGGGCCGTTCGCTACGTGACCGTGTGATCGATAACAAAAATCCATACGGCAAACTCGGCTGGCTGCTCGTGGTGGGCAGTATTCCGGCGGGGATATTGGGGCTGCTCTTCCAGCAATCGCTCCAAAATTTATTCGGACTGCCGGAATACGCCGCGGGATTTCTTGTTTTGAACGGCGTCATGCTCATCGGTGCCGATTTCCTGCGACGACGTTCGCAAAAAAAGATGGCCGGACAAAAAGATTTCGACGGGGAGCGGAGCGATGAACGCGTTGCGGCGCTCAGCTGGTGGCAGTCGGTGAAGGTCGGCCTGTTGCAATGCCTCGCGCTCATTCCGGGATTTTCGCGCACCGGCGCGACGATCACCGGCGGTCTGCTGGCCGATCTTTCTTACGAAGACGCTGCGCGGTTTTCGTTCTTGCTCGCAACGCCCATCATCGCCGGTGCTGCGCTCCTCAAGCTACCCGAACTTGCGATGCAGCAGAGCAGCAGTTTCAGTCTCGGCGTCATACTCGCCGGCGCGCTTTCCGCCGCGATCATTGCGTACGCCTCTGTTAAATTTTTATTAAAATATTTTGAGACCAAAAAACTGTGGCCGTTCGGCATTTACTGCTGTGTCGTGGGGTTGATCGCGGCCGCGATCTTTATTTTCTAACCTCGATCCCCCCAATCTCAATTTTCCTAGGAAACTTTTTTCGCCGTACCGAACCAGGCGAAAATGAGGCACGCGATGCCGAGGATGAGCGACGCGGCCCCGTGTTTGATATGGATCACAGCCGAGCCGGCAGCGTAGCCAGGAAAGAAGACCGGCAGAGAACCCGCCGGAGTGATCCAATAATAGATCGCGAGGATCACAAAGATAATTCCAAGGATGCCGCCGCCCCAGACCTGTAGTTTTTTATTCATGAGTTCAGTATAGCAAATCGCGTGTATTATGGCTTGGCCATCTTGCTGCGCCATGTGACGACGACCCCGGTAATAAAGTCCAAGACCATAGTGGTGGCAACGTAAAGCATCGTTGTGACACTGAAGGTCGCGAGCGCCAATAGTGCGAAGGCCTGTGCGCCGCTGCTTAATAGATGGGTGGATGCCGTTTCGGTGCGCGGCTCAAGGTACGACTTTCTAAGGGTTGGCAACGTGCCGATAAAATCGGTGAGTGTTGCAAAGATGACCGAGAGGAGCGCGTCATGGAAAAAGAGATAAGCGGCCATCGCGCCAAGCGCGCCGACAAGGCAGATCGTGTCGAATCCCGTTATATGTTTTGTGCCCTGGCGGAGCGAGAGCAAAAAGATGAGCGCGCATAATACTGCGCCGATCACGGACGATGCGATGGCGAATCCGGCGCCGCTCGTCCACATCGCGCGCGCGACGACGGCTTGCAGGAGCGCCCAGATGAACCACGTGTAGCTGTGCGGCTTGGTGGTGCCACGGAAAATATCGCGGAGGTAGGGGAGAAAACAAAATATACTGAGGACCGATGATGCTCCGGCAAAAATAATTTGGACCGTCATGGAATGATAGTGGGTGACGATGATGGTGGCGATTAAGCTCCGCCGCTCTGCCGCCAGAGATTTTCAAAAAGGATCTCCATACTGTGATGAATGTCTTCGTCTTCGATCAAAATACCGACCGGCTTCTTTTTGTTCAGGGTGATGATCGCAACTTTGTTCGCGTAAATGAAATTGGCGTTCGTGATCGTGACGAGCTCGGGGAGAAATTGCGTGACGCGCATCTCCTGGCTGTCGCGCGTTTTGAGCGCGGAGGAATTTTTTGTTTTCGGCGCGAGCAAACGCATGCGCAGGTAGTGCCGGTAGCGCGTTTCGATAAAATCTTCGAGATAAGGTTTGCCGAGCAGGTCGGTCCAGTCATCCCACGAGAGCATCGCGGAGATGTGATGCTTGGATTCGATCATGTCGTTCAAAATTTGCTTGATCTCCTGCGCGCCGTGATACGTGCGCACGGTGGAAGTGGCGCTCGGCTCGCGTCGCAGAGCATGGAGCTCCGGCAAGACCATTGCAAGCGAGGCTTCATTTTCTTTTAATACCGTCATGAACCGCTCGGGGTTTTCCGCGGTGAATATTTTTCGCCTTCGCTTGAGGTACGCGTTGATCAATCCTTGTTTTTGGAGTGAGTGAATGACCAGGTTGACCGTCGTGCGCGGCAATTTTGCTTTCGCGGCGATGTCCGTGACGGTACTGCCGCCCAATTCGAGCGTGGCGAGGTAGACGGTGACCTCGTGGGGGGAATATCCGAGCTGTTCTATGACGGTGCGCAGGTTCATGGATGAGGTTTTCTCATCGTAGCACATTTTATTTGAAAACGACAGCCGAAATGTTGTCAGTTTTATAGGTTAAAAATCCATTAAAAACATACGTTTTTAGGATTCCCCATCCAAAGCTTGCTTTGCGATTTTGTCGTTCCCCTAATGCGAAGGAAAATGGATGAGCACCATGTACGAAAGGATCTTGAGGCCCATCTTTTTCAGATTTGATCCGGAACGTATACACAACTTCTTTGTTGGGTTCGGCGAAGTACTTGGTGCAACATTTTTAGGGCGGTGGTTCGTTGGCATCTTCTGTGAATATGAGCATCCGGCGTTGCGTACGCGCGTTGCGGGTATCGATTTCAAAAATCCCGTCGGTCTTGCCGCAGGTTTTGATAAAGACATCCACCTCACGAAGATAATGCCGGCGGTGGGATTCGGGTTTATGGAAGTCGGCGCCATCACGCGCTATCCGTACGAGGGAAATGAGGGTTTGCGCCTTGCACGCCTTCCGGAAGACAAGTCACTCATCGTCTATTACGGCCTTAAGAACATCGGCGCGGAGGAGATCGAAAAAAAATTGCAGCGGTTGCACTTTAAAATTCCCGTCGGTATCAATATCGCGAAGACGAATCGCGCCGATATCAAAGGAGACCTGTCCACGGAGGATTATGCGGCGACGTATCGTATGCTCGCGCATTATTTTTCCTACGTGACGCTGAACGTTTCCTGTCCGAACGCGCAGGACGGCTGTCTCTTCCAGGAACCGCACCTTCTCGACGCGCTTCTCACCGCGATCGCGAAGGAAAAGATCGTCGGACCGATCTTTCTCAAGATCTCGACCCATCTCACGACGGACGAAATGGACGGGATCCTCGCCGTGGCGGAAAAATATTCTTTCGTCACCGGATTCGTCATCGGAAATCTCGCGAAGCGACGCGAAATGTTGAGATTCAAGTCGCCGCCGGAAAAATTGGCCGCGATCCCGGACGGCGGCATCTCCGGAGCGCCGGTGAAAGAGTTATCCACACAATTGATCCGTTATCTGTATAAAAGGACGAGGGGGAAATATGTTATCATCGGTCTTGGAGGAATTTTCACCGCGGAGGATGCGTATGAAAAGATAAAAGCGGGAGCGTCCCTCGTGCAAATCATCACCGGACTCATCTATGGCGGACCGCAGACCGTAAAAAAAATAAATAAAGGACTTGTCGAACTCCTTGCACGCGACGGTTATGCAACAGTAGGCGAAGCAGTCGGGAAGGAAAAAATATAAAACAATCAACTATGGCAACCACACTACGTCGAGTAAAGATGAAAGCAGCGATGGCGTTGGAGGAAAAAGAAAAGGAGAAAGAGGTGATTGCCACGACCATTCAGAAACGGGACGGCACCGTTGTACCTTTTGATAAGACAAAAATAGCATCCGCTGTCCACAGGGCGATGATCGCCGCGCACGAGGGATCGCTCAAGGAGGCGGAAATGGTTGCCGATCGCGTCTACGCCGATGTATTCCGCATCGGGAAGAAATATAAAAATTTTGTGCCGAACGTGGAGGGTGTGCAGGATACCGTTGAAAAGGAGCTTATTTTAGGGGAGTACGTCAAGACCGCCAAAGCTTACATATTATACCGGGAGAAGCGCTCCAAACTGCGCACGAGCGGTGTTCGGGTGCCCGCGAAGGTGAAGAAGCTCGCGGCAGAAAGCAAGAAGTATTTTAGGAATTCTTTAGGTGAGTTTGTCTATTATCGCACCTATTCGCGCTGGATCGACCGTGAACACCGCCGCGAGACGTGGATCGAGACGGTGGACCGCTACGTCCACTTTATGAAGGAGAATTTGAAAGACAAACTTACGGCAGAGGAGTATGCGGAGATTCGTATGGGCATTTTAAAGCAGGAAGCGATGCCGTCCATGCGATTATTGCAGTTCGCCGGCCCGGCAGCGCGCCGCTCGAACGTGTGTGCCTACAACTGTTCCTATGTCGCGCCGGAAACTTTCAAAGACCTTGCCGAGATCATGTATATCTCCATGAGTGGCACGGGCGTCGGGTTCTCTGTGGAAAGCAAGAACGTGCAAAAGTTTCCGCAGATCGCATTCCAGACCGGAGAGGTATTGCCGACCTATGTTATCCCGGACAGCAAGGAGGGTTGGGCCGACGCGTTCATCCTCGGTACCAAGGCGTGGACCGAAGGGAAAGACATCAACTTTGATTTTTCAAAACTCCGTCCTGCCGGCGCGCGTTTGAAGATCATGGGCGGCAAATCCTCCGGGCCGGAACCGTTGCGCCGACTGCTTTCCTTCACACGTGAGAAGATGTTCGCGCGTCAGGGTCGCCGCCTGCGCAATATCGACGTCCACGATATCATTTGTACGATCGGCGATTGCGTCGTCTCCGGCGGCGTACGCCGCAGCGCGATGATCTCACTCTCCGATCTTGATGATAACGATATCCGCGACGCGAAGAAGGGCCAATTCTACCTGAATGAGCCGCAGCGCATGCTATCAAACAATTCGGCGGTGTATAACAAGAAACCGACCAACGCCGAGTTCATGGAAGAGTGGGTGGCGCTCATGCAATCTGGCTCCGGCGAGCGCGGCATCTTCAATCGCGGTTCGCTCGCGAAGACCTTACCGGCGCGGAGAATAAAGGCGCTCAAGGAAAACAAGAATTATTTCGATCCGGCCGGCGAGACGATTGTCGGTTCCATCGGTACGAATCCGTGCGGCGAGATCATTTTACAGTCAAAGCAGTTCTGTAACCTCACCGAGGTCGTCGCGCGCGCGGAGGACGACGAGGAATCGCTCCTGAGGAAGGCCAGGCTGGCAACCATCCTTGGGACCTATCAGGCCAGCCTCACCCACTTCCCCTATATTTCGAAGGAATGGAAGGAACATTGCGAGAAAGAGCGTCTGCTCGGCGTTTCGATCTCCGGACAATGGGATTGCCCGGTGCTTGGCAATAAGGACGTGCTTGCAAGACTTAAGGACGTGACGATCAAAACCAATGCGGAATTTTCGAAGCGCCTTGGCGTGAACGCCTCCACGTGTATCACCTGCGTGAAGCCATCGGGAACGCTTTCACAGACCGTCGACTGTTCTTCCGGCATGCATCCGCGCCATGCGCCGTTCTACATCCGCCGCATCCGCATCTCGGCTACCGATACGCTTTTCAAGATGCTCAAAGACCAGGGTGTGCCGTATCACCCGGAGGTCGGGCAGTCGGCGGAGAACGCGACCACATACGTTTTAGAATTTCCAGTGAAGGCGCCACAGGGATCGGTCTATAAGAACGACCTTTCGGCGATCGACCAGTTGGAGCACTGGAAACTCGTGAAGGTGAATTACACCGAGCATAATCCGTCAGTCACTATTTCAGTGGGCGAAGACGAGTGGATCGCGGTGGCGAATTGGGTCTATGAGCATTGGGACATCATCGGCGGACTGTCCTTCCTGCCGCGCGACAATCACGTGTACCAGCTTGCGCCGTACGAAACGATCGACGAAGCGCGCTATGAGGAGCTTTCCAAGCGCTTAGCGCACATCGATTATTCGAAGATCATCACCTACGAGAAGCAGGACGAGCTTGATTTGAAGAAAGAGCTTGCGTGCGCAGGGGGAGTATGTGAGATCGTGTAACCACCGCGCATGTTTGAATAAGAAGATGCGGGCTGCCCGTGAAGGTAGCCCGCGATCCATGGATAGACCAGTTACTGGGCAAGGGAGCCGGGATCGAACCGGCGACCTCAGGCTATTGCACCTGCGCTCTCCCAGCTGAGCTACCCCCTGCTATCCTAGGACGTATTGGCGAGTATAACCGGAATTTTAAAAATACACAAGAGGTGCTTCATTCTCCTTCAAAATACGCGTCGATGGTTGTCTTCGCCGGTTCGTGATCGAGGGTGATCTTTTTGACGGCGGTGAGGAGCGGGAATTTTATGGCGGTGTCGGGGCCGAGGCGCTTGATGAATGCAGGGAGTGACATGAGGCCTTCGCCGGGGACTTTGCAGGTTCCGGTCGCGACGATCTCGTCGCCGGCCTGGCGATTGCGGGAATGCTGGCTGTAACCGGTCGCGATGAGGTCGCCGACGCCCGCGGTGCCGAGGACAATCGCGGGATCGATGTTCAGCGTTGCGGCGAGGCCGGCCATCTCGTCGATTGCTTTTGCGGCGAACCATCCTTTTTCGTTATCGCTTACCTTGAGTCCGTCGGCGATGCCGAGTGCGAATGCGTAGATGTTTTTAAGGACACCAGCCCACGCGACACTTCCGGGATCGGCGGAGGGTTCCGCCCTGAATTGCGGTGACGAGAAAAGTTCGTGGAGCGCGGCGCGGAAACTCTCATCTTTCGATGCTATAACTGCCGCGGCGTTGCCGCCGGCGGAGATCTCCTCCGCGAGCATGGGTCCACCGACCGCCGCGAGGGGATGCTGCGGTGCGAGCCCGGCGAACAGCTCAGGCATGGTCTTTTCCGACTCTG
>Ga0181516_10000756_pt1 | contig 27202 bp, 20 predicted proteins | sample PEATcosm2014_Bin_25_FD_121104 | JGI IMG/M metagenome (GOLD analysis project Ga0181516, IMG submission 121104) | Peatland microbial communities from MTU Mesocosm Facility, Houghton, MI, USA - PEATcosm2014_Bin01_10_metaG | ecosystem: Environmental > Terrestrial > Soil > Wetlands > Peat | place... | reverse complement strand
GGTTTTACCGTAGACCAGTTTTGAAAGGGCACGGCTTTAGCCGTGCCGCAAAGCTCCAATGAAATCAATGGGCTTTAGCCCCTGAGGGAAAGCCCTGCGGTCTACACCATTTCCGAATCTGCTCTAGTTCAAACCATCCAACTCGATCGCTGGCCTTATCGCCCAATTTCGAATGAAGACGGCAAAAAAGCGAAGGAGGCGCGGGCCAAAGCCCGCGCCTCCCCACATCAATCTTGCAACAACCCTACTGCAGGTTCGCCATCAAGCTATCCAGCGCCGACTTCGGAGGCCGCGTCATCGACTCCGGCAGCGTGCCCAGCGGCTCGTCCACCACATTCAGCTGATCGACAAACGTCGGCTTCTGCGTATCGATATAGAAAACGCCGGTCAGAATTTCTTCCTTCTCATGCGCCTCCATCAGCGTGCGCACCGCGTTGGCCTTGTCGGTCGGATCGTAGTCTTCCAGCAGCTTCCTCAGCCGCAGATTCGACCCGTCGTGCATCTGCACGTCGTACACCTGCCCCGAGTCGTAATCCACCTCGATCTCGTCGAAGCTGGCCACAAACCCAATCTCGTTGATCGGCTCGTCGTTCTCCTGCAGAAACTTGTAGCTCTTCGTCGAGCCCTCGTGGTCGTTGAACGTCACGCAAGGGCTGATCACGTCCAGCATCACAGTCCCCTTGTGTGAAATTGCGGCCTTCAGCATAGCCAGCAACTGCTTCTTGTCGCCGGAAAACGACCGCCCCACAAACGTCGCGCCCAACTGGATCGCCAGCGCGCAGGTATCAATCGCCGGAAGGTCGTTGATGACCCCCGTCTTCAGTTTCGACCCGATATCCGCCGTCGCCGAAAACTGCCCCTTGGTCAGCCCGTAAACGCCGTTGTCCTCGATGATGTAAATCATCGGCAGGTTGCGCCGCATCAGGTGAACAAACTGGCCCATCCCGATCGACGCCGTATCTCCGTCGCCGGAAACGCCCAGCGCCATCATCGTGTGGTTGGCCATCATCGCGCCCGTCGTCACCGACGGCATGCGCCCGTGCACGCTGTTGAACGAGTGCGAGCGGCTCATGAAGTACGCCGGGCTCTTCGACGAGCAGCCAATGCCGCTCATCTTCATCACCCGCTCCGGCTGCACGCCCATCTCGTACATTGCGTCCACAATGCGCTCGGAGATGGCGTTATGCCCGCATCCGGCGCATAGTGTGCTCTTCCCGCCGCGGTAATCAACAATCGGAAGACCGATATGGTTCACTTTGGGGGCGGGGGTCGGCGAATTGTTAGTCGTTGCGGTTGCCATCTTAGAGGCCCTCCTTCGTCGCAAACTCTTCTGTAATGGTGCGGGCATCCACCGGCAATCCGTTGTAATGCAGAATGCTGCGCAGCTTCGCCACCTGCTCGGCCGGCAGATCCAGCTTCAGCAGGCTCGCCATTTGCGCGTCGCGGTTCTGTTCCACTACGTACACCCGCTCGTGCTGAGCCACAAAGTCGTGAATCTCGTGCGCAAACGGATAGGCCCGCACGCGTATGTAATCCACGTCCTTCCCGTATTCTTTCTTGATCTGGTCCAGGCTCTCGCGCAGCGCGAAATCCGTTGTGCCATAAGCAATGAAACCGATCTTCGAGCTTCCGTTCTTCACCACCACCGGCGCCGGAACCAGCTTGCGCGCGTTCTCAAACTTGCGCAGCAGCCGTTCCATCACTGCCTGGTACTCGTCCGGCTTCTCCGTGTACCCGGCCGCGTCGTTATGTCCCGAGCCGCGCGTAAAGTAAGACGCCTTCGGATGCATCGTTCCCGGCAGCGTCCGCCAGCCGATCGCATCGCCATCCACATCGCGGTAACGCGCAAATCCGCCCAACCGGTCCAGATCTTCTTTCGTCAGAACCTTGCCCCGGTCCAGCGGCTTGTCCGGATAAACAAACGGATCCGACATCCAGTTATTCATGCCCAGGTCAAGATCGCTGAGCACAAACACCGGCGTCTGCAACCGCTCGGCCAAATCGAATGCCGCATACCCAAACTCGAAACATTCCGTCACCGAGCCGGGCAACAGAACGATGTGCTTCGTATCGCCATGCGACAAAAACGCCGTAGACAGCAAGTCCGACTGCTGCGTCCGCGTCGGCATGCCTGTCGCCGGCCCCGTCCGCTGCACATCGAAGATCACGCCCGGTATCTCGGCGTAGTAGCCAAGCCCCGTAAACTCCGCCATCAGCGAGATCCCCGGCCCTGACGTCGAGGTCATCGACCGCGCGCCGGCCCAGCCCGCGCCCAGCACCATGCCGATCGCCGCCAGTTCGTCCTCGGCCTGCACCACCGCAAAGGTCGCCTTGCCCTCCGGCGTCACGCGGAACTTCTTCAGCAGGTCGGTCGCGGCCTCGATCAGCGACGTCGACGGCGTAATCGGATACCACGCAACCACCGTCACCCCGGCAAAAACCGCGCCCATGCCGCACGCCGCGTTGCCGTCGATAATGATCTTGCCCTTCGTCTCATTCATCGGCTCAAGGAAGTATGGATCCTGCTTCGTAAACGTCGTCTGCGCATACTCGAAGCCGGCCTTCACCGCGCCAAAGTTCAGATCGAATACCTTTTGCTTCTTCGCAAACTGCTTGCGCAACCCGTTCTCTACCACGCCAAGATCGATGTGCAGAATCTGCGCCACCGCGCCTACGTACACCATGTTCCGGACCAGCTTGCGCAGCTTGGCCTCGGGACACACCGCCGCCGTAATCTTGTCGAACGGCACCGGGTAAAACACCACGTCGTCGCGATATTGCTTCAGGTCCAGCTTTTCCTCGTAGATCGCCACGCCGCCATGGGGCAGCGCCAGCGTATCTTCGCGGGCCGTGTCGGGGTTCAGCGCCACCAGCACTTCGGAGTCGCGCTTCCGGGCAACATACCCGTCCTTGCTGGCGCGGATCGTGTACCACGTGGGTAGGCCGGCAATGTTCGACGGGAAGAGATTTTTTCCGCTTACCGGAACTCCCATTCCGAAGATGCTCTTCAGCAGTACGCTATTGGCGGATTGCGAGCCGGACCCGTTCACCGTTGCTACGTTTATGCTGAAATCGTTTGTCACGCGCGGGCGCGCGTTCATTAGGCCCTGCTCTTGACCCAGGGCCAGGTCTCCTGTCGCCATTGGGCGGGATTCCCTTCCGGTAAAATCTGAAGAAGCGGCGTTCTTTCACGCCCAAATGTGATTATAGTCACTTGGAACATTCTCCGTCCCGCTTCTTGACCCAAAGATAACCCCTTTGAGTCCTTCAAGAAGTGATCTAAATCACGTCTATTTCCACGCCAATCCGCCCGATTCGCGAAAAATCCCATTTTGAGGCTATGGCTACCCCACTTTCGGCGCATGCGGCAATTTGCCGGCATTCCACAACCAGCCTTCACGCAGGGTCATTCCACCCGGTCAGGGCCCCAGCTCAACCCGCTTTGGAGTCTCGCCCTTGCGGGCCGGCAACGACAGTGAACAGCACTCCACCGTACCGTACAACTATTGGTGTACAAGGAATTTGTAACGATTTACTCCAAAGAACCGATATTGGCAGGATAATGGTATTTACCCGAAATCAAGAAGCGAGCAAGCATGAGCCTGATATTTGAGGCGTTACAGAGACTGGAAGGCAAGCGCCCCGAAACCAATCCGCCTCCAACGCCGGAAGCGGTTGAGTACCTTGAGCTTGCTTTGCGCAGGGCCGCGCCCGAATCAGAGACCGCGTTGAAGGTGCCGGGCGACGAAAGCCCTCGGCCGCCAGCCCCAGTCGAGCCGCTTCCGCTCGCAGCCGGGTCGACTTTCCCGGCAGGCGCCTCCAGTCCAGCGGCCGTTCCCGGCCCCCTCGGCGATCCGCCCCAGCCCTTGTTTCCCCCGCATCCCGGCCCCAGCCTGGTCAGCCCTGCCCTGCCCAGCCCTGCCCAGGCGCCTCCATTCAAGCTCCCCACGGGAATTCAGCGCGCCGTGGCCATGCTCCGAGTCGCGCTTCCATTTGTACAGAACATTCTTCCCCTGCTCGATAAAAACTCCAACACCGACAACTCCAACAGCCTCGCCCTGCAACAGCAAGCGCCCCCCGCTGCCCCGCTCCCGCCCAAGGTCGATCTCGCACCTATCCAAAACAGTCTGGCCGAGCTCAAGACCCGCCACCACGAGCTCCGCGAGCTGGTCTTGCAACAGAACACCTCTTTCAAGAGCATCGAAGATCGTTTGGAAATGGTCCGCGAAGCCACCAACCGCAACACCCTCGAGCAGCAGGAGCTGATTGAAGACCTCAAGGGCGTCCGCAGGAAGATCAACTTCGCAGCCCTGATCGCCCTCACCTTGCTTGCCGGCTCCATCGGCGCCACCCTTGTTCTCTATCTCCACATCCTCAAAGTCCTCCCCTGACGCCCGACTCGCGTCTCACCAAATTCGCCTTCCCCGCTCAATCGCATGGAACCTCAGAAAGCGATTGTCATCAGGAGCGGAGGTCGCTGCGGCGACCGAAGTCGAATGATCTGTTGTCGCAGCCAAACGACCACACTCCTTGCCCGATATCCGTCGCCTCCTGAAACCCGAGAAACCCAAGCCGGCGCCACGTTTTGACACCGAGATAGCCGCGTGCCCCAAATCTCGATCCAGAGGCCTGGGACAGCAAAACACTCACCAATGCAGTTCCCCTGATCCCTGTTCCCAGTTATCTGTTCCCTGTTCCCTGCCTTTATCACCCTTCCGGCCGCAATTCCACCGCCTTCGTCAAAATCACCAGTTTGGCCGGAGTCAGTTCCGCGCCATCCCAGCCTTCCTTCACTGCCTCGATCCGTATCTCGCCCGGTCGTTTCGTCGCCTGCAGAATCACCTGCGCGAGCCCGTTAAACAGCGACCGCTTCGGTTCCTTGTCGCTCTCCTGGCAGTTGGGATCGCCATTGCCCACGCCGATCAACGCCCCCGCGCCGGAGACTCGAAAACCGATCGAGTTGTTTGCGGTCGGCACGGCCCGCCCTTCCTTGTCCAAAACCTCCACCTTCACGATCGCCAGGTCCTCGCCGTCTGCGCTTATCTCGGTTCGGTCCGCGGTCAGCCGGATCGCGACTCCCGGTCCCGTTGTCTCGCGCTTTTCGGTCAACGCAACCTTGCCGCCCTTGAACCCGCGCGCTTCAATCGAGCCCGGCTCGTACTTAGCCTTCCACTCCACATGTCCAAGGTGCGGAACCTTCTGTTTCCCCTGGCTCTTTCCGTTCACAAATAGCTCCACCTCATCCAGATTCGAGTAAACCCACACCGGAATCTCGTCGCCCTCTCTGCCCTCGAAGTTCCAGTGCGGAAACAGATGCAGCGAAGGCTCCTTGCCCCACCACGCCTTGTAGTAATAGAACGTGTCCTTCGGGAACCCGCACATATCCACAATGCCGAATTGCGAGTTGATCGACGGCCATCCGTAGGGTGTCGGCTCGCCGCGGTAATCGAACCCCGTCCACGCAAAGCCGCCCGCCTCCCACGCGCGCGTGCCGTAGAACGTCCACCATGCCTCTGCCGTCTCGCCCCACCGGACCACCGAGTCATAGGCATTCACGGTGTTTCGCTGCGGATTGGTGGTGTACTCGCCACGCGTCGAAATCGCGCTCGATGTCTCCGATCCATAGATCGGCCGCGTTGGATTCAGCTTGTGATAACCGTCGGGCCGATCCAGACCGTAATTGAATCCGATAGTGTCGAATGCATCGGAGACGCCCTGCTTGTTGTCTCCATTCACCGCGGCAGAAACCACCCGCGTCGGGTCAAGTTCATGAACGCGCCGCACCATCGCGGCGCCTACCTTGGCGCCCTGCTCGGCCATCGCGCTTTGCATTTGTCCCTCCTCGTTGCCGATGGACCAGAGGATGATCGATGGCGAATTGCGATAGCGCTTCACCATTACCTCCAGCTGCGCCATCCCCTCAGGGCTCGAACTCATCTGCCGCGTCTCGCACATCATCATCATGCCCATTCGGTCGCATGCATCAACCCACTCCGGCGTCGGCATATTGTGCGACGTGCGCACCGCGTTGCCGCCCATCTCCTTGAGCACCCCAAGCCGGAACCACTGCAACCGGTCAGGCACCGCCGCGCCCACGCCGGCATGGTCCTGGTGATTGCAGGTCCCCTGAATCTTCAGCGGCTTGCCATTCAGGAAGAACCCCTTGTCCGCATCGAACTTCACCGTGCGCACGCCAAAGCTCACCCGCTCCGCATCGCGCGTCCGCCGCGGCGGACCGCCCGTCTCCACCGTCACGATCGCCGAGTAGAGATTGGGTTCATCCACCGACCACAGCGCTGGACTAGCCAGACTTGCCGTCGCCGCAAACGCCGCCGAGCCATCAATGGCTATCGACTGCGCCGCGGCTTCGACGGTTGTCACCGTTTTCCCGCCTGCATCCAAAATCTGCCAGCTCACCTTCGCGTTCTCCGCCTGCATCCCCTGGTTCTCCACCAAGGCGCCCAAAGCCAATGTCGCGGAGTCCCCATCCATCGTCGCCCGAATCGTGCTGTCCCACTTCCCAAGGTGCAGCGCGTCGGTCTTGGTAAGCCAAACGTGCCGGTAAATCCCCGCGCCTTCATAAAACCAGCCATCGCCAAAGCTGGCATCCACGCGGATCGTGATGTAGTTCTTCGCCCCATAATTAAGAAAATCCGTCAGATCGAAGCAGAACGGCGCATAACCGTTATCGTTGCGGCCAATGAAGCACCCATTTACGAACACCAGCACGCTGCGGAACGCGCCGTCGAACTCGACCGTAATCCGCCGCCCCAGGTCGCTGGCCGGAATCTCGAACTCGCGCCGGTACCACCCCACGCTGGTCTCCGGATACCGCCGCCCCAACGGCTTGTAGCCGTGCGAACTCAGTTCCTCGTCGCGCACAAACGGCAACTCCACCGCCCAGTCGTGCGGCAAATTGAGCCCCCGCCACTTCGAATCGTCAAATCCCGCCTTGGAAAATCTGAAGTCGCCGGTCTTTGCAAAATCCCCTTGCCCCATGCCAAATCCCAGGTCGCGTGCCGGATCGCTGCCATGCCCGAACATGAACTTCCATCCAAAGTCGAGCAACAGTTGCTCCCGAGGCGCAACCGCCGCCACCGCCTCCGCCGACCCGGCTTCCGGCACGCTAGCCAGCAGCGCCGCGGTCCGTCCCCACGCAGACCGTGCAAAAACCGATGAAGCCGACACCGCAAAACCCGTTCCAAGCAGCGCGCGACGAGAAATCTTGGCCATAATACCTCTCACTCTTTCGTAAGATCTCGTTTGGAAATCGGCAAACAACCCGCAAACGAGCAACGCCGAACTATAAACCCTCCCCCTCGTCCGTGTAAACGGTTTCATTCCCTTTTGGTGAAGGTCTCGGCCAGACCACTCAGCCACAGACCCGGCTCGAACCTGGAGCCTCAAAAAAATCCCCTCGGTCCGTGCTAAAGTCGAATGAAAATGACGCCGATTTCAACGCCGGAACAAAAACTCGCTGCCCTCGGATTCACTCTCCCCCAGTTACCCTCCCCGGGGGGCAATTACGTCTCCGCCAAGCAGGTGGGCGGCGTGGTTTATCTCGCCGGCGCAATCTCGACCGGGCCGGATGGTGTGATTATCGGGACTGCGGGCGCGGGCAGCACTCTGGAAGAGGGCTATGCCGCGGCCCGCGCCTGCGTGCTTACGCAGCTTGCAGTGCTCAAACGCGAACTCGGCTCTTTGGACCGTGTGGCCGAAGTGCTCACCATGAACGGCTACGTGAATGCCGCGCCGGGCTTCGGTGACTCGCCCGCGGTGATCAATGGCGCATCCGATTTACTTGTCGATGTGTTCGGCGAAGCGGGCCGTCATGTCCGCGCGGCCGTGGGCGTCAGCGCCCTGCCCCGCAACGCTCTGGTGGAGATTCAAATGACCGTGAGAGTCAAGGAATCCTGATGGAACACACTCTCGCAGCCGAACCAACCCACTCGGTGTGGGACCGGTCGCTTGAACCGCGTCTTCGGATCGAGCCCGGCGATGAAGTGCAGATCGAGTGCGTCGACTCCAGTGGCGGCCAGGTGCTGCCCGGAATGAAAGTCGCGGAGTTTCTCAACATCGACCGCACCCGCATTCATGCACTCACCGGCCCCATTTGGATCAACGGCGCTGAGCCGGGGGATGTGCTGGAAATCGAGGTGCTCTCGACGCGTCACGGCGGCTGGGGATGGTCCAGCGTGATCGAAGGCCTTGGCTTTCTCAAGGATCGATTTCGCGGGCCTTACCTTTTCCACTGGCAACTCGACGGCGAGACCACCAGCTCAATGGCTCCGGCCATCGTTCCTCTGCGGCCGTTCCTTGGCGTCATGGGCGTAGCGCGCGCAGACGCCGGCGCATTCCGCACCCGTCCGCCAGGTCCCTTTGGCGGAAATCTCGACGTGCGCGAGTTGTGTGCCGGCTCCACGCTCTACCTGCCGGTCTTCAATCGCGGCGCGCTCTTCAGTTGCGGCGACGGCCATGCCGCGCAAGGCGATGGCGAGGTCTGCATCAACGGCATCGAGTGTCCGCTGGATGTGACGCTGCGTTTCAATCTTCACAAGCAGCAGCCGCTCGCAAGCCCGCTCGTCGAGGCTTCTGAAACCGTCGCGCCCGATTCCTCGGCTAACGCGTGGGTTGTTGTAGAGACGGGAACCGACTTGGCCGATGTCGCCCGCGCCGCCACCGGCCGTATGGTCGATCTGCTGGTCAGCCGCTGGGGCTTTAGCGAAGTTCACGCATACATTCTTTGCAGCGTAGCTCTCAGGCTGCGGCTCAGCCAGGTGGTGAATGAGCCCGTCCATACCATAAGCGGCGCGATCGCCAAACAAATTCTGCCCGATCGGAGACCGTTTCCAGTTTGATGACCATTAACGATCCTGAAGTTGTGGCCGAGTTGCGAGAGCTCTATCCGCGCTATGAACAGGCCCTCGTCTCGAACGATGTCGACACTTTGATGGCGATGTTCTGGGCCGGCCTTGAGGTGATGCGATTCGGCGTGAACGAAAATCTATACGGTCCCGAGGAGCTTGCCGCCTTCCGCAAGGGACGCCCCGCAGCCAATCTTGCGCGCACTGTCACGCGCCTCGACATTGTAAGTTTCGGCCATGATTTCGCCAGCATCACGCTGGAGTTCGAGCGCACCTCGCCCTCAGCTACAATCCATGGCCGTCAAAGCCAGACCTGGGTAAGATTCGAAGCAGGCTGGCGCATCGTCTCCGCCCACGTCTCTCTCCTGCCGCACCCCTGAATTTGAAAATAGCTGAGTGCCCCAGAGCCTGCCCTGAGCGAAGTCGAATGGGTCTCGATTCTGAGACCTGGGATTCATCCACATTCAATTCATCGGGGTGCACCATTCAAGCCGCGTCCGCCGCGGCGGACCCTTTGAGTGGGACAGCACAACACCAACAGGAGCCTTCCCGCTCGCGCCTTCCGGGTCGCCCGTTTTTCCCTGCCGAACTCTTGCAGAAAATTATCTGCCTTCAGCGCACAATGGATTCAGAGTGCGGTTCATAACGCATCCGTGAATACGGGCCAGTCGGGACCATCGGGATCGGCAGCACTTCCGCATGTGGTCTCAGGCCGCTCGTAACTCCTGCATTTGGAGCATTTTGTGTATAACCTCAATGCTGAGATGATTTTACCCCCCCCACTCCTCAAGTCCTTGCGGCAGACGAATTTGGCCGTTTGGGGGAGGGGGGGTACCCCCTGTGAAACTGTGGTGCTCCCATTCATCCGGGGCAAATCGAGTCAAAGAACCCTCCGGCAACACAGGCGCCTGGGGACCACGGACTGGTCTTCGCACGACCCAAAACTATTCGCTCAATCTCACCGACAGCCTCTCCTCACGCGCCCCCAAAAATGCCGCCTCCAGTTCCGCCGGCGACCCAAACCTCTTCCCCTCCACATGCCTTGCCGGAAACTCGAATGTCAATTCCCCTTCCGCAAACGGCCACGGCGTCAAACGAAAATGACGTGGCCCAATCGGCATCACTTCAATCTCAACAGATCCTCCGTCGTTCAGCGGAAGCGGGTGCAGCAAATTCGCAGGCGCAGCAAACGCCACGCAGGTCAGCAGCGAAAGATTGTCGCACGCCTGCAATAGCCTGAAGTGTTCCAGAATTGCCTGCTCCGTTTTGTCTTGAGCCGCCAAAGATCCGTCCGCGGCAATCGCTTCCTTGAGCTCGCCCTGGTACTCCCGCTGGCGCTCCAGAAATGAGTCCAGCAAAATAAGCCCATCCGCCGCAATGGTCGAGCGGTCCGCATGCGCCGTTAGCAGGTTGTGCGTGTGCATCGAAATCAGCAGCCCCGCATAAGGATCCTCGTCCGCGATGATGCGCACGGCGCGCTCCCGGACGGCAAGATACTCTGCAAGATCGATCTCCTCGAAGGCGGAATACCTGCCGACCAGCTCGGTTGAAAACGCCGAAGGCTTGCCCTCGCGCGTGATGGACGGATGCGCGTCCCGCGCCGCCCAGCCATCGTCGTGGCAGGCAATGCCCTTGAGCACCCGCACGCGCGGCTCCGGCTTGCGAAATTGCGCGTTGCCCCACGCGGTAGCGAACTCCCCTGCCAGGCGTGCATGGTCCGGATGCGAAATCAACCACCAGCCTGTTGCCGACTCCATGCGTAGCATCGGTCCTCTCCCTACTCCGCCGATTGCGCTCGGCTCGACTCGTGCCAGTTATGCAAAGCCAGCCACTCCAGAAACATCACAATGAAAAAGAATGCGAACCCCAGCGCCGAAGCCGCAATCACCAGCGCGAACAAGTAGCCGATCTCCATCTGGTTGCTGGCATAAATAATTGCGTAGCCCAGGCCGCCCTCGCCCACCCGCGTGGACCCGGCAAAGAGCTCGCCCGTGATTCCGCCGATCACGCTGATACCCGCCGAGATGCGAATCCCCGTGAAAAGGTTTGGCAAAGAGTTCGGCAGCCTGAGCTTGAACAATATCTGCGTCGGAGAGGCCTTGTACATCAGGAACAGGTGAATCAAATTTTCGTCCACGCTGACCAGCCCCTGCGTCGTGTTCGCGATGATCGGGGCGAGGCAGATGATGAAGGTCAGGACCGCGACCGGAAATATCCCCGCGCCCGCCCAATTGATGATCAGCGGCGCAATCGCCACAATCGGCACCGTCTGCAGCAGGATTGTGTAAGGGTAAAGCATCTGCCGCAGCCAGCGCCATTGCGCAAAGACCATGGCCACGGCAACACCCACGACGATGCTCGCAAGCAAGCCACCCGCTGCCTCCTCAGCCGTGATCCACAACGAACTCAGCAGCGACGGATAGCGATCGCGCACGGTGATCGCCACCGTAAGCGGGCCAGGAAGAATGTAAGCCGGCAGGTGGTTGAACCAGATTATGGCCTGCCACAATCCGAGAAGGCAAGCCAGGACAACCACGCTGTTGATTGCCACCAGGCCCCGTCTCTTCATGCCTGGTGCACCCCACGCAAAAGCCGCGAAGCCCTCATCACCGTCTCCTCAAACGCCATCGATTCGCGCGTCTCTGCCGTCCGCGGCCAGGGAAGATCTACCGGCATCTCGTGCGCCATGCGCCCCGGATGCGGAGCCAGAATCACGATCCGCGTGGAGAGAAAGACAGCCTCGGCGACGGAGTGCGTCACAAACAACACCGTCCACCTTTGTTCCGCGTACAGCCGAAGCAGTTCCTCATTCAGCCGGTCGCGCGTCATCTCGTCGAGCGCGGCAAACGGCTCGTCCATCAGAAGAATGCGCGGCCGGCTCACCAGCGCTCGAGCAATGGAGACGCGCATCTTCATGCCGCCCGAGAGTTGCCGCGGATAACTGCCCGCAACGTGCCCCAGGCTCACAAGCTCCAGCATCTTCGCCACTCGCTCTTTGCGCAGCGGCCGGGCCGCAAACTCCAACTCCAGCCCCAGCCCCACATTCTCTTCCACGGTTCGCCACGGCAACAGCGTCGCATCCTGAAAGATAAAGCTCATCGTCTCGCGCGCGTTTTCCGGCGTCATGCCATTCACGCGCACCTCGCCGGCGCTCACGGGACTCAGCCCGGAGACCAGCTTGAGCAGCGTAGACTTGCCGCATCCCGACGGTCCAAGAAAGGTCACAAATTCGCCGCGCTCCACCACGAGAGAGATGTTCTCCACGGCAGCGTTGTTCTTGTAGCGCTTGCTCACATCACGCAGCAAAATTTCTGGAACGGCATTGGCAAGCTGCGTCACCATCCCGGTACTCCTTTCACCGGCAGGTACAACGCGGATGGATGCGACGCCGAGTGCAGCACCTGTTGCGTCGAGCGCCCCCAGTTCCAGTTGTCCGCAAGATGCGGCGGCGCAGCGGTGGATGGATTGCGGTCGTAGAGAGGAAACGCCGAGCTCGCAATCTCCAGGCGCAACCGCTCCCCGGCCGCAAGCGCAATCGCGGTTGGCTCCAGCGTAAACTCCCACGCTTGAACTTCGTCCGCAGCGTAGCCGCCATAGCGAAAGAGCCATGAGCTGCGCGCAATGCCGATGCACAAAAACTCCGCGCGTCCCGCTGCCGTAACGCGGACAATCTTCGCAGTGAAGTCCGCATGAGCCGCGGACGTGGCCGCATACAGCTTGATGCGTGGCTGTCCAAAAATCTCTGTCTCGTGCATCACGGGCTCCGATGTATAAACAAGCAGATGATTCCCCATCTCCGCCGCGGCCTGATCGAACGAACCGCTCAATGCCTGCGCGCCTCCAGGCGCCAACACCGGCACCTCCGGGTCGTACACAAGCACGTCGCGCGGCTCATCTTCCATCGGCGCATCCTTCGACAGCCGTCCATCGCCCTTGCGCGAATTCGCTTTGCCCGTGCAGCGCAAATAGAGCGCGTACGAGGCCTCTTCAGGCCACTCCCTCGCACTACGCCACTCATTCGGCCCCAGCGCAAAATAGCGCACGCGCGGCTCATCGTCAAAATCGCCCGCATCCTTCAGCCAGTGATTGAACCAACGCAGAAGCACCGCATCCGTGTCAAGATTCGCAGCCACGCCCAGATTCGCTTCGCCCACGCGATCTCCCCAGGGAATATGCACCCAGGGTCCGGCAATCAGATACTGATTCGTCCGTGCAAATTCGCTTCCTGCACCGTTGCGCAATGCAAGGTATCCGGCAATCGAGCCCTCGATATAGGTGTCGAACCAGCCTGCAATGTGCAGCGCGGGAATCTCAATGCGCTCGATCCGCGTGCTGATGTCCTGCGCCGTCCAGTACTCACAGGGCTCAAAATGCGAAATCCAGTCGCGCACATATTCAGGCAGCGCCGGGTCGGCAATGGCCGGATGCGCACCATACGGCACATGCGCGGCCTGTGTGCGCACGTTGGTCCAGGCGGACTCCAGTCGATCGCTTGCCATGCGCAATCCACGTCGACGCGCGTCCTCGCGCAACATCTGGATACCCCAGCCCAGCGTCGAACTCAGCCGCAATGCACCATGGTGATAAAACCAGCCGTGATAAAGATCTGCTGCTGTCATGTGCGGCGCGATACACATGAGACCCTCCGGCTGCTCGGCGGCCGCCAGCAGTTGCGTTGCGCCCTGGTACGAAAATCCATACATCCCGATGCGCCCGTTCGACGCCGGATGCGTGCGCAGCCAGGCAATCGCCTCAGCGCCGTCGCGGCCTTCGTGGCGAAAAGGATAGAACTCCCCGGTCGAGCCGCCGCGTCCACGCACATCCTGGATCGCCACATGATAGCCATGCCGCGCAAACCACACCGGATGCGCATAAACCACCGTCGACGCAATATCGCGCCCGTATGGCTGGCGCATCAGCAGCGTAGGCCATGGCCCTTCGCCGGCGGGATAGTAATGATCGGAAACAAGCGAAGCTCCATCGCTGAGCCGGCACTCGACTCCTTGTTCCAGACGGATTCCGTTTCCGCAATCCACGAGCGCCATCGTCAAGCCCCGTGTCTCGGCTCAAAGTTGTACATCGCAATCAGCAGCTCCGCGACCCGCGCAGCTGCCTCGTTTGACCATCGCTCGCCGTTCTCCGCCGTGGCTCCGCTCGGATCTCCCAGTACTCCACTCGGCGCAATATCTTTCGTGAGCCATGCAAAGTTCGCCGATGATCCCTCAGGCTTCAGCAACTCCGGCTTATCCACGCGCGCAATATAGTTCGTCGTGTATTGATCCGGATGCACCAGCTCCGGCGTCGCGTGCAGCAGGTACGCCGTTTCAATCTCACCGGCATGGAAGCCATAAGTGCGCTCCTGCTGACTGACGCCTTCAAAGGCCGCGCCCGGCGATCCAAACAATGAGAAGGTGCGGAGTCCAAACTCCGCGCGCAGATCGCGTGCCAGCACATCGACAAGAGACGTATTGCCGCCATGCGTGTTGTAGAGAACAACCTTCTTGAACCCGCTCGCTGCAATACTCGCGCCCAGATCGCGCACGACCGCGAGAAATGTTTGCGCGCTCACTGAGAGTGTGCCGGGAAATCCGATATGCTCGTTGCTCTTTCCATAACAGACCGGAGGCAACGCATAAATAGGCAAATCGGCCGGCGCCAGCGCAAGAGCCTTCCCCAACACCAGGTTGTTAATCAGAGTGTCGGTAGCCAGCGGAAGATGGTGCCCATGCTGTTCAATCGCGGCCGTGGGCAGCACCAGCAGCGTGGATTCGCGCGGCAGGGCATCCACCTGCTTCCAGGTCAGGTAAGCAAAGTTGCGCTCATCGGGAATCCACGACTTCACCGTGTCACCGCCTGCTTGCGAAAACTGATCATCTTTCCCGGATTCAACAACCCTTGCGGATCGTAGCGATGTTTCGCCAGTAACTGAATATTGTCGGCGCGAAACCGACCGCCGTCCTCGAGATAATTCACATGCGGATTGGCGACAAACACGCCAATCGACCGGCAAAAAGCAATCATGTCGTTCAACCGTTCCTCGGTAGTAAAGCGCACTACGGGAATCGCCCCGGGAATCACCACGCCGTCACCGTTCTTCATGAATTCGATATGAAACAGAATCTCCTGGCCGTAGCGCTCGCGCAGCAACCGAAATTGCTCCCGGCACGTTGTCGCCGAAAATCCGCACTGCAAATACGTGTACGACGGATCGGCCTTCATCGCCCACAGCGTAGTGTGGTTCCACGTGTAATCGCTCAGCAGCGGCTGCGTGCGCGGTCCCTCATATGGACCTGAAAATGTCACTTCACCACCTGCCGCCTCAGCCGCAGCGCGTAAAGCTTCAACCTGCGAATTCGCAATCATGATCAGGACCAGCGTCTTGTCTGCGCGCACCAGTTGTTTCACCGGAGAAAAGAACGAGGGGATAGGCCACTCAAAGACCGTTGCCAGCCGCTTGATCCACTTCGCATCCACCGCAATCGACTCAGTAAAGCTGAAACCCTGCTCGTAGGTGTCGAAGGCTGCGGTCACCTGCGTCCACTCAACCGCCGGCGTCAGTGCAAACCAGATGCGCGTAAGTACGCCGTTGGTGCCCCACGCGTGCAGAATCTCATGCACCGCCGCGCCCTCGTGCAATACAACGCGCGGCGTCTCCTCCATCGTCACCACTTCGAAAGCCCTTACGTTATCGAAGTCGCGCAGCCCGCCGTGAGCCACCGAGCCGATACCCCCGGAACCACCCGCGAGAAATCCACCCACTGAGGCCTTCACCAGCGTGGATGGATACATGCGAAGTTCCCATCCCTGCTTGCGCGCCTCCGTTTCCAGCACTCCAAGCCGCAACCCCGGCTGGCACACCGCCACGCCGTCGGGAGTAATCTCTTCCAGCTTGTCCATTAGCGATAGATCAAGCACAATGCCGCCTTCCAGCGGTACGCACTGCCCATAGTTGCCCGTGCCCGCGCCGCGTACTGTCACCGGAACCCCGTGCTCGCCCGCGAAACGGAACACAGCCAGAATCTCATCCACGCTCACCGGCTGAACAGCGACATCGCCATTCTTGCCGGCCAGCAGCGGGCGCAGCACTGGCGAATACCAATAGAAGTCGTGCGACAGCCGGTCGAGCACCGTAGGCGCAGTCAGCACGCGCGCACGGTCGGCAATTATCTTAGACAGCTCCGTTGCAAGCCATTCCAGCATGGGGAAGACCTCTCGCATCACCTTCGTTCGCGGCCCGCCAACTTCGTCTCACGCTATTTTCGTTTCCGCGTACTCCATAGTCGAAACGCCCTCAGCATCCGGGGATCGGCAAACAGGGCGTAACACCGCTCGCGCAAAATCGGGCCGTCCACGATGCACTTCATATCGCTACGCGCGTTTACCTCCGTCGCGGGAATCAGAATCTGGTTGCAATGCTTGTTTGCATCTTCAATCGTTGCGCCGTACACCACGCGATCCAGCCTCGCCCACAGCGCTGTGCTCATGCACATGGGGCATGGCTCGCACGTGGTATACAGCGTGTATCCTGCCAGCGAAATCGTCTTCAGCCGCTTGGTTGCCAGCCGGATCGCACGCACCTCGGCGTGCGCGCTCGGATCGCACTCCTGCTTCACCATGTTCAGTGCGCGCAGCAGCACTTCTCCGGAATTCGTATGAACAATGGAAGCCCCAAACGGGCGGGGATGTGCAGTGCGAAGGGACCGCGCGGTAAAGGCTGCGAGCGCGGCTATCTGTTCCAGGTCGCTCGCAAAATCCGGGGCGGCAACCGCGACCCGAGGAAACTTCCGCTTCTTCGCTGGGGCGCGCCTGGCGTTGGAAACAACTCCCATACTCGAACTTAGCATGGTGCGTAGCTCTCTCGCTCAGGAAAAATTCGCGCGACTCCCTTCTTGCCCAGGCACCCTTACAATCTCCTTATGACTATCCCCCCGTGGACCGTCCGCGGTCTCCGCAAAACACTCGCAAACGGAGATTCTCAGCCCGCCGCTTTGGCTGACCAGGCCCAGGCGCGTTCAAACAGGAACCCCGGCCGAAACACCTATCTCTGGCAGGACGCGTCCTGGACTCGCTCAGAGGCAGCGCGCGTTGAAGCCATCCCTTGTACCAGCGGCGGCTCATTTGGCGATGGACGCAATCCGCTCTGGGGCCTCCCCGTCTCGGTGAAAGATTGTTTCGACCTCGCTGGCGCGTCCACCAGTTGCGGCGTTCATTTCTATCGCGACCTGAATGGAATCGCCGCGCGCGATTCCTGGCTGGTCGAGCAGCTTCGTGCCTCCGGCGCTGTCATCATCGGCAAAACCCACCTGCATCCGCTGGCCTACGGCATCACTGGCGAGAACCTTGAGTTCGGCGACTGCCTTCAACCCGGTAACCCCGGCGCGCTTACCGGAGGATCTTCAAGCGGCGCGGTAGCCAGCGTCCTTGAAGGCTCTGCCGTTGCAGCCATCGGCACAGACACGGGTGGCTCCGTTCGCGTACCCGCTTCTCTCTCCGGCCTGGCCGGTTACCGGGCCACCATCGGCCGCGGCGACTGGCGCGGGGGCGCGCACCTGGCTGAATCCTTTGACACCATGGGCTGGCTCTTTCGCGACCTTGAAGATGCGCCGCTTCTCGCAGGCCCCTTCGCTCCCGCTGAACCCGCCTCACATCCAGCCTTCACGCGCTTCGCGGCAATCCCATACAGCTTTCTCTACGATTGCGAACCTGAAATCGCTGCAAGTTTCCACGCCACCATCCGCGAACTGGAAGCTCTCGGCCTCGAAGTCCAAACCTTCGATCCCAGTTGGTGGACGGAGTCCAGGGAGATTTTTGCTCCCATTCAGGCATGGGAGGCCGCCCGCCTGCACGCCGGCCATTTTGACCGCTTCGAGCCTCAAATCCGCCAACGGCTGGAACAAGGCGCGCGCATCAATCCATCGGAAATAGGCGCACTGCGTCAGCGTCACGCCGCTTCAACGCGCTCATGGACGAGTTGTTCGCGACGCACCAGTTGCTCCTGCTCCCCTGCGCCCCGGTTGCCCGTCTCGCCGCCGGAGCAGACCATAGCCAGACGCGCGCCCGTCTGCTCCGTTACACCACGCCATTCAGCCTTGCCGGGGTTCCCACGGTGGCCATCCCCTGCGCCATCGGCGGCATGCAACTTGCCGCTGCCCGTGGCCTGGACGAGCCGCTTCTCCAACTCGCCGCCAGGCTCGGGGCGCGCAGAAATGCCTCCACGCCGGAATCGCGCGCATGATAGCTTTCCCGATAGAACTGTCGCACAAAGCTTCATTCCATCCTGATTGAGTTGCATGTAGAGTGGATTCGGGCTCTTCATCTGCCGGTATCGCGAGGTCGAAATTGAGATCAGCAAAATGTATCCCATGCGCTGCGCTCGCGGTGTCACTGGCCCTCGCTCTCACTGGCTGCCGCGGTCACCAGTCCTCCACGCAGAACGGACTCACCCCTGTCCGCCTCCAGCTCGACTGGTACCCGCAGCCTGAGCATGGCGGTTTCTACGCCGCGCAAATGCTCGGCTACTACAAGGATGAAGGCCTCGACGTCACCATCCTGCCCCTGCCCCAGTACGGCAGCGTGGCCCAGCTTGTCTCCACAGGAAAGGCCGACTTTGGCCTCGGTTCAAGCGACCAGATTCTCGAGTGGGATTCCAACGGCCTGCCTTTGTTCGCCGTGGCCGCCACCATGCAACACGATCCCCAGGCCATCATGGTCCATCAAGGCTCGCCAGTTCGCGGCTTCAAGGACCTCGAAGGCCGCGCCGTCGCAGCTCAACCCGGGGCCGTCTGGCTAAAGTTCGTCACCAGCCGCTATAACCTTCGCGACGTCCGCGAGATTCCCTCCACGCTTTCCATCGCCAGTTTTCTCGCCGATCCCAACTACGTCCAGCAGATCTTCATTACCAGCGAACCCTTCTTCGCCAGGCAGGCGGGCGCCGAGGTGCGCACCTTTCTCATCAGCTCCTCTGGCTACGACCCGTACCGCGTGCAATTCACCACGCGAGCCTTTGCCGCCCAGAATCCTGAAGTCGTTGCAAAATTTGTCCGCGCAAGCATTCGTGGCTGGAATCGGTACCTGGGCGACCCGGCGCCCACCAACGCACTGCTGCTCAAGCTCAACCCTGCCCTCAACCCCGCGCAGGAGGCCTACACCGCACAGGCCCTCCGCGATGGCGGATTCATCAACGGCGGCGATCCAACCGGAGCGCAAACCGGCCGCATGGCCGCGGCCCGCTGGACCACCGGCTACGAGCAGCTCAAATCTCTGAATATCCTCGAGGGTCCGCTCGACCCATCGACGGCTTACTCACTCCAGTTTGCGCGGTGACCCTGCAGTGTGCTTGCGAACCAGGTGAGGTGTTCGGAGTTTCGAGCGAATTGCAAGCTGATTCCTCAATCCGCAGGCCAGTTTGAACCTCGCCCCCACAACGCTTCGGGGCGTCCAGCAAGACCGGGAAACGTGGATTCTCGAACCAAGCGGGAATTTAGATACCCAACACCCCTCCGAAAGAAAGCCAGTCCTCGCCACGATTATTTTCTGCAATTTAACGAAAAGTGCTCGTTTTCCACTTCAACTTCTCTCTTGTCATTCCAAGTTGCCGCACGGACAATGTCAAAAATCCGAAATGGACTTGCCTAAATCATCTTGTATTTGCAACAATGGCTCACCGATAGGCGAGACCTCCCCGTCTCCCATTAGGAGCTACGCAGTTCGCATCACATGGTTCGCGAGGCAAGGACCCCATGCCTTCCCGAACCGATTCCAGGGAACCAGAGAGAAACGGCGCACCAGAGCATTCAATTAACTGCGAATTGGGGAGTTCCACCGGATCGGCACGAGCGTCAGCCAGACGGCAGCGCACCTGTTTCAAGTCTGCTCGCCTGCCTGGGCGCGTGACCATACCGGCATCTTGCAAGTTCAGGAATTCAGATTGGACTAATGCAGATCGGAAGGGGTTCCCCAATGAACCTTCCTCTTCGTATCGTCGCCGTGATTGCAGCGGCCCTGCTGTGCCTCAACTCAGCTTTCGCGTTGAGCGCCGGCGAAACGCCGCAACCGGGTTCTCCCGCGCCGGCCCCTGGGATAGCAACCCCCGCGGACGACGCGCAACCATCCCCGCCGCCAGACACAATCTTGATCCCTGGCCCGCTCCGGCCGCTCCTGCGGATGTCCGGCATCAGCCAGGACGTTACCCCGGCCGAAGTGCTGCCGATGCTTGCTCGTAACGTCTCTCTCTGGGGCTACGAGAATGACAAACCAACCGAGTTCCTCATCCTCATCGACCGGTACGTGCATCTGGCCAGGGAACTCAGGGCGCTGGCGGGCCCGGACGGCGTAATCCGCGTTGCCGGTTGTGACAACGCCACGCGCCTCATTCAGGTCCTCGGATACCAGTTCCAGCATGGCTGTGGGCCCACCGGTGCTCCTCTGATGACTGCCGATGCCGAGCGCGCTTTCCTTACCATCGACTCGGGCTTTCCCATTACCATGCTTGAAGAAGCCCTCCAGAAAGGCACGCCTTTTTCCTTTCCGTTTCCTGGAACCCCGGTCCCTGTTCTGTTTACCGAAAAGTCCTGGACCGGAATCAGCCCCATGAGAAAGAAGTATGGGGACGATCTCATTGACATCCTGCTGCACGACCGAAACGTTGACCGCCTTTATTCGGCCCTCGCCCGCACTGACAAGCAAACTAATCTTGAGCTCGTCCGATCCCCGGGGCTCTGGAAACTCACTCCCTATGCGGCCGAACTCGACTTTTATGGCAGCCGGATCTCGATCCGCAACGGCGAAGTATCCTTGCCCGGCGGACCGGGCGCGGAACAAGCCTGGAGGGAACTGGTCGGAGCCAGTCCGAAGTCGCCGGGTGAGTTCGTCAACCATCTGCTTTCCAGGGATCACGGTTGGCTTGCCGCATTTTTTGATGCCTTGTCCCGCATCAACTCCGCCCAGCAGGTTCACCTTGTTGAAAATACACGCCTCAGGGGCCTCTACGACGCCTACCGTTCGGGCACGCGTAACTCTCAAAACAGCGCGGCGGCAGGCGTCTTCCCAAGGAATGCGGCACTCCTGGTCCTCCTCACCCGCCTGCAATGGCAGCCGGACGGCGAACCGCTGGTTCCCGGAAATCTTGAAGTTTGGAAAGAAGTCCTGAACCGCAAATCCAACTCGAACATCTTGCGCGCCTTTATGGCTGCCAAGAGCTCATGGGATAGCCCTGAGCGGCTCCTCGAAGCCCTTGCCGCCTCTTCCATCATTGAAAACGGCGACGGCCCGCTGCAAATCTATCTCATGCTCAGCGCCATCGACAGCGGCAGACCTAAAGAAGCCAGGTTGTCTGAGGCGACCGTGCGCCTGCTCGCTGACCGGTTCCTCGAATACAACAGTTGGTATTCGGTCTTCGCGGAATTTCCGGGGCTGGACGACACGGCGATCTCCGGTTTTGTCGAGACGGCAGATCGAATCAACAAGATCCAGGACTCAGCTCTGCGTTCCAACGCTCTCGGTGCGTTTCAGGCTGAGGTCGGCCTCTGGCAGATACTCGCGCGCCAGGGACAAATTCCCGCTCACGCCCTTAATCAATCGTGGCAGAGCGCGATCAAGCCCTATTCCGGCATCTCCTCGACGATTCAGCTTTTTGATGCGGCCCGAGCCTCGCTGCAGTCGACTCTGGTCGCGGCTGCCAGCGACGCGCACCTCACCCAGGATCAGTTGATCGATCTGCTCGCCGGTCCCTCACAGGACAGTGCGGACGGCCGCCGTGCGCATCTGGAGCTGGCCCGAAGAATCCGCACTGTCATGGTTGACCAGCACCTGGTTTCTCTCGACACCCTCTTCGGACTATTCGATGGCCTCGATGAGATGGCCAAGGGAGAACACAACGCCGACACCCTGATTCTGCTGGCCGGCGACCTGCGCGAATTCGAGCTGCCGCGTCCCATCTTCACTGGAAGTGAAAAAACAAGTTGGGCTCCGATCGTTTACACATCCCGCCACGTGGAATTGCAAGTGCGAACCGACCTCACGGCCCTCATTCGCAATCCAAGTTCGCCGGCACAACTCGAGTCTGCGCGCGGACGGCTCACTCCCTTTCTCCGCGACACTCTGGTCGGCTTGAATTACGCCTACTACGAGCCGCCCGGCGCGCAGATTTTGCACAACAATCCACTCTTCGTCCGCTCCCACGACTTCTCGGCCTCTTCTGTGCAGGGCATCGAACACATCTGGGGCTCGCCAGAAACGGTCGGAGTCGGCGTCACCGCGGGCGGCGGTGCTTATCTGCTCGGTTCGCTTTCTGACCTCCCCTATGCCCTCGCCACCATGGAACAGGATTTTATCGCCCCGGCGAGAGTCCAGGCCTTGATCTGGAAAGAGATCGTGCCCGAGTTCCTCGTCGACTCGGTCCTGCCCAGATGGTGGGGTATCCGGCAAGATGAAATGCACGCCGCGGCTCTCTATCAGCGCGCGGGGGAAGAACTCCTGATCGCTTCGGCTTCAAATCCGGACCTCAGGGAAAAAGTGCTGAGCATCCTCTCCGACCGCATGTCCCCGGCCCGCCTGGAACTGACCGCACAATCCTTGCACAACCCGCAAAGCGCCAGTGCGCTCATTCCCCTGATGCTCCCGGCTGACACTTTCTTCCTTTCGGCCGGCTTCCGCGGCAAATTTCCCGATCAGGCTTCTCAATGGGGAAATGCAAGCCGGGAGTTGGATGAACTCGCCCGCAAAGATCCCTCGCACGCCAGTCCAGAACGCCTCTCAAAAGACTTTGGCTTGCCCCATCTGGAGATAGCGCAAAGCGATACGCCTACCTTGCTCAACCTGGGAATCTTCCCCGCCTCTGGCGCCTTTGACGGCCGGCTCTTCGGCGAATCCTGGGAATCCACCAACCTCTACTGGGCGCGTCTCGCCGATGAAATGGGATATTCTCCGGCGATGCTCAACGTCCTCGTTCCAAATCTGACTCGTCGCATGGTCGCCAATATCTTCGCCACAAATATCGACGATTGGCCGGCTTTATTGCGTGCCTTGGAGACCACTGGCGATGAGTTCCGGCAGGGCAAAGTGAACGGGCGTGGTGCAGGTACCATGACCGGGCAAATCAGCAACAACCCAATTGCAACCGTTACAACCTCGGCCGCAGAACCAGGCGGACAGGAGAGCTCAACCCAATGATCCGGCTAAACAGAACTTTCGCCTGCCTAGATGTATGTGCTTTTCTCCTTCTCACCATGGCCGCGGCGCCGCGGCCTTCCGCACAGGACGAAACCTCGCGCTTCCGCGTCAACGTAGTCTTGGTGCAGCTTAACGTAGCCGTCACCGATAGCAAGGGGAGCTACATCACCGGCCTTCGCCCTGAAGACTTCGTCGTTACCGAAGACAATATTCCCGAAAAAATCGCCACCTTTGAAGAAGGCAACAACGAGTCGTCCCGGACCGAGACCGTGCTCGTTCCACCAGTCCATCCGGACGATGCCCCGCCGCCTGCGCCTAAACCACCCGAACCCGAGCCACCCGAGCAGGTTCATACTCTGGCTGGTGTTGGAGTTCCAGGTCTGGGTGGGGCCAACGTCTACATCCTTTTTGACACCAGCAACTACATGTACCGGAGCTTTGTCTTCGCGCAGGATGCCATCGCCGACTTCGTGCGCGCCATGCCCGATGTCAACAAGATTGCGTTCTATTCTTACAGCCGCGATCTCTCCCGCTCCGCCACGCTCACTGCGGACCGTTTCCAGGTGGTCAACGGTGTCCGCAACACTGTTGCTGGAGACGATGCCGCGCTCTATAACTCTCTCCTGTTGACCGTCAAGGACGCCGCGCCGCTCCAGGGTAGAAAAGCGATCGTGGTCTTCTCGAACGGCCCCGATAACGCCAGCTCCGTCCCTCCCGAGGATGTGGCCGAACTGGCGCAGTCCACGGGAACCATCATCTACATTGTCAGCACACGCCAGGCTGAGTCGGAGCCGGTCTCCTCCGCCGCATTCGAGCGCATGAGCAAGGCCACGGGTGGCAAGGCTTATTTCGCCCGCAATTGGCGCCAGGAAAAGGACGCCTTCACTTCAATCCAGGAGGACTTGGCTCACCTGTATACGCTCAGCTACTACCCCCAGGCCAACCCCAATCGTGGCTGGCGCACCATCAAGGTTCGCCTCGTAGGCAAGAACCTCGAAAAGGATCGCCTGCGCACCCGCGACGGATACAGCCTGATGCAACAAGCAGAGGTAAGCTCCGAAAACGACTCCGCATCCGCCGTGACCCCGGATCCGAAATAGCTTCACCCGTACAATACACTCTGTCGTCCTAAGCGAGCGTAGCGAGTCGAAAGCATGCCCTGAGTGCTGTCGAAGGGGACCTGTGGTTGCATTTCTGCCGAAAACGCGACGGAACAATATTCAATTTTGAAGAAGTCACGGGTGCCCCAGGTCTTGTCCGTCGCGGCGGAAGACCTGGGAAACAATTGCTGTCATCAAGAGCGAAGCGAGCTGAAGGAACTGCGGTTGCCTTTCTGCCGAATGCGCGGCCAGCCATTATTCACGATCGAAGAAATCACTTCTCGAAAACCGCCCTTCACGGATCGGCCTCTTGGAACCGCTTCCACCGCCATTCTCCTACCCCCACCCACCTCCTCGATCCGTACTGGTTCGCAGATTATAATGATCTATATCTCTTCTCGTTGCCCGGGTACCGAACGCTCATTGTCCGCCGGCCCTCGAGTTTTCCGCGAACTGAGGTCCGTCTCTGAATGAAGAACGATGAACTGATCCTCGTCACAGGCGCGACCGGGTTTCTCGGCGTGCGTCTCGTCCGCGAGCTCCTCGATAGAAATCCAGACGCCACGCTGGCGCTTCTCATCCGGGACAGGCCCGGCCAGTCTGGCCAGCAACGCGCCGATCTCTTCGTTCCCCCCTCGGAGCGGTCCCGCGTCGAAGTCTATTCTGGAGATGTGGGCCGGCCCAACTGCGGCCTCGATGCCGCCGCCTTCCAGCGCCTCACCGCGGAGACCACCCGCGTCATTCACTCCGCCGCCACTGTGCGCTTCGATCACTCGCTCGACGAAGCCCGCCGCATCAACGTCGAGGGAACCCGCCGCGTCCTGGACTTTGCAGCCGCGGCTCCCCGGCTTCGCAGCCTGGCCTACGTCGGCACCGCATACGTGGCCGGAGAACGCAACGACCTGGTCCTCGAAGATGAACTCGCCGTCGGCCAGGGCTACCGCAACACTTACGAGCAGACCAAAGCCGAAGCCGAAGCGTTGGTTCGCTCGCGTCTTGGTTCCCTGCCCGGCGTCATCCTCCGCCCCAGCATCATCGTCGGCGATTCCCAGACCGGTGTCACCTCCAGCTTCAAAATGATGTACTGGCCGCTGAAGATCTACGCGCGCGGATTATGGCGCACAGTGCCCGGCTATCCAGACGCCGTGCTGGACATCGTGCCGGTCGATTTCGTCGCCGCCGCCGTCGCCCGCATCGCCTTTGATTCGTCCGCCCACGGCAGTACTCTTCACCTTTGTGCCGGGCCCCGCGGCAGCGCCACCATCCAGCAGATCGCCAGCCGCGCCATGGAATACTTCCACGCGCCCCAGCCGCGCTTTGTCGACCCCAAGCTGTTTTTCGCCTTCGTGCGTCCAATACTTTTTATGACCTTGTGGGGACGCAAACGCCGCGTGCTCCGTGACGGTCGCGCCTACCGGGACTACTTCACCATGCGCATGCAGTTTGACACCACAAATGCTGAGCGCCTGCTGGAACCCTCAGGGGTCCGGCCTCCGCATGTGCTGGACTACCTCGACCGCTTGTTCAACTATTGCGTCGCCAGCGAGTGGGGCCGCAAGCCAGTCTCCGTCCAATGAATATCGTCAAGTCCTTTCAGCTCGCGCGTGACCGCAATGTCACCGTCGCCAATCTCGTTGACGAGTTGTTCCGCCGCAACGGCGATCACCAGGTCTCCATCGAGGAAGACGGCCCATATTATCTCGCCCAACTTCTCGCGGAAATCTCCGCCAAGGACGCATTCCTCCGCCGAACTGTCGCACTCCAGCCTGGCCAGCCAGTCGCCATCTATCGCACCAATGATCGCCTGTGCTTTCGCTGGTTTCTGGCCATCATTCGCGCCGGGGGCATTGCGGTTCCGCTCAACCCGATGCTTTCGCTCGCCGAGGTGCGCCGCATTCTGGCCACCAGCGGCACCGACATCCTGGTCACCGACAAGGCCGCCTTCGAACGGAGCATAGTTTCGCGCGACGCGCTGAATGTGCGCACCTGGATACAGTCGGACGATGAATCGGAAACTCTCGATGGATTCTTGCGCGCGCCCAATGGCGATTCAGAAACCGAATCCCCATTTCCGCCCAGTGCCATCGATCCATCCGCGACCATCGCTGTATTCCACACTTCCGGAACCAGCGGCTTTCCCAAAGGCGCTGCCCTCTCCAGCCGCGCCCTGCTTGGCGGACGAGCGTCTACTGTGTTCGCGAGGTTATTCCTTTCCCACCGCGACTTGGCACTGATAGCCTTGCCCTGGTCGCACATTATGGCAGTCAGCATTTCGCTCTACGGCATGGTGGCAGGCATTCGCGGCTGTTTCCTTGATCGGTTCGACGTTGCGCCCGCGCTCGATGTGATTGAACGCTATGGCGTCACCGCCGTTGTCGGCGTGCCCGCGATGTTCGCGCGCCTGGTCAACAGCAACCCCGATCCCGCCCGGCTGGCGAGCGTAAGGCTCTGGCTGTCGGCCAGCGATAACCTGCCCTCTGAAGTTCGGCAGCGTCTGCGGCAGTTCGGCGCACTTGCCCGGCTGCCCGGTGGCCACCGCATTCCGCCTGTCCTCCTCAACGGCTACGGAATGGTGGAGCTCGGAGGTCTCGCCATGATGGGCGTTGAAACATCGCTGTTGCCCGGCAGCGGCGATCTCTGTTTCCCGGTTCCGCCGTTTCGCATCCGTGTAGCCGACGAAAACGGCAAGCGAGTCCCGGCCGGCGTAACGGGCGAGTGCCAGATTCGCCGTCGCGGTCTCTCCCCGCACTATTGGAAGGACAAGGCGAACGGCCAGGATCTGCTCACCGCCGACGGTTGGCTGCGCACTGGCGATCTGGCCACGCGCAATCGCCTCGGCATGATTCGCCTTGTGGGCCGCATGAAGGATGTCATCAAATCGGGCGGCTACTCTGTCTACGTCCGTGAACTCGAAGAAACCATCGCCTCCCACCCGGCGGTGGCCCGCGCAGCAGCCTTCGGACTGCCCCACAAGGAAAAGGGCGAGTTCCCCGCCGCCGCTGTCGAACTCCACGACGGTGTCTCGGTCAGCGAATCTGAATTGCTCGAATGGTGCCGCCAGAACCTCGC
>Ga0181516_10000755_pt1 | contig 27263 bp, 22 predicted proteins | sample PEATcosm2014_Bin_25_FD_121104 | JGI IMG/M metagenome (GOLD analysis project Ga0181516, IMG submission 121104) | Peatland microbial communities from MTU Mesocosm Facility, Houghton, MI, USA - PEATcosm2014_Bin01_10_metaG | ecosystem: Environmental > Terrestrial > Soil > Wetlands > Peat | place... | reverse complement strand
GGCCGGAACGGCTGGCGGTGCGGCAGCGGGCGCCGCAGGGGCGGTCTCGGCGGGCGCCGTGGCAGGGGCAGGGGCCGGGGCAGGCGATGCGGGAGCGGGTGTCACGGGAGCGGGAGCCGGCGAGGCCTCGGGGGCGGGGACGTCGCCGGAGACGGCCTCGGGGGTGGGAGGTACGGCGGTTGTACCCGGGTTGGACTGCCCCGCCAGGTGGGCAACCAAGACCAACAGGCCCATGAGGTAAAGGAACGGGAATCGCATGGCATCAGTTTGCCCCGGAAGGGGTTCCACACTCAAGTCCCCTTGCCAATTCACCTGCTGCACCGCTAGACTGAATGCAGATGTCCGACCAAGACTCCCTCCTGAAGGCGATTGAGCAGTACTATCTGCCCCGAAAGCTCATCGCTGCCATCTACGAGCGCGGCGAAATTCCGCGGTTCTCAGTCGAAAGCCGGGTGGGCGTCGGGTTCATCGATATCGCCGACTACACCTTCCTGTCGAAGTTCCTCAGCCCCATGGAAAACCAGACCCTCCTCAACGGTCTGTACACGGCGTTCCAGGCCGTCCTCGAGCGCCACGGCGGCTACCTGAACAAGATCGAGGGCGATTCCCTCATGTTCCAGTTCGACACGGTCATCATGGACCCCAAGGTGGGCGCGCTGCCCCCCGAGGAAATCCAGCGTCACATCGTGAAGGAACTGTTCTACACCTGCGTCGAGATGCAGAGGGTGTGCGTTCTGTTCAACATCGCCAAGGATGGCCCCCTGTTCATGAACATCGGGGACGAGGGAAGGCGGGCCGTGCACGAGGCCTTCGCCATCATCACCACCCTCAGGGAGCGCCCCGACCTCGCCGAGACCATGAGCGCCTTCTTCCAGATCCGCATCCGCATCGGCGCCAGCCTGGGTGACGTGACCATAGGGAACTTCGGACCCGAGGGCGCCAAGCAGTGGGACGTCATCGGCATGCCCGTCATCGACGCCAAGAGAATGGAGGCCACCAGCCCGGTGGGCGGCCTGCGCATCAGCGAGGACTACTTCAAGGCCCTCGACGCCATGGGCATCGCCGACGATTACTACCGCCGCTTTGTCCGCGAGGCCAAGGCGCTGGGCAGCCGCTACGCCTCGATCGCCAAGGACGAGATCTTCGCGTTCAAGAAGGTCACCCTCAGCGAAAAGAAGGGCGCCGCGTACAACACCTATTCTGTGCAGGTGAACCCGCAGTTTCCCGAGACCCTAGGCCGGCAGATCGAGAGTCTGCTGGACCAGGGGCCCATGGGCGTGGAGCGCATCATCCAGCTCGTGCAGTCTTACCGTGGCAACCGCTACGTGCTCGACCACCTCGAGGCCCTGTTTCAGAAGAAGGGCGTCAAAGTCCGCAAGGCCGAGCTGGTCCGCATTCTGGCGCCCAAGAAATCGGCGCAGCTTGACGCCCAGGGCGTGGATCTCGAGACCAAGTTCAGCCTGTATCAGGTCTTCGTCGTCCTGGGCCGCCACCAGGACAGCCTCAAGGCCGCCCGGGAAACTACGCCGCCTGCCGGGTTCCTTTCCTACGAGCAGAGCATGGCGGCCACCACCAAGGCCATCCTCGAGGAGTACAGGTACCACCGCTCAAGCCTCATCCAAAGAACGCACTTCCACGAAGTCGTTGCCCCGCTCGTCTACCACTGCCTCAAGGCAAGCATCCTCGAGTACCAGAACCGCGAGGCCGAGGGCGAGGAACTTCAGGAACTCTAGGAGCCGAGTTCGGCTTGGATGCGCTCGTGGATGGCCTCGCGGTCCTTGGAGTCGGTGATGAACCAGTGGTCGCGGCCCGGCAGGGTCACCCACCGGAGGTCAGGCACCAACCGTGTGAGCTCGCGGCGGTTCCACCCGGCCTCGACCACCGAGTCGCGGTCTCCACAGTACACGGTGAGCGACAACGTCAGGGGCGTCTTGACCTCGTGCACGCGCTTCAGCCACGCCTGAAGCGCGATGAACCAGTGCGCCCGGGCGGCGAAGTCCGAACCCCACAGGCCCGCCGTCCACCCCACCATCGCGTCGGCCACCACCAGCGGGACGAACCACGTAGGGCGAAGCAGGGGCGCGCAGAACACCACGTGGTCGGGCCGGGGCGTGTCCGGGCGCAGCAGCGCCTCGAGGGCCGCCGCCGCGCCCAGGGAGTGTGCCACCAGAAGCCGGGGTCCCGGCCAGCCCTGCTGCTCCACCCATTTCAGCCAGAGGGCGACAGCGTCGCCGTAGGTTGCAAACGAATCGACGTCGTGGCGCGGTCCCCCCGAACCGCCGTGTCCGGGCAGGTCGAGGGTGACGTAGACCCAGCCATGGGCCACAAACCAATCGCGGCTGAACGAAAGGTCGGCCGACGAGGCCATGTACCCGTGGAGCATCATCACCACCCCTTGCGGCTCTCCGGCGGGAAGCGACACCTGGACGGCCAGCGGCACGGGATCGCCTCCGGCAGTGGGAAGCTCCAGGGTTTCCGCCCACGTGGGGCTGAGGCTCAGCACGGCTGCGAGAGCCCAGAGAAGGTACGGCAAGAAACGGCGCATGCCGCCAGTTTGCACGCCCGAGCCAAGAAAAGCCAGCCGTCGTCGGTGAATAATTATGCATACACTTGCATAAAGTCTCATTTCCGTGTAGGGTTGACCCGTTCAGGTGACTCTGAACCGCACCGGGAGGTGTCTCATGTCTGTTTCGCCGTTGAAGGGCCGGTCCTGTTTGCTGATGGCCGACCTGAGCACTCAAGAGATCCGCCATCTGCTCGACCTGGCGCACGAGGTCAAGCGGCAGAAGAAACACGGTCTTGTGACCCAAAGGTTCCAGGGCAAGACCCTGGCGATGATCTTCGAAAAACCGTCGACCCGAACCCGAGCGGCCTTTGAGACTGCCTTTGCCGAAGAGGGCGGCCACCCCGTCTTCCTGTCCAAGGACGACATCCAGTTGGGCTACAAGGAGTCGATTGAGGACACTGCCAGGGTGCTTGGCCGCATGTTTGACGCCATCATGTTCCGCGGCTTTGCCCAGACCACCGTCGAGGCGCTGGCTCAGTGGAGCGGCGTGCCCGTGTACAACGGCCTCACCGACATGGCCCACCCCACCCAGGTGCTCGCCGACCTGATGACCCTCGAGGAGAACTGGGGCACGCTCAAGGGCAAGACCCTTGTCTACTGCGGCGACGGACGAAACAACATGAGCCACACCCTTATGGTTGGAGCCGCGCGAATGGGGATGAAGTTCGTCATCGCGGCGCCCGAGCCCCTGTTCCCCGCCGAGGACGACGTCGAGTTCTGCCGCGAGATCGCCGCCCAGGAGGGCACGGAACTGGTCATCACCACCGATATGGCCACGGCGGTCAAGGCCGCTGACGCCCTGTACACCGACGTGTGGGCGTCCATGGGCGAAGAGACTCTGCTGCACCTGCGCAAGCAGATCCTCAAGCCTTACCAGGTCAACGAGGCCGTGCTGGCCGCCACGGGGAACCCGAACTGCATCTTTCTGCACTGCCTCCCCGCCGTAAAGGGCGACGAGGTGACCGTCGGCGTCATTGAAGGCACCCAGAGCCGGGTGTGGGACCAGGCCGAGAACCGCAAACACACCATCAAGGCCCTGATGCTCGCCACTCTGCTTTAACGGGGCGCCGGATCCTGACTTGCGGATTCGATTCCCGTTGGTTATACTTCCCTCGGAGGGAATCCCACCCATGAAGAAGTTGCTTGCCCTGTTGGTCTTGGCCCTGTTCAGCGTCGGCTTGCTTGCGGCTGCTGAATCGCCGATGTACGCGAAGGCCGTTCCCATCCAGAAGATCACCTCGCACGAAAAAGGCTACCGGGTCACGTACTTCACCGATCACGGAGACCTGAAGACGATCTACATCCCCTTGGAGTGGTTCTACCAGTCCACCGAATACAAGACTTCCGACGGCTTCATCAAGGCCGAAATGATCAGGGGCACTGCCGCGTCCTACCCCTACATGGAGATCTTCTGGAAGGACGGCAAGTTTCACCACCTGCGTCTGTTCGTCCGCTCTAACTACGACGACCGTTCCTGGGGCGTCGTGAAGGACGGCGAGGGCGCGAAGCTGGGCGCGATGTTCGACCCGAACAAGCCCCTCGACCTTCAGTTCTGATGGTTCCCGAAAATCTTCTCGCCTTTCTTCGCGATCACGAGTCCTTTCTCCTCATCGGCCATCAGGAGCCCGACGCCGACTGCCTCGGCTCACAGTTGGCGCTGGGTTCGTTCTTGACCCGCTGGGGCAAAAAGGTCACCCAGTACAACCACGGGCCTTTCAAGAGGGCCGAGATCAACCGGTATTCACCGCTGTTCTCGCCCCGGGTCGACCCCTTCGACAAGGTCTCTCGGCCGGGGGTGGTCATCCTTGACTGCTCGACCCTCGACAGGATTGGCGACCTGCACCTCGACATCGCCGGTCTCGAAGTCGCCGTGATCGACCACCATGCCACGAACGAGCCCTTCGGCGACGTGCGCTGGATCGACTCCCGGCGCTCCTCGTGCTCGGGCATGGTCCACCACCTCATCGCCACCCTGGGCGAGACGCCCACGGGCGAGGAGGCCCACTGGCTCATGCTGGGTCTGGCCACCGATACGGGTTTTTTCAGGCACCTCGAGGCCGGGGCGCAAGAGTCGTTTCAGACCGCGGCCGAACTGAGCGCCGCCGGGGCTTCGGCAAAACTCGTGTTCCAGCAGATCAACGGCGGCAAGGCGTTGCCCAACCTGAGGCTCATGGGCCTCATCCTGAGCCGCACCGAAAGCCACTTCGACGGCAGGCTTATGTTCTCGTGGGAAGACCTGGCGGACCGCACCACCCTGCGGGCCGAGAACCGCGAGTCCGACCTGATCTACCAGGCGCTTCAGGCGGTGGCCGGGGTCGAGCTCATCGTCCTGCTGCGCCAGGATACGGCCACCACCGTGACCGGCGGCCTGCGGTCGCGCTCGTTGGTCGACGTCGCCGTGCTGGCCGAAAAGTTCGGAGGCGGCGGGCACGTGAGGGCCAGCGGCTTCAGCTGCCCCGGCACCCTCGCCGAGGTCAAGGCGCGCCTGCTGGCGGAAGTCGCACCCCAGTTCAGCTGAGCCCTTCCCGCTGGCGGCGGGTCCCCGCCGGCCTGCCGGTCAACGGGCGTCAACGGCCACCCTCTGAAATCGTTTCTCTTCGAAGAAGCACCCCCCTTGGCACCCGCTTTGCCAGTAGACGCCGGGGGGAGGGGGAAACATGGGCGATGCATTGACTGAATGCGTCCTTGAGTACCAGAAGGGCGCCATCGGGCTGGACCTGGTCCGCAACCGGGTGATGGAGACCGCCTTCGGTCACCTGGGGCGCTACCGGCGCAAGGGTGAGGACGAGGTCTCTGAGTTTCTGCTGGTTTTCTATGACAGGATCGACGGACTGCTTCAACGTTTTCAAGACAGGGGCCTGCCGTTCCGGCACTACCTGCTACGCAGCCTCAGGTGGCAGTGGAACACGTTTCGGGCCGAGCGGTCCCGGCTGCGCAGGCAGGCGTACCTAGCCACCGACCTGGGGCTGGGGCTGCCCGACGACGAGCTCGCCGAGCCCCCCGGTGACTGGGAACCGGTGAGCCCGCTGTCGGACGTGGCTCGGCGGCGGCTGGTCCTGCTGGCCCTCAAGGCGGCGCCTTGGCTCGAGGAGGGGCACCTTGAGGCCGTGAGCCGGGAAACGGGGATCGAACTGCCGTGGCTGCAGGCCTGCCAGCGCCTGCTCAAGGAGAGGGCCGACCGCCGACGCCAGCGGAGGGCCGTGCTCACCGAAAAGCGGGGCGACGCCTACTACCGCCGGCTCATGGCCGAGGACGAGGCCCGCCGCGAGACCGACCCTGAACGCCGCAGGCTCTGCGAGCACCGGGCGTCGATGTACAGGGCGCGGCTGGCAAATCTGACCCAGCAGCAGCTTGCCATGTCGACTGCGCCCACGCACCTGGACCTGGCCGAACTGCTGGGCATGCCCAAAGGCAGCGTCGATTCCAGCCTCTACCATTTGAAAAAGGAGATCGCGTGCGTGTATAGTGGCCGTCAATATGACCGTCCTCGTCGCCACAAACAACGCCCACAAGAAACAGGAACTTGAGGCCATCTTCCCCTCGTGGACCCTCCTGCTCCCCGGCGACGTCGGGAAGCCCGGCTGGGACCACGAGGAGACCGCCGACACCTTTATGGGCAACGCCCTGGGCAAGGCCCAGTCTCTGTGGACGGCCCTGGGCGGGCGCTACCCCGTCCTGGCCGACGACTCGGGCCTGTGCGTCGACGCCCTGGGCGGCGCCCCCGGCATCTACTCGGCGCGCTACGGCCAGGAGGCCGCCGGCCGCAAACTGAGCGATCACGAGAAGAACCTGCTGCTGCTGAAGAACCTGGAGGGCGCGACCGACCGCCGGGCGCGCTTCGTCTGCGCCCTGGTCCTGGTCGTGGCGCCCCACCGCGTCTTCACTGCCGAAGAGGCCTGGGAAGGCGAGGTGGCCCGCTCGGTGGAGGGGGTCCACGGCTTCGGGTACGATCCCCTGTTCCTCCTCCCCTCGGGCCTGACCAGCGCCCAGCTTCCCCCCGATGAAAAGAACCGCCTGTCTCACCGCTACCGCGCTTGCCGCCGGCTCGCCGCCGTCGCCGCCGACCTCGACGCATTTGCCTGAAAGGAGTCACCCATGAGCGCCATCCGAGAACGAAAAGACATCCCCATAAACGACCAGTGGGACCTGTCTCCCCTGTACGCCCAACCCGAAGCCTGGGACGCCGACTTTGAGGACGTGAAGTCGCTGCTGCCGCGCATCGAGGCGCTCAAGGGCACTGTTGGACGATCGGCCGCAGACCTCAAGGCCGCCGTGGACCTCAACACCGAATGGGAACGCCGTGCCGAGCGCCTGGGAGAGTACGCTCACCTGAGGACCGCCGAAAACGTGGCCGACGGACCCGCCAACGACCGCATGGGCCGGTTTATGGGCCTGGCCACCCAGATCGGCGCCGCCTTCGCCTTCCTGACTCCCGAGATCCAGGCCGTCGACGACGCCAGCTGGGACTCGTGGATCGCCGACCCCCGGTTTGCCGACGACCGTATCGCGCTGGCCAAGATCCGGCGCTACAAGCCCCACGTGCTGGGCATCGAGGCTGAACGGGTGCTTGCCCTGGGGACAGAAGCCCGGGGTGCCGTGCAGAAGGCCTTCTCCAGCCTGACCAATGCCGACCTCGACTTTGGCACCGTGACTGTGGACGGCGAGGAGAAGCCGCTGACCCAGTCGACGTGGTCGGTGTTCCTGCAGAACCCCGACCACGGCGTGCGCCGCAAGGTGTACGACCAGTTCTACGGCGTGTACGCCGGCCACGCCAACACCCTGGCCGCCCTCTATGCAGGGAGCATACAGCAGGACATCGCCGCCGCTCGGGCCAGGAACTTTGCCTCCAGCCGGGCGCGGGCGCTGTTCAGCGACGACGTGCCCGAGGCCGTGTACGACAACCTCGTGGCCTCGGTACACGAGGCCCTTCCCGTGCTCCACCGCTACTACGAGCTTCGCCGCAAGCTGCTGGGGCTCGCCACGCTGCACCACTGCGACGTGTACGCTCCCCTCGTCCCGGGGGCCGACGTTCACCACAGATGGGACCAGGCCGTCGACCTCGTCCTTGAGGCCGTCAAGCCGCTGGGAGAGCCCTACGGCCAGGTGCTGGGCGCCGGCCTGCGGACCCAACGGTGGGCCGACCGGTACGAAAACAAGGGCAAGCGCTCGGGCGCCTTCTCGGCTGGGTGTTACGTCAGCCCGCCGTACCTGCTCATGAACTACAAGGAAGACAGCCTGCGCGATGTCTTCACCCTGGCCCACGAGGCAGGCCATTCCATGCACACCTGGCACTCGGTGCGGGCCAACCCCTTCCAGCACTACGGTTACACCATCTTCGAGGCCGAGGTCGCCTCGACGTTCAACGAACAACTGCTCGCGCGCCTGCTCCTCGACCGCACCAGCGACAAGAAGGCCCGGGCCGCCATCCTGGGCAAGCTGGTCGAGGACACCGTGGCCACCCTGTTCCGCCAAACCATGTTCGCCGAGTTCGAGCACAAAGTCCACGCCCACGCCGAGGCCGGGGGCGGCCTCACCCTCGACTTCTTCAAACAGACCTACCGCGCGCTCCTGGACCAGTACTTCGGGCCCACCGTGACCCTCGAGGACGTCTCGGCCCTCGAAGGCCTGCGCATCCCGCACTTCTACGGCGCATTCTACGTCTACAAGTACGCTACAGGGCTTTCGGCGTCCCTGGCCCTCTCGGCGAGGGTCTTGGGCGGCGGCGAGGCCGAACGAACCGAGTACCTGAACTTCCTGCGCTCCGGTGGAAGCCGCTTCCCCCTCGAAAGCCTCAAACTGGCAGGCGTCGATATGGCCCGCCCCGAACCCGTGCGCAGCGCGCTCCGGGTGTTCGAAGGCTACCTCAAAGAACTTGAGTCCTTGACACAGGGGAGGGCTTCGGGGTAAAAACGATCTCGCTATCGTATGCGGCGGTGGTGAAATGGTAGACACGCTAGCTTGAGGTGCTAGTGCTCGAAAGGGCATGGAGGTTCAAGTCCTCTTCGCCGCAGTCCCCCAAAAGGCTCCCGAAAGGGAGCTTTTTTATGCCCTTATAAGGATTTACCAGGCGGTTCCATGTTTCGGTTTGAGACATGACCACAAAGTGTCCCTTGAATGGGGTCTTGCTTATCTGGAACCCTGAAAGGTGGCTCACAGCTTTCAGGGGTTACCAGTACATCTCAAGTTTGTAGCAACAGGCAGAATCGAATACGCAATACTTTGGAGAGGACGACCGGTCGAGCGCTGCCCGTGATCGAAGGACCATCCGCGATCACACGAACTTCCCGTAGCTTTTCAGCATGATGAAGCTCTCGGAGCTCTGGATGCCGTCAATCGTCGCCAAGCTTTCGGTCAGGAACCTGACAAGACCACGATTTGAGTCCGTCAAGACTTCCACAAGCAAGTCGTAGCGGCCGGAGGCAATAGAGACCGACAGAACGCCTGCCAAGGCCGATACTTCTTTCGCCTTTGCGTCGAGCAGGCGGGCCTCGGTCACCTTGATGCCAATGAGTACGAGTTGTTTGTTCGCCAAGACTTCGGGGTTGATCAGGGCTCGGACCTGCAAGACCCCGGAGTCTTTCAGTTTCTTGATCCGAGTTCGAATTGTCCCCTCGGACACCCCCACCAGGTCGGCGACGGTGTTGTTGGGGAGCGATTCCTTACTGAGGATGTGAATGATCTTCCAATCGAGTTCGTCTGGTTCCACCCGGTGATGTTACCGCGGTCACGTCGGGCGTTCAAGTCCACCAAGAACTGCCCGACGAAGGTCGGAAAACGCGGCCCCCTGAGCCACCAACCCAAGGGAAGCGTCAGGTCATGAGCTGGGGCAACGCTGCCGTCATCCCAACGCTGCATCGGCCGATACGTAGGTCAGTCCGTGGGCGCGCGCCACGTCGCCATAGGTACATTTGCCGTCGTAAACGTTCAAGCCTGCCTTCAGAGCCGGGTCTTTCTTCAGGGCCGCTTCCAATCCGAGGTCGGCGATCTCAAGGCCAAATCCCAGAGTCGTGCTGGTCAGCGCCAACGTGCTGGTCAACGCCACGGCCCCTGGCATATTGGCTACCCCATAGTGGATGACGCCATCGACGACGTACACCGGATCGTCGTGGGTCGTGGCCTTGGTTGTTTCGCAGCATCCTCCCTGGTCCACTGAGACATCGACAATGACCGATGACCTCTTCATCGTCTTCAGGTGTTCCCGGCGAACGAGCCTTGGGGCCTGGGCTCCTGGGATCAGCACCGCTCCAATCACAAGGTCGCTTTCGGTCAGCACCCGGGAAATGTTGGATTCAGTAGCGTAAAGAGTCGAGGCCCGACCTCCGAAAATGTCGTCAAGATAGGCCAGCCGGTGGGCATCGAGGTCCAGAATCGTGACTTCGGCCCCCATTCCCACAGCCACCTTGGCAGCGTTGAGTCCGACCACGCCGCCGCCCAGAATTGTCACCTTTCCCCGGGGAACGCCGGGAACTCCACCGAGGAGCACCCCGCGGCCGCCGAAGGGTCTCTCAAGATATTTGGCACCTTCTTGAAGGCTCAGCCGACCGGCGATCTCGCTCATGGGCTTGAGGCAGGGAAGGGTGCCATCGGCCTGCCGGATGGTCTCGTAAGCGACAGCCTTAACCTTGGCCTTCAGGAGGGCCCGGGTCTGCTCAAGGTCTGGCGCGAGGTGAAGGTAGGTGAACAAGATCTGTCCTTCCCGGAACAAAGGGAACTCCTCGGGCTGGGGCTCCTTCACCTTTATGATCATGTCGCACGCAGAAAAAACCTTCCTCCGGTCGGCTTCAACGGTGGCGCCGGCTTCTTGGTATTCCCGGTCTGAGAACCCAGCGCCATCGCCGGCTTCGGCCTGAACAAGGACCTGGTGACCGTGGGCCACATACGACTTCACGCAAGCCGGAGTCATTCCAACCCTGTACTCATGGCGCTTTATTTCTTTTGGACAGCCGATTTTCATTCTCTTTCTCCTTCAATGACTACGAATACCGTAGCAAATATGGATTATTACTACGAATATCGAATTCTGTAAAGTAGATTCTTGAAAATGTTCATTCATTTTTGTAGTTTTGGCAGTTGGAGGGAGTGTGGACCGCTACGAGGATTGTGATTCGTCGGGGCCGGACTGTGACTAGTGCGGCGAGTTTTGTCTCAATGGTACTCCTGGGACAAGAGGTCCTGATGCCGGGTGTGGATTTTCTAGGGGCTGCTCATGCCTCAACACCCCCGCCAAGGCCGACCGGAGTGCCGTTCACCAGGAGATTTTCTTCCTCTCCGATTCGAATGTGAAACTGATCAAGCAGGGGAAGAGCGTCGCTGCGTGGATTCTCGCCTTGCCCGTCTGCGTCCTTTTGGGCGCCGACATCTTCTCGGGGGCGACTGTGCCTACTCCAGCGCTGTCATCACCGTTGCCTGCAGGAGCTCCTTTTTCCAGGGCTTGCTGAAGAACCGATGGGGAACGGTGGGCGCGTCGTCGTTTTCGATCTTGCCCGAAAGCATGATCAATGCAGTGTGAGGGTACAGCTTGTGGACGGTGCCTAGCAGTTCGGTGCCCGACATGCCCGGCATCTTCCAATCGCTGATCATCACCGGCACCCGGGTCCCGGAGTCCTCCAAGTCCTTCAGGAGTTCCAAAGCCTCGGTTCCGTCCCCCGCAGTTTCCACTCGCACCCCGGGGGGAAGGTAGGACTTGAGTTCGTACCTCAGGCCCATGCTGATGATGGGCTCGTCGTCTACCACGACGACCGCACGGTCGGCTTCAGGAACGGAACTCATGGGGACTGCCTTTCGGCGCCGGGGACCGACTCGGGGAAGGTGAACGACCAAGCCACACCGGCGTTCGGGCCCGTGCGGATATCAGACGTGGCGCGAAGCTGAAGCCGGGCCACGGACCGCACAACCTCGAGGCCTACGCCGCCTTCGACCCGCGAGTCGAAGCCGACAGGAAACCCGACGCCGTTGTCGGTCACCGAAAGACAGGGGTCCGAGCCCTCGGCGTGGGTCAGCGACACCTCGATGGTCCCGGGCCTGCCGTCGGGGAAGGCGTACTTGAAGGCGTTGGTGACCAGTTCATTGACCACCAGACCGCACGCCATGGCCGTGTCGATAGACGCCGGGCACGGAGCTAGCCTAGCCCCGATGGTGAGGTTGGGCCGCCCCTGAGTCAAGTTGTCCGACAGGAGTTCGACCAGGCTCGCCAAGTAGTTGCTCAGATCGATCCGCGAGAGGTTCTCGGCCTCGTAAAGCTTTTGGTGGACCAGGGCCATGGTCTGGACTCGGTTTTCGGCCTGGTTGAACACCTCGAGGACCCGGGGATCGCCCAGGTCTTGGGCTCCCATGCGGAGGAACGACACGATCACCGCCATGTTGTTTCGGGTCCGGTGGTACAACTCCCGCAGGAGGATTTCCTTTTCCTTCAAGGCCTCTTCAACGGCACGCTCGGCTCGGCGGCGCGGGCCGATGTCTTGGAAGATGGAAAGCAGTTCCTCCTTGCCGTTGATTGTAACCATTTCGGCAAAGAACAGGCAGTCGAGAACCTGGCCGTCCTTGGTGCGGAACCTGACGTCCAGACCGTCGACGCGCCCCTGGCGACCAAGGACCTCGATGATCTGGGCCCTGTCTTCGGCAGCGAGGAAACCGATATCGACAGAGGACTTGCCGATCATCTCGTCGATCGAAAAGCCGCTCATCCTTGTCGCCTCGGCGTTGACGAGGTAGATCAGCCCCGAGTCGCGGTCGCTGAGCGCGATCATGACAGGCGCCGCGTCGAAGACCCGGTTGAACTGTTCGCGGCTTTCGTTGAGGGCATCCAGGGCCTTGTGGCGGGCGGTCACGTCGGTGAAGACCACGGCGAACTGGTCCTTTTGGGGGCTGAAGACCCAAGTGTCGAAGTACTTGCCGAAGTCCCGCGAATAGTTTTCGTAGGCGATGGGTTCCCCGGTCTTGGCGACCTTGCCGAAGACGTCGATCCAGTACTGTTCGGTACCAGGGACCATCTGCCTGATGGTCTTGCCGATCAGGTTCGACCCCGCCAATCCTGTCAGCCTCTCGAACTCGGGGTTTAGTTCGAGGTACCGGTAGTCCACGGGATTCCCCTGGTCGTCATAGATCATTTGGTGAAGCGCGAAGCCCGCCGTGAGGTTCTCGAACAGCAGGCGGTACTTGGTCTCGCTGGCCTGGCGAGCGGCGCGGCTGCCCCTCTGGAGGATGTACCAGGCCGCGAAGAAGCAAACTTCGGCGCCGGCGACCACGATACGAAGCACGCCGGAGGCAAACAGCGCCCCCAGGGCGGCCAGGATGCCGCAGAGCATGAGGGCGACGAACGCTGTTCGGTCGGGGGGCGCGGTTTTCATGCTGCGGTCTCAACTCTGAAGTGTGAGGGATTCGACCCGTGTTGGCAAGCCTCCGTGCGAGTCGCTTTCCTGAAGAGCTCACACAGAGTTCACATAGGCCGCCAAGGAAGAAGCTGCCTGGTCAGTTCTGGTAGAAGGCGACGTTGGCGAGGTTGTCGGTCTTGGTCATCACTGTCACAGGACTGTAGCCCTGCTGAGTTGCCGCAGTTGTTCCTTGGAAGACGTAAAGCAGGTTCGTGGCGTTGGTCGAGCTGTACACATTGTAGGGAACGTAGACAAGGTTGTTAGCGCTGTCGTAGGCGATGCTGAAGCTGCCGAAGGCCGAGGAGGCCGCGAGGATTTCGGTCGCCGAGGCGGTACCCGACAAGCTCACATAATACGTGTGACCAGCGCCTCCGGAGGCAATCAGGTCACCGCTGGCCAGCACCATCAGCCGACCTGGGTAGATCGAGGCCGAAGCCACGGTGGAGGAAACGATGGCGGTTAGGGTCTTGCTGGCGGTGCCGTAGGGGATGAAGTCGATGGACCCTGGAAGCGGATTGTAATTGCTGTCGTAGCCGCCGGTGTTGGCGACGAAGATTCCGGCGGTGCCGCCATAGCTGCCTGAAACAAGACCGGTGGTACCAGCCGCGCTCGCCGTGAATGTTGCGGTAACCGTGTCGGTTGCGGGATTGATTCTGAGGACTTTTGCATCGGTATTGTCGGCGGCGTAGACCATACTGTCGGTACCGACCACGACTTCCTGAAAATTCTTTCCAATTGTCCCCGACACAGGGGTGTACGCTCCAATCTTGGCGGCGGTGGGATTGGTCGCTCCCGGATTGAACGTATAGACCCCGGCGCCGGAATAGTCGCCAACTGCCACGTAACCAATCCCCTTGTAGAACTTGATTTCCCCTGCTGCCGAGGCCGTCGTCAAGAGGAGCGATGACGATGGCCGAGTGGCAGATGGATCGAGGGAGTAGACGTGCCCGCTGGTCGAATCCGTCAGGAACAACAGCCCTGCTGCGGATGTAGAGGTCGAGGACGCCACTGGGGTAAAGCTGTAAACCCCTCCCGCCGAGCCCGTATAGTCGAAGGCGCTCACGTAGGCTTTGGTCGTACTATAGAACGCAAAATATTGGGCATCGACCGACGCAACGGTGGTTGGGCTCGCCGGAGTCGAGTTCGTCGGGCTCAGACACCCAGTCAACAGCACCAGCAACACCTCCGCCCCCCATACCAACCTCCGCGCCCGCAGGGCGCACCGCCTCCCCTTGTCCTCTGTTTTCATCGAAATCTCCTCTTGAGGGGCCTTGAAGCCCGAATCACAGTTGCATTTGCAGTCCCAGGCGCACCTTGGTGCCGGGCATGGGGAAGTCCTGGGCCGTCTGGTACTGTTCGCCAAACAGGTTGTCGACGGCCACGTAGGCCGAGAGCTTCGCCGACAGCTGCCATTTCACCTGGCCATCGACGGTGAAGTAATCGGGCAGGGTGGTCACGTTCGCGGTGGTCAGGTACCTGAGGCTGGCGTACTGCCCGGTGACTGACCACGAGAGCCCCTCGTCCCGGAACCCCAGGGTGCCGCTGAGCGTGTGAACGGGGGTCATGGGCAGGCGCTTGTCGTCGGCAAGGGTCAGGTTGTCGAGGGTGTAGGTGTACAAGAACGAGTAGCTGACCGAGGCTGTGTAGTGCTCGGCGAAAGCGGTCGACAACTCCTGTTCGATGCCGGGGTAGAGGGCGATGCCGAAGTTGCTGGGCCTCCAGATTCCATCGGGGTCCTCCTGCCACAGGATCACGTCTTGGGCGTACCTGAGGTAGGCGGTGGCGTTGTAGGTCATCGGGCCCTTCTGGCGAGTGAACCCCAGGTCGAGGGCGTACCCGGTCTCTGGTTTCAGGGAAGGATTGCCGGCGGCTCCGTCGACGGCCGGCCAGTAGAGGTCTTCGAAGGTGGGCACCCGGTACGACCTCGACACGTTTGCCTTGACCACATCGGTGCCCGACAGGCGCCAAGCGGCCGCGAGGGTGGCTCCCACCCCTCCCCAGGGGTCCTGGCTGAAGAAGTCCGAATAGGCGTCATAACGGAGCGCCGGACGGAACGAGAAGGCGCCCCACTCCCATACCGGCTCCATAAAGGCGCCCACGGCGGTTCGCTGCGGGGTGCCCACGATGTCGCTTTGGCCCTGGGTGAACGAGCCCGAGGACCCATACACCAGCGAGAACGTGTCAGAGACGGTGGCGGTCTGTTGGAGGTCGAGGCCCGCCACGTAGACTTTGTGGTGCCCGTCGTTGGCCGGGGTTTGGGTGTCGATGTAGTCGAGCCCCGTGTACTCGCCGTGGACGGTGGCGTCGAGGCTGAACGCGTCGGCCAGGAAGCGGTCGGTCGAGTAGCGGACCGAGGCCCGGGCCGACGAGTCGGTCTCGCTGGCGAACAGGGTCGGGCTGCTCTGAGTGCCCGGGGTTCCCTTTTGGTCGTAGGCGCCGGCCAGGTCGGTGGCGAGGCTGCCGTCGCCCCAGGGTACAGTGGCGCCCAGCGAGCCGTCGCCCCCGGTGAACCCTGCGTTTTGCAGCTGCCTCAGATTGCCGTTGGCGTCGAGGAAGGTGTAGGCGTTGTTGGCCGTAGTGAAGCTGCCGGCGGTGCGCCACCTCACATCGCCGGTCACGGGCGCCCACGAGAACAGCGCCTTCTGGGAGTCGACTAGGCTGGTGGCGCTGGCCGGCTGCTGGGTCTGCGAAAACCCGTAACCGACGATGGCATTCGCCGGCAGGAACGACCCGTTTTCGAGGGTGAGGACGAAGGGTGCGGCCTTTTTTTTGGTGACGATGTTGATGACGCCGCCCACGGCGTCGCCGCCGTACAAGGCGCTGCCGCCCTCCCGGACCACCTCGATGCGTTCGACGTTGTCCACCGAGACGCTCGACAGGTCGGCGCCCCCCGACAACGCGCTGTTGAGCCTCACCCCGTCGACGAGGACGAGCACTTGGTTGCTGGTGGAGCCCCGGATCGATACGGTCTTGAGGCCTCCCTCGGGGCCGTAGTCGGTGATGGCGACCCCTGGGACGATCCTGATGGCCTCGGCGACGGTGGTGGCGCCCCGGGCCTCGATCTGGGCGGCGGTGACGATGGTGACGGCGGGGGGCGTGGCGGTCGGGCTCTCGGCGATCCGCGTCGCGGTGACCGTGATCTCGTCCATGGGGGCGGGCACGGGGTCGGCAGCGGCGGGCACGCCCGACAACAGGGCGGCTAGTCCCCCCAGGAGCCATCGTTTTGCGGTTCTTGCGGACATGACTGTTGGCAAGGCGTGAATCGGGCCGTCAACCGGGCAGAGTTCCGCGCATCACCACACCTCCCTATCGATCGTAGGTCTGGGGTTTCCCCCTGGTGGACGGTTCGGGAAGGTGTTCTGGCTCATGCCGAAGCATTGACAGTGGCGGGACCGCGCGGGAGTTTCACCCGCTTCCCCTGTTCCGAATCGTTTTCGTTGCCCCTATTTGATCCGATCCGGCGCCGCCAGTCTATAAGGCACGTGCAAACTTTGGAGAAATCTGCGGATCATTCGAGGGTGTAGCGCACGAGCAGGCTCAGGACCCCGGCCACGGGGGCGTCGCCCACGGTCTGGGGCGAGTAGCGGGCCCGGCGCAGGGCCTCCGCGGCCCGCGAGTCCATTTCGGGGTAGCCTGAAGAGCGGACGACCGTCACCGACTGGGGGGTCCCGTCGGCGGCGACGGTGATCTCGAGCACCACGGAGCCCTCGACCCCCAAGTTGCGCAGCCGGGGCGGGTAGGCGGGCTTGGTGTACGAAACCACCCGGGGCGGGACCACGGAGGGCACGGCGGCTGGAGGGGCCGCAGCGGCGGGCTGGGTCTGAACGGCCTCGCCCGGCGCGGCCACCCCCGGCGCCGTCGGGGAAGGTGCCTCGGACTGCGGAACAGGTTGCGGGTCGAAAGTGGCGGCGGGGGCCGCCGCAGGTGCCTGCGGGGGCGCCAGGGGGAGTGCGGCGGGTTCGGGACGGGGTGTCGCCCCAGAAAGGGACCGAGGGACGAGGGGGGCCGCTGGGGCCTGCGGCTGGGGCGTGAGGTGCCTGAGCGTCACCACTACGGGCCGGGGACGCGGCTCGAGGACCCCGTGGGCCAACAGGACTAGGGCCGCCCCAGCGGCCAGGTGGAGCCCCAGTGAGCCCAGGAACGCTGAGACTTTCACAGCCCTGGACCCCGGCGAAAGGTCGTCCCAGCGGCTGCCTTGGTGACCGCCCTTGCCCGTTGGCCGGGCTCCGGTTCGGCGCTCTGGGTTTGATACGCTCTGCTGTTCACTGTGGCAGCATTGTATCCCCGATGGCTTCGCCCCCGGAAGGGCCGAGTACTCGGCTCGGTGGTGCGAGGCACGATAATCTTGAGAATGGCCGTTTTCTGGTGGATGCCAACCCGCCGTTCCGGTTTAATGGAGGGGGGGGACCACAATGCGAAATCGCGGCAGTTTTGACCGGGGGAACCTGAAACGTTTTTGCGCCGTGTGCGCCCTCTTTCTCGTCCCTTTGGCCGTGCTTGCCGCCGACCCGTTCTACCCCGTCACCGTCACCGACGCGTCGGGGTACAGGCTCACCCTGACCGGGCCGCCGCAGGCCATCGTGTCGCTGACCCTGACGTCGGACGAGATGCTTGTTGAACTCGTCAGCCCAGCGCGCTTGAAGGCTCTTGACCTGTTTTCGTCCGACCCGGGCATCTCAAACATCGCCGGGTTTGCCAGCAAGTTCCCGATCCGGATCGCCGCCGAAAAGGAGAGGATCCTCGCCCTCCAGCCCGACCTAGTCTTTTTGGCCGACTGGAAGGAGAAAGAGTTCGTGCAGGCGCTGCGCGACGCCAGGGTCCCGGTGTTCGTCCTCAAGACCGCAAGCACCCTCGACGAGATGCGCGGCGCGCTCGAACAGGTTGCCGCCCTGGTCGGCGAGCCGGTCCGCGGCCGGGCGATGGCCGAGGCCCTCGACAAGCGCCTGAAGGACGTGGCCAGCGTGGTGGCCACAGTACCCGAGACGCAGCGCCTCTCGGTGCTTTCGTACTCGTTTGCGGGCAGCACGTACGGCAAGGGCACGAGCTTCGACGATCTGGTGAACCGGGCGGGGCTGGTGAACGCGGCCACCCGCGCGGGCCTGGTGGGGTGGCCCCTGCTCTCTAAGGAGCAGGTGTTGGCGCTGGATCCGGATATCGTCGTCCTTCCGAGCTGGAGCTACGACGGCAAGGACGACCCTGCGAAGTTCCAAGCCGCGTTCGTGGACGACCCGGTGTTCGCCAGCCTCAAGGCAGTGAAGAACCGGCGGGTCGTCGTCCTGGCCGACCGACACCTGCAGTCGGGCAGCCAGTACATGGTCGACGGCGTCGAGGACCTGGCCCGGGCTGCCTATCCGGGGTTGTTCCCTTGAGCCCACCTCGCCGGCGCGGGCTGCGTTGGTGGATCCTGGGACCCTTGGGTGGGCTATTGGCGCTCCTGGTGGTCGTCGGCACGGCCATGGGTTCGGTCACAGTACCGTGGGCCGACACGGCCGCCGTCCTGCTCGCCAAACTCGGCTTTCCCGTGGGCCCGGTCGATGCGAAGTGGGATTCCATCATCTTCCTGGTGCGGCTTCCCCGGGTGCTCGGCGCGGCGCTGATCGGTGCGGCCCTGGCGGTTTCAGGTGCAGTCATGCAAGGCCTGCTCCGCAACCCCATGGCCGACCCCGGCATCATCGGCGTCTCGGCGGGGGCGGGCTTCGGCGCCGTGTTGGCCCTATCCTTTGGCTTCGCCGCCCAGGCCGTATGGTCACTTCCGCTGTTCGCGTCGCTGGGGTCGCTGACCGCCACGGCTATCATCTTCGTGCTGTCGATCCGGCGCGGAGCCGTGGGGCTGTTCACCTTGCTTTTGGCCGGTCTTGCCGTGAGCACGTTCTTCGCCGCCGGCACCTCGCTCGTGTTGACGTTTGCCAGCCGCGACAACATCGCGCAGTTTCTGTTTTGGGCCATGGGCAACCTGGCCGGCGTCCGCTGGGAGTCCCTCGCCCTGGTCGTCGTTCCCATCGCCGTGGGCCTGGCGCTGCTTCTCGTGTTCGGCCGCGAGCTCAACGTCCTGCTGCTGGGCGAGCTAGAGGCCAGGTCGCTGGGGTTGAACGTCTTCGCAGTCAGGATGGCCCTCCTGGTGCTGGTTTCGGTCACCACCGCCTCGGCCGTGTGCATCAGCGGCCCCATCGGCTTCATCGGCCTCATCGTCCCCCACATCCTGAGGCTGCTGCTGGGGCCCGACCACCGCCTGCTGCTCCCCGCCTCGGCCCTGGGCGGCGCCTGTTTCCTGGTGGCCTGCGACCTGGTGGCCCGCCTCGTCCTGGCCAACCAGGAGGTGAACGTCGGAATCGTGACCGCGCTGCTGGGTGCGCCCTACTTTGTGTTTGTCCTTGTGCGGTCCGAAAAGCGGGAGTCGGGCCTGTGACCCCCGATCACGCCGTCGAGGCCGCCGACCTTCGCTGCGACCTGGGCGGGCATGAGATCTTACGGGGAGTGGACCTTCACACCGACCTCGGCGAGATTGTGGGTCTGATCGGCCCCAACGGTGCGGGCAAGTCGACCCTGCTCAAGTGCCTGGGCGGCCTGCTTCCCGCCCGGGGCCGGGTCTTGCTGCAGGGCAGGCCGCTGGACCAAATGAACGTGCGTGAGGTCGCCCGCGCTGCAGCGCTCATGCCGCAGAACACAAGCCTGGTCTATCCGTTTCCAGCGGAGCAAGTCGTCATGCTGGGACGCTACCCCCACCAGGGCCGGTTCAGGGCCGAGTCGGCCGAAGACAGGCGCGTGGTCGACCAGGCGATGCGCTTCACCGACACGCGCCGTCTGGCCGGTCAGTTGCTCGATACCCTTTCGGGGGGCGAACGTCAGCGCGTGTTTCTAGCCAAGGCGCTGGCCCAGGACACCCGGGTGCTGTTGCTCGACGAGCCCAGCGCCAGCCTCGATTTCAGCTACCAGGAACAGATCTTCAGGTACGCCCGTGACTTGGCCGCCCAAGGCCGGGCCGTGGTGGCAGCCATCCACGACCTGCGGTTGGCCGCGCGCTTCTGCACGAGGATCGTTCTGCTTTCGCAAGGCCGGGTGGTGGCCGAGGGCCCCCCGGCGCGCGTCCTGACCCCCGACCACCTGGCCGACGCCTACGGTGTCAAAGTAAGGGTGTACCCCAACGCGGTCACCGGCGAGCTGGACTACCACCTCGAGGACGGCTCTGCCGGCGCCGGCCGCCACGTGCATGTCATCGGCGGCGGAGGTTCTGCGGCGCCGGTGCTGCGGCTTCTCGCGCCCCTGGGGTATCTGGTCACGGCCGGGGTGCTGAGCCCTGGTGACACCGACCTTCAAGTTTCCCAGGCCTTTGGCATTCTCACGGTGACCTGCCCTCCCTTTGGCCCCATCACCGACGAGGCCTTCGAGGAGAACCAGCTACTGGCGGTGGATGCCGACTTGACCATCGTTTGCAACCTGGTCGTTGGCAGGAACAATCTCGCCAACCTCGAGGCCGCCAGGCGGGCCCGCCGTCTAGTGGTCCTCGAAGACGACGAGTTCTCGGGCCGAGACTTCACGGGCGGCCCCGCGGCCGAGCTGTACGCCGCGCTCAAGCTCAGGGCCACGGTGTTGAAGACGGACGAGCTGGCCGGCTGGCTGGCCCGGTCCGGGGAGCTCGTTCCGCGCCTGTCTATTCGACGTTGAGCACCCCTGCCGTCGAATCAGAATCCCCGGGACGCAGCGTCGGGCCGTGTGCTCGAGGGTGATTCCGACCCGAGCACGGCGGCAGTGGGTGAGGACGGAGGACCTCTTCCACCAAGATTAGCCCTTCACGCTTTGCGCAAGGCGGGGAGAGTGACCGAGAAGCAGGTGCTGCCGGGGGAGCTTTCAAACTCGATCCGGCCGCCGTTGCGTTCGACGATCTTGCGGCAGATGTCGAGGCCCAGTCCCATCCCTTCGCCGGGTTTCTTGGTCGAAAAGAACGGCTCGAAGATCCTGTCTTTGATTCTGGCCGAAATGCCTGGCCCCGAGTCAACGATATGCACGCACACCTTGTCCGAGCCCGTCTCGGTGATCACCGACAGCTTTCCCTTGTAGTCCATGGCCTGCAGGGCGTTGTTCAACAGGTTGATCCACACCTGGCCCAGTTCGCCGGCCGCTCCCCAGGCCAGGGCGCCGCCGTACACCCTCTCGACGGTCACACCCGCCTTCAGACGGCCCTGGAGCAGGGTGAGCGCCGTTTCGAGCTCGGCTTCCAGGTTGACGGCACCGGCGGGCTCGGGACCCTGTTCCCGCTTGTCCATCCGCAGAGCCGTCACGGCGACGGCGGCCTTGTCGGCCGCGAGCGAGACGACTTCCGACATCCGAACCGCCGAGCTGAGATCCCAGGCCCTTTCCAAGATGGTGGCGCCCATCGGGTCTGCGAAGAGTTCAGAAAGCGCATCGGTGACGTCATTCAGGTTGAGGTCGAGGAGGAGGTCGACGGTTCTCCGGTCGGAGGGGAGGTTGCGGGAGGCGAGACGCTGCTCAAGGGCCTTCCTTTCGGGTGAGCCCAGTGACCGGGCCGCCGTGGGCTGCCGGGCCGCTCCGGCGGCGGCCACGGACAGATAGAGTTCGAGCTGACGCGGGGTCAGCTGGACCACGAATGCAATCATGTCGGGCAGGCCATTCTTCAGGAAATCGGTGACCGTGCCGTTTGCCGAGACGATGGCGCCCAGGGGCGTGTTCAGTTCGTGGGCGATTCCTGCAGTGAGCTGGCCGATGGCCGCCAGTTTTTCCGAAAGGATGAGCTCCTTCTGAGCACGTTGCAGCCTTTCCATCGCGGCGCTGAGCTGGGCGTTGGATGCGTAGAGTTCCTGGGTGCGGGCGGCCACGAGGCCTTCGAGCTCATGTTGGAACTCCCGGAGCCTCGCCTCGGCGGCCCTTTCGTCGGTCACGTCACGGATGATGCCGAACATGCGCTTGTTCTTCGCGTCCCAGCTGGCCTTCGAATGGATGTCGCGGATCGCGCCGTCGTTTCCACGCCTGATTTTGAACTCAAGGTCGTACGGGGTGCCCCTCGCGATCAGCTCGTCCCGCGCCCGGTTGAGTGCGGTCCGGTACTCGGGCAGGGGGATCCGCTCGGTGGCGCTCACGCTGAAGTCTTCAGGGGAGATACCGTAGATCTGGGCGGCGCCGGGAGAGGCGCTCACCTGGCCCGTTCGGAAGTCGAACTCCCAGCTCCCGATGTTGGCCATTTCCTCGGCGCGCTCCAACAGAAAACGTGCTTTTCTGAGTCCCTCGATCAGCTCCATCCTGTCGTTCACGTCACGGGTGGTCGCGATCAGGCAGTCCTGACCGCCGATCGCCGCCACCGCTGCCGACATTTGGTACAGCCTCACGCTGCCCCTCTTGGTGCGCAGCTTCACCGGCACGTCGCGGGCCCTCCGATTGGCGCCCAGGGCAACCTGGAGACGCTCGCGGTCGGACGCCTCGACCCAGAACCCTAACTCGGTCGAAGTCTTTCCGACGACCTCGTCCCGAGTGTAGCCGCTGATGGTCAGGAAGGCGTCGTTTACCTCGAGGAAGGTGCCGTCGCTCAGCCGCGAGATGGTGATCATGTCGGGACTGCCGGTGAAGGCCGCCGAAAAGAATTCTTCGGGAGGGATCCCTGTGACACTCATGAGTCAACTCTAGTCTGTGGCGCGGCGATTTGGTAGACCTCGGCCAAGAATTGACGGGTCACACAAGCGCAGGGAGCCTGACCGTGAACGTGGTCCGTTCGGGGGTGGACTCGAACGAGATCTGCCCGTGGTGCTGCTCGACGATCTGCTTCGAAATGGCCAGGCCAAGCCCCGTTCCCTTGCCCCTCTCGCGGCTGGTCACAAAGGGTTCGAAGATCTTGGCACGGATGGGGTGGGGAATCTCGGGGCCCTGGTTGGCGACCTCGACCACAGCGTCGGCGCCGTCCCTGCGAAGCGTCAGGGCGAGGCTCCCCCTGCCGTCCATGGCCTGGATCGCGTTCTGAATCAGGTTCATCCAGACTTGACCGAGCCTGCCCGGGTGGCACAGGACCTGGACCGACTCGTCAAGGGCCTTCTCAAGCTCGATACCCGCGTTGAGCGGGTACTTCATAAGCGTGAGCACGGAGTTGAGGCTGCGGTGCAGGGCGAAGGGTTCCATACTGCTCACATCGCGGAAGTCTGAGTTTTCCCGTAGGGCCCGGGTCAGGTCCGAAATCCTCTCGGCGGACCGGAACACGATGTCGGTAAGGGTATGCAGGGTCGCCACGTTGTAGAGCACCTGCGCCACCGACTCCCGATGCGACCCGTCGATAAGCTTCTTGAGCCCCTCGTCGTCCCCGTCCCAGTCAAGATGGGAAATCGCGTCGGCCACGGACTCGGGCTGCTCCTGGCCCAATTCGGTGAGGCGGCGCACTATCCGTGATTTGACGTCGCGGCGCTGGCCGTTGCTGAGCGCCGTCGCCAGCCTCAGCTTCGGTAGCAGCCGCTGCAAGACCATCCTGTCGTGGCCGGGAAGGCTGGAGTAGGCACGAACCAGCTCTCGCAGGGTGTCGCCCAGGGCGTCGCGCATGGTCCCCGACGCCGAAACAATGGCCCCTAGGGGGGTATTGATTTCGTGGCTCACCCCGGCCACAAGTTCGCCAAGAAGCTTGAGCCTCTCGGTCAGCACCAACTGCGCCTGAGTTTCCGTGAGGTGGTCGAGGGTGGTCGTGAGCGCGAGGTTGGCCTCTTCCAGCTCCTTGGTTCTTTGCGAGACGAGGTCTTCGAGGGTGTCGTAGGCCATTTCCGTCTGGTGGAAGGCGTAATCGACGATGCGCTGCAGGTGGAGGAGGGCCGCAAGGACGATGCCCTGGATCAGAAGCGACGCGATGAAGTTCGTGAAGGCCCACTGTCCGCTGGGCGTGCCCCCGAACGCCGGATACATCACCACGGCGTAGAACACGATGGTGATTGCAAGGGTAGCAAGGCCGGGGAGCAGGATCTGCCACCGGCGGTTCCCAATGAGGGTGGCGACGGCCACCGACAGAGTTCCCCCCGTCGCCAGGGCGAAGGGCGTCATCGAGGTGGCCTGGGTGGGCAGGGGGAAGATCACCGAGAGCGGGATTAAGAGCGTGACGGGAATAAGGGCCAGGGTGGCGGGGACCTCGGGGCTTGAAGAGTGCCTCAGGCCGAAGGTCACCCCGAAAAACACAAGCGAGCCCAGCCCGAAGATCAGCAAGTCGGTGCCCGCTCCGCGGATTAGCCAACTGGCCACCGAGAAGGCCAGCGACGCTGCGGTCAGGATCGTCACCACAAGCAGGACGATTTCCTTCTTTCTCTCGAGGACCAGAGCGTGGCCTCGAAGGGCTGGTTGCGGTGCGGCTTTCAACGTCCCTCCGCGCGGACGCTTGTCTTGATGGGGCGGAGCAGCTCGCCGATGGCTATGTCGGTCTTCGCAAAGGCTTCCCTGGTGAGGGCGTTGTCGCTCTCGATGGCGTGGATGGACCCCACTACGGCGCTCAGGGAGTTCGAAGTCGTCTGGATGTGGGTCTTCTGATTCTGCAGAGCCTTGTCGAGCGACTCGATGTTCCGGGCCAGCTGTTCGACGGCGCCGGCCGTTTCGTTCACAAGGCTGCTTTGGTCCTCGACCAGCGCCTTCGACCTGTCGCCGCCATTGACGATGGCGGTGACCGAGGTCGTCACCCGCTCCACCGATTTGTCGAGCCACTCGAAGAAGACGGTGCCGGTGCGGCTCATCTGCCCGATCTCGTTCTGCGACCGGGCCGTGCCCCGTACGGTCATGTCGCCGGCCATGAGGCGGAACTGCAGGGCCAAGAGGGGACTCTCCACGGCGACGCCGCGGTCGGTGCAGTCCACCTCGAGGACGCCCAGGTAGCCTAGGAACAGCGGTGCGGCCACAAACAGCAGAAGGGCGAAGATCAATACGGCAAGCCGCAGCGGCGAATTGGGAAGGTCAAGCTTGACGATGACCTGGGTTAGCACCCACGCGAAGCACCCTTCCCACAGGACGAAGGCCCAGGACACGGGAACAGCTGTGTGGACGGCACGGCGCACGGCAGGCGCCCTGTCGTTGGGCCCCAGGGCCCTTCGGAACTGGCGCTTCCACAGCAGGCCGGTCAGGAGGTACATCCGATGGTTCAACGCCCCATGTGCTTTCATGGGAGGGACTCCAATTGACTCAGGGTCGAATCCAGTCTAGGGGGTGGGGGCAAAATCCAACAGGATCCTTGTACTGAATTCATGATGTTCTCACCGAGGTGTGCTCGTCGGAACGGGGCAACTCGACCGAGAAGACGGTCTTGCCCGGGGCAGACGCGAAGTCGACCCTTCCCCCGTGTTCCTCCACCAGGCTCCTGACGATGCCGAGGCCCAGGCCGGACCCCGCACGGGACGGCTTGGTCGAAAAGAACGGCTCGAAGATCTTCGGCGCCACGTCGGCTGGTATTCCATGTCCGTCGTCCTCGACCTCGACGACGACGCCCAGCGCCGAAGGCCGGACCCGAAGGATGAGCTCGCCGTTGGCGTTCATGGCCTGCAGGGCGTTGCGGATCAGGTTGGTCCAGACCTGAATGAGCCTTGTTGCAACGCCTCGAACTGTGTCGACGTTCTCGAAGATCCGCGTGACCCGATGGGACTTCAGGCTGTGTTTCATCAGGAAGAGTGCATGCTCGAGGTTCTGAGCCACGTCAAGGTCCTCCCATTCGGGGTTGTTGGTCTCGCCCCGCAGGAACTGCAGAAGGCTCTGGACGAACCGGCCAGCCTTGTCGGTGGCCGAGTCGATGATGACGCTCGACCTCTGGACAATAACGATGTTGCGGGCCAGTTCGAGGACCTCGAGGGCGTTGGGGCGGGCCAGGAAGGGCAGCCAGGCCGGGCTTCCGGCGGGCAGCCCCAACTCGGTGAAGACCTCGGCCAGTTCGCGCGAAGGCCCCAGACCGGCAGCTTCGAAGAACTTCTGGTGCTCGGAGCGGGCCTGCCGCTGGGCGGTCGAGCTGCGCTGGTCCATGTCGGTGTGGCTTGAGTTCAGCACCTCGAGGAAGACCTGCAGCCGCCCGGGGTCAAGGGAGGTCAGCACCTCGGTCATGTGGGTCAGCACGAACTCTACCGAGGCTCGGATCGATTCGTTGGACGAGTGAATGGCCGCCAGGGGGGTGTTGATTTCGTGGGCGACCTCGGCCACCAGGCGCCCCGCGATTGACAGTTTTTCGCTCTCGTTGAGCTTCTGCTGGGAAGCGTGGAGCGCCTCGAGGGCCCTCTCCAAACCCTCGGTTCGTTCCACGACGAGCCGTTCCAGATCGGCGCTGGCATCGACGGCGACCTTGATCGACTGCCTGGTGATTCGTTGAATCTGGACCAGAAGAAACAGTATCAGCATCACCACCAAGAAGTACGAAGTGTAAGGGATGGCGAGCAAGGCCGGATTGGTTTCGGGAAGGGGGAGCTGAACCAGGACCAGCTGAAGCACCCCTGACAAGAGGTACACGGCGGCCACAGCGCACAACACCCAGTTCCGCTCGTCCACGAGCACGACAATGACAAGGTTGACGGCCGCGAACAGGCCCAGGCGCGACACGAGCAAGGGGTCGGCCCTCAGGTGCGGGGTGGGGAGAACGAACAGGGCGACAAGAATCAGGGAGGTGGCGCCAAACACCATAGCCAGGACGGCGGTGCGGCGGCGGCCGCGGGCCAGCAACGCCAGGCACCCGGCGTAGATCGCCTCGAGACCCGCCGCGAAGGCGAGGTAAAGCCACGAGCCGTTGATGACGGCCGGAGGGATGAGAATGAGCAGGGTCACGGGCACCAGTGACTCGAGGAGAATCAGAAACAGGTTCATCCGCGCCCGAATCGAGTAGGGCTGGGAGGCGTAGGGTTTGACAACCATCCGATGGAAGGCGCGGGCAAGGACCAGCGGAGATTTCACCATGGACTCATCGCGTCTTGAAAGTGTTGAACTGGGCGCTCATGTCGTCCGCAATCTGCTTCACCTTGGCGGCCACCTCGATTTGGTACGTCGTCGAACGGTTGAGCTCCTCCATGCCGATTGCCTCTTCGTCCTTCGACGAGCTGATCTCCTGGCTGAGCCTCACCAGCTGCTCAAGGAACGCAAGGATGGACTCCGAGGTCTTGGCCTCGGTGGTGGCCAGGTCGTGGATGGAGTCCCCGTGGCCCCGCATCTGCCCCACAGACCTCAGGATGTCACGGTTGGCCTCGGACTGCTCCTCCATTGCCCCGGCGATCTGACGGCTCAGGTCGCTCACCGTCTTCACAAGGTCGCGGACCGCGTCGAAGCTCGTCCTTGTCTGGTCGGTCCGCTCCCGGTTGGCCTTCACGGTGGTCTGGATATCTTTGACTGCCTGCGCGATCTCG